>Ga0169931_10002393_pt1 | contig 30626 bp, 28 predicted proteins | sample Kivu_15m_20L_FD_129675 | JGI IMG/M metagenome (GOLD analysis project Ga0169931, IMG submission 129675) | Freshwater microbial communities from Lake Kivu, Western Province, Rwanda to study Microbial Dark Matter (Phase II) - Kivu_15m_20L... | ecosystem: Environmental > Aquatic > Freshwater > Lake...
CGGTCAGGAAGCCATCGATCGTGCCTTTGTTCATCGCGTCCGCGACAGCGGGAATGGGCATGCCCACGGGGGTGGCGCCCAGGCGCGCGAGCAGCTTCGATGACTGACGGCTGGCTGCACGAATCTTCAGGCCTTTGAAGTCGTCCATGCGGTTGACCGCCTTGCCCGAGGTGCTGATGAATCCGGGGTCGTGCACCCAGGTGGCCAGCACCTTGGAGCCCGGAAACTCGCGGGCGCCGTACTTGACCAGGTATTCCCAGGCCGCAGCCGACGCGACTTCAGCCGAAGTGGTCATGAAGGGAAGCTCGAAGGCCTCCATGATCGGGAACCGGCCGGGGGTGTATCCGGGAAGGGTGACGGTGAGTTCATCAACGCCGTCCTTGTTGCGGTCAACCAGCTGAGCAGGAGTTCCGCCCCCGGTCATGGCCGGCAGAATCTGGCAACGAAGCCGGTTATTCGACTCTTGCGCGATCTTTTCGCACCAAGGAGCAACCACCCGCTTGTGACCCATTCCAACTGTGGGCCACATATGGTGAAACTTCAACACGGTTTCCTGGGCGAGGACAGCACCTGCGGATAGCGCCAGGGTTGCGGCAACCGTCAGCCGAGCAAGCGGAAGTCGAATATGCATTGTCATTGTCTCCATTTAACAGGGCCGAAGCCCTCGATCAGGCCAATAGGCGGATTAGCGCCAAACTTCGTTTGCCGTTTCAATGACCAGACGCAGCTTGCTGCGTTGGTCTTCCACTGCAATGTCGTTGCCATGCACCGTACTTGAGAAGCCGCACTGCGGGGACAGGGCCAATTGATCCATCGGCGCATGGCGGGCTGCCTCGTCAATACGCCGCTTCAAAGCGTCTTTGCTCTCCATTGCGCCAAACTTGGTGGTAACCAATCCCAGCACAACGACCTTGCCCTTGGGCAGGAAACGAAGCGGGCGGAAGTCGCCGCTTCGCTCGTCGTCGTATTCAAGGAAATAAGCGTCGACGTTCATGCGAGACAGCAGCGCCTCTGCCACGGGTTCATAGTTGCCGGCCGCGAAGTGCGTGCTTTTGAAGTTGCCGCGGCAAAGATGCACGCCCAGGGTCATGCCCGCGGGCTTGCGCGCGACAACCTTGTTGATGAAATCAGCGTAACGGTTAGGAAGCTCGTTGGGGTCGTCGCCGCGACTGCGGGCGGCCTCGCGCATCTTTTCATCGCACAGGTAGGCGAGATTGGTATCGTCCATTTGCACGTAGTCACACCCTGCGGCGGCAAGTGCTTGCAGCTCGTCACTGTAGGCTTTCGCGACATCGTCGTAAAAGGCTGGGTCGAGCTCAGGGTAGGCCGCTTTACTGATCCCGCCGCGACCGCCTCGAAAATGCAGCATCGTTGGCGAGGGAATCGTTACCTTGGCGCGTGTGCCAGCAGGTAGCTGGCTCTTCAGGTAATTGAAGTCATCAACCTGAATGGGACGGGTGTGGGTCACTTTGTCGACCACGCGAATACCTGGCGGCGCGAACTGTTTGCTGCCGTCAGGGTTGATCAGGGCAACCGGAATGTCGGTGGCAACGCCGCTCAGTTGCTCGAGAAAATCGATATGGAACCAGGTGCGTCGAAACTCGCCGTCGGTGATGGCCTTGAGGCCGACGTCGGCCTGAAATTGAACAATTTCGGAGATGGCCCGATCTTCTACTTTGCGCAGTTCCTCTGCGCTGATCACGCCCTTGGCTTTTCGCTCACGGGCCTCGAGAAGGTACTTGGGACGCAGGAAACTGCCGACATGATCGTGCCGGGCTGGAAGGGGAAAGCTCACGTTCACCTCTGGGACGGGTCTCGGGAAAGGGACAGATCCTGGGAATCGCTGATCAGGCACCGCGCTCCAGACGTCCAAAGCGGACGAGATTCTAACCTCAGTGCGTTGGCCGGCGGGTTATACCGGATGCTCGGCCTCGCCTAAATAGGCTGCGCGAATCGCCGGCTGTTTCATCAACTGCTGGGGATCCCCCTCGGTCACGATGCGGCCGCCTTCGAGCACGTACGCCCTGCTTGCCGCGTCCATGGCGCGAGCGGCGTTTTGCTCGATGAGCAGTATTGATACGCCCGAGCGGTGGATTTGACCGATTGCCTCGAACACCAGTTCGACGATGGAGGGTGCGAGCCCCAGCGAAGGCTCGTCAATCAGAAGCAGTCGAGGATGAGCCATCAGCGCACGTCCGAATGCGACCATCTGCTGCTGACCGCCCGACAGTGTGCCGGCAAGCTGCCAACGCCGCTCCTTGAGAATTGGGAAAAGCGCGTACACCCGCTCCATTGTCTCGGAACGGCGTGGCCGTGCCAGCGAGCGGTAGCAGCCGATGTCCAGGTTTTCTTCGACCGTCATCTGACCAAACAGCAAGCGGCCCTCGGGAACGATCGACACGTCGCGATTGCACATTTGTGAGGCGGACATGCGGGTGACGTCTTCGCCACGAAGCGTGATTCGTCCCGAGCGAACCGGCAGCAAGCGCATGATGGTGTTGATCAGCGTGGTTTTTCCCGCGCCATTGGGACCAACCACTGAGACCAGTTCGCCTTCATTGACGTGAAGGCTGAGGTCCCACAAGGCCGGGGCATCCCCGTAAGAAACGTTGATGCTTTCGACGCTCAGGAGACGGCTGGGTTCAGCGGCCTGTTTCATGGGGCGTTCCAAGGTAGGCACTGATGACCTCAGGATCAGCGATCACTTTGCGCGGATCTCCACTGGCAATGATCTGGCCGTAGTTCAGCACGATCAGACGTTCGCATAGTTCGAGGACCGCGCGCATGTTGTGCTCAATAAACACCACGGTGGAGCCGCGGTTGCGAATCTCACGAACCAGCGTGATGGCGCTGTTGATTTCAGAGGGCGTGAGGCCGGCAAGCACCTCGTCGAGCAGCACCAGTTGGGGCGCTGACGCAAGGGCGCGGGCAAGCTCAAGAAACTTGCGCTGGTGCAGGTTAAGTTCGGTAGGTAGCGCACCCGCCCGCTCAGCCAGTCCAACGAATTCAAGCCAGTGCATCGCCTGGCGCTCAGCCTGTGAACGGGACAGCTGTCTGCCGCCAAACATGCCGGCAAGCGTGGCATTCTCAAGCACGGTAAGGCTCGCGAAGGGCCGCGGAATTTGATAGGTGCGAGCAATACCGGCGTGGGCTGCCTGAAACGATGGCAGCGGAATGAGATCGGTTCCGTTGAACACGACGCGGCCCGCTTCGGGTTTGTAGAGCCCGGTGATCACGTTGACCATGGTGGATTTGCCGGAGCCATTGGGTCCGACCAACCCGAGAATTTCGCCTCGGTGAACCTGCAGCGTCACATCGCTGAGGGCCCTGACACCGGTAAACTGCTTGGTGACCCCCTCGACGCTGAGGATCAGTTCACCACTCTGGCCGGTTCGCGGGATGGGCGGCGGTGGCAGCGGCTGGGGCAACGGTTTTGGCGCGGCACGCTTTCGCCAGTAGCGAAGCAACTGTCCCAGGATACCCTGGGGCATGAACAGGATGACCGCGATCAAAATGAAACCGATCGCTGCACGTCCTGCTACCGCAAAGTCGCCCGCGGTAAATGCGTAAAGCAGCGCGGTGATGACGGTGGCGCCCACCGCGGGTCCGAACCAGTGGCGTGAACCGCCCAGAACGCTCATCAGAACAACGTTCAGCGGAACGACGATATTGAACACCTCTCCAACGGTGACATACGAAACAAACACCGAGTGAATGCCGCCTGCCATACCCGCGAAGGCACAGGAAATTCCGAAGGCGATCAGCTTATAGCGATAGGTTGGAACACCCTGAACCTCGGCAACGTCCTCATCGTCATGGATGGCGAAGAGGCCTGATCCCAGGCGCGCGGTGTAAATCCAGTAGGCAACCCATAACACCAAGGCTGCCAGCGCAAGAATGATCAGATAGAAACTGCCGGAGGGTGTGGGTCCGATTGCCGGAACAGGCACTGCTGACAGATAAACGCCAGGACCGCCGTCAATGGGCGTGTTCAGAATGATGGTGCCGATGACAAACGTGATGGCAAGCGTAAGAAGCCCGAACAGTTCGCCGCGAAGTCTTGGCAGGCGAAAAACAATTGCGCCAAGCCCCACGCCAAACACGGCCGCAACCAGCGCCGCGACGGGCAAGGTGCTGAGAAACGGCCAGTCGAGCTTGCCCGACAGCACAGCCGTGGTGTAAATGCCCACCCCAAAGAACGCACCGTGCCCGAACGAGAAATATCCTGAGTAGCCGGACAAAATATTCCATGACGTTGCGAGCACGATCCAGTGCAGCACAAGGTAAAGAAAGGTCTCGTAAAACGCTGGCAGCTTTAGCAACGGCACCGCTGCAAGCAACGGCACCAGCACCACGAAAGCGGCGATGACGCGGCGGTCCATCTCAAACCTTCCCGGGACGCAGCAGCAATACCGCGATAAGCAAGGAGAAGGACACCAGTGGCGCCCACGCAGGCGCGGTAACGGCCATGGTGGCTGCCTCTGACAATCCGATGACGATGCCCGCCACCAGCGGCCCCAGTGGATTGCCAAGCCCGCCGATCATGACCGCCGAAAACACCACGCCCACCCATGCGTAAATCTGCGAGGGGGCCAGGGTAAAGCTGAGCGCGAGGCAGGCACCGGCAACGCCGGCAAATGCTGACGCAGCACCTGAGAGCAGCAGCGCCAGCATGGGCTCGTTGATGCCGAAGGCGCTGGCCATCTTGGGATTTTCAGACATCGCCCGCATCGCCTTTCCAAGGTGGGTATAGCGAAGCAGGGCCCAGGTGGCAATCGACAGTGCGATGGCAATGAGCAGGGTCATCAATTCGGGCAGGGGCAGAAACAGCTTCCCAACCTGGAACTTGATGTCGCTATAGGGCGACTCGAGCTTCCGATAGTCCGCTGACCAGATCCACTGGATCAGGCTTTCAATGATGACGGCAAGACCGAAGGTGACCAGTAGCGAATTAAACGGCGTCACCTTGAACTTGGCGAACATCCAATGCATCGCCATGCCGATCAGGAAAAAGCCCGGCACGATGATGAGCATTGTCAGGAAGGGGTCAAGCTTGAAGTGCTCCGACAACTGATAGGTGAGGTATGCGCCCAGAAACGCGAGCGCAAAGTGCGCCAGATTGATCTGGCGCAGCATCCCCCACGACAGGCTCAGGCCGAGGCCCAACAAGCCGTAAAGACCACCGATGAACAGCCCGGACAGCAGTGACTGTCCGAGCAGTTCGAGGCTTGGCATCTGCATCGCTTACGGCGTATTCAAGGTTGCGCCGGGCTTGGCGAACGGCTTAGGCCACACCACGGCCCACTCGCCGTTTTGAACCTGCTTGAGTTTGGTGAGGTCATCGCCGTAATTGTTGACGCCGTCAAAGCGAATTGGGCCCTGAATGGTGTTGACCGTGTTCTTCTTCAACCACGCGGCAAGCGTCTTGTCATCGAGCGACTTGGTGGTTGTTACCGCTGTTTCGAAAATCTGCCAGGCCGAGAACGATGCTGCGGCCTGCGTATCGACCGAGGTGTCCGGAAGCGAGGCTTTCGCGGCGCGCTCATTGAAGATCTTCGCGAATTCGACGGCTCCGGCGTTCTTCATCATGGGTTCGTGCTGCTCGAAGATCGTCATGGCCAGTCCCAGATTGCCATCGGGCGATTTGATCATCGGCCCAGGCGATGGCAGGAAGTGGAACATGGTGGGCGGTGCGTAGTCGATCTTCTTCATGGCATCGAGCAGGAGCATGCCTTCGAGCGCAATGACGCCACCCCAGATGAAATCAGGGCGCGCTGCTTTCAACCGGCTTGCAATGGCGCCGAAGTCCCGGTTGCCGAATTCCCATTCAAGCCACAGCACCTCCTGCATGCCACGCTTCTTGGCGACATCGCGCGCACCCACCGACATGAAGTGGACCGACGGGAATTTGGAGGTGACGATCGCGATCGTTTTCGGGGGCTTCGGACCCGCAGCCAACGCATCCAACACCATGTTGGGGCCGGAGGTTTCCGGGGTGGGGCCGGTGGCCCAGGTCGGAAACTGCATGTCGTACTTGGCGAGGCTGGGAATGCCGAACGTGTGATGGACGAGAATCTTGCTGTAGCGCTGCGCAACACCCATCGCCGACAGAATGTTGGCGGTGGCGTACGGGCCAATGAGCAGATCCACCTTGTCTACCGTGACCAGCTGCTCGTACAGCGTGCGTGCAAGGTCGGGCTTCGATTGATCGTCTTTCAGCACCCACTCAACCGGACGACCAAGCAGGCCACCGCGCTTGTTCAACTGCTCAACATAAATTTCGCCGGTGAGCTTGTGGATCATGGCTGTCGCTGACAGTGGACCCGTCAGCGCCAGGGTGCCACCGACGCGAATTGGCGTGCCCGATTGCGCGTTCGCTGCGCCTGCAAATGGCATGGACAGAAGCGGTGCGCCAGCGGCTGCCAGCAGGGGCTTGAGCGCTTGTCTGCGATTCGTTTTCATAACTCCTCCGGGATGCGGTACGGGTTAAGAGCAGGGTAAAGATAAGCCTGATGTGGCGCGCGGTGCGCCGCGCTTAATGCGCAGTCGCCTGAAGACGGGTCTCGAGTTCGCGCATGATGCGCAGTCCGGATGTCACCAACTGTTGCTGGCGGCTCGCCAGATCGGTGAAGAGCATTCGGCCGTGGCGCTTGCGAAACTCGCCGGCAATCATGACCGAATCAACGTTGGCCAATCCAGCCTGGGTGACAAGCGCTGCGGCGGGATCGTGCAGCGGTTGCATGTTCAGGTCGGTCGCGCGAACCAGGATGAGATCGGCCTGTTTGCCTGGGGTGAGCGAGCCGATGCGGTCCTGCATCTTGAGCATCCGGGCACCCTCGACCGTGATCCATGACAGTGCTTCGCGGGCAGTGATGGTGCCGGTATCGGGCAGTTTGCCGTCGCGCTGCTTCGAGCGCGCGTTGTCAAATGCTTTCTGAGAGGCAAGTGCCATTCGCGCAACGGTGAACATGTCACCGCTCACGCAGGATTCCAGATCGACGCCAAGCGATGGCTGGGCGCCCAGGTCGCGAAGCCGCCCGGTAATGGCAAAACCATGTCCCTGGAACATCTCGGTTTCAGGGGTGAGCGAGAAGCTGACGCCCCGATCGAGCATGAACTTGAGCTGCTGGTCGGTGAGGTCGTTACCGTGAACGATGTTGTTGTTGTCACCCAGCAGCCCCGCCTCACCCAGCCGGTCCCAGCCGTCAGGAACGCGTGCCGCCGCGCCCGCGCAGTGCATGCTCGCAATCAGGCCAAATTCGCGCGCCAGCTTGAAGTCGTCGACAGCAACCTCGTACGTGGAATAGTGGGGGCCAAGGATGGCCAACCCGAGCGTCAACAGCTGGTCGCGTGAGCCGAAGCGAGTTTTGAGAAGTCGCTCGACTTCGCTGCGCGGATGCGGGACCTCCCAGAACGGTTTCTGCCCCGGTTTCGGATCGGGTTTCGGTGAGCCGTGAAAAAACACGGCCCGGATCTGCGACTCGGCCAATCCGTCGATTCCCGCGTCGGTGTGCGCTGGCGTGGGATTGTTGTGGCACCAGTCGGCCAGGGTGGTGGTACCGCAATTGATCTGGTTCAGTGCGCCCACGAGCGTCGCGATTCGAATGTCTTCCGGTGTGAAGAGCGTCGCGAGCCCGGCGTGCATCTTCTTGAAGTATTCGAGGATCGTCCAGTTGGCGGCGACTCCTCGGAGCCCCGTCTGCCAGGTGTGCATGTGCGCGTTCACCAGGCCCGGTGCGACGATCATGTCGTGCGCATCGATCACGGTGGCACCGGGGGCAGATAATTGTCTACCCACCGCGGCGATTTGCCCATCCCTGACCAGTACATCACCCTGCGCCAGATCGCCCAGGGAAGAATCCATGGTGACGACCAGCCCGCCGCGAATCAGTGTCTCCGCCATTGTTGTAGTCTCGTCTAGATCAAACCGGCTGGGATCTTCGCCGAATTTGCCGCGCGCGGCAAGGATTGGGGGTTACCGGAAGGGTGATTCGCCGGATTCACCCCGTCTTGATCGGTGCAAACTTTGGCGGTCAGTCAGGCCAGATTGCGCTCCTGCAGCCATTGCGTGGTCAGGGCGACGGCCTGCTGCATCAGTTCGGGCTGGCCAACGAAGTAGTGGGTGGCTCCCCGGACGACGCGCATGCTTTTGTCTGGGCTGGCTACTGCCTGATAAATGAGTCCTGTATGGGGCTGCGGAACCGCGTCGTCGGCGGAGTGCTCGATTGCAAGAAAGGGCACGTGGATGCCGCGGGCGCTGCGAATGCCATCGGCGTTGCTGTCGTCGATTGACCATTGCGACAGCCAGGAGCGCAATGTTGAGAATCGTGCCAGGCCCACTGGACCGTTGTTGGCAACTTCAGGCACTCCCATGAAGCAGGTTCCGATCGGCCGGTCGTTTGGCTCGATGGAGCCATCCAGAAAACGCGGGTCGGCCATCGTTCGATGGGTCACAAAGCCTCGCTCAAGTTCACGGCTGCCCTGCTTCTTCAACGACTCGAGCGTTTCGCGAACCCAGGCCGTACGACGCCTTGCGCGGGCCAACTGGGCGGCGCGAAAGCGCTGCAGCCATTGGGTGCTGTAAGGCGGCTTATTGTCGGGGTGATAAAGATCGAGTTCGGGGTCGCGATGATCAGGATTGTTTTCATCGAGCACACTGGGGTCGATCCATTCAGAGAAGGTGTGCGCGCGCGACATGTGTGCTGCCTGAAACATGACCGCATCAGCCGGAATCAGGCCCGCCGTCGTGATGGAGCAGGGGTCGCCTGCAGGCGTGTGGGTGATGCTGGGGTGTTCCGCCTGCGATTGATAAAACAGCGACAGTGAGCCGCCGCCAGACCAGCCCGCGAGCACGATCTTTTCGTACCGCCACACCTCACGCGCGTGGCGAATGTAAGCGCCCAGATCAACGATCACGTTCTCCATGATCAGCGCGCTGTCGTTGCGGGCATAGCGGCTGCCGGCGCACAACACATGCTGCCCGCTCTCGGCCATTGCCCGTGGCATGGGCAGCAGTTGCAGCGTGCTTGCCGGATGCATGTAAATGATCAGCGTGCGTGAGGGAACGCCATCCGGGATGTAGCGGATACCTTCAAGGTGAACCGTTCCAACCGAGCCCGAAAATCCGTACACCGACTTGAACGCGGATTGCTCGGGAAACTGCACGTGGACCCATTCGGCCTGTACGCGGTACGTTGTCTGGGGGCTCATCGGTTGTCCTGGTTTCTATTAGGCGCGAGAGTGCTTGTCATGTGTCCAGCGATCGCAAAGCGCGCGAGCGGAGGCACGGTAGCCGTCCAGCATCTGCTCGGTCGCGATTTCTGCGGTAAGTTCCAGGCGGATACCGTTGGGGTCAAAGAAGTAAATCGAGTGCACGTAGCTGTCATGGTCAACCGGACCAAGCACGGAGACGCCGGCATCGATCAAGCGTTGACGCGCCGCTGCAAGGGCATCAAGCGAGTCGACCCTTAACGCGAGATGGTTGACCCAGGCGGGGGTATTGGGCGAGGGCTCAGCCGTTTGTCCGTCGCCAAGATCGAAGAAAGCAATACAGCTCCCGTCATGCATCTGGAAGAACAGATGGAGGTGCGGGTTGTTGTCTCCTGTGCTCGGAACCCGCTCGTTACGAATCGCGTGCACCAGGGGTAGCCCGAGCAGGTCTTCGTAAAATCGGCGTGTTTCCTCGGCATCTCGGCAACGCCATGCGAAATGGTGCAGTTGGCGGATGGGTACGAAGTTCGACATGACAATCTCCCTCGATTCAGTTCTGATGCCGCGAAAGGTCAAAGTAGAGCGTGGCAAGGTCTTCGCGACCCGCAAGGTCGGAACAGAGACCCTCGAGCGCGATACGTCCCTTGATGATCACATAGGCCCGCTCTGCAAACGACAGTGCGATGTCCAGCTTCTGCTCGACAAGTAGCATCGTCAAGCCCTGGCGCTTAAGTGCGTCAAGCGCCGTACGTATCTCGTCAATGACCCGCGGCGCAAGCCCGAGAAAAGGCTCATCGAGCAGCAGCACCTTTGGTTCGGACATCAGCGCCCGTCCGATGGCAACCATCTGCTGTTCACCGCCCGACAGGGTTCCGGCCAGTTGTGCGCGTCGCTCGGCGAGTCGCGGAAAAAGGCTGTAGACCGCATCGAGGCGCTGTTCGATTGCACTGGCGCTGCGGTTGGCCAGACCGACCGCGCCCAGCCGCAGGTTGTCAAAAACGCTGAGTGGCGAAAATACGCGTCGACCCTCGGGAACCTGAACGACACCGTGTTCGACGATTCGATGAGAGGGCAGGGCGATAAGTTCCGTACCCGCTGCCAGGATGGAACCGGTTCGCCGCGGAAGAAGGCCAGATGCCGCTGACAGTACGGTGCTTTTTCCGGCACCGTTTGGACCGAGCAGCGCGACCGTCTGGCCGCGACCCACCGAGATGGTTATGCCAGTGATGGTGTCGTGACGGTTGTAACCGCCGCTGAGGTTCACGAGCTCAAGCACGGCTCAGCGCTCCGAGATCGCCGAGATACGCTTCGACCACGGCGGGGTCGACGCGAATCTGGTCAGGCGTGCCCTCCGCGATACTGCGCCCGAAATTCAGAACAATGACCCGCTCGGCGAGCGACATCAGAAAGCGCATGTCGTGCTCAATCAAAAGAACCGCTATGCCGCGAGCGGCGATGGCACGGATGACATCGGCCAGCCTCAGACACTCGGACGGTGACAGACCCGCGGCTGGCTCGTCGAACAGCATCAGTCGCGGCTCGCCCGCGAGCGCCCGGGCGATTTCCAGCAGCCGTCCCTGACCAAAGGACAGGGTGGCAACATCTGCGTCGATCCATTCCTTCAGCCCAACGAACTCGATCAACTCGGCGGCGCGCTTCGCCGCGTGCGCTTGAGCATGCTTTGCCGCAGGCGTTGCGGCGACAACCTGCCAGAGCGAGCAGGCAATGCGCGTGTGCATGCCCACCATGACATTTTCAAGCACCGACATGCTCGGAAATGGCTTGTTGTGCTGAAAGGTGCGCATGATGCCGCGCGCTGCGAAGGCGTGGGTGGGCAGGCCGTCGACTCTTTGACCATCAAACTCGATCGACCCGGCCGACGGTGTCAGTGCGCCCGCGATCATGTTGAAGGTGGTGCTCTTGCCCGCACCGTTCGGACCGATCACCCCCAGCACTTCACCCGACCAGGCATCGAAGTTGAGATCGGCCACCGCCTGTAGCCCGCCGAAGCGTCGGGACAACCCGCGAACACGCAGTAGCGCAATGCTGCTCATGGCGTGCTGCGCCCAGCAGAGGCTGCCCTGCGGTCACGCAGTGAATGCCAAAGCCCGATCAGACCCTGAGGCTGGAACAGAACAGCCAGCACCATCACCAGACCAAAGACCAGGGCATGGTGGTGTCCGATAAGGGGCGACAACACAAACGGCATCAGGTAAAGAAGTACCGCACCGATGACGGCACCAGCATGGCTTCCAGAGCCGCCGATGATCACCATGAAGAGCAGCAGAAACGCATTCTCCAGGCCAAAGATCACCGGGTTCACGGTGTTGTCAACGAATGCGTACACCATGCCGGCAAGGCCAGCCAGCGCACTGGAAATGACGTAGGCAACAATTCGCGTTCGTCGCGGGTCGACCCCCATGGCAGCAGCCGCTTCGGGATTGTCACGGACCGCCCGGCACGCCCGGCCGAAGTGCGAACGCTCAAGCCGCCACAACACTGCAAGTGTGCCCAGCATGAGCACGACGATCACGATGGTGTACCAGGGGCCGGTAATTCGGAGCCCTGCAATCTCGGGAATACGGTAGTTCGCGAGGCCGCCTGTGCCTCCGGTGACTGACCCTCCCTCGTTCAGCAGCACCACAAACAGTTGTGCGAAGGCAAGCGTAGCGAGCGCAAGATAAAAGCCTTCAAGCCGGGTGGCCGGAATGGCAACGACCAACGCCGCCACCACGCAAATGAGCACCGCAGCGACGATTGCCAGTGGCAGTGGCCATTGCAGCTGCGTCGTGAGAATGACAATGCTGTAGGCGCCGATTCCGTAAAACGTGAAATGCGAAAACGCCACCTGCCCCGAGACCCCAAACAGAAAGTTATAGCTGAGCGCAAGGGTGATCCACAGCAGCAGCTTCCGATACACATCGGTTTGATACGAGCCCAGGACGAACGCAATCGCTGACAAAACCACCGCAGCAAAAAAATAGCCGGCCAGCGATTTCACGCGCGAGCCTCTCGGGCTTTCAACAGCCCGGTGGGTCTGATCAGAAGAAACAAGATCAGCAAGACCAGCGGCACCCCCATTGCGAGCCCCGCGGGGATGGGTGCATAGCGAACAATGAATTGCTCGGTGAAGGCGAGAATCAGGCCGCCCAGCAGCGCGCCTTCGACGCGCCCCACGCCCCCGATGACCAGCGCGGTGAAGCCCTGGATGGCAAGCGGGAGACCCATCATGAAATGTGCCGAAACGTTGGCTGCGACCAGGACGCCAGCAAAGCCTGCGACCATTGCTCCGGCCGCGAATGCCATCGCCGTGACCCTCGCGAGATTGATACCCATCAGTGCCGCAGCGCGACGATCGATTGCCACCGCTTCAAAGCTTCGGCCGGTGAGCGTGCGCTCGAAAAACCACCATATGCCAACGAAAACAAGCGCGGTGCTGCCGATGATGAAAAAGCTTTGGTATGAGCCCGCGATCAGGCCGAGTTCCAGCCTGCCAAAGCCCAATGCACCGGGAACTGGCCGCGGGTCGGGGCCGAAGCCAACCGACACGATCTCGCGAAATACGACCAGCATCCCAAGCAGCGCAAGGATGGGTGCCAACACCGGTGCACCGCGTTCGACCAGCGGCCGCACAGTGAGGCGTTCGGTGCCCCAGCCAACGGCCGCCATCACAAGGACGACCAAAGGTAGCCCCAGGGCATAGGGCACTTCAAGCGCGGACAGGAGAACAAACCCTCCGAACGCACCGACCATGCCCCATTCCCCGACTGCGAAATTGATGATGCCGGTTGGCCGGGTCATCAGCAAATAGGCGAGCGCCAGCAACCCGTAGATACAGCCGCTCGCCAGCGCACTGACTGTTAATTCGAGAAGGTCACGCATGACAACGTGGGGAAGCGACGGCTAACAGACCGTCGCCCAACCCCGTCTTCGTGGCGTCACTTCAGACCGACATGAACAACACGCCCCTGGCGGTCGCCCTCATAGACTCGTACGACCATGCCGTTGGGATCGAACCCGGTTCGCTTGCCATCGCGAAACTGGTAGGTTGCACCAACGCCACCCATTACGCCAACGTAGCCAGTGGTCGCCTGCATGGCTTCGCGAACCTTTTGCTTATCGGTGGATCCTGCGCGTCGAATCGCGTCGGCAACCATCATGACGCCGTCGTAGCCATATCCCATGAGGTTGTAGGGCTCGTTGCCCGTGTCTTTGCGATAGGACTCGATGAAGCGGGCGGTTTCAGCCTTGGCGGGGTCGAAGGCATCCACAAAGACCACGCCGTCAAGCAGGCCCTTTGCCACGGCGGTGTACTGGGGCACCGACAGGTTGTAGTTGCCAAGCACAGGCGTTTTGAGACCCAGCTGTCGGTACGCTCTCAAAATCAGGACATTCTCAGGGGTCAGGACCCCGGCCATGAACAGCGCCTCGGGGTTGGCCGCCCGAATTTTCTGCATCTGCGGCTCTGCGGTGTTTGCGCCGCGCGGAATCACCTCTTCGGCCACCACCTGGATGCCCGCCTTCTCAAGCCCTGCCTTGAAAAAGCGATTGATGAGCTGCCCAAGATCGGAATTGTCGGTAATGAGCGCAACGCGTTTGAAATTCTTGGAGCGCGCGTAGGCAAGGAGCGTTGCAATCTGCGTGGAGCCCAGGGGACCGGTTTGCCAGAAATTTGGATTATCGATCTGGGTGGTGAGCGTGTCGCCGCTGTTCGAGGGGGTCATGTGCGGCGTTTTGGTTTCGAGCGTGACGCTCTGCGCCTGCTGAGTGGCGGGGGTGAGCGACACAGACAGAATGAACGCGACGCCCTGATCGGAGAGCTTACGGGCGGCAGTGGCCGACACATCGGGTCGCCCCTGGTCGTCCTCGGTCAACAGCTCGATCTGACGACCGAGCAGACCACCCTGAGCGTTGATCTGCTTGACCGCAAACGCGGCGCCCACCGCAACGGGTTCTGCGTAGGGTTTGGCCGGGCCCACCCGGTCTGTGATCATGCCGATCCGGACAGAATTTTGCGCGGTGCCAACAGCGGCTGTGGCGGCCAGCGCAAGGCCCAGCGAGAGCCTGGTAAGAGATACGCCCAATGCGCGCGAGAAAATAGTCATGATGTCTCCTCGTGTGCCGGTCTTTGCCGGCGGTTTGTTGTAAGTCGGGTTCCGGGGACACAGAGCCCCGGGGCAATTATGTGCGAGTGTTGCCTAGCTCCTGGGGCCAAGCTGCCGGATCCAGTTTCGAAATGCCAGCATCTGTTCGCCGATGATCTTCCGGGTGGCTTCGTCAGTGAGCTGTCCCTGTTCGTTGAATTTGGTGTGACAGGCGCCGATGAACACCTCAGGCTTGGTGAGAACGTTGGCTTCGATTCCCCCAATGATCTTGCGCAGATCATACTGACTGCGCGCGCCGCCAATAGGGCCCATGGTGGCCGACAGGATCGCGGTGGGTTTGCCCTTGAATGGTTGCGGGTTGGTTCGCGAGAGCCAGTCAATCGCGTTTTTGAGCACGCCACTGACCGAGAAGTTGTACTCGGGGCTTGCGATCAACAGGCCATCGGCGCCGGCGATCTCGGCCCGGAGCGCCTCCACTGATCCAGGGAAGCCTTTAGCCTGATCGTCCTGGTTGTACAACGGCACTGCAGCGTAGTCGACAATTCGAATTTCAAGATCGTCTGGCGCAAGCTCGGCAGCCGCCCGCAATGCGGCATGGTTGTATGACTTGGCACGCAGGCTGCCCGAGATTGCGACGACTTTAAGAACACTCATATGAATTCCAAAAAAGGTGATGGGTAAATATGCCGGGCCGGATCGTCGGACCTAGCATGACCCGATGATACTGCTGGAAGGGGGATACCGGAACGGTCTGTCAGCATGTGGCGATTGACTTCAGTCTGCAGGCCCCTCTACGCTCGTTCCCGAAACAGACAAGGGAGAAATGATGGATCGCAGACGTGCATGCTTGACGCTTTCCGCGCTGGTGATGAGCGGTTCCGTATCGGCGCAGGGTTCATGGCCCGATCGACCCATTCGACTGGTCGTTCCCTATCCACCGGGCGCATCGACCGACGCTTTGGGGCGGCTGGTCGCGCAGAAGGTCTCTGCGGCATTGGGCCAACCCGTTGTGGTTGAGAACCGAGCGGGCGCAAGCGGAATCATCGGCACCGAGCATGTCGCGCGCTCCGCGCCTGATGGCTACACCTTCCTGCTGGGCACCGACTCCACCCACAGCTCCAGCACGCACATGATGGCGAACCCCAGCTACCACCCGATTCGCGATTTCACGCCGCTCACGCTTGCGGCTGCCAATCCGATCGTCCTGGTGGTCAACCCCAATGTACCTGCCCGCTCGGTGTCCGAACTCGTCGAGTGGGTGCGCCGGAATCCGGATAAAGGTGGATTTGGAAGCTCTGGAGCCGGCTCGCCGCACCATCTGGCCGGTGAGTTGCTGCGAGAGCGCTCGGGCGCGCAGTTCGTGCATGTGCCGTACAAAGGCGGCGCTCCAGCCATTGCCGATCTTCTCGGCAACCAGATCCCCATGGTGTTTGCCAGCGCGATCACCGTGTTGCCACACATCCAGTCGGGGCGTTCGCGAGCGCTGGCGGTTACCAGCGCGACCCGTTACTCGGGACTGCCCGATGTGCCAACCTTCGCTGAAACTTTCAGCGGCCTTGAACTGGGCTCTTGGCTTGCGTTTTTTGCGCCCGCCAACCTGCCTGCGCCGATTCAGACTCGACTGAGTGCAGCGATTCTCTCGGGCCTTGCAGAGCCTGAAAGTCGCGACAAGCTTGCGGCGTCCGGCTTGATCGTGGTGGCCAATGAGCCTCGCGAGTTGGCCGCTGTGACCGAGAGAGAGTTTGTGTCGCGGAGACGCCTGATTCGGGAAGCGGGGCTTCGGGGACAGAAGCTCCCGGTCTTCTCAGGTGGATCGCATGAGCAATTGACTGCAGTGCTTTCCTTCAATTGACAGCCGCCGCTGGCGGCGATTTAATACGCGCTCATTTTTGGCGCCCACGTCATCTCATTGTTTCTTCCGGGCGCATTCAACTCCGCATTGAGGGAATCACAGTGAACAAGAACGAACTGATCGAGCACATCGCCAAACAAGCTGACATTTCGAAGGCCGCTGCCGGCCGTTCGCTCGATGCGCTGATCGGTGCAGTGCGGACCACCTTGAAAAAGGGGGGCACCGTGACCCTGGTGGGTTTTGGTACCTTCGCCGTTGGCAAGCGCGCGGCCCGCACCGGTCGTAACCCGCGCACCGGCGCGGTGATCAAGATCAAGAAGGCGAACGTGCCAAAGTTTCGCCCAGGCAAGGCGCTCAAAGACGCCATCAACTAATGCTGCAAGCCTTGGGTTCGTTTGCGAGGCATCGCAGATTTCGCTACAATTCCAGATTCGCTCGAGCGGGTGCTTAGCTCAGTTGGTAGAGCGGCGCCCTTACAAGGCGTAGGTCGGGAGTTCGAGCCTCTCAGCACCCACCAGGTTTTGTTGTGAGCGGGCAGTTAGCGTGACCTTGGTTTGAGGGGGTTCGCCAATTCAACCAACCGAGTTGTTGAAGCAGTATCTGGAGTGGTAGTTCAGTCGGTTAGAATACCGGCCTGTCACGCCGGGGGTCGCGGGTTCGAGTCCCGTCCACTCCGCCAAGTACCGAGGGCGAACGAAAGTTCGCCCTCTTTTTTTGTCTTGCCACTTGTGCCCTCGCCGGCACCCGGACGAAGCCATGTTCGATTCGGTTCGCAAACATCAGCGCATTCTGCTGTTCATCATCATCGTTTTGATTTTTCCTGCCTTCGCATTTTTTGGGATACAGGGATACGACCGCTTGATGTCCGACGGCGATAGCGTGGCCCGTGTGGCGGGCGAGCCGATTTCCCGAAACGAGTTCGAGCAGGCGCAGCGCGAACAGTACGATCGCATCCGACAGATGTTTGGGTCGTCGATTGATCCGCAGATGTTCGATACGCCGGCCGCCAGGCGAGAGCTCCTCGAGGGCCTGATCGATCAGAAAGTGCTGGCCGTTCATGCGCGCTCGCACAAGATCGCGGTAAGCGATGAGCGGCTTCGCGACGCAATCATGGCCATTCCCGGCCTGCAGCGTCCAGACGGCAGCTTCGATCTTGAGCGCTATCGCGCCTACGTCGGTGCGCGTGGACGGAACGAAGCGTTTTTTGAATCTGAGTTGCGTCGCGATGTGGCGATGCGCGAACTTCCTGAAGCCCTGTCGCAATCGTCAATCGTGCCGCAAGCCGTGTTAACCCGGCTCGGGCGTATCCTGTCCGAGGTGAGGGAGGTTGGCGAGATCTCGCTACGCCCTGAAGCGTTCGCGGAAAAGGTTCAGCCTGACGAAGCACAACTTCGCAAGTATTACGATTCGCGACCCGAAGTGTTTCAGTTGCCGGAATCGGCAACCGTTCAATACGTGCTGCTTGATGCTGAGCAGCTTGCGGCCCGCATCTCGGTTGCAGAGTCCGACGTGGCCGCCTTTTATGAGCAGAATCGCAAGCGCTATTCGGCGCCTGAAGAGCGCCGTGCGCGACACATTCTCATCCGCGTGGCCCCTGATGCTGCCAAGTCCGAGCGGGACGCCGCGCAGGCGCGTGCCAACGCCTTGCTGGCCCGGCTTAAGCAGGGGGCACGGTTCGACGAACTTGCCAAGACCGAGTCGCAGGACCCGGGGTCGGCGCGAACCGGCGGTGATCTTGATTTCTTTACGCGGGAAATGATGACAGGCGCATTCGCGGATGCGGCTTTCAGCGCCGAAAGAGGGGTTGTGGTTGGGCCGGTCGATACCGAATTCGGGCTTCATCTGATCGAGGTCACTGATATCAGGCCTGGTCGCATTCGATCACTCTCGGAAGTTCGCGACGAGATCCTCGCTGAGGTCCGGCGCGCACAGGCCTCACGCCGTCTTGCCGAGGATGCTGACGCATTTGGAAATCTTGTGTACGAGCAGCCTGACTCGCTGCAGCCAGCGGCTGATCGCTTTGGTCTCAAGGTGGAGCAGGTCGGTGAAGTCGGGCGCGGCGGAGTCGGATCGCTTCCGCGTGAGCATCCTTTGAACAATCCCCGTTTACTTGCGTCGCTGTTTTCTGCTGATGCCATTGCCAAGCGTCGAAACACAGAAGCGATCGATACCGGAGCAGGTCGCATCATTTCAGCGAGAATCGTCGAGCATCAGGCGGCACGAAAGAAGCCTTTCGAGGAAGTTCGGGATGAGGTGCGCTCGTCGTTGGTTCGGGACGAGTCGCGACAGCTGGCGGTGCAGGCGGGTGAAGCGCGACTCAAATCGCTGCGCGAAGGGGGCGATCCGGCAGGGTTCTCGAGTGCCCGTCCGCTGACACGATCGGGTCAAACCAACTTGCCCGCCCCGGCGATGGAGGCCATCTTCAAGGCAGGTACTGCGAAGCTCCCCGCCTATGTCGGTGTCGACCTGGCCGAGCAGGGTTATGCGATCTATCAGATCAGCAAGGTGATTGAGCCCTCTGCCGAGTCGGTCGAAAAGCGGGCCGCAGAGGTTCGCACGCAACTGGAACAATTGCTGTCGCAGCAGGATGTCGCTGATTACGTTGAATCAGTCAAACGGCGCCTCGATATCAGCCGCTCGTTATCGCGACTCGGTGCTGCCGCTCAGCAGTGAGCTCGCGAGCGCTTCAAGCTGTTGCGCCTGGTTCGGGTCAAGCGTGACTACGCTGGCGTCCCCTAGCCGTTTGAAGTTACTGGCCATCGACCGGTCATAAGCGGGGTCGTAGTGCAGGCCGAGCAGGTTGTCGACCAGTTCGACCCACCGACCGGCTGCCAGCAGTGCGCGCCATGCCTTGACCACCTCGTGCCCATGCAGTTCAGTTAAATGAAGCAGCTGCGCTTCCAGTTCGTCGGGGCGGGTCAGGAAATGGGGATACTGAGCCATAAGAAAGTTGGCTCTTGCGGGTCGCGTCGCTTCCAGGACGACGCAGTCGCCCGCACGAATCGCCAGCGTGAGCGATTCAGGAAGATGGCAGACACCGATTCGTCGGCTCTCTGATTCAACAAACACCGGCCGTGATGGGTCGAATCGCGCAAGCCTGTCCCATAGCAATGTTTCAAATTGACGTTGCGCTGGTTGAGGCTCGCCTGGAACGCGTCCCAGTACGGATCCGCGATGCCTGGCGATGGCCTCCAGATCGAGTACTTGCGCACCAAGCCGATCGAGCGCGTGAAGCAATAGGCTTTTTCCGCAGCCCGTTCGGCCGGCAATCACGATAAATCGCAGGCCTGACGGGCACTGCTCCAGGTCAGTAATGACCCGCTGGCGGAACGCCTTGTAGCCCCCCTCCAGGATACTGACCCGCCAGCCGATTCGAGCTAACACGGTGGCAAGCGCGCCGGATCGATTACCGCCTCTCCAGCAGTACACCAGAGGCGCCCAATCGCGGGGACGGTTGTGGAATCGCGTCTCGAGGAGGTCGGCAATGTTGCGGGCAACAATGGCTGCTCCGGCGCGCTTCGCTTCGAACCCGGATTGCTGGCGGTACATGATGCCGATCAGCACGCGCTCGTCGTTACTGAGAACCGGTGTGCTGATCGCGCCAGGAATATGGTCCAGGGCGTGTTCGGCTGGCGTGCGCGCATCAAGGATGTCGCCGAAGCTTGCGAGGCGCGTCAGTGCCTCATTGATCGTAAGGACGTCAGGCGATTTCATTGAACAAACGACATAGAATGGTCGACATGAAAGTTTTTGATCTCTGCTGTGGCAATGACCATCGGTTCGAGGGATGGTTTGGATCCGAGGCCGATTATGACCACCAAATGGCGGCGTCGCTGATCGAGTGTCCCTTGTGTGCCAGCCGAGACATTCGGCGCCTGCCGTCGGCGCCGCGTCTCAACCTGTCGCAAGCCTCGGCGCCCGCGCCTGTTGCACCTCAACCTCAGCCCGTTGCCCGTGCAGGTGAGGCGCGCGCTCAACTCCAGGAACTCTGGATGCAGATGGCGCGGCGAATCGTTGAAAACACCGAGGACGTTGGAACGAGATTTGCCGAAGAAGCGCGCAAAATTCATTACCAGGAAGCAGAGGAGCGCGCTATTCGCGGCGTTGCAACGGCCGAGGAAACCGCTGCTCTGGCAGACGAAGGCATCGAAGTGCTGAGCCTGCCCCTGCCGCCGGCCTTGAAAGGACCTCTGCAATAAACCGACCGCTGCCCGCAGGCATCAGCCCTGAGATCGGTTGGTTCACGATCCTCGTGTGACGGGAAGTTCTACCCGGTCGGCAGCGCCCGGAATCGGCGAATGGCGCCCCAGTTCCAACTTTGCAATCGCGGCACGGTGAACCTCATCGGGTCCATCTGCAAACCGCAGCGTGCGCGAATGTGCCCACATGGCTGCGAGCGGGAAGTCTTCGCTGATGCCGCCAGCGCCGTGCGCCTGAATGGCCCAATCAAGCACCTGTCCGGCCACGTTGGGCGCGATCACTTTGATCATTGCGATTTCGCGACGGGCAACTTTATTGCCAACCGTATCCATCATGTAGGCGGCCTGCAGCGTCATCAGGCGGGCCTGATCGATCATGCAGCGAGCCTCGGCGATACGCTCATGCCAAACCGAGTGTTCAGAGATCCGTTTGCCAAACGCCACACGCGACATGAGTCGCCTGCACATGAGTTCGAGGGCTCGTTCGGCGACACCGATTTGACGCATGCAGTGATGAATGCGGCCTGGGCCCAGCCGGCCCTGCGCTATTTCAAAGCCCCGGCCCTCGCCCAGAAGGATATTGTCGATGGGTACCCGAACGTCTTTGAACAATACTTCGGCGTGGCCGTGCGGCGCATCGTCATAGCCGTACACGGTGAGGGGCCGAATGATGGTGATTCCGGGGGTATCGGTGGGGACGATGATCATTGACTGCTGCTGGTGTCGCGGCGCCGAGGGGTCGGTCTTACCCATAAAGATGAAGACTTTGCAGCGCGGATCTGGCGCACCCGAGGTCCACCACTTGCGACCGTTGATCCGGTAGTGGTCGCCCTCGCGGGAGATGGTCGACTCAATGTTGGTGGCGTCTGATGAGGCTACTGCAGGCTCGGTCATGGCAAAGGCGGAGCGGATCTCACCGCGAAGCAGCGGGTCGAGCCACTGACGTTTGAGCGGCTCGCTGGCATAGCGCTCGAAGGTTTCCATGTTGCCGGTATCTGGCGCCGAGCAGTTGAACACTTCAGGGGCCCAGTGCACGCGCCCCATGATTTCGCAGAGGGGCGCGTAGTCGAGATTGGACAGACCTTCCGGGACTCTGGAGGAGCGTGGAAGAAACAGATTCCACAAGCCCGCCTCGCGCGCAAGCGGTTTCAACTCATCAACGATGGTGGTGGGGACCCAGACGTTACCGGCGCGGCGGTTCGCGGCAACCTCTTCCTCAAACCGATGTTCGTTCGGGTAAACATGGCGGTCCATGAAGGCCTTGAGGCGGTCTTGCAGATCAAGGCTTCGGGCGGAGAACTGGAAGGACATGAAAGCTCCTTGGATAAGCGGTTGGGTCAGGCGATGCCACGGACAATCGCCCAGCCCATTTCGGCAAGCGGACGAACGCGCTCGATCGTGGCGGGCGCCTGGGTGTTTGACGCCGTGCCATCGGCGACGCGCTTGACGATTCCCTGCAGAATGGCGGCCAGACGGAACATGTTGTAGGCGAGGTAAAAATCCCAGTGCTCGAGGACCTCGGCAACATTGCGCCCGGTCCGTCGACAGTAAAGGTTGATGTACTGCCGCTCAGCGGGTATTCCGAGGGCGCTCAGATCAAGGCCGCCAATGCCGCGGAAGGTGCCGGGCGGTATGCGCCAAGACATGCAGTGATACGAAAAATCTGCCAGGGGATGACCCAGCGTCGAGAGTTCCCAATCGAGTACGGCAAGCACACGGGCCGAGGTCGGGTCGAAAATGAGGTTGTCCAGCCGGAAGTCGCCATGGACGATTGACGTTTCTTCCGACTGCGGCAGGTGAGCAGGCAGCCACTCAATGAGTCGATGCATCGACTCAATCGGCTCGGTTTCAGACGCCTGGTACTGCTTGGTCCAGCGGGTAATCTGCCGGGCGAAGTAGTTTCCTGGGCGGCCGAAGTCTGATAGCCCGATTGCAGCTGGGTTGACTGAATGCAGCGCCGCCATGACCCGGTTCATTTCATCATAGATAGCCGCGCGCTCGCCGGTCGACATTCCCGGCAGTGACTGCTCCCAGAGCACTCGGCCGCGTACATGCTCCATGATGTAAAACGCTCGGCCAATCACGCTTTCGTCCTCGCAAAGGCAAAAGACCTTCGCCACAGGAACATCGGTATTAGCAAGCGCAGACAGCACGCGATACTCGCGCTCGATGGCGTGCGCTGAGGGCAGCAGCTTCGCCACCGGCCCAGGCTTGGCGCGCATCACGTAGCTGCCCGACGCTGCGCTGAGCAGATAGGTGGGATTAGATTGCCCACCCTTGAAAATCTGAATTCGGAGCGGGCCCCGGAACCCAGGAAGGTGCGCCGTGAGCCAGTCTGTCAGTCGCGGGATGTCAACCTGGTGCCGTTCAGGCACAGGCATCGTTCCCGCAAATTCAGGCGCGTCCGCGCTGTCGGAGCCCGATCGAGAGTCAGCAGCCATGATGAGTCTTGTTGTGTGAACGGTAAGAGGCGCTGTGCGCGCTCAGTCAGCATGCAGCAGCGACAAACCAAGCTGTGCCCGGCGACGAAGCCATAGACTGGGGCGGTAGCGCGGGTCGCCTGTAACCTGGCTCATCTCGTCCAGCAGGCGGGTCACGCGGGAGGGCCCGAGGAGGTCGCCGAGCGACAGAGGTCCCGCCGGGTATCCGAGCCCGAGTCGCACGGCCGAGTCGATGTCGGCGGGCGTTGCGATGCGCTGCTGCGCGATCTCGCAGCCAATGGCGACGACCATCGCCAGGATTCGTGGCGCAACAAAGCCTGCGCTGTCCCGGATCACCGACACACGGACACCATCGGCTGCAAACAGTGCGTGCGCTGCGTCGCGGTAAGCGCGATGCGTGGCGGGCGTGGTCATGAGGGTACGGCGCTGGCACTGGCCCTTGCCGAATCCAAACAGGGTATCAATGGCGATGGCGCGCTCAGCGGGCCACTGGTGACAGGCAGATGTCGCGTCGTGACCGAGCGGTGCCAGCAGAACAAGCGACTCGGCTCCCGGTTGCGCAGTACTTTCAACTCGCGCGCCGAGGTCAGTGATGAGTTGAACCAGCGCGGAATGGTGTTCGCCCGGCGCAACCCACACCGGCGGCAGGTCGGGCACAGCAGGGGGCGCAGCCTCGGGAGGCGTCTGCTGCTTGCCGTCAACATGCCGATACCAGCCTTCGCCACGCTTCCTGCCATGCAGACCTGCAACAGTTCGCTGCGCAGCAATGACGGACGGCCTAAACCGTGGCTCTTCGTAGTACTGCCGATAGATGGATTCCATGACCGGATGCGAAACATCCAGGCCCGTGAGATCCATCAGTTCGAAAGGTCCGAGCTTGAAGCCGCTGCCGTTGATGCTGACCTGTTCGCGCATGATCCGGTCGATCGTGACGGGATCGGATACGCCCTCACCGAGTAGCCGTAGCGCCTCGGTGCCGAAGCCTCGGCCAGCATGATTGACAATGAATCCCGGGGTGTCTTGGGCCTGAACGGGTAAATGGCCAGCCTGTCGGGCGAGTTCGGAGAGACGTTCCAGCACCTGCGCTGAGGTGCGTGGACCGCCGATCACCTCAACGATGCGCATCAGCGGCACAGGGTTGAAAAAGTGATAACCCGCCACACGCTCGGGATGACGGCTGCTTGCGGCGATTGCGGTAATTGACAGCGAGGACGTGTTGCTTGCGATGACCGCGCTGGGTGACAGCACCTGATCCAGTGAAGCGAGCAGATCGCGCTTGGCCTCAAGCTTTTCCACGATCGCTTCGATGACCAGGTCGCAGTCGGCAAGCTCGGCAACCTGTTGCGCGGGCAGCAGTCGGGCCCTGGCCGATTCCGCCTGCGCCTCGGTAAGTCGGCCTTTCTCCTGAAGCAGGGAGAAGACGCCCGCCAGCGACTGAATCGCAGCATCGAGTGCAGGGGGGTGGCTGTCGTAAAGCCTGACAGGAATGCCGGCAAGCGCGAAGATTTGCGCGATGCCGCGCCCCATGACGCCGCTACCGACGACGCCGATTCTTTGGAAGGGTGCAGTGCTCATGAGACCGATTGTAACCGGCGCAAGCGCTACACTTGCTAGCGCATGTGTGTTGGTTTGAGACGATCCGGCGCGGCTGCCGCGCCCCCGATGACAGGAGACACAGAATGATCAGGCTGCATGGTTTCGCGGTCAGTAACTACTACAACAAGGTAAAGCTTGTCTTGCTTGAGAAAGGCCTTGCCTTTGAGGAAGTCTATAACCGCGCGAGCAAAGACCCCGCCACGCTTGAACTCAGCCCGCTCGGAAAAATCCCATTCATCGAGACCGAGCACGGGCCACTCAGCGAGTCGCAGGTGATTGTCGATTACCTCGAAGAGCTCCAACCCTCACCGTCGCTGCTGCCTGTCGATCCCTGGCAGCGCGCCAAGATCCGCGAGTTGGTGACATATCTAGAGACGCATGTTGAACTCACGGCAAGACGCCTTTACCCACAGGCGTTTTTCGGCGGTAGCGTTTCCGATCACGTCCTTACCCAAACCCGGGACGATCTCATCAAGGTCATCGCAGCGTTCGGCAAGCTGGCCCGGTTCGGTCCCTATCTGGCCGGAAATCAATTCAGCTACGCAGATTGCGCGGGACTGGTCCACCTGCCGCTGGTTTCGATGGCAACCAAGGCCGTTTACGGCGAGGACCTGATGGCCGCGTTCCCGATTCGCGACTACCTGAAGCTGCTTGGCGAGCGGCCGTCAGTGCAGCGGGTGAACGCCGATCGCAAGGCGGCGCTGGCGCCCAAGTAAGGTCTTCTCCCGCTAGTGTCTGGCCTCAAACGCCGCGACCTGTTCCTCGCGTTGGGTTTGAAGCTCGAGCCAGCGGGTTTCAATGTCGTCGCGTTCGCGTGCGGCGCTGGCGCGCCTCCGATTCAAATCGGATACCCGGGCACCATCAGAGCCCGGGGCGTAAAGGTCGGGGCTCTGCAGTTCGGCGTCCAGTGACCTGAGCTCGGCTTCCGTCTTTTCAAGGCGCGCTTCGAGCTTGCGAATGTCGGCGTCGATATCTCGGGTAAGGGCTGCAAGTGCTGTGCGGCGCTCGGCGGCGAGCCGCCGCTCCGATCGACGGTCCGATCCGCCGCCAGCCGTTGATGCTTCGTCCCGCGATGGAGTGGCCGGCATGCCAGACGGGGGAGCGATAGCCGAGGTGACGGCGGCCTCTCGCTGCTGCATGACCCACGAGTCGTAGTCATCGAGATCACCGTCGTAAGCCATCAGTCGACCTGCGGTCACGATGACAAATCGGTCGACGCTTGAGCGAAGCAGATACCTGTCATGCGACACCAGCAGGAGCGCGCCGTCAAATCGCGCAAGCGCGTCGGCAAGCGAATCGCGAGTCTGGGCGTCGAGGTGATTGGTGGGCTCGTCGAGAATCAGCAGCTGGGGTTTCTGCCAGGCGAGCAGGGCGAACAGAAGCCGGGCTTTCTCGCCCCCTGACATCGGACCGACCGGGCGGGTGGCATCATCGCCGCGAAAGCCGAATCGGCCCATGAAGTCTCGAAGCGTCTGCTCCCGCTCAGTCGGCGCTGCCCGTTGCAGATGTCGCAGCGCCGACTCATCCTCACGAAGCTGATCGACCCCCTGTTGCGCGAAGTAGCCGATTCGAAGGCCGCGAGCGATCGATACGCTGCCAGACACCGGCGGCAGTTCGCCTACCAGGGTCTTGATCAGCGTGCTTTTGCCTGCTCCGTTTCGACCCAGCACGCCAATTCGAGCACCCCGCACAATTTGAAGTGCCTGCGTCCGGACGACCGGCTGTTCGTTGTAGCCGGCAGCCAGATCCTCAACCAGCACAAGGTGCTCGGGGCAGTCATCTGCCGGGGCCAGTTCAATATCGATACCGGACAATGCACGGACCGACTCAACCTCAGCCATCCGCTCGAGCGCCTTGATTCGGCTCTGCACCTGCTTGGCCCGGGTGGCCTGGGCGCGAAACCGGCGAATAAATGACTCAAGATGGGCCGCCCGCGCTGCAATAGACTCGCGCTCCCGAGACAGTTGCAGTGCACGCGCGGCGCGTTGTCGCTCAAAGTCGCTGTAGCCCCCGGCAAATCGCACCAGGCGACCTTCATCAATATGCAGGCACGCCTTGACGACCCGATCGAGAAAATCACGATCGTGAGACACGATCAGCATCGTGCAGGGCGTGCGCACCAGCCAGCGCTCCAACCAGAGCACGGCGTCCAGATCCAGGTGATTGGTGGGTTCGTCCAGCAGCAGCAGATCCGCGGGGGCAAACAACGCCCGTGCGAGGTTCAAGCGCATGCGCCAGCCACCCGACAGCGAGTCGACCGGCTGCTCGCTGGCCTCCGGACTGAAGCCCAGACCCGACAGCAGCGCCCTCGCGCGGGCTGGCGCGTCGGCCCCGCCCGCCTCGAGCCAGGCCATGTGGGCTTGCGCGACCGCCAGGCCTGCCGCGCTCTGCTCGCCGTCCGGGCTATCGGAAAGGGCCTGCTCGGCCTCTGCCAGCGCGGTCTGGGCATCGCGCAAAGCACTGTCGGCGGCGAGCAGGTGCTGCCAGGCTGGAAGTGAACTGGTCGGCAAGGACTGCTCGAGGCGAATGACGCGCCTGAACGGCTGCTCAATGCTGCCGGCGTCGGGAACAGCCTCGCCGGTGAGCGCTGAGAGCAGGCTGGTCTTGCCGGATCCGTTAAGCCCGATCAACGCGATTCGTTCACCCGCCGCGATCGCAGCGTCGGCCTCACGCAGCAGCTCACGGCCGCCACGCGACAAGGTAAGACCGCGAAGCCGAATCACGCTGCCGACTGCCGCCGTGTGGGCCGCTTCCTGGAGGGGGGTTGACCGGCAGGGCCTGGGCCGAGCCGCTGAAGCGCCTTGACTTCAATGGCCACCAACATGCGGTCTCCGGTTTCGACAGGCAGGTACGCAAACTCAAGTTTGGGGAAGGCCCGTTCGAAATGATCGGCCTCGTGGCCGATTTCAAGCAGCAGCAGCCCGTTTTCGGCGAGGCAGCCCGGTGCCTGCGCCAGGATACGTCGAATCAGATCCATGCCATCTGCACCGCCCGCCAGCGCCACTTGAGGCTCTGCCCTGAACTCGGCCGGCAAGCGCGCCATTGAAGCGTCGCAAACATAAGGCGGGTTGCAGACAATGAGATCAAACTGATCTGTCTGATGGGGTTCGAGCAGGTGGGGTTCGAGCAGGTCGCCGCAGATCAGACGGACTCGCTGATCGAGACCGTGCAGCGCCAGATTGTCGGCTGCCAGTGCGAGTGCGGCGTCGCTGAGGTCGCTTGCGCAGACCGAGGCGTCGGGAAACTGCAGGGCGCAGTGGATTGCCAGGCTACCCCCGCCCGTACACAAATCAAGGACCCGCTGAGGCCAGCCCGGTGGCCGCTCAAAGGCGTGAAGGTAATCCGGCAGACTGGTATCGAGCGCTTCAGCGATGAGCGAGCGGGGTACCAGCGCCCTCGCATCACTTTTGAAACATATCCCTCGAAGCCAGGCCTCGCCGGTGAGGTAGGCCGCTGGCGACCGCGACTCGCAGCGCGATTCGAAGAGCGCGATGAGGGCTTTCACTTCGCTGCGTGTCAGTCGGGCGTCAAGCCAGCGCTCGAGTTCGTCCGGTGGCAGATGGAGCGACCAGAGCGCGAGCGCCACTGCCTCGTCAAACAGGGTGGCGGTGCCATGACCCGTGAAGATTTGCGCCTGCCCGAATCGCGAGACCGCCCAACGCAGGCAGTCACGCAATGTCAACAATTCGATCGCGGCCTGCTCGGCCGTAGCGACGCAGCGCGTCGAAGGGCTGCTCACGACCGCGAAGCGCCGTCTTGCGGCCCAAAAAAGGCGCTGTAAAGCGGTTCGGAAAAGCCGACGAGCGTTTTCTGTCCCTGCTGCAGGACAGGTCGCTTGACCAGCGTAGGCTCGGCAAGCATCAGTTCCGATGCACTGAGTTGATCAGTGACGGCCGCCCGTCTGGATTCGTCGAGCTTGCGCCATGTGGTGCCACGACGATTAAGAAGGGAATCCCATGGAACGTGGCGTAACCAGCCGGCGAGCAGTTCCGGCTGCAGGCCGTCGACACGAAAGTCGTGGAAGCGGTAGGGGCGGCCCGCAGCCTGCAGCCAGGCGCGTGCCCTACGAACCTGGTCGCAGTTCTGGATGCCAAACACAGTGATGGGCGCGTCACCGACGCCCGCTGCGGTTCCCTCCAGTCTGGTCACCGGCTCAGTCTCCGCGCAACAAATCGTTGATCGCGGTTTTGGCACGCGTCTGGGCGTCAACACGCTTGACGATGACCGCGCAGTAGAGGCTGACGCGTCCATCGCCAGACGGCATGCTTCCAGGCACCACCACCGAACCGGATGGCACGCGACCGTACAGGACTTCGCCGCTTTGCCGGTCGACGATCCGGGTGCTTGCGCCGATGAAAACGCCCATTGAAATCACCGAGTGGGCTTCGACGATGACGCCCTCGACGATCTCAGACCGCGCGCCGATGAAGCAGTTGTCTTCGATGATGGTGGGATTGGCCTGCAGCGGCTCGAGCACGCCGCCGATGCCTACGCCCCCAGACAGATGCACGTTTGCACCGATCTGGGCGCACGAACCGACGGTTGCCCAGGTGTCGACCATCGTGCCTTCGCCAATCCAGGCGCCAATGTTCACGTATGACGGCATCAGAACGACGTTCCGACTGATGAACGCGCCTCGCCGCGCAACCGCGGGGGGAACAACGCGAAAACCCGCTGCCGCGAAATCGTCCGCTGACCAGTTGGCGAACTTGGTTGGAACCTTGTCATAAAACTGGAGATCCCCACCGGAGACCGGAACGTTGTCTTCGAGCCTGAATGACAGCAGCACAGCCTTCTTCAGCCACTGGTGCGTGACCCACTGCCCGTCAATCTTCTCGGCGACGCGAAACGATCCGTCGTTAAGTTTTGCGATCGCCTGATCGACCGCCTGGCGAAACTCGGTTGGCGCGGACCGGGGGCTCAGGTCGGTGCGGCGGTCCCACGCCTGTTCAATCGTCTGCTGAAGTGCGTTCATCGGGGGAATGTTATTTAAGTTGGGGGAGGGGTGAAACCGGTTCAGCGTGACAGCATCTGCTCGATTCGCTGGGCGGCCTCAAGACACTGCTGATGTCCATCCACCAGTGCCAGCCTGACGTAACCGCGGCCAGGGTTGATACCGTGCTGCTCCCGGGCTAGAAAACTTCCCGGCAAAACCAGTACATTATATTCCGCGAGAAGCCGTCGGCAGAACGCCTGGTCGTCACCGTCGGGTACGCGGGCCCATAGATAGAATCCGGCCTCTGGTTTCTCCACCGCGAGCACGCGAGCGATAACCGGCGTGACGGAGTCGAATTTCTCGCGGTACATCTGTCGATTCGCGGCGACATGCGATTCATCGTTCCATGCCGCGATCGAAGCCTGCTGAACCGTGGGGCTCATCGCGCCCCCGTGGTAGGTGCGATAAAGAAGGAAGGGTTTGATAAGCGAGGCGTCTCCGGCAACGAAGCCCGAGCGCAACCCCGGTGCATTCGAGCGCTTGGAGAGACTGGAGAACACCATCAGGCGACGGTAGTCATCCCGTCCCAGCTTTCGGGCCGCCTCCAGCGCACCCAGCGGCGGTTTGTCTTCATCGAAATAAATCTCGGAATAGCACTCGTCGGATGCGATCACAAACTGGTGCCTGTCCGACAGCTCGAACAGCCTTCGCCAGTCATCCAGGGTCATGACTGCCCCGGTCGGATTTCCCGGCGAGCACGTGAACAGCAGCCGACAGCCCCGCCACACGTCGTCTGGAACCGAGTCGAAGTCGCAGCGAAAGCCGGTTTCGACGGTTTGGTTGACGAACCAGGTGCGACCGCCGGCAAGCAGTGCCGCGCCCTCGTAGATCTGATAGAAGGGATTAGGGCAGACAACCCAGGCGCCAGTGGCCGGGTCAAGCAGGGTTTGCGCAAAGGAAAACAGCGCCTCCCGAGAGCCATTGACTGGCAGAACCTGGGTGGCGGGGTCAGGTGACGGAATCCGGTATCGTTGACCGATCCACTGAGAGATCGCCTCGCGCAGCGCCGGGCTGCCCGCCGTCGGGGGGTAAACGGCCAAGCCTGCGGTGGCTTCCCGCAGCGCGTCAACCAGCAGTGCGGGCGTGGGATGCCGCGGCTCACCGATGGACAGGCTGATGGCGGAGTGGTTTGCAGCAGGCGTTACACCGCTGAGAAGTGACCGTAATCGCTCAAAGGGGTAGGGCTGCAGCTGGCTAAGAAATCGGTTCAAAATGAATTTTTAAGTA
>Ga0169931_10002394_pt1 | contig 30626 bp, 30 predicted proteins | sample Kivu_15m_20L_FD_129675 | JGI IMG/M metagenome (GOLD analysis project Ga0169931, IMG submission 129675) | Freshwater microbial communities from Lake Kivu, Western Province, Rwanda to study Microbial Dark Matter (Phase II) - Kivu_15m_20L... | ecosystem: Environmental > Aquatic > Freshwater > Lake...
TTCAAAGTAAACAATTAAGTCTTTTAAATCCCAACGATGCTTTTTAACGGCATTAGTCATATACTTTGCTACTTCCTGTAAATCAGAATCATTTTTAACAACTAATCCACCATCAGCGAATTTTTTTCTCAATGAACTATAAGTAAGACCTTCCGAATCTGTATATGTTCCATAATCAACATCATAACCTTCTTCTAATTCTTTTTCATATTCATCAAAAGTTTTGTTAAATAATTTATTACCTAAACTTACTTTATATTTTGCTAAATAATTATTGTCTTTATCTAAACCACCATAAGTATAAAGCGATTCCATCATACCTTTCATAAATTCTATTTCTTCTGAAATTAGAACATTTTTGAAAGCATTTTGAACTTGTTTTTCAAGAGAATCCCAAGATTCTGAACTTAAATTTTTTGCTACATTTTTAGAATATCCTGCTTTTACCAAAGCATCTACTCTTGATTCTTTCAAATATGACTTCCATTCTTCTTTTACTTGCCCCCCTGCCATAAAGGTTTTACCACCATCAGCGAATTTATCAACGTATTTTACGTTCATTTTTTTATTAAGTGCCATACTTCTTATTTTATTTGTAATTGTTGTTGTTGTTGTTGAGTATTTAGTTTTTGTAATCTCAACATTTTTACCTTTTCTTATGGCTATCAATGTATAGTAATTACGCAATAAAATTTGATTATCATATTGATTAAAGTGAGTTGATAAATTACCCACTTTTAATTCTCTATCGGAAGTTAAGAAAGATTCAATAATACCATCATTTGTTGTTACACGACCACCACCTTCATATTTTCTAATACCTCTTGATAATGCCCAAGCATCAATAATATCGTGAGATTCATCTTCTGTTTTATTGAATTTTTCCATAAATGATTCTAATGTCCAATTATTATCATCAAGATAACTGAACATATCGGCTTTTTCTTTATTAGATAAATCAATAGAACCACCACCTGCATACAACTTGCTTCCTTTGTAATTATCATAAACCCAATCAGTAAATTCTCTTTGATAATTTCCACTTAATTCGGTAAAGAATTTATTTACTGCACCTGTTGAACCTGCACTTTCGTAAGCACGAACCCATTTTTGTTCAAAGTGAGAAGTGTTTTCGCCAAATACTTTTGATATAAAACCATAAGGATAGTTAAAACAGAACATATTCCAATGCGTAATTATTTGAGCATAATCATCATCTGAAATAGAAAGTAATTTAGATTTATCATCACTACTGCTGAAATAATTATTCTTAATCCATAGTGATAAAATTCTTCTGTTTTCATTATCTAAATTCGCCCAAAAACTCATTAACACACCAACTGAACCATATCGTGTGTATGAAGAACTGAATTTTTCTTCTAAATGCTTCCAATTAAAAGCATCTTTTACAAAATTCATAGGGTAGTTGAATGTAAAATACACCCAATTATGAACAACAAGGAAATAATCTTCTTTTGAAATACCTGCTGAACTACTATCGCCCCCTTGTGCGTATTTTTTTTGGCTTGGTTTCATATTTTTAATTTTTGTTTTTTTAGTTAATGTTTTTGTTCTTAATGTGCCACCTTTCTCATATCCCTGCTCTAAATCAGCATCAGAAACATAAGAGTTGAAATCTTCACTACTTCCGTATGGTGAATATCTGTCGTCTATACTGAAACTTGGTCTATCAATAGCACCACCATAAGAATTATGTATTTCTTCATAGAATAAATCTGCCACATCTGAAAATTCATATCTGTCCATCGCTTCTGCAATTTCTTCATCGTTCATAAAATTAGAAATATCAATAGTCATTTTAACTCCTTCATAATTTAAAGAATGAACTTGACCTAATTCTTCCAATGAATTTTTTAGGTTATCATATAAATAAGTATGATAATCGCTTTGGTCGGCATTATTTTGTGCAGATGCTAATACACGAATGATATTATCAAAATCATCATTGGTGAAATTTTCATCTTCATTATTTAGATAATACTCAATTCCATTTTCCTCAACATCAGATTTTTCATAACCTGTAATTCTAACAATTTCATCAATTACTCTTTCGGTATTTTCTTTGTTTAGATTATCAACTAAATAACTTGGGTTGTCATAATAATAACTCCAACTATCAGAAAGTTCTCCAATATCACCACATAAAATATCTTCAACTAAACTATCACTATAATCTCTACCAATATCTATTAATTTATAAACTTCATCACAAGAATAATTTAATTCAAAAGTAGTTGAAGGTTTTTCTGAAACTATATCTAAATCATACAATTTCATTTGATTTCCAAAAGAAGAAAAAATATCGGATTCTCTTTCTACTATTTTTTCAAGTTCATCTTTATCTATGACACCACTATCGTAAAGCGTATAAATACTTTCTGCATCGTTAAAAATACTTGGTTTCAATTCATATATTTGCCGAATTTCTTCATTTGTCATATCTTCAAAACCATAATCTTCACTATCGCCATATTCAGAGCCAAATCCATTAAATTGAAAATACATTAAATCATTTTCGGATTCTTTCTGCAAATTATATAACCTAATGACTTCTTTGTATTTATCAACGATGTTTTCTTTATAATAAGATTTTATTTCTTCTCTTAAAGTGTTTATTGCATTTTCTATTTCTTCAAATTCCCTTTTATTTCTTACATCTTTTAATTTCTCTTTTAATTTATTTATAGCCACAATTTTTTCTTCAACAGGTGTGTTTTGATTAAAATAAGTTGTCCAACTCATTTCTTCAACTTGTTCATCATAACCACGAATACCATCAATATCTCCCGAAAGAAATTTATATTCCGAAGATGAAGGTGAAGAAAATGAAAACGTAATATACGGAAGGATTTGTTCTTTAATCTTTTTTTGTTCGTTCATTAAATACTCAACGACCTTTATTGATTGTTCATTTTCTTCCTTAAATCTTTGATTAATTTCTCCATTTAAAATAGATTTTATCAAATCAAAAATATAGGGGAAATACTTTTCAGCAGGTTTTTGGTTCTTTTTACCTTTTACTTGATAAAAAATACCATCATTTTCATTATACTCATTATCGCTTTGACTATACGCAATAGTAACGTGGCTATCGCTTATCGTATGACCTTTTCCATAAGGTTTTACGGAACGTAAAGAAATCAGTTTATTTCCATAACCTGTTCTTCCACAATGCCCCATACGAGAACTTTCCAAATCACAATAATTAGATGGAATAAATAACCAATAGTATTCAACTCCTTCATCATTTTTAGGGTATTTTTTAATTATGGTATTTTTTTCGGGTTCTGTAAAATCAATATCACCACCCAATACCTGTAATTCATTATGCCAATCTCTCGCTTTTTCTAATGCTTGTTGAAATGATAATTGTCTTAATTCTTGTTTCGGTGTTACAGGGTGTTGTAACCAATCAAGAATTTCACGAATTGCACCACCATAATTAGCATTAATCATTCTCCAAGAAGAATAATTAGAATCCAACCATTGTTTTTTATTGTAATTCTTATTTTTTAATTCTTCTTTCAAAATGGAATCTGCCAACCAAATTGCAAACTTTTCACTTTTGCCAACGAAATAATCAGCCGTTTCTTCATTATAGCCGATTTTATTCATTAATACATCTTTTGCTCTCGCAACTCCACCTTCTCCGTATTCTACTTCGTGATAGTGTTCGGAAGCATCACTAATATCTTGAATTTTTCTTCTTTTTCTATGTAATTTCATCGGTTACAATTTTATTTTTTTCTAACTACTCTTTTATCTTGTGGAACTTCGTAATCTTGACTTTTATTATGTAATGAATGTTCCTTTTTCCAAGCATCTTTAATTGGGAATTTCCTATCCTTACCATTAATTGTATGTGTAACAGATTTTGCTCTTGAATCTACCGAATCTTTTTTGCTTGATTTTTTATTTTTGAAATAGTAGTAACCAATTAATCCACCAATACCAACTGCAATAGAACCAATTACAACACCACCAACTGAATATTCACGGAATTTATTTATTTCATAACGACCATTGGATAATAAGAATGTAATAAAATCATTTTCTTCCTGTGAAATATCAGTTCCATCAACATTTGTAATATGAAGCGTGTAATACTTACGAATACCTTTTTCAATATAATCAGTATCTTCTTGTGGTTCAGTTGATTCCCAACCACCCCAAGACATCGGATAGTAAATACCATATCGGTCATTTGCTAAATGCAAAATATCTCCGATGGTATCAATATCATCTTTTACTTCATAACCTCTGTTATTCGTATCACCTGCTTCTAAATCTTCTTCATTCCAAGATGAATAAGTAATTGAATACTTAAATTCTTTATTTTGGCTTATTGGTAAATTATTTTCCATTAGTTCATTTTTTTATAAATAACAAAACCTATAATTACTGCAACCAATCCAATGACTACATAAGTTTGAGTTCTTTGGCTTTTTTCTCTTTCAGCCGATTGTTTTTGTAAAAGTTCTTGTGCTTTTTGTTTTTCTTCTTTTGATAATCTTTTTTCACTATCTATTGAATTTAAAACATTTTGTTTGCATTGATAGTATGCCGTTTTTTTCTTTTTTGACCAAGATTTACTTTTATCTTTTCCACACTTTGTATCAATTTCTCTTTGAATATCAGTTTTACCTGCTTCTTTTTGTGCTTTTGATTGAGCAATACTTGAACCAATACTACTTACTGCACCAATTCCCTGTGTAATCGCCTGTGAATAATCAGCATTTGAATAATTTTCCGATAAATAGTATTTAGAATTATCGGTATTGCATATATGACAAACATAAGGGTCATTACCCCCATCTTTTAAATTCCAAGACCAATGACAATTATGGCAAACAATCTTTTTGTCTGCCACATCGCCATCGAAAGGCAAATTAATTTCCCAATGCTCTGTCATAATTCAATTATTTTTTACCATACTTCTTTTTCAAATCTTCAATCATTTGATGAATTGCTTTTGTTGTATCGGCAACTTCTTTTGCTTCGTAATCACTTCCTAATACTTCTTTTAATTGTTGTAGGAAATTTTTAGTAGCAGTTTCAAGTTTTTGAACTTTCCCGATAAACACCTGTGGGTTTTTCTTTAAAGTAGGTTTCTGTTTTGAGATACCTGTTTTAATTGCTTTTTGAACACCTTGCTCAATTTTATCAGAAACAATAGCCATTACAGATTTCGTTTTTTTACGAGTTCCTTGTTGGCTTTTTGCTTTTTCTTTTCTTTTTACAAATTCAGCAGTTAGGTAATCACAAAATTCCTTGCTATCAACATTCATTTCTTTACCATCAACAACAACTCTCTTTTTAGAAAGCATTTGAACGCCTTTTGGTAATTTTTTAGGTACAGATGTTGGTTTTTTAGCAATAGGTTTTCTAACCTTTTGAACTTTTGGTGTTGGCTTTTTGGCAACAGGTTTTTCAGAAGTTGGCTTTTTAGCAACAGGTTTTTTTGCGACAGGTTTCTTTTCAGTCGCCTTCGGTTTTTCCTCTACTTTTTTTTCAGAAGCCAATTTATCTTGAAATTGCTTCATAGCATCACGATAATTTTTTTTATCGCTTTCATTTACTTCGGGGTTATCAATAAGTTTTTGCAACTTATCAATTTTACTTTGAATATCGCCCCCACCTGCGAATCTTCTTGTTCTCATTTGTTTTGTTTTTTATTCGTGTTAATAATTAATTTTCAAGTTCTAATGCCAATTCATAACCTTCAATAAGGTCTTTGTATAATTGGATTTTATTTTCGTTAGTTTCAAGTTCTAATGCCAACTCATAACCTTCAATAAGGTCTTTGTAAAGTTGTTTTTTGGATTTAGTTGCAACAGGTTTTTCTGCTTCAACAGGTTTCTGAATTAGAATTTCTTCATCATCATCTTCTTCTTCCGTTCCATCATCGTAAAATTCTTCCGAAATCATATCGAAATGTTCGGTGTAAAAATCAATTACTTGTTTTTCTGTAAATGTACTTTCTTCATCGGATATAATATCTCCTTTTGAATTTTCATAAGCAGTATAAGTAATATACTCTCCATCTTCATAAAAAATATCTACCACTTCGGTTTTACCTTTTTTGCTTCCAAAGTTAAATCTAACTACCAATCCATTTTTCAAATTGGCAATTAATTCAGTTGTATCTATTTCAGAAACTAATTCTTCTTCTGTTTCAGCAGGTTCAACAATAACGGCTTCTTCAATTTTTTCCTCTATTGTTTTTTCTTTTTTCTTCGGTTTAATATCCAATTTTTCAACAGGAACATCTACGAATTTCGCTTTATCTTCTTGGAATGTCGTAACTACTTCTTGTAGTATTGGATTCATAGAAGAAAATTCATCTACTCTTTGTTGAATTGTCGGCTGAATAATCAATCGTTCCTCTTTTGCCAAAATAAATTCCTGCAATTTCTGTGGGAACATTTGTCTGATGTTTTCTTTTTCTTGGGTAATGCGTTGTTTTTCCTCATTAATCATTTCAATCGCTTCGGGAATTTGCTCAAACTCAATACCTAAAATTTGCAGGTTTTCTTTTACCTTTCCGAATCCACGATATGCACCTTTCCATTGATTTGCATTACTTATAGGATAAGAACTATCAAAATCTATATAAATTGTTTCATCTTCATCTTCATCTAATGCCAAATTATATTTACCCTGTTGGAATCTTGGGAAATTATCTTTTAAAAAACGATAATATATTTCTTGCTTTTCACTATTTTGTAACTTATTAAATACAGAATCTACGTTTGTAATAAATCTGTTTACGGCTTTAAATAAATCATCATCATTACCAATTTCGTCATAAGTTAAGAACCTATATCTTCCATCGGGGTCATTAGCAAAATCATAAACATCGTCTTTGAATTTTTCTTTTACTTTTTCAAATTTGTCTTTTGCCTTTTTTAGTTCTATCTTGTATTTGTCGGGTTCAAGTTCCTCATTATCAAGTTTATCTCTTAATTCAGAAATTTTCTCGTCATATTCTTCTTGTGCATCACCTATTTTTTCGGCTAATCTATCTTCTGCTTCTTTTTTCTGTTTTAATTTTCTGAAAGCATCAAGAACAACAACCATCCCTTTCATAACAGGTGTTAATCTGTCAATAATTTGTTTATCGCCACTTGCTCTACGCAAATCATCTAATCTTCGGTCAAGTACAATATCCAAAGTTTCTAATTCTTCGGTTTGTTCCTCTTTCCAATAAACTGCCAAATCTTCGGGTTCATCCAAAATACCTTTTCTCAATGAATTAACATCGAAATCTTTCAAGTCCAAAGTATTTCCTGTGTCGTTTCTATCCCATATATTTTTAATACGAAGTGTTTTTTCATATAATTGTTGGAATATATTAGGGTCAGCAGAGTTCATTACCATTGGATAAACAATACGAACTTTCTCAAACCTGTTTCCTTGTCTATGAATACGCCCCGAAATTTGTTCATTATCAGTTGGATTCCAATCGTATGAACACAAGAATAGTGCAGAAGCATTATTCTGTAAATCCACACCTGTTGAAATAGAAGAAGAACCAATTAAAATGGTGCTTTTACCCGAAAGAAATTTATTTTTACTTCTTTCTTTTTCTTCATTTGACATTCCACCCGAAACAAGCGATACTTCTTCGCTACTATATCCCATAACTTGAACGAGATATTGTTTTATTTTTTCAAATCCACCTTCTTTCCACTTAATAGTTTTCTTGTCTTTTGTTGTCCAAGAAACATTTACCCCAATGTTCATATAAATAACACAACCCGATTTTGGTAAATTATTTTCCAATTCGTAATCGTGAATTGATTTAATACATTGAATAGTGTATTGAAGTTTTGGCGAACTTTCAATATACTCACGATAAGTAGGTTCAACACCTGCTTGTTTTTGACACATTGAAAGGTAAGGACTTAATGTAACTGCTTTTAGCAAATTCAATCCTTTTACAACCCTAAATGAATCTTTTTCACTTTGGTCTGTAATATCGTTTTCGTTTAAATCATCTGATTTTTCAGTTAATTTTCTGATTATTTCTTTCAAATTATCAAAATCTTCTTCAAGCAAAGGTTTTTCTAATTCGTCATACTTTTCCTTTTGAGCATCAGTTCCTTTATCATTAAGATATTCAAGAAGTTGTTTCTCTGTCATATCATCAACATCAATCACTTGAACGGCATCAGCACAAAGTTCATCATATTCAATTCTACCACGTTGGTAGTTTTTAATTTGCTTGAACAATTCGTCTTGCGTTGGCGTTTCGGGAAGCGTTGTTTCAATGTTATTTTTAGCACTTGGGAAAAGTATTTTTTCGGGTCTTTTGATATTTGCATCTTCACCACTTTTATAATCCATCATTGAATAGATAAGATTTCTTAATTGTGGTAAATTACGATAACCCAACAATGATTCTTTTCTTGTAACACCTGTATTTCCGAAAATCAATTCAAATGATATATCCATATAAATATCAAAGAATTGTTCCATATACTGCAAATCACAATCAGTAAGCATTTTTCTGTTTGTAAGCGACATCATTGAATAAATCTCGGCAGGTTTATTGGTGAATGGCGTTGCAGTTAAATGAATTACATTTTTGTAATTATTATTGTTTTGAATGTATCGTGTAATTAAATAACCCACTAATGATGTTGTTGAAGGCAATTCACCTGCACCAAAAGAGTATTTTCTATCCTCACGAATTGAAGTTCCTGCACCACCCCTTGTTCTCCAAGTTGGTATTCCTTTACAATCTGTAAATACTTTCTTTAAAAGATGTGATTCATCAAATACGGCATAATCAAAACCTAAATCACGAATATCAATTTTTGTTTTTATTTTACCATATACGGCATCTCTCCAAATAACAGGTAAATTTCTTTTTGCTCTATAATTTGCTTCGCTAACAGAATCTCCTTGTGAAAATTCATTAAATAATTCACCATACAAACTTCCATCTTGTCGCAACTCATAGTTTTCTTGCATAACAAAACCTAAATGTTCTAATGCTTCGTATGTAGCAACAAAAATACTTCCATCTGCAAATGTTTTAAGAGTTCCTAAAATATATGGCAATTCTTGTCTATAAATTTTCATACCTTTTTCAAAGTATTCTTTTATAGTTGTTTTATAGATATTTTCGATATAATACGTTCTACCTCTACCATAATCATAATTAACAGATGCTCTGTTTTTCTGTTTATCCCACCAATCTGTAAAACCATCATCTACTTCACTATCGTAATTTCTTCTCAAAGTATCAACTTCAAAATCATCGTAATAATCACGGATTTTTTCATTAATTTGTTGGCTATCGAATTGATAGTTTTTTGGAAGTGATTTAAGATAAGTAATCAATTCTATAATTGTGGTAAATTGAACTTGTTCTGCTTCTGTATATGTTTTAATTTTTCTACAAACATCTTCATTCAAGTTTCCTAATTCAACAACATTATTTGCCAAATGAGAAAGGTGTCCATAAATGTTTTGAGTATTTACTTTTACGCTACCATCAACGGCTTTTGCAAATTTTGTCGCTTTCTTTTCATCTTCAAATGTTATATCAAGTGCTTCTTCGTTTTCAAAATACTCAACTTTATATATTTGACGAACACCACCAAACATTTCCATTTTCCATTTTGAGTAAGTGGCATTAGGAACAACAAATAATGGTTTTTTACATAAGTTGTTATCCAAAGCAAAACTAACATTCATAATTGCAGAAGCCGTTTTACCAACACCAACACCATAAGCAAGTAGTCCACTACCTACTGACTTCATAAATTGAAGCGATTGTATCTGTGTTTCATTCGGAATAAACTTGTTACCCCCCTTAAACTTATTATTTAATTGACAAGCAACAGGTATTTTGTAATACTTCGGTTCAGCATAATTATTATATGTTTCATTCCACATATATTCTAAACGAATTTGACAATTTGTGGTCAATCCTTTGTTTAGAAATTCCATAAGTATTACTCTACCATCAGAATACGCTTTTTTCTTTCGGTCTGAATAATCCCTATCATCGTCATATTTGTCCTTCTTCACCATATCGGTAAAGTATTTATGTACTTCTTGAAGGGTTCTTGATTTTTTAATTAATGCTTTATCTAATTCTTTGTTTGTCCATTCTTTAAATGTATCAATGAAGTTTCTACTGCCATACATTTGAATATCATTCACATCTTCGGGTGCAATCATAAAATCATCACCGAATTTAGATTTAGGCAAAATAAAAATACAGGTATCAAGGTCTTTGGTAATTTTTGCCTTCATAGGCATAGCATTATTCAAAGCAGTTTCTTGCTTGTCAAATTGTTCGTCAGTAAAAATTTCAGAAACCTGTTTTAATTGTTCTTTGTATTGTCTTAAACGACTTAACTTTTTATATACATTACCACTTAAATACTCATACACATAAGAAAATATATACGAATTGTTCTTCGTATCATAATCAATCATAATAAGTCCTTTGCTCAACAAATAATTTACATCAAAAGTTGGTGTTTTAGCAACATAATGCTCATAATTTAATTCGGGATGGCAGAACAAATATGCGTTTAATTCATCTTCTGTAACAAATGACTTATCTGAAATTAGTTTTCTTCTTCTAATTTCAATTTCTTCAATAAGTTCTTTATTATCAATTTTATACAATGAATTAACACCATATTCATCAAGTTTTGCTTGAAGATATTCTTTTAATTCTTGTTCCTCTTTTTCTATCTTTTGATTATATTCATTACCTGTTTTTTCATCAACAATATAATTTCTATTGTAAACGATTGGTAAAAGTTCGTGTAAAAACTCATAAGGTGTATATACCTTGTCGGGAATACCACCATCAGCCATTTTTATTGTTTCCGATTTTTCAGAAACTAACGATTTCAATTTATTTTGAAATACTTTTTGAATTAAATCATTTTTACGAGCATCCGTATAATTTTCATTATACAAATTTTCATATAAGTTCAAATCTTCCATAGTTTTATTTTTTAATCTTGTGTGTTTGGAGTGCTTAATTCTGATTCAACTAATGCCATAGCAGTATCAAGGTCGCTAATACCACGAACCAAAATATGTTGTTTAATTCTAAATTTGATTTTTCTTAAACCTGCATCGGTAAGAGCAAATTGAGAAAGGTAAGGCATCCCTTTTGCCGTTTTAACACTTTCTATAATTAGATTATCTAAATCGTTTTCGCTATACATAATAACATTATATTAAAATTGACTATTTTTTTCTTATTGTTGCTTTTAACAAAAAAATAAAAAACAATCAAATTTAACGCAAATAGTTGAACTATGGCTAATTTTATCAGATTTTTATTATTGACTTGTATTATGTCAATCTTGTCAAGTTTTCTTTATTGTAGCACCCTCTTGAATTACAACTCCATTTCCATCAACGCTATTTATTGCACTTGCAATTTGTTTTGGCGTTCCTGTAACTTCGTATGTTTGTTCGTCAGCCATTGACCTGCGATTTATGATAATTGAATTTGGGTCTATAATATCATCAACATCGGTATCTTGTGCTTCTTTATTAAGTTGTGGTATTTCAACTTTTTCACCATTTTTTACGATAATAGCACCTTTATTAAAGTTTTTACCACCACCCATTACATTCAATGCACTTGCTATTTCACTTGGAGTTCCCTTAATGGTATATTCTTCATTATCTTTAAAAGTGTCAGCAACAATAACGGCTTCATCTCTTTCGGCTTCAATAATATGACCACCTTCACCTACTTGAAATTTACGACCACAACCATCATCACCACATTCTGAATGTAATCTACCTTCAATTATTCCACCTTCGGCATAAACAACAGGTTTTGCACCTTGAATACCAACTTGACTTGGCTTTAAGTTACTTGGTATATAACCACTTTCATCAGCGACAACACCACTAACCTGCATTGTATTTTTTAATTTTTCGGGAGAATAATTTCCATATTTTTTTAATACAACTCTTGCAGGAAGATATTCCATACCCAAATCAATAGCAGAATTTAATCTGTGATTTCCTTCAATAATCAATACTGCATTATCGCTTGGTGAGTATTCAATAATTAAAGGAGATTTTACACCCTCTTTTTGAAACATAAATTTCAAATGATTAATGTTGTCTTTGCTATTTTCTAAATTGTATTTTGGTTTTTTCTTTCTATCAAATTCTCTAAACTTAATTAATTCACTTACAGGAACTAATTCAACATCAGTATCATCTGAATACCAATTTTCATCTAAACTTAATTTAATATCTCCTTTGCTTGAATGTATTGATTCAACACGACCACCATCTTCAAATTGTTTTTCCATTTCAGTCAAATGTGTATAATACTTATCATTTTCTTCTAAATGGTCTTTGGCAATCATTTCAGCACTTTGTTTGATTGTATAATCACCTGTTTTAATTTTTTTAATGGTGTCTTTATGTTCCATTTCGGTTTTTATACCTTTCTTCAACTCTCCACCTGTATAAAGATTTTCAGTTTTTAGGTAATCAATATAGTTATTTAATGGAATTTCAAACGTATATCCCCAAGATACATCATCCATACCTGCATCACCCCATTGTTCAAATTCAAAATTATTATCCTCTGCCCATTCAATAAATTTGACTTGATTCATAGGTGGATTTAATTTCAAAGGAATTTCTTTGTTTTTAAAATTAACACTTGTATCATAACGATACATATTCATATCAATTACTAAAATTTCATTTTCCATTCTGTGTTTTTTAACGAGTTTAGGTATATCTTCATTTTCCAATAGTTTTTTCAATCCGAAGTGTAAATTTTGGGGTAATTCATTTAATTTAACCCACTTGTAGTCTGTATTTTCCCAATTTAATTCGGGAACAAATTCTTTATCTACAATAGATACAAAGTTATGAAACTTAAAGTTTTCTTTTTCAAAAATATATGTTGGTATTAAATTCCTTAATTTATATCCAATTTCTTCTTCTGCTTCACGATAAACGGCTTTTTGTATTTCATCTTCATCTTCATCTAATTTACCACTTACCATTCCCCAACTATTAGGTTCTGTTACCCAACCACTTCGTAAAAGAATTAAATACCTAACGGTTGTTGAGCAATAAATCAAAACTCCACCTGCTTCTGTACCCCAAAAATTCGTTGGTTCATCAGTTTCACCACCTTCTTTGTATTGAGATACTAATTTTAATTCGTTTTTATCGTAATAGCGATAAATTTCTCTACCCATTTTATCAAGATACATTTTTGCTAATTTCTTGTAATCTACTAATTCGGGAATTTTTTCGTAATCATTTATTGTTTGAAGTATCAATCTTTCAAATATGTAAGGGTATAATGAACCACCACCACCTCTCGTATTCCTATAATTGGATAATTTTTCTAATTCATCTTTATTATTCTCAAAATATCTTTTAAGTTCAGATTCAGCATTAAAGTAAAACATCCAAAAAGCGTTTATATCCAAGTTCTTTACTTGCTTTTTTTCAATAAATGATTTCCAAAAGTTTTTAATTATTAACTCATAGGTATTCATTATTGATTGCACCAATGGAATTGAAAATAAATTCTGTTCAATATAATCATCATCTGTTTCATCGTAGAAGTCCAAAGATTCATTATACTCTATAATTTCTTTTTCTAATTCGTTCTTGATATAACTAATAGATTTTTCTAAAAAGTAATTCAATAATTCATCTAAAATTTGTTGCTTTTTTAATTCTAAATCTTCCCGACCTTTTTCTATATTTACTTTGAATTTTTCTTCTTCTTTTTTAAGCCAAAAACCACGATATTTTTGTAATTCTTGCCTATCTACAAAATACACCTTGTATAATTGTTTTAAATTGTATTTTTGAATTAATTCATCTCTGTTGCTTTGTCTATTTTGACCTACTTCATCTTTCGCAATAAAAAATAATTGTGATTTTTTAGGAATGTTCAATTCACGATTAGTCAGAACTATTTCTTGTTCACTTTCATAAATTTTACTTGCGTTTGTAATTCCCTTTTCAACAAGTGGTAATAATTCATCAAAAGTCAAAACAGGATTTTCATACCCACTACCTAAATAACTATCATATAATTTATTAAAATCAAGTATAGCATTTGTTAAATCAATAGGACTTTCAATTTTCATTTTATTATCTTCAATCCAACGAGGAAAAGCACCTGTTTCGTAAGGACTTAAAAATTTTAATATTCGATATAATTCTGAATACTTTTGCCCTTGTGAAACATTCATTTCTAAATTAATTTCGGGAAGTATTCTTTCACATATTTTTTTAATAGTTTGATTTACAGAATCATTCTGCTCACCATACCTTGTTACATTAGCATATAACCTTCTAAATAAATAAAGGTTATTTTTCATTAATTGATATGGGTCGTAATAGTTTATTGTTTCTGTTTCATTTATAGCCATAAATTCATCGTAATTCATAACAATTAAGCAATCACGATGTATAAACCATTCAGCGATATTATTTGGCGATGTGGAAACGCCTACCAATCCGAATAATTTTCCGTTTTTTAATTCTTGGAAAGGTTTTTCAGAATAATTTGTAAAGTATTCACTAAATGTATTTGGGATTTTTTCTAATTCATTATCTAATCTAATTGAAACATAAACCTTTTTTGGTTTAGTTTCTCCACCATCAGCATATTCAGAAATATCCATCGCTTCTTCATACGCTTGAATATCTCCACCATTTGCATATTTTTTAACCTTATATCCAAGTTCATTAATCAAATCATCGTCTTGATTATATTTACCCGACTTGCTTTTACCATTTATAATTTTATAGAAAAAGGCATTTAATCGTGCTAATCCCCACGCAACACGACTATTTGGCTTACCACCTTTAATTGTAGGTCTATGTGATGAAGAATATGCACCCATTCCTCGTCTTACAACGGCTTTTGCACTTGCAAGGGTTACTTTCTTTTTTGGATTCTTTTCATTGTGTTCAGCAACCTTATTTTTGATTGTTTCTAATGTCTTTTCATTAAATTCAATTTTCTCGGCACTTTTGGTGTCTTTTGAACTTTCGGGTTTATTCTTTTCGCTTCCGTAAATTCTTTCTTTTTTAGGTGCAGGTGTTTGTGCTATTGTGCGACCACCTTTTTTGAAACGAAAATACTTTTTATTACCTATTTCAAATGAATTTCTTGTTATTTCAAAATAACCATCTTTTCTAACATTTTCTGTAATTCTTATCCAAAATGGTTCACTACTTGGTAAAGGATAAAGAACTATTTTATCAACATTAGGATAAGATTCAAATAAATTTTTAATAATATCTCTACCAAAACCCTGTTTTTGTTTTGTATTGTCAAGATAAAGACGATTTATTTCTATTTCATTTCCATTAATACCATATTCAAATAAACCTATATCTTCTCCATTAAAAAATACCCTATTATTATTAAATGATATTTCACCACCACCATCGAAACGAATATCGGGATTGCTACCATCGAAAGTAGTGTTAGTGCCATCTGCAAGTTTAATTTGCTTATTATTAAAGGCATAATAGTTATTTGCTATTGGAACACTAAATTTATCATACGCACTTTTACTATCTTGAATGTTAAAAAAAATAACCCCATCATATTTTTTTTCTGATTGAGTTTGATTTACAATAACATCGGGAATATCTTTTATTCTATTTTCAAATCTTGCATCAAAAGTAATTGTATGATAATTTTCTCCATTGTAATTTTTTATTAATGGATTCTTTAAGTTCAAAAAACAAGTTATAATTCGATTTCCATAATTTTTTGCTACTTCTTTATTACTACTAAAATTTATTGATTTTTGTTTTATATTTCCTTTTCCTTTTGATTTTTCAAATTTCCAAAATTCAGCATTTGTTCCGTGATAAACCACTAACGGCTCACCATTTACATCTACAACCTTACTTACTCCATCTTGCAAACGCTTCAATGAAATTTCATCAATTCCCGAATCATTTATTTTGGTTAAAATCAATTTTTCCCAATCGCCAAACCACGCTTTAAATTCGGGGGTGCGAACCAAATCATATTGTTCGGGAGTTAAATTGCTCGGTTTTCCGTTGGGTGCTAATAATTCTGCCATTTAATTAGTATTTTTTGACTATGCTATCGTAAACTTTATCTGCAACAATTTTATGCCCCGAAGAAGTTGGGTGAATACCATCAGTTGTTTTACTCTGTAAATCATAAACAGGAATAAAATTTGCGTTATTAATTTTTTTAGGAATTAATTTTTGTAACTCTTTTCTTTTTTCAACATAAGGAATCCATTGTTCTTTACTTGTCAGTAAATTAGCAGGGCGACCAACAGGCAAAATATCTATATCACCAAACTTACCTTCTACTTTATATCCTAAATTTACAAAAGCATCTGCACCATTTTCTCTTGCCATATCAACCATATATTGAATATTATTTAAAGTTTTTTCTAATGGAATACTTGCATTTGAAGTATCATTTCCACCACCATAAATAATAACTCTATCGTATTTTTTATTTTCCAATTTTGAAGGAAGATTTTTTTTCATCCAATCAGTTGTTTTACCACCTAATGCCAAAACATCAATACTAACACCTTTATCATCTAATTTTTCTCTTAATATATTTGGATATGTGTAAGTAATTTTTCCACCACTTGCGTTTTGAATAGCACTTTGACTATCACCAACAATCAATATCTTTTTTGGATTTTTATTTTTAATTTTTACGCTACCCAATTTTCTTTTTCGGACAACACGAATAATTATTGCAGTTGTTAAACCAACCACAACCAACGATACCAAACTAATCAGTATTATTTTTTTCGTTCTGTCCATTCTTCTTCTAATTTTTTATTAGTTCCAAACTGAATAACAGACCCACCAATATAATTTAATTTACCTAATGATTTAACTTTTGAATTTTGAAAATATGCGTTTCCACCAATTACTTCCAAATCACCCAAATCTTCAACCATACTTCCTTCAAAGTGTGCAAATTGAGTTATCTTTTTTAGTTTATTTAATGTTTTAACATTACTTCCTTTAAATGACATATATCCACCAACTGCTTCTAAATCACCCAAATCTTCTATTTTACTTTCGTCTAATTTAATGTTCCCACCTATGTTTTTTATAGCACCAAAAGATTTAAAATAAGAACCACGAAATTCAATTTCACCACCAATACGAATTAGATTAGGAAATTCCATAATCCTGCTATTCAAAAACTTTACGTTACCTAAAATAGTTTCTATTTTTTGAGTGCTTGATGCGAAATTATTTGAGAAATCAGCATTACCACCTATTGATTTTAAATTACCAAATTCTTTTATTTTACTACCTGCGATAATAAAATCACCACCTACATTTTCAAGATTTTTTAATTCAGTAATAAGTGTTTTAGTAGCCATAAAATTTCCACCAATTTTTTTAAGATTACCGAAATTTATGTTTTTATCTGTTACATTAATTATAAAATCATTTTCAATTTCTTCAAGATTATTTAAAGAGAACTCAACATCGCAATTTTGTATTTGAAGCGATGAAACCTTTTTTAATTTACCTAAATCTTTTAATTGAGATGTTACAACTAAATCACCACCCATATATTCCAAATTTTTTAAAGAAGTAATTAAAGAGCCATTTAATTGAAATTTATTTCCAATATGCTTGACCTCACCTAAATCTTGTATTTTATTAGAAAGTATTAAATCCTTACCGACAAATTTTAAGTTGCCCAAATTGTTTATGTTTGTGTTATTGCAATTAAAATTCCCACTAACATATTCTAATTTCCAATTATAAAGGTCGTTCATTTGAACATTATATCTTCCTTGAAGATTTATAATAACATAAGTATTTATATCACCAATAAAATACTTTGTTTTTGGCGACAAATAATTATAATCATCTTCAATATCTCCTTTGTCATAAAATTCGTTTGGCAAAGTAAGTTTTTGCTTATTAAATGTTTCAATTAAGTTGGCTACATTACCATTATTTCCATAATCAACGGAATGTGAACTCTGTAAGGATAATAGTTCAACATATTCAAAAATAAAATCTTTAAAAAGACCTTCTTTTTCCATTCTATTTTTCAAAGCAACACATCGTTTATTGAATTTAATTGAATCCAACCATTTCTTGCCACTATTGTTTGGAATGTTTTTAACGAGAAATTCTTCTGCTATTGGTAGCATATCTTCTTCAATATCTTGTGCCGAACTTTTATTTCCACGAACTTCGCCAACTTCATTTTCTTTCATTCTAACGGCAATTCTCGGAAATACCTCTCCATTTTTTTCAGTAACATAAACATAAAAATCACCACCTGCTAATTGACTTGTTCCTGCCGTTTTAGTACACCAATAAGTATTTTGAACTAATTGCATTAATTCTTTACCATTTTTTGAAATATCCTGTGGCTTTGTTTTTTTACCACCATTGAATTTAATCCATTTACCATCGCCACTTTGAGCAACTATTTCTTTACTATTGAAAATTTTATTTGCATTTTCATTTAGGATTACATTGTATTCCATTAGTAAATAATCAGATTGATTATCAAACAATTCTGCTAATGTTCCTGCATCAAAAGGGGTGAAATTACGAATCGTATCTTTACCTCTCTCAAATAGTTTATTTTGCTTTATATCGTAATTATATTCGTAAACGGCTTTAAGCATTAAGAATTTAAAAGGAATAGGATATTGGCTATCTCTTAAATATGCAACCCATTGAATTAATGTTTCTTCTTGTGTTTTTGCAATATCATTGATTATACCATTCCTTTCACTCTGATTATCAATTTTTTGTTCCAAACGCTGAATAGTTTCAATCGAACTTCCCTGTTCTTTGTGAGTTGCTATTTCATTGTTTATGTAATTAGTAATTGAAGGTGAATCTTCTGAAATTAAATAATCTTTGTAATTATGCAACATAGATTCAAAACTTGCAGATATTCTTTTCAAAATACTATTTGAATCAAAATTAATTCCTTGCAATCCAACATCTTTTGTTGCTTCAATAATATATTTATCGGTAACACCAATACGACCAAATTTTTGAGTATCGGCAGGTAACATATTTACCTTACCACCTTTTCCGTATTCCGTATTTGAATTTTTAATTTTTATTTGCTTTTCTAACATAGCACGTTCCTTAATTAATTTAAAGTATTCTGCTGAATCAACCTTTTTATTTTTTCTCAATTCATACATTTCTTTTTCAACCTGCTTATATCTTTCGGAATCAAAATTAATATTACCACCAAGTTCAAATTGTATTGTTGGTAATGAACGAAGATAATCTTCCCTATCTTGTTTATTTTCTTTTTTATTATATTCTGTCGAATATGATTCCCAAAGTTTTAAAGAAGTATCATATATCTCTTTTATTTTTTCATCAGATAATGGTATGCTTTTAAATCCCCCAAAAACCGAATACCCTTCTCTGCCTTTTTTATATAATAAAACACTAAAAGGATTAATTACTACTAATTCTTCTTCGCCACCACCTATCCAAACGGCATCTACTCCTTGCTCATATAATTCAACAATAATATCTTCTATTTCCGAAGCATCTTGTAAATCTGTCCTTTCAATTACATAAGCATCACGCTTTAAAATAACAGGATATATTGATACACTACTTGACATACCCGAAAAACTTTCGGCAGTCCTTTTTCTTGAAGTTAAAGAAACACCAAAATACCTTTCTCCATATCCACCACCACCACTTCTTTCTGCTTCTCTTTCAGACATAGTAATTGATGGCTTTAATCCTTTTTCTATATAGTTAGAAGTTCCGTGATAAAATATATGTTCTTTAAATTGTTGCCAATTTTCAAACTCTGAAATATATTTTACCAAACGATAAGTTGAAATAATATCTGAACTATGTGATTTTAAATACTTAATTATTTTTTCTTTTGTCCATCCACCTCTAACATTAGGCATAAATAATTTTGAACGTACTACTTTACTTTGAGTATATTCAAATGGTTGTCCACCCATTTTAAAACGAATGTCGGGATTGTTGCTATCAAAAGTAGTGTTACTTCCATCTGCAAGTTTTATTTGGTTGGAATTAAATACTGCTATGTTATCGTTATTTCCTTCATAACTTTCATAACCATCATAATCATTATTTTTTATCCACTCAATAATTGGTTTCAATTCTAAAATAAAATAATTTATTCCATTCTTTAATTGCCAAACAATAATATCCAATGAGTTTGAATTTTCACTAAATCCTGCTTCAATTAAATAATAATTATCTAAATAATCATATAAGTTTTTGAATACCCCCTCCTGTATTCTTTCATTTAGAATTTCATTAGCATCTTTTTCAAGTAAATTCCTAATTTCGTTTTCTTCTTTTTTATTTAATTTATTTGGTATGAAGGGATTTCTACTATTTATGAAATATGAACTTAACTTATCACCATAAGATTCGGCATAATTTTTATCGCCAAAATAATAAACTCCATAACCACCATAGTTTACATAATCAAATATATTTTTAGGGTTATTATCACCTCTATATTTAATTAATGGCTCACCATTTTCATCAACTACTTTACTTGCATTTTCGGGGTCGTTCTCCCAATCGCCAAACCATTTCTTAAAAGCAGGTGTGCGAACAAGTTTATATTGTTCGGGTGTTAAATTACTCGGCTTTCCATTTGGTGCTAATAAATTATTCATTCGTAAGAATTATTTTATTTAAAAACAAATTAATTATATTTGTCAAAAATAAGAATATAAATCAAAATTTTTTACTATGAAGTTGGATAATTACAAAAACATTAAGAAGTCTGAATGGCAAGAAATTGCTACTCAATTCGGAATTGAATGGAATAATGATAGCGTTGTTCGTTATTTAGTTGAGAAAATTGCCGAGAAAATTGGAGTGGATGATAAAATTGTAAACGACAATGAATTAAAAAAACAAGTTGTTGAAAAAATAAATTCGGATTATGAAGTTGTTCCTGTTGTGGTAGAAGCAGAAAAGGAAATTGAAAAACCTAAAAAAGCATCTAAAACAAAATCAACAACTAAAAAAGTTTCAAAACCAAAAGAACCTGTAATTGCAAAAGTTGAAACTACAAAGGTTGAAGAAAAGGTTGAAGAAGCACCACAATTATCTCGTCTTGAACAATTAAGATTAGAATGTCAATCTTATGGAATTGCTTGGACAGATAAACATTCAGAACAAAATTTGGAACAAGTATTAAATGGCGTAAAAGGTGCAGGTGTTCAGCCACTAAATCCTGTTGCATCGCCTGTTGTTGAAACAACACCAACAATTAATACTCAACAACCATTTGAAATTACTTCGGGTAATGTTCAGCAAGTAACAGAAGCAATTTCCACTATGAGAAATACTGCTTTTAACCCATTGGCTCAAATCCAACAAGAACCTGTTGTAAATGGTGGATATGCAACAAGTAATTCATATTTGAAAACATATCAAGATATTTATTTGAACGCTATTCGTGGGCATTGGAGAGTTTTATCAATTAATGAAATACACGAAATGATTAATCGTGATTCTCAATCATTTAATTACGAAATCAAATTACACCCACAACAACAAAATAAAGCAGAAATTATTCTGACACAAGGTTCAGAAAGTGCAAGAATACCAAGTAATCCTTCGGATTGGATTGATATTAACGGATAGGAAATACGCTTTGTTCAATCGTTCTTTTCTTGAATTTTGTTTCCGTTAGTAAATCCCCTTAATTGGGGATTTTTTTTGATAGCGATTAATTATGCTGATACATTCAGCAGGTATTTCCGAACTATTATTTTTTTGTTTTTGAATTAAATGATTTAGTAAGCGATAAAACATACGCTTATCTGATGGTTTTACTTGTGGCATTTTATTTTAATTTCTATACCAAGAATCCACCAATTCATCAATGTCTAAATTCCAAATTGATTTTTCTCCTTTTAACGATTGATAAAATACTTTTGCATCTGACAATTTAGAGAATCTTTTTGTTTCCATTTCTGTCTTTACTTCATACGTTCCTACTTCCGAACAATTATGGAATCCAATTCCACCAAAATATCTTAATGGCTTTTCAATTCTTAAAACCTTATGAAAATCAAAATTATCCGAATTAATTGCATATCCGTTACTATGTAGCCAATACTTAATTATTTCTCTATCTAAAAAATAATTTTCTCTATCGTCTTTTGTAAATTCTGCATCTTGTGGAATATGACCAAAAACCAAATCACATTTATTTTTTAATCCATATTCTTCAATTAATTTTAAAACACTCTTTCCGTTTCCTTGATTTCTTTTTGCTTCGGCAACAAAAAGACTTTTTAGAAACAAAGGTTTATTACAAGTTATTCCATACTCTTTTGCGTGTTCGGGAGTTGTTTCATAGCATCGAATAGCATATCCTTCGTGCTGAATGTCTATTGAAAGCATTTCAGAATTTTTTGAATTTTGAGAATCCATAATTAATTTTTAATGAAATTGGTTTGGTAACAATAGTTCTTAAAGTATTCGGGGAAATCTTCTTGAAGAATTAAAAGGAAAATGTTTTCGGATAATTCTCCATCATCAAATTCTAATTCATCATTAATCCTGCGAATTACTGCGTTTACTTTGTTGTTCAAATCATCAATAAATTCGTGTGATAAAACAGGTAAATGGTTGTTTTTTGAAATATAGTCCTCAAAATAATTGACTGACATTGATAACATAAAATTAAATCTAATGCCGAAATCATACATATCGTGAGAGTTTAGCACAAATTCACATAGATTATCTAATTCAAACATTACCTTTTTTGTTATCACATCTTACTGATAAAGTTAAAAATTTTAATGCAAATATCAATATCGTATTCTGCATCGTGTAATTTAGTTTCATCAACTTCAATTCCAATATATTTTGCAACTGAACTTTGTTTGAAATCTACCATATTACTTCTTGACTTCATTAATTTATAGGAAGCCAATACCATAACATCAATCGAATCACTCCAAAACCAAGAACCAAAATACACATCGTTGTTCTGAACAAAAAATGCTCTAAAAAACGGATTATCAAAAGAAGCGTTATTATATCCTACCAAGTGGAATTTATCCTTCTTATTGAATTTATCTACATATTTTGATAGCATAGTAATTAATTTAGAATAAACCTCACTCATTGGTGGATATGCTAAAACTTCTTCCATTGTTACATTAGCAACCTTTAATGCTTCTTCTTCAATTAAACAACTATCATTAGGTCTAACCTTAAAATTAAATCGTTCTTTTAATTCACCATCAATTACAATAGCACCCGAAATTTGATGTATTCCGTTTTTCCAAAATTTTGTTCCTGTTGTTTCAAGGTCGTAAAAAAATAATTTCATTCTTCTTTTTTTTAATTATTCTTCTTCTGTTTCGTAATTCAATGTATAAATATCATCTATTATTGATACTATCTGTTCGTTTATTGAAAAGTTATTTAAAACGAATTGGTTAGCATTACTACCCATTCGGGATAATTCGGGTTTGTTTTCGCTGAAAAACTTCAACCTTTCAATTAAATCATCCTTCTTTGAAAGCAAAACACCATTATCGCCATTTTTAACAACTTGATTGTAAGGAAATATATCATAAACCATTGTAGGAATGTTTAACAATCCTGCTTCTAAAAATTTATTATAATTCTCGCTTGTTTCATTGAAATTGTTTTTTCTCAATGGAATGAATAAAACATCTAATCGAAGGTTTTTCAACTGCTTCAAATAATGAACTATTGTCGCAGGTTTAACATACTCAAATTTGAAGTTTTCGGGAAAACAATTCTTTTTTGTTTGATAATCTATTCCATCAAATCCAAATACATAGAATTTAACCTTGTCGCCTAATTCATCTTGAACCTTTTGTAATTGCTCTTTGTATGAATGTATATCTTCCCAAGTATAATTTGTGGCAATAATACCTACACGAACTTTATTTTGTTCTTCTATTGGCAATTTGACATTATCCAATTCTAAATTCTCTAACATAATTTCGGAATCAATAAATAATGGAAATGTTCCGATTGAAACATAACTTTCTTTATCCTTGAATTTAGTGGTTGATAATTCCTTGAATTTCTCTAAAATAACATCAGTAAGTTTAACATTTGTGGTCAATGTTAAATCAGAATAAAATATATTATTCTCAATGTTTTCTATTGCTTTTTTTTCTTCAAAATCCTTGAACAAAGGATGATTTTTAGATAATTCATAGTAATTGAAATCAACATTAAAAACAATGTTTACATTAGGATTTATTTTTCTTAAATTGTTGTAAGATTCAGATAAATCATCAAACGTAAAAGGGAAAACAATATAATCTGCCCATAAAATCTGCATAGAATTTAATGGAACTTTTATTGTTTCGTATTCTTTATTCGGTTTGTATCGGTCAATACCTGTTACTGCCGTTGCCCAAGCATCATACTCGTACATACATAGGTAAGGCATAAGATATTTGTAAAAATGCCTTCCGTTTAATTGTGGGTTGATAAAGAGAATATTCTTATTCCAATGTATTTCTTTGAATTGGTTTTGAAAATATTCTTCATCAAGTATTTCTTTAAATATATCGTTCAATACTTTCATTACATTACGAATTAATTAATCTATCTGCTATTATTATTCAATATACTATTTCATTACATCGCCAAAAGCATCATCCAACGAGCAATTTAATACTTCGCAAATTCTTTTTGCAGTAGAAAGAAATAAGTCCTTTGATTTTCCTGCACAAAGTTGCGATATTTTATATTCAGCAACATCAGACAACTTCGCTAATTGCTTTTGCGACATTTTTTTGTCATTCAAAACCTTTTTGAGCCGTGTCATAATCTATAAAATTTATTTTATTTGTTTGTTCACTATTTTTTTGCTTCTTAATTTCTTTCTCAACTTCAACGGCTTTTAGGTTGTGATACCATCTTCCGTTATTGAACACAGAATCAATCGTAAATGAAACTCTAATTCTATCTCCATTTCTAAAATTCAGAATTTCATTTGCCACTTTTCCGTATGCTTCAAAGCAAACATTTCTTTTAACGCCTTTCATTTGCTTCACGATAACCAAAGTAACCTTCATAAATCTATCCAATTCACTTTTTACAATCTCTTTGGATTCAATCATTAGTATTTTACCTGTTATTATTAGCATTTGTTATTTCTTTTAATAATTATCCATTTGTTGTTGGATAAGAAACATTCAAGGTATAAAGGTAGTTATTTATTCTAATAATTCATACATTTTACCCCTGTTATTTAATTTAATAATTGTATTTTTCGATTGTTATTATTTTTAATAATTATTTACCTCTGAAAACCTTTATTTATGGGTTTTTCGTCATTTTTTATATTTCTAACGATGTAAAGATAATTGATTACAAACCCGATAAAATAAGACACTCCATAACATTTTATGCTTATCTCGTTTAATAATTCAAGATTTTGAAAGATTATTAAATAGAATAACATAAACAACGGAGAAACAATGGCAAGAGTGAAAAAACCAACAACCAATAATCTCGCTAATATAATACTTGCTTTTGTAAATAAATTTTCCATATTTTTAAATTTTACGCATATACAATATCTTCTGAATGTGGTCAATCGGTGCATCAAACATTTTAAGTTTCTCTGCCAATACAATCGGTGGCATCATTGTAGATTTTGAACCTGCAAAATCAACCAAGCCATTGTTTATATTCTTTCGGGATAAATCATAAACAAAGTAGTAATACTCTTTTTTAGTATCATCCCAACCATAATGCAATTCAATTAACCCTTTTTTCTTAATGTACTTACTCATTATCAAGCGTTGTTTTGTAATCAAAGTCTGAATCACCATCATATTTAATTTCATCTTCCAAATCAAAATCATAATCTTCATCTGATTTTTTTTGAGTGGAATTAAAATTTTTCTTACTCAAAACACGGATATTTTTAGCAACTATTTCAGTAAATATATCGCTAACAGATTTTTTTCGATAATTCAATCTGCCTTCAATATAAATCAAATCACCTTTGCTAAAAATTTTATGTAGTTCGGTCATATTGTTCCATAAAACAACATTATGCCATTGAGTATTTGTTTTTTTCTCTTTTGATAACGTATAATAAGATTCCGTTGTAGCCACAACTAAATTAACGAATTTAGCACCATTATTAGTGGACATAACTTCACTTATACTCCCTATATTCCCAATTATTGTAACACTATTAATTCCAATCATTTTTTTTTTTTAGTTTACGGCAAAGATAATAAATTATCTAAACGAATAATTAATTAAACATTTTACTTCTCAACAACTCCCATTATTTTTATTTTTTATCGTTTGCTAAATTAATTCTGTTACCGAATTTCTTATGAACCTCTGCACTAATGCCTATTTTATCTCCATCAGCCAATCCTTTGTTTTTATTGATTTTATCGTAATCAGTTTTAATAAGTATTTCTAATTCACCAACAACTTTAAAACCTGTTTTTTCTAAATGCTTTTTTACTATTGCACGAATATCAGATTCGCTTAAATATACACTTGTTTTTACTTCCATTTTTTTTTGTTTTTAATTTAGAAATGAAAATTTAATTTTAATTGAAGCGTTGATAATTGTTTTTTTAAATCTTCTATGCTTACCACATCAAAAAGATTTGAATTATCTATTTCGTACATATCTGCAAACAAGTTGAATTTTGTTCCATCATTCCTTGTTCTTTCGTTTCCTTTTTCATAATATTTTCTTCTTTGTATAAATGTTTGTTTATCTATCCAACCACAAATTGTTAATTCATTATTTATTTTATTGTAACTGCAAAAAATATAGGTTGTAGTTTCATAATTGTCTTGAAACTTTATAAAATTATTTGTATAATTTATTTTAACATCAGTTGTTCTACCCATAGTTTTAATATCTATTTTGTGATTTTCAAATTCAATATCTATTCCATTATCAAAACCTGTTGAACAATCAATTAAGCCACAATTAAAAAGTTGCATTAAAACACATTGACCTACGATTCCAATAAATTGTTGGTCTTTATTTCCATTGGCTTCTTTACGCTTACCCAAATTATATTTTTCAACTTGATTCAGACAATGTTTTAATACTTCATCAGTAACTTGAACTTTAAACATTTTATTTGTATTTTATATTTTTTTTAATTGCATATTGAATTAATTGAATTTTTCTCGTATATTTGCCATACGTTTTGCTTTTTAAAAACTTTAAAGGTTCTGTAATACTTTGGTCGGTAAGCAGAACCTTTTTTTTTGGTTGTTTAGGGGAAAGTGTACGCGTTGCCACTTTCTTTTGGTTGTTTACGCTCTACCAATATTAATACTTTCTATATCGGGAATTTGAATAACTTTAATCATTCCCGATTTAATTAATTCACTAAATCTTTCTTCAAGCATTTTTTGAATTTCATCAGAAGTCCACCAATTTTTATCATCTTGTGGAACATCACGGATAGCAATACAAACTCGTTTGCCGTGTTTTATTTTTTGGTCTATAAGCCATTGGTGTCCATCGTGAAATGGTTGCCATCTACCTATATACAATGCGAATTTTTCGGGATTATTATTTTTATCAACTGATTTTACAATATACTTTTCCATAATTCTTCAAATGATTGGTTTACACTTTTACCTGTGGTATCAATTTTTATTGTATTTTTTGATTCAAAAGGTGGTTCATAATAATCAACGTGATAATTTTCACGACCCCTAATTTCATTACAATAAACAAAAATCTCTAATCCATTATTTTCTTCAATAAAATTCCTTCTTTGTTCTGCAAAAGGACTTACCATACAAACGATTGGAACGATATTGTTTTTAATTAAAAAAGAACATAATTTTTGAACGAAATCAACATTTGCCTTTCTGCCTTTAACTGAATAGTCGGTGTTTTTATAAAGTTCTCTAATATCATCACCATCAACAATTACGAATTTATTATTTGGAATTTGACCACCCCAAATTTCTTTTGCTACAAAATTCTGTTGAACAATGGTTTGTTCTCTATTTAATTGAATTTTTAAAGCATTGGCTAATTCGGTTTTACCTGCACCTGCTTGTCCTGTGAACCAAAATAGTTTTGGCATATTTTTATATTTTATCATCTGATTCATTTTTCCCCATTTTTATTGTTATTTATTCATTTATACATCGTATAGATACTAACTTATCTCCTAATCTTTCTACTTTAAATAAATTAATTGCGTGTTGTTCGGCATCTTTTAAGTTTTCTGAAAAAGAACTTTGGTAATTTGAGTATAATTTATTTTTTATTTCATACGAGAATGGATTAACCTTTTTATAAATTATTTCAAATCTGAACCATTTTTTCATTTCCTCAATTCAATTTCTTTATCAATAATTACTTCAATAGTTTCGTTATTCCAATATGCGTATTGAACACAATCATAATATATTTGCCACCATCTTCCTTTTGAATTTTTAATTTTAACTTCTTCAACTTCTAAAAACTTAAAGTTACCTTCATAAGTAATTATAAATTCATTCAATTCATCTAATGTCAATGATTTCAATGGGTTAGTGCTTATTTTTTCCATATTTGATAGTTTTAATTTCAAATTTATGATTATTTAATAAAATAATTACGATTATTATACTAAATAATTTTAATCACAAATAAATGGGTTAAAATAGTTATTTTCTTTCATTTCTGCAATTATCTTATCAATTACTATTTTTGCTCTTTTAGAAGGTACAACCCAAGTCTTTTGGCTCTTTATTCTTCAATTTCTTTTCCACAATGCCTACATTCAAAAACATCTTTACCTGTTTGGTAGTTTCCCCACTTATACTCCCATTCGTGATTACCAAATAAACACTTGATAAGATTACTTAATTTATTAAATAATTTCATATTTCATCAGTTGTTATCCATTCATACCTCTGTCTTAATCCATCCTTCAATAAATTAGACAACCTTTTGTTCTTCATTTCATTTGAGTTAATCTTATTCCTCAAACTCATTTTCATCTTGATTTTTATTTTTCTTTTCTCGTTCATCTTTTTCTTCTTTAATTCTTTCTGTTAAATATGTATTCAATAAAACCAAAATTATTATTAATAATAATATGTTCATTTTAATTTTTAAAGTTTATTTTTTTGCGTTTGATATAATCATCCAATAACTATAACCCTCACTTGAATTATCCCAACGAAAAGAACTTCGTAGGAAATCTTCACAAGAATCAAAATAGCGATTTAAAAACAACTCAATTTTATTTTCAACATTAGATATTAATGTGAATTGATGTTCAAAATTATGAAGCCATTTTTCCTTCTCCTTTTCATCAAGTAAGTCATAGTAGTAAAAACCATTTTTTCTAATCTTTAACATTTTCATTTTTGATTTCTTATTATTTATTTTTTTTATTTATTGCTTCTATATTTTTTAAGATAGTGGTCTGCTAATTTAGAAAAGATAGTTGTTGATTTGATTATTTTTCATAAACATTCATTAATTAGTAAAATATTATTTAATTCAATCCCTTTATTTAATTATGTTGCAGAAGGTTTTTTTACCATAATTAATTTAAAAAATTGTCTTTTTTTGTAACATATTTGGTATTTTTCCTATCGTTAGTGGACATCACTTATTTGTGATAAAAAAGATACTTTTTAATTGATTTTAACCATAGTCATCCATCAACCAAATCGGCATACCTTCACCCCCAACACTCATAGTATTGAAGTGTAAAAAATCAACGGCTTCTTCTTCGGTCATTGTTTCTTTAAGTATATCTATCGCCTTTGTGAAAGAATAAACAACAACATTAGTATTGTATATAATACCTACTATGGCATCATCCAAGCCATCTGCGAAGATTATTTCGTCATTTTCATCTAATTCTTCTATTATTTGTTCTCTAATTGTCATTTTGTTTATTTTAATTATTGCCAAAGATAATAATTATTTTATTATTAATGATAATTATTTTTATATGATTTCATATTATTTATCTAAAAGATAATTTATGTTGATAACTTTAATACTTTACATTTTTAGTGTATTTATCCTAAATATAGTATTTTTTTGGGTCTAATTAGGGTCTATATTGCCCCAACCTTGCCCCTCACATAGCCCCAACCTTGCCCCAACCTTGCCCCAAAAATATCCCAATTATTTTTTTATTTATTAACAAGGTATTGCACATATCATTTTTATTTTTATTTTATATGCGTGTGCATACATACATCAAAAGCCGTTTTTCTTTCCTAATTAAATACGAAACCCTTGATTTTATTGACTTATTTATCTTTTTCCTTTTTTTAAACAAGTAAAAAAGCCATTTTATTTTAACGATTCATTAATTCTATTTTTATTTTTTCCTTTATTTATTAGGGTTTTCAGCACTTTACCTTCTTTCCCTACCCCTTTCGCAGATGGGGAGATTTCCCCCCTACAACAAAATAAGCCATTTTCCTGCGATTTAACGCACTTTCTACCCTCAACCCTACCATTCACCCCACTCAACCCTTTAAACCACTCCTACCCCATTATTTCCAACCAAAAAAACCCATTTTTTCGGGAA
>Ga0169931_10002395_pt1 | contig 30624 bp, 27 predicted proteins | sample Kivu_15m_20L_FD_129675 | JGI IMG/M metagenome (GOLD analysis project Ga0169931, IMG submission 129675) | Freshwater microbial communities from Lake Kivu, Western Province, Rwanda to study Microbial Dark Matter (Phase II) - Kivu_15m_20L... | ecosystem: Environmental > Aquatic > Freshwater > Lake...
ATTTATTGCACGACATTATTTGTGGCAATTGGTATAATCCAACAATTCATCATCCACCAAATTTGGTAGCGTCACCTTTAATAATGGCTCCACTTCCATGGCACGTTTGATAGCGAAGATGGCATTTTCGTTGCGTGCCCAATTTCGCCTTGCAATTCCGTTATTTACGTCCCAATGCAACATCATTTTCAAGTTTCTATCCGCATCAGCACTTCCGTCCAACAACATTCCAAAACCACCGTTAATCACTTCGCCCCAACCTACTCCACCACCGTTGTGAATTGATACCCAAGTTGCACCGCGGAAACTGTCGCCAATCACGTTTTGAATGGCCATATCTGCCGTGAACCGAGAGCCGTCGTAAATATTTGAGGTTTCACGATAGGGAGAATCTGTACCAGAAACATCATGGTGATCGCGTCCTAAAACAACTGGGCCAATTTCACCTTTCGCAATCGCTTGATTAAATGCTTCTGCGATTTTCATTCGTCCTTCTGCGTCGGCGTATAGAATTCGAGCTTGTGAACCAACTACCAATTTATTTTCTTGTGCACCTTTTATCCATTGAATATTGTCCGCCATTTGCTGTTGAATTTCTTCTGGCGAATGTTGCATCATTTCTTCTAAAACTTGACAAGCAATAGCGTCGGTTTTTGCTAAATCTTCTGGTTTACCACTCGTACAAACCCAGCGGAAAGGACCGAAACCAAAATCGAAACACATTGGCCCTAAAATATCTTGTATGTAAGACGGATACTTGAAATCAATTCCATTTTGTGCCATAACATCAGCACCTGCACGCGAAGATTCCAATAAAAAGGCATTTCCATAATCAAAAAAATAGGTTCCTTTTGCTGTGTGTTTGTTCACAGCCGCCGCATGACGACGTAAGCTTTCTTGAACATACCCTTTAAACTTTTCAGGATCACTCGCCATCATGTCATTCGCCTCTTCGAAACTTAAACCAACTGGATAATATCCACCAGCCCATGGATTGTGTAAAGAAGTCTGATCAGAACCTAAATCCACATGAATTCCTTCTGCATCAAATTTCTCCCAAATTTCAACCACATTACCTAAATAGGCAATTGAAACAACTTCTTTATTCTCTTGCGCCTTTTTAACACGAGCACATAATTCATCTAAATCCGTAATTTTTTCGTCCACCCAACCTTGTGAATGTCGTGTTTCTGTTGCTTTTGGATTCACTTCGGCAGTAACAGAAATAACACCCGCAATATTTCCTGCTTTCGGTTGAGCTCCTGACATACCACCCAAACCTGCTGTCACGAACAATTTTCCTTTGATGTCGTCCCGATTTTTGGCTATTCGACGGACGGCATTAAGAACCGTAATTGTGGTTCCGTGAACAATTCCTTGTGGCCCGATATACATGTATGAACCTGCGGTCATTTGTCCATATTGCGTCACACCCAAGGCATTAAATTTCTCCCAATCGTCTGGTTTGGAATAATTTGGAATCATCATTCCGTTAGTAACCACAACGCGAGGCGCATTTTTATGGGATGGGAACAAACCCATGGGATGACCGGAATACATCACCAACGTTTGTTCATCGGTCATTTCAGCAAGGTACTTCATCGTTAAGCGGTACTGAATCCAATTTTGAAAAACAGCTCCATTTCCACCGTAGGTAATCAATTCATGGGGATGTTGTGCTACGGCGTAATCTAAATTGTTTTGAATCATCAACATAATTGCTTTGGCTTGTTCCGATTTTCCAGGATACTCGGAAATAGGACGCGCATACATCTTATATTCAGGACGATAACGGTACATATAAATACGTCCGTAAGTTTCCAGTTCAGCCTTAAAATCAGGAAGTAACTCTGCATGTTGTTCTTTCGGGAAATAGCGAAGAGCGTTACGTAGTGCTAATTTCTTTTCTTCTTTTGATAAAATATCCTTGCGTTTTGGAGCGTGGTTCACACTTGGGTCAAACGCTTTTTTCGGTGGAACAACAGCAGGAATGCCTTGTAAAATATCGAGTTGAAATTCTTGATTTGTCATGAGGTAAAATTAGAATAATGTAAGAAATGAACAGTGTTTTTAAAACCTCGTTTTTTGTTAAAATCGGTATTGTCTTATCAACTTATTGAACAAAATCATTCACCGAACTTGTAAACAAAAAATTACAATCAGTAAAACCAAATCACTCAGCTCTCCAAAATTTTTGGACTTGAGAGAAATCTTCTGAAGTAAAGTAAAACTAAAAAACACAATAAGACATTGCAAAACAGTTAGATGGTTCAGGAAATGAAAAATCAAAAGCGATACTACAATTAGGAAATTCACAACTACAATACTTGCTGTTCGTCCAAGAATCTTGGCGAAAGTGGAGAAATCGTCCCTCTCCAAATCTTTAATGTCGCTTTGAATACTTAAGGAAAGAAAAATAAGAAAAAAGGGAAGTACTAAGTTTGACCCGGTTGGTACATATACAGCAACCAAAGTCCAAACCAACACAATTAGAAGGTTTTTTACCAATGGAATTTTACGAAAAGAAAAAACATGATAAAACGTTAATGAAACTAAAGCGACCCCAAATTCTATCCACTGTTTTATCCAAAAGTGAAGGTCTAGAATGATTATGAAAATTATACTCAGCAATACGCCAAGCATCATCGTAAATAGAATACGTCTATTTGAATTCCACCAAATTTCAAGTTCTGACGACAATGCATTTTCCCTCGATTTGTAATACCTTAAAGCATTGTAAGTAAGAAACACCGATAATGAACAGAGCAAAGCATAATAAGTATTACCCATGGAAATTTGCCAAACCGAAATTCCAGCAATTAGAGCAAGAAAAAGGTAGCTGTTGTAAATGAATTGGAACGACTTAAACAGCTGTCTCCTCACAATAAATCGATAATTTGTTGTACAGGAATTTTGGAAATACACGCACATGTTTTACCCTTTTTACATTCTTCACAATTTTCATCAAAGACCAATGAATAGGCTTTCAAACCAATGGCTTTCCAACGGCCTGGATGTATTGGACGACGAGGTGAAAACAAACCGATAGCTTGAATTCCAGAGAGTGCTGCGAGGTGATAAGGCCCTGTTGAACAAGCAACTAAAGCCCTACATTGTCCAATTAAAAAAATCAGTTGTTCTAAAGTGAATTTTCCGCTTCCGTCAATGATTTTGGGGTTGCTTGGTAATAACTCACGGAAACTTTCTCCTTCTTTAGCTGATCCTGTAAATAAAACCGTAAATCCTTTTCCAACCAAAATTTCTGCCAAAGAAATATACTGTTGTAATGGCCACTCTACAGCGCTACCTTGCGATTTTGGGTGTAGGATTATCGTTTCTGAAAAAGTAATATTTTGACAAAATGTTGGAAGTTCAACCGATTTGGATTTAAATTGGTTGGTTGAGGATATTATGGTATCCCAAGTCGGGATTTCATCGCATCCCAAAGGTTTTAAGAGATGAAAATTGAGTTGAGACTCGTGTAAATCGGAGTTTTTTCGTGTGAAAGATGGACGTTTATTGCAAGTGGTCCAGTGGAAAAGTCGGTGGGCAGTTCCAATTCTCACAGGAACTTTGGCATTTTTTGCCCAGGTGGCGACTTCCTTATTTGGAAAAACATGAATCACCACATCAAATCTTTGGAACCAAGAATCTCTTTCTCCATCAGTCAGCGATTTGAGATTTTCCAACGATTCAAAGGAATTAACGGGTTGGAAACAAGCCACAACCGACCTTGTGTATTCTTTACCCAAGTAAACCAAATTACACGCTGGAAAATTTGTTTTCAACCAAGCACACATTGGCAAAGTCAACGCAACGTCGCCAATACTATCTGTACGGGAGATAAGAATGTTCTTCATCACTACAATAATTTTTGAAGTCGCCGAACTTCCTGATATTTAAAGTAATTCGAAGCAGCGGATATTTGAGCAATTTTGAAGCCCATATAACCATCTAAAAATCCTTTCTTCAAGAAATACATCGCAACAAATCGACCAAGCGCACTTAAAAAAGGTTGTAAAAGATTGGCTTTTTTTCCTTGTTCCACATATTTTTTTGCGGTTAGCTTTGAATAACTGTCCGCTTTTTGTCGATGTTGTTCGAAAGAGTAATAAGAAAAATGTAAAATGTCGCCCTCAAGTTGCTTGGTTGGTAAATGTTCAATTTCTTCCAAAGATTCATGTACAACTTCATCATTCCATTTCATGCTATTTTTTTGAAATAATCGAACTTTTCGGTCAGGGTACCAGCCACTGTGCTTAATCCATTTTCCGCAATAATTTGTCATTCGATTAATCGTGTAAAACGCTCTCTGATGGGATTGATTTTTCCACGTTCTAATGGCTCTTTGCAAGGTGCTATCCAAGGCTTCATCCGCGTCCAACCAAAGAATGTATTCAGCGGAAACTTGCTCATTACCAAAGTTTTTAGCATTTGAATAACCCTCCCATTTTCTGGTGAAAAGTTGTGCACCGAAATTTTGGATAATTTCTTGTGTTTTGTCAGTTGAAAAGGAATCAACAACTATAATTTCATCTGCAACTCCTTGAATTGATTTTAGGCAACGTTCAATATTTCGTTCCTCATTGTACGTGATAATGACAACAGCAAGCCGCATCATTTATTAGTCTGTAAGTTCAACGCTTTTCCAAATAGCTTGGATTTCGCGGAGAGGATGAGTCCAACTTGTAGTGGAAGGTGCGTCAACATAGCCACTCACACAAACCACCTTTTTTCGTTTCAGATGCACAAAATGAAAAGACCAAAAAGCACCACCTGTTGAATGAACGGCTTTACCCGTAAACACAAACATTCCACGCATTTCAACACCTTTAATTTTTCCATTAAAATTGGTGGTTTTTGTTGACTCAGGATAAACGAATTCATTGTATTGGGTTCCCATGTATAAACCAGGGGTCTCATGTGGAACGTTGTATTTCAACATTGTATCTCTCGCCATTAACAGTTTTTCTAGAGAAAGTTGCTCATCGTTTGCATAATCATATTGATAAACCATAATTCCTGAAAAAATGGAACCAACGTCTTGAGTGCCTGAACCAACAAATTCAATTGGTCTTGAAGCTGCTGGAAGTGTAATTCTACAAAAGTTCGTTCTGTCGGTCACCATTGAAGTTCCATCAGGCAAGGCAAGGGAAATTCCGAAGTTTTTTGCCAATTTTTTCTCCTGAAAACTATTTCTTTCCGACTTGAAGTAACGCATAATTCGTCGCCATTCGCTGTCATCAAATTCTGAATGAGCAGAACGCAAACCGTTTTTACATACATTCAACAATTCATTGTAATTAGGTGCAATCACATCTATTACCAACTGTCCGTCAGCCCAAACGGAACGTCGCTTTTCAATTTTGCCTTTTTCCGGAGCTTTCTTTGGGTCGATAGAAAGAAAAAGTATGTTTCTATGCTGACGAATTGCTCCATCAAAATTAGAGGTGGTTCTGTGTAACAATTCAAAAGTCACTACATCTGGAAAATAAGGCATAATGAACTGTGTGAGATGGGTATCCAAATAATTTTTTACCTCAGAATCCCAAATTCCATTGTCACAAACCACTAAAATTTCTCCGACTTTTCCTGTAACCGCAATTCCACCTTTGTAGGTGCGTTGTTCACAAGCGAAGAGAATACACGCTAAACCTAAAAAAAGTAAGAAATGTCGCATAATGAACTATTTAACACGAATTTTTTGCCCAACATCAATTCGATTGATATTCATACCAGGATTGAGTTTGGTGAGTTGTGCCTGAGTTAGATTGTGTTTTTGAGCAATTTTCATAAACGTATCCCCCGACCTAACCGTGTAGAATTTTTTCTCAACCGTATTAGCTGGAGGAGGATTATTTGGAACTCGAGCGGAAGGTGCTTCATTGGTGTAAATTTTCAGTTTCTGACCAACATAAATTTTCGTGGTTCGAAGATTATTCCATTCTAAAATATTCTCTACCGAAACATTATACTTCAATGCAATGGCTTTTAGATTTTCTTGTGAAACAACCCTATGTACAAACTGATAAGCTGGTAAATTTTCTTGTGATGAAATTGGCTGTGGAATAACTGCGCCTGTTGAGTCAACCATCGAAGAGTCTATAGGAACACCAACAGGGGGTGGAGGAGGCACAACAATCGGTGCATAAATGGATTTTTCCAACTTATGAAGTGAATCCTCCAATCCTGCAATCAAATGAATTTTATCAAAAGGACCAGTCAAGCAGCGATTGGCGTAAGACTTGGGAATGAAATTAGTTTTGTAAATTGGATTTAAAGTTTTGATGTCGTCTAAATCCCAACTTGCCAATTTTGAAAGCGTGTTCATGTGAACACCATCCCGTAAACAAATTGTATCCAAATGCGCATTGTGAATTTTTGCTTCCATTGGAATGATATTGTGTTCTGCGTGATACGTCAAAAGGTAGGCAGCAGCAATAAAATTGGGAACATAGCCTTGTGTTTCAGCTGGCAAATAGGGTCTAACTTCCCAATAAGTAGTTTTGTTGCCCGAACGTTTGATGGCTTTGTTTACATTTCCTGGACCAGCATTATAAGCTGCAAGGGCTAAATTCCAATCGTTGTAAATGTTGTAAAGTTGTTTGAGGTACCTGCACGCTGCTTCCGTTGCTTTTTCAGGATCCATTCGGTCGTCAACGTAGGTATTTTCCTCCAAACCAAACATCAAACCTGTTCGATACATGAATTGCCACAAGCCCAAAGCACCAGCACGCGATTTCACCTGTGGACGCAATCCACTTTCAATGACTGCAAGAAAACGCAATTCAATCGGTAATCCGTGTTGGTCCAATTTTTCCTTGAACATATCGAAATACAAAGCCGAACGACCAAGTACAACTCGTGCAAATCCACGTCTTTGCGCTGCAAAAAAACGAATGGTTGAAAGAGTGATTGGGTTGCATTCTAATTTGAAAGAAGTTTTTTCATTGATTTTAGCCAAGCGTTGACAATAAACTTCATCTGAAAAAGTGGGTACTTGATTAGACTCGTAATTCAACGCGCTGATAATGGAATCGTAGCGTTTGTCGTTTGCATAATCGTTGTAGAAATAATACAAACTTTGATTTACGGTATTGAAAAACGCCTCCGGATTCAAAGGCTGTCCCATATTGGATTGATAGGGATTTGTGCGTTGCGCATGCAAACCCGAGGTCAATAAAAACAACAATAGAACAGCAATTAATCTCATTTCAGTAAAGCTTCAATTTGGTTGGCATAAGCAAAAAGGATGTCCTCTTTGAAAGGTGCAGTCATCACTTGAACGCCAAAAGGAAGTCCGCTAGAATGAATGGGGCCTGGAACATTTATCGCAGGATTTCCTGTGAGATTAGCATGAACAGTAAAAATATCTTGCAAGTACATCTGAATAGGGTCATTAATTGCTCCAATTTCAAATGCTGTGGAAGTTGTAGTTGGTAATATCAAAGCGTCAACATCCTTAAAAAAGGCATCGGTTGCATTTTTCAATAAACGTCGAACCTTTTGTGCTTTTGTGTAGTAGGCGTCGTAGTAACCTTGGGATAGAACAAATGTTCCTGTCATAATTCTTCGCTTTACTTCTGGTCCAAATCCCTCCGTGCGCGATAGCGTGTATGTTTGTTCAACACCTTTTACAACTTGGCTTCTGTGTCCGTAATGTACACCATCAAAACGAGCGAGGTTGGATGAAGCTTCAGCGGTTGTTAAAACGTAATAAGTTGGAACAACATGGTCTAAGTAAGGAAAATCAAATTCAACAATTTCATGTCCTTCTGACTTTAACTTTTCAATCAAGGATTTTAATGTCTGAGCAACTTCTATATCTAAACCAGGATGATTGATATAATCTTTGATAACACCAATTTTTCCTTTAGTATTTTTTAGTTCTGAGTAATTTCCTTTCGGCTGAGAAGAACTAGTTGCGTCCATTTCATCTTTTCCTTCCATGATGGAATAAACCAAAGACGTATCTTCCAAATTATTTGCGAAAACACCGATCTGGTCGAAAGATGAAGCATAAGCAATCAATCCGTAGCGACTGATTCTTCCGTAAGTTGGTTTAAGTCCGAACGTATTTGTCCATGAAGCTGGTTGACGAACAGAACCACCTGTATCACTTCCCAAAGCAACCGTACAAAGTTGGGCGGAAACTGCAACTGCTGAACCTCCTGAAGAACCTCCAGGAACGTGGTTTTTGCGCCAATTGTTTTCAACCGAACCGTAAGCCGAATTTTCATTCGAACCCCCCATTGCAAATTCATCGCAATTCAAACGTCCGATAATAATGGCGTCCTCGTCGATTAATCGTTGCAGAGCTGTTGCGGTATAAAGCGATTCAAAACCTTCCAAAATTTTAGATGCGGCTGAAACTTTGTGTCCTTTGTAACAGATATTGTCTTTGATTCCAATTACAACACCAGCAAGTTTTCCCGCTGTGCCATTTTTCAACTTTTCGTCAACAATTTTCGCTTGGTTAATAGAAGATTCTGTGAACACTTCCAAAAAGGCGTTCAAATGTTGATTTTCAGAAATGCGTTGAAGATATTGTTCCGCAATGGACAAAGCAGTAACGCCGGATAGCAAGGCTTCCTTAACAGCTGCAATTGTATGCATCATGAATTATTTTTCGTCAGAAGTTGTGATTTCGGTTGTAGCTTTTTCTTCACCTTTAGAAGCGTCTTTAAATTCTTTTACACCTCTACCAAGACCTTTCATTAATTCAGGGATTTTTTTACCTCCAAAAAACAAAAGAACAATAACTAGAACGATTATTAAACCTTGTCCGGGACCAATTGCACCTAAAATATACATATCAAAAATTTTAGCAAAATTACGCAAATAAACAATAGGGCAAAAAGTTGGATTTTGAACGGCGTAGGGATAAAAAGCAATGTCAAAAGTTTTCAGAAAAAATAGTTTAAAAGAACGTCAAACTCTTTTAGAAAATTAAAAAGTAATGGATTATAAGCCAACACAATGAATGTGATAATTTTGCGACCATGTTTCCAGAAAATTCTTTTAAAAAGTGGTCTAAGGTTGTTGCTTTGTCTCTTTTCGTTCTAACCTTGTTTTTGGGTTTTAATATTTTAAATCTGAGGTTTGACTACGATTTTGAGAAGTTTTTCCCTGCTGAAGACAAAGAAGCCGACTTTTTCTACGCTCACCGTGAACAATTTGAAGCCGATAACAACTTTTTATTAATTGCAATTGAGCGCAAAGAAGGACTTTTTGACCTAGATTTTCTTCGAAAGGTAGAGCGTTTTCGCAAAGAAATTGAAAAATTGCCCAACGTAAAAGGAGCAAGAGCCATCACTAATCAAGACGAGGTATTTATCAATTCTTTTGGTGGAGCTTTCACAAAGCCTTACATTCAGTTCAAAAAAGACGAGTTAAAAAATGATTCTGTTCGCATTTTCAGGGCAGAAGAATTGGTCAACACTTTAGTTGCCGAGGACGGGAAATCACTGTGTGTGTTTCTGAAACACGAAAATGTACTTTCCAAAAAGAAAAGCGATGCCCTTGTTGACGGAATCGAGGCCATTTATCCAAAATACAAATTTGAAAGGGTGAGAATGGCGGGAACAACCGTTGGACAGAAATATTACATCTACAAAATGAACTACGAACTCTTTTTGTTTGTGGGTTTGAGTGGCTTACTCATCGTCATTTTCTTGTTTATTTCCTTCTGTTCCTTGTGGGGTGTGATTGTTCCGTTGATTGTAATTGCGAGCGCACTTGTTTGGGTACTTGGCGGAATGGGCTTGTTCGATGTGCCGATGAATATCCTACTCACCACTTTACCATCCATTATGTTTGTGGTTTCGATGTCGGATGTGATACACCTCGTTTCGCGTTACATTGATGCTTTACGCGACAAACACACCGCCTACGAATCGATTTGGATTACCGTTAAGGAAGTTGGGTACGCTACATTTTTAACCTCTTTCACTACATCTGTCGGATTTGGAACCTTGTATTTTGTGAATGTTGAACCTGTTAAAATCTTTGGTTTAGTAATCGCTGTTGGGGTTTTAATTGCTTATTTGCTTTCAATAGTTTTACTTCCGATACTATTTTATTACACGAAACCACCGCGGTTAATTGAAAAAGGTGACGATTCCTATTGGCGAAAAATGCTTCCAAAATGGCACGAATGGAATTTAAAAAACAAGTGGAAGATTATTGGCTTTTATGTTGTGGTGACTGTGGTATCGCTGATTGGAATGTCGCAATTGAAAACCGATAATTTAATCATGGACGACATTCGCGACGATGATCCAATAAAAGTTGATTTCAATTTTCTCGACACTCATTTTGGCGGTTTTCGACCTTTCGAATTGGTAGTTACCGTAAAGGACACCAACGAAACGGTATGGAAAAAAGAGCACCTGGAATCCATGCAAAAAATTGAAAAATACCTTCAGAAAGATTTTGGTGTGGAGTTGAAAGGTTCGATTGTTCAGTCTATCAGTGTTTTAAATCGCTCAGCGAATGCCGGTAATCCCAAGTATTTTAAAGTTCCAGACGACCAAAGAAGCTTAAGTCGCTACAGAAGGTTTTTGAAAATTGCTGGACAGGGCAAATTGATTCGTTTAATGGTCGATTCCACGGAGCGAGTAACAAGAATTACGGGTGGGATTCCAGATTGGGGAAACAACAAAGTGACTGCGAAAAATGAGGCCTTAATGAAATTCATAAAATCCAACAATTTGGATAAAGATTTGGATTTCAGACTTACCGGTTCGGCTTATTTATTGGACAAAAACATCAGTTACTTAGCTAAAAGTTTATTGCAGGGACTCTCCATTTCCATTTTAATTGTCTCTATTTTAATGGGTTTACTTTATCGTTCATTTTCAATGATGATTATTTCCGTTATTCCAAATATTTTACCTCTACTCATGATTGCTGCAATTATGGGATTCACTGGTTTAGAAATAAAAACAAGCACTTCCATCATTTTCACAATCGCCTTCGGAATCGCGGTTGACGATACAATTCACTTGCTCGGTAAATTCAAGTTTGAATTGATGAAAGGTATTGGCAAAGATCAAGCCCTGCGAAACGCGTTTACTATTACTGGAAAAGCAATGATTTTAACCACACTAATTCTGTGTAGTGGCTTCATGCTCCTCCTCTTTTCCGATTTCAACGGTACATTTTTTATGGGTTTACTCTTGAGTTTGGCCTTATTATTCGCCTTAATCTTGGATTTAACTTTACTTCCCGTTCTTTTAATGATATTCTATAAGGAGCCGAAAACAAAAACGGATATGGAATAGAAAAGGTAATGAAAAAAGGAGCAATTCAAGAAGATAGCATTGTAAAACTGTAAATTCTTTTGTAACAACGACGTATATTATCTAAGCAAAAACACCAACGAAGGTTACCACAAGTAATTTATTACACGACATTATTCGTGGCATTTGGTATAACTAGATTCCGTTACTTAGTTTGAAAGCGATAAGCGCAAAAAAAACTGGAAAACAACAGTTTAGTTGCCTTTTAAATTCTTTAATTCTCAACCCTGTGATTTTGAATTTTTCCCTCGCGATGTCATATAAACACCTAGAAAAATCACAAACATATACAGGATTTTTTCGGCTGTAATTGTACTTCGGTAATCATCTGACCAACCCAAAAAAGCAAAAAGAAAAGTGAAACCAACAACAAGGATTGGCTGAGTATAAATGTATGAACTTGAAACTGTTGCACTCAAAAAGTTCAAACCGTACATCGTGAGCAAATAAGTTAGAAAGGTAACTCCAACAATGACATACGCGATTTTTCCTAAAATTTCAGCAGGAAAGGAAGCAAAATTCGTTTTTAAAAATTCAGGGATTGTCAAGGGAAAGAGTAAAACGAAAATCAACCCGAAGGTGAAGACGTAAGTAATTACCGTAAAAGGTTTGTAGCGTTGCATCAAAGGTTTCGCGATAACGAGATAGATAGCGTAACTCAAGGAATTTACCAACAACAAAAAATCGCCGAAAAGCGAAGAATTTGAAGCTGTCGCACTTTTCCATGACAACAAAATCGCACCAACAGCCCCAATAATTATTCCCACAATTTTAATGGCATTTAAACGCTCTTTGACCAAGAAAAAAGACAAGATAACCACCATTATCGGATTCATGCTCATGATAACCCCCGAATTGAACGCCGAGGAAAGATGTAATCCGTGAAAAAAGCACAACTGATTTATGGCTACACCAAAAAGTCCGCAAAGTGCGAGTAACCCAAAGTCCTTTCGCGCTACTTTTTCGTATTTCCAAATTCTAAAAATGAACCAAAAAAGTAAGGTTGCTCCCGTAACGCGGAGTAAAATAAAAACAGTAGGCGTAAGAAAATTTGGCATTATACCTTTCGCAAGTACGTGATTTGCACCGTAAAGCACATTCACCATTAACAAAGCAAAATGCGCTTTCCACAATGGGAATTGATTTAACCGAAGAAATTCCATCGCGTTTTCAAAACCGTTTTTCTGAAATCATCAAGTTGTTCAGAAACGCCCGCATTTTTCATTTTTTCTTCCAACTTTTTTGTTCCTTTTCCTTGTTTGTAATCCATTTCGTCACCAAAAATTGGAACTACACTCAAGAAATGAACTTGCCTTCCTTCGATTTCGATGGGTTTTAAATCCTCAGAAACAAGGTTGGGACGCAATAGAAAAAAGTGGTTTTGTTGCATCGTTTCTGAAAGCGGTTTCATTTCCGCGCCACAAGGCATAGTGTGTCCGTGTCCGAACCACGTATTTTTCTCAACGACATATTTTTTCAAACGATTCAGCCAACTGAACACCCAATTAAATTTCGGATTATCAACGGATAAGTCCCAATAACTTGGCAGTAAAAAATAGAGTTCGTTGAATTCTTCGCCTGTATGTTTCTCGTGCACTGGCATTTTAAAATCAGACAAACCGACTGTCATTAGAACACTTGTCGTTGGTGCAGATTTAGGTTTGAAAAGAATGAAATTTTGTCCTTCGAATTCTAAAATTTTGAAACTGTCAGGATATTTTTCTGAGAAATATTGGGCGATTGGATGCATTGTGACAAAGGTGCGAAAACTTATCGTTTTGTTCTAATTTTCCATTAATACCGACGATGACATATAATGTCTCCGCCGTGGCGGAAGTGATTTTTTGAACGACAATATGCATAGCATTTGGTATTATACCGACGATGACATATAATGTCGTATTTAAATTACATCAAATGTCATTCCGCCGGGGCGGAGGCATTATACCACGAATCATTTCTTGTGCGACAAATTGCATCGTAATTGGTATTATTTGAAACCCAATTGTCGGCACATAAAAAAAGCGACCCGAAGATCGCTTTTAAAATTTGTGCAACAGAATTTAATCGTTGTAAATCTGTTTGTATTCTTTTTGGTATTTCTCCAAAATTTTCTTTCTACGAAGCTTCAATGTAGGGGTTAGTTCGTCACCTTCCACTGATAATTCTTTCGGTAATAAAACGAATTTTTTGATTTGCTCCCAATTTCCGTATTCCTTATTGAAAGTTGAAACCTCACTTTGAATTTGGTCGATAACGTCCTGTTTTGCAACCAATTCTTCGTTAGATAAATTGGAATAATCTTTTCCATTTCGTGATGCCCATTCTTTCACATAAGCATAACTTGGAATGATAAACGCCGCAGGGAATTTCTCTCCTTCTCCAATCACCATGATTTGCTCAATGAAACGAGACTCTTTGAACTTATTTTCCATAGCTTGTGGTGCAACATATTTACCTCCAGAAGTTTTGAAAATTTCCTTTTTACGGTCGGTTATTTTTAAGAATTTACCTTCTTGGAAAACGCCAATATCGCCAGTATGGAACCAGCCGTCAGCATCCAAAACCTCAGCTGTAGCCTCAGGATTATTGTAATATCCCATCATCACGTTTGGACCTTTGACAAGGATTTCTCCATCGTCAGCAATTTTCACTTGAACTTTATCAATTAAGGTTCCAACTGTTCCGATTCTAATTCCTTGATCAAATGAATTTACAGAAATCACTGGAGAAGTTTCAGTCAAACCGTATCCTTCCAAAATCGGAATTTCTGCTGCAAGGAAAATACGCGCCAAACGTGGTTGCAAAGCTGCACTACCTGATGCAATCGCGCGAACGTTTCCACCAAGTGCTTCTTGCCATTTTGAGAAGATTAATTTACGTGCAATTTTCAATTTAAAGTGGTACCAACCTGATTTTCCAACAACATCGAATTCCTCAGCCAATTTCACTGCCCAGAAAAACAAACTTCTTTTCAAACCTGTCAATTCGTCTCCCTTAGCCATGATTTTATCGAAAACCTTTTCAATCAAGCGCGGAACTGCTGTAAATACATCCGGTTTAACTTCACGAATATTGTCGCCAATTGTTTCCAAAGATTCTGCAAAATAAATGGAACAACCAATGTACATGTATAAGTAATGTAACATTCTTTCATAAATGTGACAAACTGGTAAGAATGTCAATACTTTGGAACCGTTATCGGCTGGAACTCTGTGTTGGCATGCCTCGACGTTTGACAAAATATTATTGTGTGTTAACATTACTCCTTTTGGTTTTCCCGTCGTACCAGAAGTATAAATAATGGTCGCTAAATCTCCATTTTTAACATTGGCCATTCTTTCCTTCACTTGTTGTTCGTCAACTTGGTCAGCTGCGTTTTCAAGTTTCACCCAATTCACAGCACCGGCAACTTCATCGAAAGTCATAAAATGCTCAACCGTTGGTGTGTCACCTTTGATGTTATTCATCTTGATAGACAACTCTTCGTTACCAACTACGCAAATTTTTACGCCCGCATCATTCAAAATAAAACGGTAATCATTCTCGGAAATATTTGGGTAAAGCGGTACCAAAATCGCACCGACTTGCTGAACAGCAATATCGAGTAAGTTCCATTCAACCCTGTTTGTACTTGCAACAGCTACTTTGTCATTCGCCTGAATTCCGTGGGCAATTAAACCTCGGGAAATTCGCATGGCGCGCGCCAAAAAATCTTGGGTACTTACACCTTTCCAATCGCCATTAATTTTGGTGACGAACATAGTGGAATTCGGGTAGTTTTTTAGTTGGTGATAAGGAATATCAAATAGTCTTTCAGCATGAATCATAACACGGTTTTTATATTAAGCGTTCCGAAAATAAACAAAAATTTAATACTCACAAGAAAACAACAGAAAAACCCCAAATTAAGAGTACCCCAATAACATTAACCACAAATCCAACTTTCGCCATTTGGTGGATTTTTAAATGCCCCGAAGAGAAAATAATCGCGTTCGGTGGCGTTCCAACAGGTAACATAAATGCACAGCTTGATGCCAAAGCTAAAGGCAAACAAAGTTGAAGAACAGGAATTTGACTTTCCAATGCGAATGCCGCGACAACGGGAGTGAAAATCGTCACCAAAGCCAAATTGGACATGATTTCGGTGGCGAAAATACCAATGATTACAACCACAAGGAGAATTAAAGAAATTGGAACTCCTTTGTAAGCATTCAACACGGTAGTTATTTCCGCAATTACGCCGTTTTTTTCCAGAATCATAGCCAAAGCCATACCCCCACCGAAAAGCAACAAGATTCCCCACGGTAATTTTTCGGTGTCTTTCCATTCCAATAAGGGTTTGTTTTCAGATTTTCCTGGAATAATGAACATTAATATCGCTCCAAGAACAGATGCACTTTCATCTTTGTAACTCCAGCCCGTCCAAATTTCAATCCAGTCGCGGAAAGACCACAAAAAGATTACTACTCCAAAAACAGCCATTGCTCGTTTCTGCTCGTTTGTCCAAGGTTTGGTTTCAAATTTATAGTCGTACTTTTCAAAACGCTCCTTTCCAAGTGAAAAGTAGAAAAAAAGAAAAGTAGCCAACATTAATGCAATCGAAAGAGGCATTCCAATTTTCATCCAATCAAAAAAGCCAACCTTGATCTGATAATTAGCTTCTAGTAAGCCCGCCATTTGAGTGTTTGGTGGCGAACCAACCAAAGTTCCCATTCCTCCAATACTTGCTGCGTAAGCAATTGAAAGTAAAAGCAACACTGAAAATTTTGAATTTCGTTCACTTGATGGCATAGCTTCAATAATCGCCACAGCCATTGGCAACATCATCAGCGCGGTTGCTGTGTTAGAAATCCACATACTTAAGATGCCTGTACTCAACAAAAAACCCAATAAAATCTGTGGTTTTGAATTGCCAACGAATCCAATAATTCGCCTTGCAATTTGTTCGTGAACGTGCCATTTTTCTAATGCAAGCGCCATTACAAATCCTCCAAAAAACAAATAAACATTGTTGTTTCCGTAGGCTCCAGCCAAATCTGCGGGAACGAGCAGCTTTAATGGAACAGCAAGAATTAAAGGCAAAAGCGCTGTTACATAAATAGAAACAACCTCAAAAATCCAGAGGTAAATCATGAGTCCACCCAAAGCAATCGCATTCCATTTCGGATCTTTTGCGCCAGTTACAAAAAGCACCAACAAAAAAAGGAAGACACCGAACACCGCCAGCATCTTCCTCCAATTTAATTGCATCATGTTCGGAAAATTATCCGTTTAGTGCATTCAGTTTGTCCACAAAATCATCTGCTTTAGCTTCCATGTCCGCAACAATCTCACGGAAATCAGCCTTAGACTTTGCCAAGTGAATTCTCGCCGCAAGCGTGTTGTAGAAATCCGCAGCTTCGTTTATTAAGTTGTCGCTAGACTCTTTTTTTGAAGGATTTAATTCTTGGATGTAGAAACATTCGTCAATCACATCATTTACCAATGCGTTGAAGTTTTTCTTAAGTTCTCTTTTGTTTGCCATTTTTTAATTTTTTCCAAAAGTAAGCACACCATCTGAAAAACCACCTTTCTATGTAAAAGTTGTTGCCAACCAACAAAGTGATTTATTCATTTTAACAATGAAATTTGGCTGTTTTTAATTTAAGATTAATTTTAGCCAACAATTCTAAACCATAAAGCATGAAAGAAATAAATAAAAAGTGGTTACTTGCCATGATTTTAGGGTTTTCTACTCTAGGATTTGGACAGATTACACCAGCGGAAGAGGAGGAAGAAGATTACTCGAAGTATGAAAAATTTAACACCGACGAATCCGTAAAACGTTATTGTACCCCAAAAGTGGTGGGTTTAAGCCCTGCAAAATTGGTTACGGTTGGTTACGAAATGGCTTTAGGGCACAAAATCAACTATTTAGATGGTGGACTAACTCCTAGCCAAACTGTTGGAAACGTGAATAACTATCATGGATTGGTGGTTGGTGCAAATTTACCGGTATTGTCCAACAACAAAATTTTAATCAATGTTGGTGGAAATTTCGTGAATTCTAACTACAGCTTTAGTGACAGTTCGCTTTCAAACCCTTTATTACAATCTGTTGATGAGGGAATCAGAACTTTGGGATTGAATACAACCATTTTCAAACCTTTGAATCAAAAGAATTTCATCTTGGCGTTTTTGTCGGGTGAATACAACGGAAACAACACCTTTACTTCCTGGCATTCTTTAGGATTGACTAAGGTAACTTTTGTAGGTGTTTATGGCTGGAAGTTCAACGATCGTTTTCAATTTGGAGTTGGAGCAACGCAAACCTACCGCGCTGGTGGAAAAAGTTTCTTACCTGTTATCATGTACAATTACACCTCAAAAAATGAAAAATGGGGAATTGAGGCCTTGCTTCCGGCACGTTTCCACCACCGTTATGCTTTTAACAGAAGAACAATGTTGCTATCAGGTTTTGAAATTGTTGGGGCGAGTTACCATTTGGCGAATCGCAACGGCTATTTTCCAGCTTCAGGTGTATTAGGTGAGGTTACCGATTACAAAGACAACAACATAGAATTAAGAAGATCTGAAATTCGTTTGCGTTTAGATTTCCAAAGAGCATTATCTGATTTTATTTGGATAAGCGCACAAGCAGGTTACATTGTGAATTACAGATACAACGTGGATAGTGGAAATTTCTATCGTGGCCCTGGAAGTTCTGGTCCTTTCGTAATGGAAAATGACGTTACTTCTGCTCCATATTTCCAATTAACCTTGAATTTGGTAAGTCCTTGATTTATATTTCTCATTAAAGAAGAAAAGCCCGAAGTTTACTTTGGGCTTTTTTGTTTAGTACTAGTGGTGTTAAGATAAGCTTGGATTAATGGACAAAATAGTGTCTAAAAACTGCGGAATGCCACTAAGTGTAATAATGACATTAAGAAACTTTGGCAATCCGAAAACCAAATCATTATTACTTTTGTTCCAACTGATAATACGCAAAAAATGAAGAAAATTGGAATCAATGGTTTTGGGAGAATTGGTCGTTATTTAACCCGCTTAGCCCTACAAAACAACGGATTAGAAATAGGCCTAATAAATGATTTAGCGGATATCAGCACGCTCTGCCATCTGTTAAAATACGATAGTGTACATGGAGTTTTGCCATTGGATTTTAATATCGAAGGACAAGTGGCAACTTTTAGTAATGGTAAAAAATTGACTTTCTGTTCACACAAAAATCCTGATGAAATTCCATGGTCTTCTTTTGGAGTTGAGACGGTAGCGGAATGTTCTGGTCTATTTTTAACAAGAGACAAAGCAAGTAAACATTTTGAAGGAGGCGCTAAACGTGTTGTATTATCTGCACCTGCGGGAGATGATACAATTCCTTCTGTTGTTTTGGGTGTTAATGAGGAAATTTTGGATGAACCTTTTGATATCATCTCAAATGCTTCATGCACAACAAACAACACTGCTCCCATGATAAAAATATTGAGGAATCTTGGAGAAATTGAGCTAGGATACATAAACACGGTTCATAGCTATACTTCCGATCAACGTTTACATGATGCACCACACAAAGACCTACGTAGAGCAAGGTCAGCAGGACAATCTATAGTTCCAACATCTACTGGAGCAGCTAAAGCTATTATCAAAATCTTCCCTGATTTGAAAGGAAAAATAACTGGTTCGAGTATGCGCGTTCCTGTTCCGAATGGTTCAGTCTCCGAAATTACAGTTTTGATGAAAAATGAATTGACTGTAGAGCAGATAAATGAGGCAATGCAAAGGGCAGCAAATGAGAACTTAAAAGGTATTCTGGGTTACACGACCGATCCAATTGTTTCTGTTGATATAATTGGTAATCCGCATAGCGTACTTTTCGATGCAGAATTAACTAGCGTTTTAGGAAAATTGGTAAAAATCACAGGATGGTATGACAATGAAGCAGGTTATTCAAACCGCTTATTTGAATTATTACAACGTGTTTAAGTAGGGTCTGCTGACAACTCAAGTATTGTTATCGAATATCTTTCCAAAGCAACGTTTTTCTAATTTTTTTCCCTTGTAATTGACACGATCCGTTTCCTTGGTCGTTGTCACCTCCTGTTGGTGCACAATATATAGCACAATCCTCATCGTACAAATAATTGTATTCATCACAACATTCTGATGTTAACAAGTAGTAGTTCACCCCATTTATTTTCCAAAGCCATAATTCAGCTGGCTTAAAATTGACTGGTCTTAAGATTATTGAATCTACTTTAGCTCTAACACAAGGAGGAAATAAGGGTTCAGTTGGGTTTTTCTCGCAAGAAAACAAGCATAGGATTGAAACTAAAAATCCTAAGAAGAAAATGCTAAATAGTTTCATATTCGGTGAAGGTTAATTGTTACTATGAGTTCAAAAATACTGATAACCGTCATAATTTACATATTTTTCTTTTCCTAATTTTAGCGGAAAATTCACACAAATGTTAGCACCTTTTAATTTACAACAATGGATTAACGACAATCGCGATTTATTAAAGCCACCTGTCGGGAATAAAAACCTTTATAAAGAAGCTGGTGACTTTATTGTAATGATTGTTGGCGGTCCAAACGCGCGTAAAGATTACCATTATAATGAAAGCGAAGAATTGTTTTATCAAATTGAAGGGGACATTACTGTTCGTGTGCAACTTGAAGGTAAAGCCCAAGACATCCATATTAAAGAAGGAGAGATGTTTTTACTCCCTGGTATGGTTCCACATTCACCAATGAGGGGTGAAAATACAGTTGGGTTGGTTATTGAAAAAGTCCGTAAAGGCACCAATTTAACCGATGGATTAATGTGGTTTTGTGAAAAATGTAACCATAAACTACATGAATACAAATTTCCTCTTGAAAATATTGAACGTGACTTTTTACCGCGCTTTAAAGAATTTTACACGTCTGAAGAATTGCGGACATGCAAGAATTGTGGTTACGTGATGGAAGCGGATGAAAGATTCATTTAGTTTCATACCTTTCTTAAAACTCTAAACCTATATTCTTGAGTCCGTTCTAAAATTCGTTTTGTTCTAAATAGAGTATTCAGAAAAAGTCAGAAACGAGGTGGATTTTAGAGAAAACCTTGCATCTGCTTACACAAAAATCAAGCTAATAACCTCAGTTCGGTAGTAAAATTGAACTCAGGTTATTAATGCGCTTCCAACCAATTTCCTGCCATTTTTAATTCCACAACCATTGGTACAACTAACTTAACAGCGTTTTCCATTTCCGTTTTCACAAGGTATTCCATGATCATTTCTTCTTCGATGTGAACATCAAAAACCAATTCATCGTGTACTTGTAAAATCATTTTGGAACGTACTTTTTCTTCCTTCATTTTTCGGTGTACCGCCACCATTGCCATTTTAATTATGTCTGCTGCTGAACCTTGAATGGGTGCATTGATGGCGTTTCGTTCGGCAAAACCTCTCACAACGGCGTTCGCTGAGTTGATGTCTGGCAAGTACCTACGTCGTTTCATGATGGTTTCCACGTATCCTTTATCGCGTGCGGTTGCAATAACGCCGTCCATGTATAAACGAATAGTCGGAAATTGCTCAAAATAACTGTCAATGATTTGTTTGGCTTCCGTTCTTGAAATGCGAAGATTTTGTGCCAATCCAAATGCACTTTGTCCGTAAATTATCCCAAAATTCACCGCCTTGGCAGCACTTCTTTGCTCACGGGTTACTTCATCCAAAGCAACATTGAACACTTTTGCGGCTGTTGCAGCGTGAATATCCAAACCGTCTTGAAAAGCTTTAATCATGTTTTTATCGCCACTTAAAGCAGCAATAATTCGTAATTCAATTTGAGAATAATCCACTGCCATCAAACGGAATTCCTTATTCCTCGCGACAAAAGCTCGTCTAATTTCGCGACCTTTCGCTGTACGGATTGGAATGTTTTGCAAATTGGGATTGTTTGAACTCAATCTCCCCGTAGCAGTAACGGTTTGCATAAAATGAGAGTGAATTCTACCGTCAACAGGATCGCAAAGTGTTGGAAGTGGGTCCACATAGGTACTTTTCAGCTTTCTTAACTGTCTGAATTCCAAAATTAAAGGAATGATAGGGTGGTCGTGTTCATGCTTCATTAGTACGTCCTCAGAAGTAGCATATTGACCAGTTTTGGTTTTCTTCGCTTTGGGATCAATTTTCAAATGGTCGAACAAAACGTCACCTAATTGTCGAGGAGAATCAATATTGAAATTAACACCAGCCAAGGTTTTTATTCCTTCATCCAATTCCAAAAGTCGAATTTCCAATTCTTTAGAATAGTCCAAAAGTGCTTGTTTGTCGATAGCGATTCCTTCTTTTTCCATGTCCTTCAGCACTTCCACCAAAGGCATTTCCAAATCATTGAACAACTCAAGCACATCACTATCCAACAATTTCGGTGCTAAAACTTGCTTTAATCGGAAAGTTATATCGGCATCCTCACAAGCATAATTGGTAATTTCCGCAGGGGAAAGGTCGCCCATATTTCCTTGATCTTTTCCTTTTTTTCCTATCAATTGCTCAATGGAAATAGGTTGGTAATTCAAGTAATAAGTGGCTAAGAAATCCATGCTTTGCTTGTACTCAGGATTGATGAGGTAACTCGCAATCATGGTATCGAAAGTAGGACTTGACACTTGAATATCATAGCGACCTAAAACTTGTAAATCGTACTTAATATTGTGAGCGATTTTTACAATGGAAGTATTTTCAAAGAAGGGTTTAAATTCTTGAACAATCAATTTTGCACCTTCAAAGTCCTTAGGAACAGCCACATAAAACGCCTCACGTTCCTTGTAGGAAAAAGAAAAACCAACCAAATCAGCATGTAAAGCTTCAATACTCGTGGTTTCTGTGTCGAAGCAAACTTCTTTTTGTTTTAATAAAAGTTCAAGTAATTCCGCTCTTTCTTCAGGTTTTGTAATGAGGTGGTAACTTGGGCGTTCCGTTGCAATTGTTTTGTACTCCGCGGTTATTTCAGCAGATTTTTCTTCCACAATACTTTGAGCTCCAAATAAATCCAATTGACCTGAAATAGTTGTTTGTCCTTGTGCTGTTACCACAATTTCTTCACCCAAAATTCTTTTGCTTAAGCCCCTGAATTCTAGTTCAGTAAAAATTTCTTTGATTTTTTCGGGGTCATAAGGTGAAAGGAGCAATTCGTCCTCGTTTAATTCAATGTCAACATCGGTGATAATGGTTGCCAACATTTTAGACATTTCACCTTGATGTTGAAAATTGATAACATTTTCCTTCATTTTTCCTTTAAGGTCGTTGACATTGGCAAAAATGTTTTCCATCGACCCGTATTGTTGAATCAAAGATTTGGCGGTTTTTTCACCTATGCCTGGGATTCCGGGAATATTGTCCGATGCATCACCCCATAAACCCAAAATGTCAATCACTTGATCAGGACGTTCGACACCAAATTTCTCACAAACTTCTTTGACACCTAAAATTTCAGCAGGAGCGCCGCCTCTTCCCGGTTTATAAATGAAACTTTTGTCGGAAACGAGTTGTCCGTAATCCTTATCAGAGGTCATCATGTAGGTGATAAACCCCTTTTCTTCCGCTTTCTTCGCCAAGGTACCAACCACATCATCCGCCTCATAACCTTGCACTTGTAGTACTGGAATGTTGAAGGCTTCAATGATTTTTTTAATGGGTAAAATCATGGAACGAATATCTTCGGGCATTTCCTCGCGTTGTGCTTTATACTCAACGTATTTTTCTTGTCGGTCTTTCGAACCACCAGGCGGGTCAAAAACTACGGCGATATGCGTTGGTTTTTCATTTTTCAAAACGTCGATAAGCACGTTTGTAAAACCAAAGGCTGCGGAAGTATTTTCTTTTTTTGAATTGATACGTGGATTCTTGGCAAAAGCAAAATAAGCTCTGTAAATCAACGCGTAAGCATCGAGAAGAAAAAGTTTTTTGGGTGCGGCTTGAGATAACATTTTTAGTTTTTACGGTTGAGTGGATTCAGTGCTTTTGGTGAAACGGAACGCGTTAATTCAACAGGGAATTTTTTGTAAATAAAGAAAACGCCACCTTTCACATCACCCTTTAAGTTAACACGAACGGAATCGCGAATCATCATTCCCATCATACGCATCATTGCTCCATTTTCCAATTCGGCGTGAAGCGGTGCAACGAGTTGTGTTTCTTTTCTCGCTTTAATTTTCATTTTTTTGTCAAGGTACAAATCGCCAAATTTTCTTCCATCCACACTCACTTCAAGCATAGAAGGTTTGATTTTTAAGGCGTACCAATTTGGGTTATAGACTGTTGATTTTAACTGAAAATTCACGTTTTGACCGTCAATTTTTCCCATTTCAAAGCCATCAAAACTTTTGAAAACAGGTTCCTTGAACGGTGCACAAGCAACTAAAGTTGATAAAACAAACAAATACAATATTTTACGCATACAATGATTTGAAATAATGATAAAAATAAGGAATGGTTTCTATGCCCTTGTAGTAATTGAATAGTCCGTAGTGTTCGTTTGGTGAGTGAATGGCGTCGCTATCCAATCCAAAGCCCATTAATATAGTTTTCAAGCCTAATTCTTGTTCAAACATGGCGATAATTGGAATACTTCCTCCGCTACGAACAGGAATTGGCGTTTTACCAAAAGTCTTTTCGTAAGCCAGTGCCGCTGCTTTGTAACCAACTGAATCAATTGGAGTTACCGCAGCTTGACCGCCGTGATGAGGTTTAACTTGTACTTTTACACTCACTGGCGCAATCGACTCGAAATGGGTTTTAAACAATTGTGTGATTTCTTCAGGATCTTGGTCTGGAACAAGTCGCATGGAAATTTTAGCGAAAGCTTTAGAAGCAATCACCGTTTTTGCACCTTCACCTGTGTAGCCACCCCAAATGCCGTTAACGTCAAGTGTCGGACGAATTGACCCGCGTTCCATGGTAGAATATCCAGCTTCGCCATGCGTTGCAGCAATGTCCAAAGCCTCACAGTATTTTTGCTCGGAAAAAGGAGCTTTTGCCATTTCAGCTCTTTCCTCATCCGATAATTCAACTACTTTATCGTAAAACCCCGGAATTGTGATTTTTCCGTTTTCATCGTGAAGTGAAGCAATCATTTGGGTGAGAATGTTGATAGGATTTGCCACACAACCACCGTAAAGTCCTGAATGCAAATCGCGGTTAGGACCTGTAACTTCAACTTCCACATAACTTAAACCACGTAAACCTGTTGTAATGGATGGAACATCATTTGCCAACATTCCCGTATCCGAAACCAAAATAATATCAGCCTTGAGCTTTTCTTTGTTGTTTTTAACGAAAATCGCCAAGTTTTCGCTTCCAACTTCCTCTTCACCTTCTATCATCAATTTTACATTGCAGGACAATTCGCCACTTGCCAACATGGCTTCAATAGCTTTTACGTGCATGAAAAATTGCCCTTTGTCGTCACAAGCACCTCTTGCGAAAATGGCACCGTCGGGATGAATTGCGGTAGGTTTAATAACAGGTTCAAACGCCGGAGAATGCCACAATTCAAGAGGGTCAGCAGGTTGAACGTCGTAATGTCCATAAACGAGAACCGTTGGTAAACTTGGGTCTAAAATCTTTTCTGCGTAAACAATTGGGTGTCCGGCAGTGGTACAAACCTCAACATTGTCCAAACCGATTTGCGTCAAATTTTCAGCAAGTGTTGCAGCACATCGGGCAACCTCAGCGGTAAAATTGGGGTCGGCAGAAACAGAAGGAATGCGCAATAATTCCAACAACTCGTCTAAAAAACGATTTTTGTTTGCGCTTATAAATGCTTGTGTTTTTTCCATAATAAAGATTTTAGAGGGGATAAAGATAGGTAGTTGAAAACGGTCTTGCGTTGTGAATGCTTTTTGAGTTCAAAATTTTTCCCTGAGAACATCTAAAATATTGTGGTAGGTGTTCTCATAGACTTCTTTTAATTGACTTTTTTCCAACCACACCACTTTTGAAATTCCTTCCTCGGTTTGAGGTTGTACTGTTTTGTCGCCACTGTAATCGAATAAAAACCAATAAGTTGTTTTAATCCAGTCTTTTCCATAAAGATGGTAGGTGTGAAAAGTGGTAGGAAGTTTTCGAACCAAAGTAAAATCGCCGTTTAATCCACATTCTTCTTGAATTTCGCGAATTGCACCAGCTTCAATACTTTCATCGAGTTCGAGTTTTCCCTTTGGAAGATCCCATTTCCCATTTCGAAAAATAAAAAGTTGTTTGTCTTCATTTTTCACCAATCCACCAGCCGCTTCAATGCTTTCAAATTGACTAAAAAACTGACGGAAGGTTAAGTCGGGATTGTTGGAAACGATTTGAGCTGAATTTTCCAAAACTTTATCAAGCACTTTGAAATTTTTTGGTTCAAAATAATTCAAGTGGGGCAAACCCAATTCCGCTTCATCAGTAAAGAGGATAAATCGGTCGTCAAGGAAAACTTTATACTTTTGTGGCATGAGTCAAAACAAAGATAGGGCTTTGAAAGTTGCAGAGTTACTTTTGCAAGTGAAAGCCGTAAAACTTCAACCAAACCAACCATTTACTTGGGCTTCAGGTTGGAAATCACCGATTTATTGTGATAATCGCGTAACCCTTTCATATCCAACGGTTCGTACATTTATCCGCCAATCATTTTCAGACACGATTTTGGAGTTTTTTGGAAAACCAGATGTGATAGCAGGAGTGGCAACAGGTGGCGTTCCGCAAGGTGTTCTGGTTGCTCAAGAATTGGGGCTACCGTTTATTTACATTCGTAGTTCCGCTAAGGCACACGGAATGGGAAATATGATTGAAGGAGCGTTTGAGCCAGGTCAAAAAGTGGTGGTAGTTGAGGATTTGATTTCAACGGGTGGTAGTAGTTTGAAGGCTGTAGAAAGTTTGCGTGAAGCTGGCTTAGAAGTAAAAGGACTCGTTGCCATATTTACTTACGGTTTTCAGTTGGCAGTTGACAATTTTAAACAAGCGGAGTGTCCGTTTGCAACACTAACGGATTATCCTTTTTTAATTGAGCAAGCTTTAAAATCGAATTACATTAGTGAAAAAGATATTGAATTATTGCAAGATTGGCGTGAAAACCCGCCGGTTTGGATGCAAAACTAATAACCTATAAATATGGAACTTACGAGTGAAAAAGTAGTAATCGCTGCGTCGAAGCAAGCTTTAAAAACCTTTTTGTCAAATGCGGAAAATATCCAACACCTCTTACCAAAAGACAAGGTGAGTGATTTTAAAGCCGACACAAACGAATGTTCATTTAAGGTGCAAGGTGGATTTGTCATTTCTCTCGCACAAAACGGTTCTTCGGAAGATGAATGGTATTTGAAATCGGGAGAAAAAACCCCATTTCCTTTCAAATTGGCCATTAAAATGAAAGAAGTTGAAGGTGGAACTGAAGGTTTTATCCATTTCGACGGCGAAGTGAATATGTTTTTGAAAATGATGGTGGAAAAACCGCTACTGCAACTTTTCAACTACATGTCACACAAAATGATGGTTTATTTTCAGAAATAAAGTTATGAATCAACTGCGAAAAGGATATTCGCTGTGGCGGTGGGACTTTTCGGAGTGAACTAAACCTGTACAATTTTCCAAAGTTTAGGTAACAAGTTGTCAAGGTCGTCAAGAGCATTGAACTCAGTTTTTTTTTGAAATCGCTGATTTTTTTTAAACATTGGTTTCCATAAAAAAGAGAGGTTTTAGTTTTTGTACTTCGACATTGGTAACTATTTGTAAAATAAGAAAAAACAATAACAATGAAAGCATACGTTTTTCCTGGTCAAGGTGCCCAATTCTCAGGAATGGGAAAAGACTTGTACGAACAATCCGACTTGGCTAAAAGCCTATTTGCTAAAGCGAATGAAATTTTAGGTTTTGATATTCAAAAGGTCATGTTTGAAGGTTCCGACGATGAACTTAAACAAACAAAAGTCACACAACCCGCCATATTTATTCATTCAACCGTTTTGGCTTCTTGTTTAGGTGAAGATTTTCAACCTAATATGGTTGCAGGTCATTCTTTAGGTGAATTTTCTGCATTGGTTGCAAACAAGACCTTAACTTTTGAAGATGGGCTGAAATTAGTTGCGAAACGTGCTGAGGCTATGCAAAAAGCTTGTGAAGCTCAACCTTCCACTATGGCTGCTATTTTAGGTTTAGATGATGCAATCATTGAACGAATCTGTTCAGAAATAGATGGGGTTGTCGTTCCTGCAAATTACAATAGTCCGGGTCAGTTGGTAATTTCTGGAGCTGTCCCTGCGGTAGAAGAGGCTTGCAAACGTTTATCAGAAGCAGGCGCAAAAAGAGCTTTGATTTTACAAGTTGGAGGTGCATTTCACTCACCTTTGATGGAACCTGCTCGAGAGGAATTAGCTGCTGCGATCGAAGCAACGCATTTTTCAACTCCGATTTGTCCTATTTATCAAAATGTGAATGCAACAGCGGTATCAAGTCCTGAGGAAATTAAAATCAATCTTATTGCTCAATTAACTGGCGCTGTGAAATGGACACAAATTATGGAATCTATGTTGAAAGATGGTTGTACCGAGGTAGTGGAAGTTGGTCCAGGAAAGGTTCTACAAGGACTTTTCAAGAAAATGAGTAGAGAATTAGCGGTTTCAAGTGCTACTTTGTAAATAGTAAAATTGGAAAGATGTAAATAAAAAAAGGTCGAAATAATCGACCTTTTTTATTTGGGAGGGAGACGGGTCTCGAACCCGCGACCTTCGGAACCACAATCCGACGCTCTAACCAACTGAGCTACAACCTCCGTTTTTCAAGGGTGCAAATATAGAAAATTCTTCTTTGCATGATTAACACAATAATGTCACAAAATAAAAAAAAGTAAAAAATGTTTCAATTTTCAAGCGAAATGCTTCAAAAATCAATGTCAATGGACGACTATAAATCCTTGACTAAAAGTTTAGTAGATGAAAAATCAACCACTGGTGACAACAAAAGCGATTTCATGGTCGAATACACCGCACTTAACTGGAAAAGAATGCAACGAATTGAAAAAACAGTAAATATTATTCCCGAAGTTCAACAAGTATTCAAAGACCTTAATCAAAAAATGACTTGGTTGGTGTTAACTGAACCTTGGTGTGGTGATGCCGCACATAGCGTTCCAGTGCTTTTTAAATTGTCGGAATTATCGTCAAACATTTCGTTCAAACTGATGCTTAGAGACGAAAATCTTGAAATTATGGATCACTTTTTAACCAATGGTGGACGAGCAATTCCCAAATTATTGATTTTAAATGAGGCTAACGAGGTTATAAAAACTTGGGGTCCTCGTCCTCAAAAAATCCAAAATTTGGTTCTTGAATTAAAAGCAAAAGGGGTGGAAAAAAATGATATGTTGGAACAAATTCAACTTGCCTATCACCACGATAAATATTTGAGTATTCAAGAAGAATTTCTTCAAATTATGAGTCCACTCCGATAAGTTCCGCTGCACCGAACCGATACATTTTCAAAAGTATTATTCGTAACTATCTTCGGTGCTCCCGAGAGCGAGGGCAAGTATTTCGTGGACATTGTTTCTGAGCAATCTGACCGCGAAGCATCTATCCTGCTTGCGGGAGCGACGCAGTCAATCCAATTTTATTAATCGAACTCTCAGGTTTATATGTGGAAAAATGAATCATAGTTGGCATTATTTTCCAAACAATTTCGTTAAACAGCCTTTTTCCAAGCTAAATTTGTAATCAAAGAAAATAATTTTATTCCATTGAAAAACAAGTATAAAGTAGCAATTATTGGTGGAGGTGCTGCTGGATTTTTTGCTGCTTTGTCAGTTAAATTTCATCATCCGGAGGCTTCCGTAGTAATAATTGAGAAGTCCAACAAATTGTTATCCAAGGTTAAAATTTCAGGTGGAGGAAGGTGTAACGTAACTAATGCTTGTTTTGAAAATCAACAATTACTCAATTTCTACCCAAGAGGAAGTAAGCTGCTGAAAAAGGCTTTTGAACAATTCAGTACACGCGATACTGTGGAATGGTTTGAATCAAAAGGTGTTCCTTTGCGCACACTTCCTGACAATTGTATTTTCCCAGTTAGCGACAATTCTCAAAGTATCATTGATTGTTTTTTGAAGGAAGCAGAAAAACTAAAAGTGAAAATTCTCACACAAACCAATGTGTCCGATTTTTTACCGAGTGAAAATGGTATTTCAATTGTAGCGAATGGCGAAAAGTGGTACTTTGATAAAATTATAGTGGCAACAGGAGGTCAACCGAAAATCTCTGGTTTAACATGGTTGGAAGATATGGGACAAAAAATCGTTGAACCTGTTCCTTCACTTTTTACCTTCAATATGCCCGACAATCCTATACGAGAATTGATGGGTAATGTCGTAGAGCATGTATCTGCAAGAATTGAAGGTCAGAAATGGATTGGTAAAGGACCTTTATTAATCACACATTGGGGAATGAGTGGACCCGCGATCCTTCAACTTTCTGCTTGGGGCGCACGATATTTAGCGGAGAAAAATTATCGTTTTGCAGTACTTATTAATTGGCTTAACACCAAAAAAGAAGAAGAGGTCAGACAAGAACTTATAGCAATCGCAAACGACCATGGAGCAAAAAAAATGGTCAACTTTCATTCGTTTCCTTTTACAAATCGGCTTTGGGAATTTTTATTGACAAAAAGTCAAATTTCAACCGAAACAAGATGGTCTCAACTTGCGGGAAAAAGTTTGAATCGACTTACCAACACCCTGGTAAATGACCGTTATGAAGTAGAAGGAAAAACCACGTTTAAAGAGGAGTTTGTAACGGCGGGCGGAGTGGATTTGTCAGGAATTGATTTTCAAACCATGCAAAGCAAAACGATTCCAAATCTTTATTTCGCGGGAGAAATTTTGGATATTGACGGACTCACGGGCGGGTTTAATTTTCAAGCTGCATGGACTACGGCTTTTGTGGCAGGAAAACTATGTTAGGGTCTGCTGATAAAGTCAGTGGTGCATTAGATTCGCAGTAATACTGACGAAAATTCTTTTGTCAGTATCTCTGAGGTGTTTGAAGATGTATACTAATACATTGAAAAACAGCTTACAAGAAGAGCAAGCGAAAGCTTGTGAAGACGAAAAAACAAATCTCGGTAGAGATGAAGTTTTAAGGATGATGTACCAATGGCTAGGCAAACAAATTTTGCCAAACACTCGATGATTTTTTAATTTTAGTACAAGGAAAATCTGGGTTTACCCGAAAAACCCTTGCACTTAAGCACAAAATATTCAACTCAATTATTTGTAAATCAACTTGTTTGCCGTTTTTCAG
>Ga0169931_10002396_pt1 | contig 30624 bp, 24 predicted proteins | sample Kivu_15m_20L_FD_129675 | JGI IMG/M metagenome (GOLD analysis project Ga0169931, IMG submission 129675) | Freshwater microbial communities from Lake Kivu, Western Province, Rwanda to study Microbial Dark Matter (Phase II) - Kivu_15m_20L... | ecosystem: Environmental > Aquatic > Freshwater > Lake...
AAGGCGGATTCGGTCAGTTCGGAAACGGCGGATTCGGCCAAGGCGGATTCGGTCAGTTCGGAAACGGCGGATTCGGCCAAGGTGGATTCGGTCAGTTCGGAAACGGCGGATTCGGCCAAGGCGGATTCGGTCAGTTCGGGAACGGCGGATTCGGCCAGGGTGGCTTCGGTCAGTTCGGGAACGGCGGATTCGGCCAGGGTGGCTTCGGTCAGTTCGGGAACTTCGGCGGCGGCAAGATCGGCTTCGGAGGCGAATACGGGATCTGAATCAAGCCCGACACGATCACCACTCCGGCCCGCGGCACTCGCCGCGGGCCGGGTTCACTTCACCTGAAACGGCAGCGGTCGGCCGCTCAACCCCGCCATCAAATTCTCGATGGACATCTCGGCCATGCGGCGGCGCGTCTGCACGGTCGCGCTGCCGAGGTGCGGCGTGATGATCACGTTCGGCAGGTTCAGAATCGGGTGTTCCCGGGGCAGCGGTTCGGGGTCGGTCACGTCCAACGCGGCGGAGGCGATCTGGCCGTTCGCCAGAGCATCCGTCAACGCTTCAAGGTCGACGACGGCTCCGCGGGCGGCGTTGATCAGGCTCGCTGTCGGCTTCATCGTCGCGAGTTCCTTTCGCCCGATGAGTCCGCGGGTCTCGGCCGTCAGCGGTACGGTTAGAACCACGTAATCGGAGGCGGCGAGAAGGTCCGGCAGCGTGGAGAAGCGCACCCCGAGCGAGGCTTCGGCCGCGGGCTTCCGATTCCGGTTGCAATAGAGCACGGTCATGTCGAAGCCTTGGCAGCGGCGGGCGACCTGTTCGCCGATGCGGCCGAGGCCGACGATGCCGACCGTGCTTCCATGAACCTCGCGGCCGAGCATGAACGACGGATCGTAGCGGAGGAAGTGGGGTCCGCGGGCGTAGCGATCCCCTTCGACGACACGGCGACCGGCGGCGAGGAGCAACGAGAAGGCGAGGTCGGCGGTGGCGCCGTCCAGCACACCGGGCGTGTTCCCCACCGGGATGCCGCGAGCGGTCGCGGCGGGCACGTCGATGTGATCGACGCCGACGCCGAAGTTGCTGACGACGCGAACGCCGGGAAGCTGGTCCAGAAGCGGGCCGTTCACTGTCGGATGGCCGTACGTGAGCACGGCTTCGATCCGCTCGGCGCCGGGGTCGTTTGCCGCCGACCACGGCAGCAAGCGAACCTTCCCCGCGACCAGTTCTTCGACCACCGGCCCCACGGGCAAATCCGCCAGAACCCGCGGCAACGCTTCGTTCGACATGTTCGATGCTCCGGAGAGTGTGCAGGTCACGCGCCGAGTTTCACCAGTTCGGTCGCGGGGCCGTCCGCGAGTGAAGTGTCCGCAATGAACAGGCTGCCGGCCTCGGGGCACTTCTCTCGAGTCTCGGGGGGCATGCCTTCGTCCGCGGTCGTGAGGACGAGCTTGACGCCGTCCGGCCGCTTCACGAGGAGCGGGCACGTGACGCGGGGCGAACCGGGCGTCGTCCATTCTTCGAGGGCCCGGCCCGTGGTGAGGTCGAAGCGGACGGCCCGGCCTGCGGCCACCGCCTCCGGGTTGTAGAAGGCGATGATCGCCGTGCCGTCCCCGCAGGAGCACATGCCGTCCGGGAAACCGGGTTGATCGCGAAGGTCGAGCGCGACGCCGTCCGCCTTTGCGCCGCGGAGGCCCACCTCGAAGCGGTAGCGCACCACGCTTCGGGTCGGGGTATCGATGTCGAACAGAACGAGGCCCTTCGCGTCGCGGTGGAACAGCTTCCCGTTCGAGCACGTCTGTTTCTCGGCGATCGGGGTGACGATCCCGTCCGCGAGGGCGAAGTGGTACAGCGAGGCGAGCGGATCGGCGAATTGCGTGTCCTTGGTGCCGAAGACGATCTCGCGGCCGCCGGGATAGACCTCTCCGTCGTTGATGATCGTGCGCGGGTTCGCGTCCGGGATCTTCCCAAGCACGCGGAACTCGTTGGACTCGAGGTCGAGGGCGCCGAGTTCCTTGCCCATGCCGACGAACACGGTGCCGGGTTTGTCCGTGGGGAGCACGAATCCGGGTCGGCCGCGGAGGTTCCAGAGGCCTTGCTCGCCGTCGTCCCAGTAGCGGAGGTGCAGGCCGCCCGTGGTCGCGTTCGCCGCCGTCTGGATGTTCACCCAAATGACGGCTTCGCGGCCCTCGACCACGATCGATCGCGGCCCTTCCGGCAGAAAGCCGTCTTCATCCTCGGATCGCACCCAGACACTGGCGGTCGTGCTCGTCATCGCTTCGTTCCATGGGATCGGTACCGAGATCTGGTTTACGGGGCGGCGAACCCGCAAGCGGGTCGCGAGTCGGAAATCGTTTCAAGGCGCGTCGTCGGGTTCGCTCGCGTCCGATGGCTTGCGCCGGAAATACCGCGGCCCGGTGAAAAAATGCGGGGTCCCGGCAAAACGTCCCTTTTGATCTTCGCGTGCCGATCCGGTAAGGTGGAGATGTTGCGAAGACTTCCCCACCTGCCGAACACCATGACGCAATTCCGTGCCCTCCTGGCCGCGGCGGTCGTGGCCCTCCCGATCGGTACAGCTTCCGCCCAGGAGCCCATCCGATTCGCGAGAACCCCGGACCTCTCTCCGGACGGCAAAACCGTCGCATTCAGCTATCTCGGCGACATCTGGACGGTCGAAGCGATCGGCGGAGTCGCACGGCCGGTCACGATGCACGAAGCGCACGACGTCAATCCGGTGTTCAGCCCGGACGGCAAGTTCATCGCCTTCTCCTCGAATCGTCACGGCTCCTACGACGTGTTCGTGGTCTCGGCCGCGGGCGGAAAGCCGAAGCGGCTCACCTGGGACCACGCATCCGATCTCGTGACCGGCTGGACGCCGGACGGCAAACACGTCGTCTTTTCGTCCAACCGCTCGACGGCGTACCCGCAAGTGCTGCCCGAGTGTTTCAGCGTGCCCGCCGATGGCGGCATGGAGAAGCGGCTGCCTCTGTTCGAAGGGAAAGAATCGCACGTCTCGCCGGACGGCCAATCGATCGCCTTCGTTCGCGGTCCCGGGCTCTGGTATCGCCGCGGGTACCACGGTTCCAGCAACGATGAAATCTGGATCGCCACCGCGGACGGGAAGTCGCAGAAGCCGCTTACGAACTTCGACGGACAGGATGGCTCGCCGATGTGGAGCCCGGACGGCTCGCAGCTGTACTACGTGAGCGAACAGGACTCGCCGAAGGGGTGCGCCAACATCGTGGCCGTGGACTTGAAGAACTTTGCCTCGAAGCAGTACCCCCCGTCACTCGCGGGGAACGTGGCCGGGGGGTTGGGTCTTCCGCTCCGCAAGATCACGAACCACGCGGACGACACCGTTCGCAAGGCCCGCATCAGCCGCAACGGCGAATGGATCGTCTACGAGCACGGCGTCGATCTCTGGGTCGTGAACGTGAAGACCGGCTCGAGCCGCAAGCTCGCCATCGAGGTGAACGCGGACGACAAATCGAACACCGAACGCACGACGACGTATACCCGGAACGCGACCGAGTTCGCGCTCTCGCCCGATGAAGACCTTGCCGTCTTCGCCGTCCACGGCGAACTGTTCCTGACGAAGATCCCCGAAGCGGGCGCGAAGTCCATCCGGCTCACCGAGTCCCCGGCGGACGACCGCGACGCCTCGTTCAGCCCGGACGGCAAGAGCATTCTCTTCGCCTCGGACCGCGGCGGCGTCGTGGACCTCTACCGCCTCGAAGCGGACGACCCGGACCACTCCGAGCTTCACAAGGCGCACAAGTTCAAGGTCAAGAAGCTGACCGATACGCCGGAGGAAGAGACGCGTTCGTCGTTCAATCCGAAGGGGGATCGGATCGCCTTCATCCGCTCCGGCAAACTCTGGTCCATGAAGTCGGACGGCACGGACCTGAAGACGCTGTACGACCGGCCCCAGGTCTTCGACTACGATTGGTCCCCGGACGGCAAGCACGTCGTGGTCGCCCGGTCGGACGGCTCCTTCGCCAGCGAGCTGTACCTCGTCACGGTGGACGGCTCCGAGCCGACGCGGAACATTACCCGCTACGCGACCTACAACGGCGACGTCACCTGGAGTTCGACCGGCGGCAAGATCGGCTTCATCAGCCACCGCAACAAGTACTACGCCCCGCACGTGCTCTCGCTGCAACGCCCGAGTTCCTCCGGCAGCACGCGCTACACCGGCGACATCGACTGGGACGACATCCACCTCCGCGTGGAGCAGGCCGCGAACATCTCCTGCGAGAACGCCGCCATCTCGCCGAACGGCTCGCAGATCGCCTTCCGCTCGATGTTCAACGGCGACGACCTCTGGATCGCGAACGCGAACGGCTCGCTCCTCACCCGCGTCACGCAGGGATACTGGAAGCCGAAGCAGATTCGCTGGGCGAAGAAGAGCGGCGGGCTCGTGTACTTCCTGACCGGGACGGGCGAGATCCGCTACGCCCGCACCGGCTTCGGATTCACCATCCCCGCCGGCGGCCTCAGCGACCCGCTCAAGGTGAGCTTCTCCGCCAAGTTCAACATCCTCCGCGACGAAGAGTTCGCCGAGATGTTCAACCAGTGCTGGCGCGGCCTCGCGGACTTCTTCTACGATCCGAAGTTGCACGACACGAACTGGGCCGGCGTGCGGGCGAAGTACGAACCCGTGCTCAAACACGTGAGCATGAAGGAAGACCTGTACTCGCTGATTCACCTCATGCTCGGCGAGTTGAACGCCTCGCACCTCGGCATCAGCGGGCAACTTCCGACCGCGAACGAATACGCCGCGGACCTCGGGCTCCTGTTCGACGAGAGCTTCGCCGGGCCGGGGCTGAAGATCGCCGAGGTTCTGCGGCGCGGCCCCGCGGACAAGCGCGGCATCAAGCTCGCCCCCGGAGACATCGTCCTCGCCATCGATCGCAAGCCGATCACCGCGAAGACGAACCTCCCGCAACTCCTGCTCAACAAGATCGGCGAAGGCGTGTTCCTGGACGTGACGAGCGACCCGAAGGACGCCACGGCGACGCGCCGCGTCGAGATCATCGGCGTCAGCCGCGATCGCACCACGGAACTCATGTACGATCGCTGGGTCGCGAAGAACGCCGAGGCGGTGACGAAACTCAGCGGCGGCAAACTCGGCTACCTGCACATCCCCGGGATGGACGAGAAGGGCCTCGAAGCGTTCATGCGGGCGCTTTACTCCGACAACTTCGACAAGGACGCGATCGTGATCGACGTCCGCTACAACGGCGGCGGATTCACCCACGATCAGGTCCTGAACTACCTCACCGGCAAAGAACACACGCTCTTCAAAATGCGGAACGGCGGCGAAGGGCTCGTGATGCGGAACTACGACCGCAAATGGACGAAGCCCCTCGTGGTGATGATCAACAACCGCTCGTACTCGGACGCGGAAATCTTCCCGCACGCCTTCCGCACGCTGGGCCTGGGCAAACTCGTCGGCCAATCGACCGGCGGGCTCGTGATCGGCACCTTCACCACGCAACTGATCGACGGCTCGAACTTCCGCCTGCCCCGCACCGGAATCTACACCGTGCAGGGCGTGAACATGGAGAAGGAAGGCGTGAAGCCGGACGTGGCCGCGACCATCACCGCGGACGACTGGCTGAAGGGACTCGACCCGCAGCTGGCGAAAGCGGTGGACGTGCTGAGCGCGGACGTGGCTCTGTGGAAGAAGAACCGCGAAAACGCCGCCGTGCCGAAACCCGGTCCCAAGGAGGCGACCGCTCCCGCGATCGCCCCCATGCCGAAGGCGGTGGAGCCGCCTCCCGTGATCGCGATCCCGAAATCCCCGGAGTAGGACGCTCGACGGTTTGTGTTCTAGGCTGAATCAGCACCCCCGAAGAGACTTCCCCGTGCCTTCGACGCCGCTTCTTGTGGAATACTTCGACCGACTCCCGACGCTCACCCTCGGCGACGACGAGGAGCAGTGGGCCGCCGGGGCTCGCGAGACGATGCACCTCTTCCGGCAGGACGTGAAGGACCGCTACAACGAAGGAACGCTCCAGCGGTTGCTCCACTCCACGGACGCGCGCACCCGGCAGGCCGCCGTGCTCGCCATCGGCCTTCTCGGCACCTACGACTCGAACTCGCACATCGCGGCGCTACTTCACGACGAAGACGCCCTCGTGCAGCGGTTCGCCTCGGATGCGCTCTGGGAGCTCTGGTTCCGCGGCGGCTCGGCGGATCAGAACTGGAGCCTCCAGCAGGCCGTTCGCAAGCCGGACCCGAAGTCCATGCGGGCCGCGTTGGACGCCCTGATCGCACGGGCGCCGCAATTCGCGGAGGCGTACAACCAGCGGGCCGTCTGCTTCTTCAAAGCCGGCGAGTATCAGCGGGCCGTTCGCGATTGCGAGACGGTGTTGCAGATGAACCCCTACCACTTCGGCGCCGCGGCCGGGCTCGGCCAGTGCTACCTGAAGATGAAGAAACCCCGCGCCGCGCTCCGCGCCTTCCGCCAAGCCGTCGAAATCAACCCGACCTTCGACCACCTCCATGAAACGATCCGCGCTCTGGAACAGGCCCTGGAAAAAGAGTGACCTCGGAGGCCCGGGGAACGCCCCATCTCGAATCGAGAAGTGGCGTTCCTGACTCTCTCCACGAACCCCCGGCCCGCGATCCCGCCCTTTTTCGATTGACAGGCGTATCACTTTCGCCGATTCTACCTGAAGACCTGCCTGCCGAATCCCCCGCACTCCCACCCTCGGGGCGACCGCCGCCATGCTCGATCTTTCCACCCGTCCCACCGCGGACTGCTCCGGGCTCTCTCGCCGTTCGTTCCTTCGCGTCGGCGGGCTCGCCCCGTTCGGCCTGTCGCTGCCTTCGTTCTTGAAGGCTCGCGCGGAACAGCCGCAGACCCGCGCCAAGGCCAAGCGTTGCATCCTCCTTTGGATGCAGGGCGGCCCGAGCCATCACGATTCCTTCGACCCCAAGCCGGACGCCCCGGCCGAGGTTCGCGGCGAATTCGGCACCGTGCCCACCACGCTTCCCGGCGTTCGTTTCTGCGATCCGCTGCCCATGTTGGCCCAACGCACGGACAAACTCGCCGTCATTCGCGGGCACGATCCGCGGAACGGTTCGCACGGCGTGGCGGACGCTCTGATGATGAGCGGCCGCCCGTTCAACGCCTCGCTGCCCTTCCCCTGCTACGGCTCGGTCGTCTCCAAGGAACGCGGCTACGTGGACGGCATGATCCCGTTCGTGCAACTCGGCAAGGCCGTCGATCGTCGGTTCAACGGCGGCATCGCCGGGTTCCTCGGCGACGAGTTCAATCCGTTCGAGGTGCATGAAGACCCGAGCGCCGCGGTGTTCCGCGTGCGCGATCTCAGCGTAGGGACCGACGCCGAACGCGCCCGACTCGATCGCCGCTACTCGATGCTCGCGGAACTGGAGGCGTATCAACGCACGGCCGAAGCCAACTCCGGCGCCATCAAGGCTCGGGACGAGTTCTACGAGAAGGCTCACGGCATCATCACGAGCCCGGTGGCGAAGAAAGCCTTCGACATCGCCGCCGAGCCCGAACGGGTTCGCGAACGCTACGGCAAGACGATGCTCGGCCAGCAGTGCCTCCTCGCCCGCCGGCTGATCGAATCCGGCGTGCAGTTCGTCACCGTGACCGACGGCGGGTGGGACACGCATGCCGGGAACTTCAAGAGCTTGAAAGAACGGTTGCTCCCCCGCGTCGACCGCGGGCTTTCCGCGCTTCTCGACGACCTCTCCACCCGCGGCCTGCTGGACGAGACCCTCGTCGTCTGGTTCGGGGACTTCGGCCGTACGCCGAAGATCAACCCAAGCGCGGGCCGCGATCACTGGTCCACGGCGGGCGTGGCCCTGATGGCCGGCGGCGGCCTGAAGGTCGGGCAGGTCGTCGGCCGCACCAACCCGCTCGGCGAGTTCGTGACGGACACGCCCGTGACTCCTGCGGATCTCGCGGCCACGATCTACTCCGTGATGGGCGTGAACCTCCACACTTGGTATCGCGCACAGGACGGCCGCCCGATCGAACTCTGCCCGGACGGGAAGCCCGTCCGCGATCTGGTGGGCTGATGCGAGGCGCGTCGCGGCGATCGTTTCTATTCCACGCCGGGGGCGGCCTCGGCGGCATCGCGTTGGCCCAGATTCTCGTCGAAGCCGGGGACGCGAAGCACGCCCTGCACCACCCCGCGAAAGTCAAACGCGTCATCCAACTCTTCATGAACGGCGGCGTGAGCCAGCCGGACACCTTCGACTTCAAGCCGGAGTTGGAGAAGGGACACGGGAAGCCCTTCAACCCCGGCGGTGCCGAGAAGCCCGAGGGCGTCACGAGCACGCCCGGCAACCTGATGAAGAGCCCGTTTCCGTTCAAGAAGCACGGGCAGTGCGGCCGCTGGGTCTCGAGCGTTTTCCCGCACGTCGCCACGCAGGTGGATCGGCTCGCGTTCCTGATGGCGGTGCCGAGCAAGTCCAACGTGCATGGCCCGGCGAGTTACATGATGAACACGGGGTTCATCCTGCCGGGGTTCCCGTGCATGGGGGCGTGGCTCTCGTACGGCCTCGGCCGCCTCTCGGACAACCTGCCCACGTTCGTCGTGTTGCCGGACGCGCGCGGCCTGCCGTACAACCAGAAGGGCAACTTCGCCTCCGGGTTCCTTCCCGTGCTGCATCAGGGCACGATCCTGAACGCTTCGGGGACCCCGCCGATCCCGGACTTGAAGCCGTCGCCGAAAACGAACTTCGTGACGCCCGAAGCGGATGCGGACGCGCTCAAGTTGCTTGGCGCGATCAACCGCAAGCACGCGGACGACCGCCCCGGCGATTCGCGACTGGAAGCCCGCATCGAGAGCTACGAACTCGCCGCCAGGATGCAGACGCACGCCCCCGAGGCCCTGGACCTCGGCCGCGAGACGGTTCAGACCCGAAAGGCGTACGGCGTGGACGACCCGATCACCGCGGACTTCGGCAAGCGGTGCCTGCTCGCGCGGCGGCTCATCGAACGCGGCACGCGGTTCGTTCAGGTGTGGAGCGGCGCCGGCGGCCCGGCCAACAACTGGGACAATCACACGGACATCGTGAAGGAACTTCCCGCGATCGCGGGGCAAGTCGATCGGCCGGCGGCAGCCCTGCTTCAGGACTTGCACGATCGCGGGCTCCTGGCGGACACGCTCGTCGTGTTCAGCACGGAGTTCGGCCGGCAGCCGTTCACGCAGGGGGCCACGGGCCGCGATCACAACGCGGGCACGTCCGTGAGTTGGCTCGCGGGAGCGGGCATCAAGGGCGGCACGAGCTACGGCGAAAGCGATCCATGGGCTTGGCGGGCGGCCGAAAACAAGACGTGGTGCTACGACATTCACGCCACCATTCTGCACCTCATGGGCATCGACCACGAGAAGTTGACCGTTCGCCACGACGGCACGGATCGCCGCCTCACGGATGTCCACGGCCACGTCATCCGCGAGATCCTCGCGTAGGCACGCCATCGCTCACTTCTTCAAGGCGTTCGCGGCGGCGCGGTACAGGGTCGCGCGGTCCGGCGGGCCGTGCTTCTCGTGGTACGCGGCGAGTTCCTCGAACGCGCCGCGGTGGCCGGGGTTCAACTCGATCGTGAGATGCAACCAGCGGACGCCGTCGTCCGGCACGCCGTTCCGCAGGAAGAGTTTCGCCACCTCGAAGCGCATCTCGGCGTCGCCGGGCGAACGGGCCATCGCGGTCATGAGTTCGTTCATGCGGCGGCCGTCCGCGTCGACCGCCTTCAGTTGTTTCTCCACCTCGGCGGCCTCGGCGGTGCGGCCGAGCCCGGCGAGGCACTGCTGAAGCGAGTACAGCAAGGCGCGTTCGAGGGGTGAATCGCGGAGAGCGGCGCGGAGCAGCGGTTCGGCGCCGGCGAAGTCCGATTTCGCCAGCGAGATCTGGGCCGCCTCCGCGAGCGCGGCGGGAGTTCGCCTGGCGTCGTCGGTCAGAGTGTCGAGTGCGGCGGCAGCCGCAGCAAGGTCTCCGAGTTCGCGGCAGGATCGGGCCAGCGGGATCGCCACGCCCGGCTCGCCGACCGTTGCCGCCGCGACCCGCTCCAACTCCGGGCGCGCCTCCGCGGGCCGATTCAGTTTCAGCAGAATGAGCCCGACCTGCAACCGCACCGGATGCCGCTCCGGCTCCCGTTCCAGCACATGCCGATAGTCTTCGAGCGCGGCGTCGTACCCAAGCTGATGTTCCTTCACCCAGCCGCGCCGCAAACGCGGCTCGAGGTCCGCCGCGTCCAGTTCCACCCAACGATCCAGAATCCGATGCGCATCCGCGAGACGGTACGTCCGCATGTATTCGGCCGTGAGAACCTCGGCGATCGTGGGGTAGTCCGATCGTGTGTTTTCGAGCGCGTGGAGAAGCGAGTCCTCGACCTCGGCGAAGAATCCCTGCTGAGCGCGGGCGAGGGTTCGCTCGCGTTCCACTTCATGTTTGCGGGCGCGAAGGGATTCCGCGACGACAAGCCACTCTTCGGCCTGGGCGAACTGGCCGGTTCGCCTCGCGGTGCGGGCCGAGAGGATCCACGTTTCGCGATCCGAGGGGCGGGCCTTGCGGCACCAATCGAGATGATGGCGGGCGGAGTCGAAGTCCCGGGCGCGAAGGCTCTCCGAAGCTCGCGCGAGATGAGTCTCCCACACGAGCCGCTTCCCGCCGAACCACCCGGCGACGCCGATGGCGAGCGCCGCGACGAACAGCTTCCCCGCGCGGCGCGGCCGCGGATTCGGAGCGCTCCCCATGACCGATCACGTCCCCTTCAGGTACTTTTCGAACCACGCGAGATCCCACTCCATCTTGGCCCGTCGATGGGAGAGTTTCGACAGGCCGTGGGGCTCGCCGGGGTACACGACGAGTTGCGTCGGCACGTCGAGGAACTCCTTCAACGTGCGGTAGAGCATGCGGCTGTGCCCGGGCGGGCAGCGTTCGTCGTTCGCACCGACGTGGATGAGCGTGGGCGTGCGGATGTTCCCGAGTTGATACGTGGGCGACGTCCTCTTGTAGGAGTCGGGGACTTCCCACGGCTGGCCTTTCTTGAGGACCCGCGGATAGGCCGGTTCGTCGTTGAAGCCCCACTCGGCGACCGTGTCCACGATGCCGGCGCCGCTCGAACCCGCCTTGAACTTCACGGTGGAGTCCTTGAGCGCGATCAGGCAGTTCGTGAGGTATCCGCCGTTCGACCAGCCCGCGAGGCCGACGCGATCCGGGTCGACGATGCCATCCGCGATCAGCGTCTGGATCCCGGCGAGGATGTCCTTCACCTCGATGTCGTTCTCCTTGCCGAGAAGGTCCGTCAGGAACTTGTCTCCATATCCGGTGGAGCCGCGGTAGTTGGGGGCGAGCACGGCGTATCCGGCGGCGGAGAAGTAGAGCCGGGCGTTGTGCGCGTCGAACTCGAGGGCGGTGTGCGACGCCGCGGTGGGGCCGCCGTGCATGGCCACGACGAGAGGAAGTTTCTTGTCCCCCTTCTTGAATCCGGGCGGGAGTTCGAGCACGCCCCCGACGGTCGCTCCGTCCGGGGCCTTCCACGTGTAGTGGCTCACGCTCGGGAGCTTCCAATCCTTCACGTGCGGGTTCGGGTTCACGATCGTCTTCCGAGGGTCGCTCGGATCGCCGGTGTGAACGCAGAGTTCCGCGAAGCGCGAGGGCGTGCCGGCCACGAACGCCTCGACGACGCCGTTCGGCGTGTCGACCGCCGAATACGCGTAGTACACGGCCGCAGGCAGCGCGACGCGATCAGCCGCGGCGTTGACATCCCCACCCTTGAAGACCATGGTCGACGCGATGACGTTCCCCTCGCGCTCGGTCAGGGCGTGAAGGGCGTTCTTGGTGAAGATCAGCGGGCTGCCGTAGCTGCGGATGTGAAGAGGCCCACGACGAACGAACCGCATCGGCCACTTCCCCTCCGCACGATCCGCGTACACGATCTCGGCGGGGTAGCCGTCGAACACGGCACAGAAGGCGAAATTTTCGCCGTCCGGGCTCCAGGCCAGCGATTCGAGCCAGGCCCACGGCGAATGGGCGTTCTTCCGATAAACATCGGTCGGCGGGGTCGTCAGCTTGCCGTCTTCGAACACGTCCACCCGCGATTCGCCCTCGGACTTCACGACCGTGTCGTCCCACGCGGTGATCAGCGCGAGGCGTTTGCCGTCCGGGCTCGCGGCGAACTCGCGGATGTAGCGCTTGGCCTCGATCAGGCGTTCGGGAACGCCCTCGGCCTTCAGCTTGTACAGTTCCGATACGGTGCGGCGGCCGTGGCCGTAGTTCAGTGGGAACTTTGCGCGGAGGGCGGAGAAGTCGTCCGCGTCCGTGACTGAAGTCTCGGCGGAATAGAAGATCGTGTCCGCCTTAGCGGCGTAGTCGTACCCCGAGACGCCGCCTGCCCGTTTCGTGATCTGCGTCGCCTCGCCGCTTTCGACGTTCACCTTCCACACGTGCGTGCCGCCGCGCCGGGACGAGAGCAGGTACACGGATTTGCTGTCCGCGGACCACTTGGGATGGCGATCGCCGGCGGGCCCCTTCGTGAGTTGCCGCGGCTTTTCCTTCCCCTCGATGTCCACGACCCAGAGATGCGTTTGCCGACGGTCCGCAGCCGCGTCCCAGACGCCTTGCGTATATGCGACGTGCTTGCCGTCCGGCGAGACGGCCACCTCGATGATCGCGTTCACCGTGGCGAAGTCCGCCGGGGTGATGTCGTGGGCGAACGCGAGGCTCGGGGCCACGGCCAAGGCAACCGCGACGAGAAAGCGAGTCATGATTGGCGGCTCACTTCAGATGGAAAGAATCGAGGAACTTGCGAATGCGGGCATTGCCGCCCTCGTTGACGAACGGCCCGCCCGCGGCCACGACATACAGCCTCTTCTTGCCGACGACGATGAGGCAGTGATGAACCTGCCCCTCGGCGAGCGAGAGAACGACCTCGCGGGCGTTGAACCCGTCCACCGTTTTGGGCGCCTCGCGGACCACGGTGGCGTTCCCCTCGCGAGTCAGATTCTTCACGGCTTCGTCGAGGATGTCCTTGTCGTTGAGTCCGGCCTGGAATCCGTTCTCGAACGTGGACCACCAGACCCAATAGAACTCGACGCGGCCGACGAGCACGGCGCCTTCCACGCGTTCGCCTTTCCCGAGTCGCACTTTCGCGTCCTGGGCGATGTTCGGATTCAGCGGCGCGGGGAACTCGACACGGTACTCGCCGTCCGGAGACTCGTGCGGAGTCCAGCGGGCTTTGCCGAGCATGACCATGATGCCGCCGCAAGCGAGGCACGTGAACAAGCCGAGGCCAAAGAGAATGACGAGGATCCAGAAGATGGCGCTGCGGCCGCCCTTCTTCTTGACCTTGCGGGTGCGTTTGCGGGGCTCGCCGTGTTCGTCGCGAGTCGGGTCGTCGTCGTCGTTCTCGGGTTGCGGCCGCCGCGTCGGAGGTTCGTAGTCCGGCCGGGTGGGCTCGGCGAGCGGCGCATCCGGCACGCGGAGCGTGGCGAGGCAGTTCCCGCAACGCACCATCTTTCCGGCCGCGTCGTCCGCCATGCTCAGAGTGCCCTGGCACGACGGACAGATGAACTCGATCGCCATCGCGGAACGATCCGTGAACGGAGTTGAGAAGATACTTCGGACTCTGCCGCAGGGTGGTCGAATCGTGCGAAGCACGCGTGGCCCGCCACACCACGTCAACGTCTTCCGTGGGCCTCGTCCGCTTCGCGAACTTCGGCCCATCCTACGAATCGGTTTACGACATTCGCCGCGGAGATTAAACTGATCGCGACACCTCCCGGAGATACGCCATGCTCGCGGCCCCACCCCGTCTCGCGAAGGCGGCCCTCGCCCTGCTTGCCGGATTGCTCGTCGGCGGGTTCCTCGGCGGCGGCGCCGTCTGGGTCCTGAACCGCAATTCCTTCAAGGATCCGAACACGATCCACGACGTCTCGCTGGCCAAGGCGAGCGAACTGGACCTCGTTCCCGCGGACGGCCTCGCCTTCGCCCACGTTCGCCTCGCGGACATGTGGCGAACGGACGCCATGAGCGAGTTCCGCAAGGTGCTCGAGAAGGCCGGGCCGGACGCGATCAAAGCCTTCGACGAGGGTTTCGTGCCCGCTCCGTCCTCCGCGGACCGGCTCACCGTGTTCGGATTCAAATCGAACGAGGCTCCGCCGCCGCCGCCGAACGTGAAGGGCGGATTCGCTCCGCAACCCACGAACTCCACCCACATCTGCGGCATCCTGGCGTTCTCCGCACCGTTCGACGAAGCCCGTGTCCGTGAAGCAAATATCCCCGGGGCCGGAGAATCGACCGCCAACGGGAAGAAGTTCTGGTCCGACCCCGCGACGGACCTCGCGATTCACTTCCACTCGGATCGCGTGATCGTGGTGGGGCCGAGCGTGGCGGTGCGGGCGTTCCTGAGTTTGAAGCCCGCGAAGGAGGGCCCGCTGGCGAACGCATTGGCCTTGGCCGCGAGCGGCGGGCGGCACGTCGTCGCCGCCGCGAGCACGAGCCTGGCCTCGGGGCCGCTCCCCGTCAACCTGCCGAACGAAGTGTCGCCATTGCTCCGTGCGGATTCCGTGTCCATGGGGTTGGTGTTCGGCGGCGGAGCGAAGCTGGACATCCGCGCGAGCTACAAGACCGCCGCCGAGGCCGAGAACGCCGAGAAAGCGCTGCGGAACGCGGCCGCGGAAGGTCGCAAGAAGATCGCCGAGATGAAGACCAAGTTCGAGACCGAACTCAAGGGCAACGGCAAGGTTCGCCCGGTGCGGCAGCTTCCCGAAGCGGCCGGTTCCCTCTTCGGGCTCGGCGCCATGAACACCTTCGACGAATGGCTCGCCGATCCGCCGCTCGTACGCGACGGAAGCGAGATCGCCGCGACCTTCACCATGGGCTCGCTCGGCGGCACGTATCTCGGCGTCGCGGCCATGTCCGTGGGGCTGATGCTTCCCGCCGTGGACAAGGTTCGCGAGGCCGCGGCGCGGGCCAGCGATTCCAACAACCTGAAGATGATCGGGCTCGCGATGCACTCGTACTCGGACACGTATGGCCGCCTGCCGAACCCGTCGTGGGGCACGAAGGTGGTGAACGGCCAACCGACGGGCAACCTCAGTTGGCGAGTCGCGCTCTTGCCCTACCTCGAACACGATGCGCTCTATCGGCAGTTCAAACTGGATGAGCCCTGGGACAGCGAGCACAACAAGAAGCTGATCCCGCTGATGCCAAAGGTGTATTCTTCGCCGGTGGCTCCGACGCCGCCGGGCCTGACCCACTACAAGGCGTTCGTCGGCCCGCAGGCCTTGTTCTCGCGGCCGGCCACGCGCTACGGCGTCTCGAACATTCCGGACGGCAGTTCGAACACGATCATGGTGGTGGAAGGCGGCACATCCGTGACCTGGACCAAACCGGACGACTTCGAGTTCGACCCCACGGGCGCACTGCCTCCGATCGCCCCGCCGGGCAAGGCCGGGTTCAACGCACTGCTGGCGGACGGCTCCGTGCGTTTCATCCGTTCGACAATCCCCGAGGCGACCCTGAAGCTGCTGATCCAACCCGCGGACGGCATGGTGTTGCCCCTGGACTGGTGAGCGTTGCGGCGTAGCAGACGGCTTACGCCGCTCGTCCAGTCTCGCGACCCGCTTGCGGGTTCGCGACCACGACATCCCTACACGAATCTCGGGGCTCGCTCGGCGGCGCCGAGGCGAGCCAGCCAGACCCGCAAGCGCTCGGCGCGGTCCTTTGCCAGGGCTTCCGCTTCGTCCTCGGCTACACGCACGAAGCGAAGCGTGTCGCCGGGGCGGAGTTGGGCCAAGCGGTCGAAGTCGGCACGGATCACGTGGGCGATCTTCGGGTAGCCGCCGATCGTCTGCCCGTCCACGCCGAGAATCACGGGACGGCCGTCGTTTAGAATTTGGATCGCGCCGGGGGCCACGGCCTCGGAGGCGAGTTCGCCCGGTCGTCGCGTCAGCGGCTCACCCGCGAGGCGAATCCCCATGCGATTCGCGGCCGAGGTCACTTCATACCTTCGCGTGAAGAACGCGTCATCGAACCAGTCGCGCTGCGGTCCGTCGAGCACGTGCAGTTCGCCGGCGGGCTCCTCGATCCAGGGGAAGCCGAGGCCGCGTGGCTCGCATCGGCTCGTGGCACACTCCAACAACGTGCCTGCGGTCAGCGGTTCGAGGCCGGAGCGGCTTCCCAGGATTTCGGCAGTTCGGAATCCGCCCGCGACGCAGAGGTAGCCACGAGCCCCGCGGGCGGCCCCCGCGATTCGAAGTTCCTGCCCCGCTTCCAACGTGAATGTGCGGCCCGTTTCCGGCCCCGGAGCCCCATCGATGACCATGGTGAACGGAGCGCCGAAAATCGCGGCGGCCACGGGATGCTCGGCCCGCATGGTCGGCCCGACGAGCGTGAACTCGAGCGCGGCCGCGAACGGCTCGTTGCCGACGAGCCCGTTCCCGATCGCGAGCGCGGCGCGGTCCGCGGCGCCGCCCCGTGGCACGCCCAGCGACCGAACGTGCGGGCGCCCGGCGTCCACGATCAGGCTCAGAAGGCCGGGATGGCACAAACGCAGGGACATGTGGCTCCGTAAGATCATGGTATGAACGCGATCCTGGTCGCCGGCGCGGCGCTCGTCGGCCTGCCGATCCTGCTCCACCTCATCATGAAGCAGGAGCCCAAGCGGCTCCCGTTCCCCGCGTTCCGCTTCCTGAAGCAACGCCTCAAGACGAACCAACGCAAGCTCCGCCTCCGCCACTGGCTCCTGCTTCTGCTGCGCATGCTGCTCATCGCTCTGTTCTGCCTCACGCTCTACCAGCCGAGCATCCTTTCGAACGGGCTCATCGATCTCTCCGGCCGCCAGCCCGTGGCCGCCGTGCTCGTGATCGACACCAGCCCGAGCATGAACTACGCCGAAGGGAACAAATCGAACCTGGAGGAAGCCTGCGCCCGCGCCGCGGAACTGCTCAACGACCTGCCGGAGGGCTCCCGAATCGCCATCGTCGAGACCGGCGACCCCGGAGGCGACTGGCTGCCCTCCGCATCCGACGCCCGATCGAAACTCGCGGACATCGCCAAGCGGGCGCCCAAACCCGGACAGGCGAACGCGGCCGCGGGATCGTCGCAGTCCGTGTCGACGAGCCTCGTTCACGCCTACCAGCTTCTCAAGACCGTGGACGAGCAGAGCGACACGCAGGAGACGTTGCCACGGCTCGTGGCGATCTTTTCGGACCGGGCCGCCGCAAGTTGGGACGCGTCCCGCTCGGAGGACCTGAAGAAACTTCGCGACGCGGTTCCGCCGCCGGCCGTGGCCCACGCCGTGATCGACGTCGGCACCGAGAAGCCGGTGAACGTCGCGATCCTCGCCGCGGAAATGCACGACGGCCGGCCCCAGCAAGTTCCCGCGAACCAGCCCGTCTCCGTCACCGTGACCCTCGCCGCGATCGGGCTCGACGTTCGCCCCACCGTGCTGGCCACGCTCGACGACGGCAAGCCGCTCCGCAAGGACACCGAAGTGAAGGACGGCTCCACGCAAACGATCACCTTCGACTTCCGCGACCTGAAGCCCGGCCTGCATCAGCTTCGATTCAAGCTTGAAAACGCGGACTCGCTCATGGCGGACAACGAGAGATCCTTCACGTTCCGCGTCACGGAACCACGGCGAACCTTGGCCATCACCGACGAACCGGGAGACCCCGCGAACGGGAGCTTCGGCGATGCGCACTTCTGGCGGCTGGCCGTGAGCGCGGCCCGCGAGTTCGGTTGCGACGTGGTGAAGACGGACGCCGTTCCCGATCTCGAGTCTTACGAAGCGGTCGTACTGTTGAACGTGGCGCGGCCGGACGCCGAGCTTTGGGGCAAGCTTCAAAAGTACGCGGAAGGCGGAGGCAAGGTGGTCGTCGCGCCGCCCGGCGAGGATCGGCTGGTCCTCGATGCCTACAACGGCGAGGCGGCCACCCGGCTGCTGCCGGGCGCGTTCAAGGAGAAGCCCGTCGACGTGACGCAACTGCCAGAGGCGAACCCGCGGCGGCGCGGCGTCGCGTGGGCCGTGCTGACGCAGAACGACGCCCATTCCGATCGCGAACTTCAACACCCGATGCTGGCGCCGATCAAGGCCTGGAAGGCGAGGCCGGACGTGGACGCGGTGCGGAACCCGCGCAAAGCGTTCAAGTATTGGCAGGTGGAGCCACGCGGCGCGGGCAAGCCGATCGCCCATTACGACAACGACGACGATCCGAAGAATCGCCACCCGGCCGTGCTCGAACGCGACCTCGGCAAGGGTCGCGTGATCCTGCTCACGACCAGGCTCGACCCGCCGGGCGACGCGGACTGGAACGACTATTGGACCGCGAACTCGTGGGCGGTCGCGTTCCCGGACATGCTGCTTCGTTATGCCGCCGGGTCGGCCGCGGACGCGAACTTCAACTATCCCGTGGGCGCGGTGGTGAACCTGCCGTTGGCGAAGCTGCTGAGCGGCCGACGGGACAACCTCGTGATCGTGGGGCCAGGTATCGCCGGCGCCGACGCCCTGATTCGCCTCGCGGATCGGCAAACCGAGCTGCGGTTGAGCCCGCCGCGAACCGAGGCCGCGGGGAACTTCAAGATCACGGCCGCGAACCCGCCCGCGGGAGCGCCGCCTCACGAAGAGGGCTTCAGCCTGAACATCCCGGCCGAAGAGAGCAGGCTGGACAAAGCGCCGGTCGAGGGGATCGAGGATCTCACCGGTGCGGACACGGTGATCCCGTTGGGAAAGAACGTGCCCCTCGCCGAGATGCTGGCGAAGAGCCCCATCAGCCAGCGGCCGGTCGAGTTGTTCCCGTGGCTGCTGATCGCGGTGCTGATCCTGCTGACGGTCGAGAACCTGCTCTCGAACCGGTTCTACCGGCGACCGAAGTAGTCGAACCGGTCGCGGCGAAACTCCGGTCGCTGACGTGACCGGCTCGACATTCATGCCCGGCGGTGGCGACGTTCGCGGGCGCGGAAGAAGCTCAGCAGCGCGTTGAAGTGTTGGCCGTCGGTGCTCGCTTCGATCAGGTCGGCCTGGGCTCCACGAGCCAGTTTCGTGAAGGACGCCATCCGCTCGCGGCATCTCCGCTCGTACTCCTCGCGAAAGCCGCGGTCGGAGGTGTCGATCACTCGCGTGCGGCCGGTCTCGGCATCCTGCAGGCGAATCAAACCCGCGGCGGGCCACGTCTGTTCGCGAGGATCCGTGGTGCGGACGGCGATCAGGTCGTGCTTATGGGACGCTCGCCGGAACGACGCCTCAAATCCGCCGCCGAGGAAGTCGCTGAGCAGGAACACGATCGCGCGGCGTCGTTGGACCTTGTTCAAATAGTCGAGCGCGGCCGCGAGGTTCGTGCCCCGCTTCTTCGGCTCGAACGCGAGAATGTCCCGCAGGAGCCGCAGCACGTGCCGTGGGCCCTTGTTCGGCGGCACGAATCGTTCGACGTCCTCCGTGAAGGCGATGAGCCCGACGCGGTCGTTGTTGCTGACGGCGCAGAGGGCGAGCAGCGCGGCGAGGTCCGCGGCCGCGGCCCGCTTCGCGGATCGGCCCGTGCCGAAGGATTGGCTGGCCGAGACATCCACCACGAGCATCATCGTCAGTTCGCGTTCTTCGACGAAACGCTTGATGTAGGCTTGGCCGGTGCGGGCGGTCACGTTCCAGTCGATGGTGCGAACGTCGTCCCCCGGCTGGTACTCGCGGACCTCTTCGAACGAGAGCCCGGCGCCTTTGAACGCGGAGTGATACTCGCCGCCGAGGAGCGTTTGGACGACGCGCCGCGCTCTCAGATGCAAGCGACGAACCTGACGCAGCACGTCCGCGGGAAGCATGGCGGCCCCGATGTGAAAAAACCCCGAGCGCGGGCTCGGGGTGCGTGAAAGATCGCCGAAGCGATCGGCTCACTTCAGCATTTCCTTGAGGCCCTTCAGCGGGCGAGCCGTGACTTTGGTCGAAGCCGGCTTCGGCTTGGACTTCATCATCTGGCCCGTGAACGGGTTCTTCACTTCCTTGCCGCCCGGCGAGGCCGGCACGCGCTTGGCCTTCAGCTTGAACAGGCCGGGGAGCGTGAGCACGCCGGGGCCCTTCGAGCCGAGTTCCTTCTTGATCACGTCGTTGATCGAGTCGAACACCTTCGACACGTCCGCCTTCTTGAGCCCGGTCGCGTCCGCGATGCGGGTGTAGAACTCGGACTTGGTGATGGACTTCCCGCCCTTCGACTTGGCCATGGTTCGCATGCTCCGTGGGGGTTGAGAATCGTGTTCAAAATCTTCACGAAACCTAATGATTTCGCGGTCCCGTCGTCAACGGTGTAGGAGGGAATCGCGGAAAAAAACAGTCCTTTCCGGAAAAGTGAAGCTAGGCAATCTGCGCGAAACCACTTGTTTTCTCGAACGAATCGAGACTCCGCTCGCAGCTCGGATCGCGGATGAAGTTCGCCCGCGATTCTGATAATCTCAAGGAATCCTCGCCTCGAATCTCGGGTGAACCGTGGACAGCGCCGCCTTCAAACGCATCCGCCAGGACTTCGTGAAGTCGTCGGGCGAAGTGTGGGGAGCCGCGATCGGCTCGGCCCTCGCGGCGCTGAGCGTGCTCGCCCTGATGCTGCTTCTCTACCTCTTCGTCGACCTGCTCGTGTGGAAGGGGCAAGTGCCGAGTTACGGACAACTCACGGCCGCGAAGCAGCGGGAATTCGCGGACGAATGGTCCGCCCGGAGCGAGGCCGATCGCACGGAGGCCGCCAGGCGTCTTGGTCTCTCCGAGGGGCAGGTCAAGCGTGTCGCGTCCGGCGACGCACAACTCGCGATCACGGCCACGGAGTGGGAGCATCGCTGGCGGGCGAACGTGTTCCTCGCCCTCCGCGAGAAGGTGAACGCCGAAGCGGCCGCGATCGCGGTTCCCGACGGGGACGCGCCGCACGAACACCCGCGGCTTGGCATCCTCAGCCTCGTCGTTCGCGAACGCAACCGCTGGACCGGCTCGCTGGCCGGTCGCTTCGCCTCGATGAACGGCTGGACCTGGAGGCCGAACGAATCCGGCTTGGCGAACAACGCCTACCTCGCCGGGCTCTTCCTGCTTGCGTTCGGTATCGCACTCGTCCGCGGGGTGTTCCTGAACTCAGCCGCGTACTTCGCGGCGTCCGCCGCTCTCGACGCGATGACGCGACTCCGCCGCGCACTCTTCTTTCACACGTATCGCCTCGGATCGCTGGCCGTGCGAACCGCCGGCCCCGGCGAATCGGCCATGCTCGTCACCCGGAAGGTCGATCAAGTCGGTGAAGCCCTCGACGCTTCGTTCACCGCCCCGTTCCGCCATCCGATCACGTTCTTCCTGTTGCTCGCGTTCATCCTGCTGGTGAACTTCTGGGTGGCGACGAGTTTCCTGCTGCTGTCGCTGCTCGTGTGGCTGATCGGCGGCCAAGTGGCGGCGTTCTTCCGGCGTGAAGTGCGGATCGGCTCCCGCGACGCCGAGCGTTCCACGGCGCTTCTTCAGGAAGGAGTCGGACTGCTTCGCCTCGTGAAGTGCTTCCAGATGGAGAGCTTCGTTCAGAACCGAATGGAGCGACATCTCGCCGAGACGAGCCGCGCCAACTGGCGGCGGATGCGGGGCGACGCGCTTGCCCAACCGCTGCTGATCTCGGTGTCGCTCCTCGCGGGGCTCGCGCTGCTGTACCTCGCGGCGCGGTCGGTGCTGGCCGGGGAGTTCACCGTCGCCGGGCTCACGGTCATGGCGGTGGCGTTGGTTTCGCTGGTGGGTCCCGTCGCGGGTGGGCTCGCCGCGGCCCGTAAGCTCCGCCGTGGCCGCGTCGCCGCGGCGGACATCTTCGAGTACCTCGACCGCAAGGGTGAAGCCGCGGAAGCCGCCGACGCCGAGTTTCTGCCGCCGCTCACCTCCCGCATCGAGTTCCGGAACGTCTCGCTGACCGAACCCGGCACCGGGCGGCAACTGCTGGACTCCGTCTCGTTCGCGATCCCGGCCGGAGCCAAAGTCGCGGTCGTGGGGCCCGATCCCGCCGAGAAGCATGCTCTCGTGTACCTTCTGCCGCGATTCCTCGATCCCACTTCGGGCGAAATTCGCGTGGAAGATCGGAACATCCGCTGGGTCACGCACGAATCGCTGCGAGCCCAAGTGGCCGTGGTGATGGCGGACGACCTCGTGTTCTCGGACACGGTGGCGAACAACATCGGCTGCGGCGACCCGCAGTTCAACCTGCCGCAGATTATCGAAGCGGCCAAGCTCGCCCACGCGCACCAGTTCAGCGAGCGGCTCCCGAGCGGCTACGAGACGCCGATCGGCCCGCTGGGCACGTCCTTGAAGCCGGGCGAACAGTTCCGCATCGCGTTGGCCCGCGCGCTCCTCCGCGACCCCGCCGTGCTCGTGATCGAGGAACCCGCCTCCGCCGACGAGGACACCCTGGCTCTGTTGGACGACACGCTCGAGCGGATTCGCCACGGCCGCACCATCGTGTTCCTCGCGAACCGCGTCTCGACGTTGCGGGCCGTCGATCGCGTCTTCATGCTGAAGAACGGGAAGCTGGAAGCGTCCGGGCAGCACAAGGACCTGTGGCAGACGAGCGGCCCCTATCGCCGGCTGCAACTCGTGGCGGACGCCCCGCTGGACGTGGGTTGACCCCGCACGCGATCGCAGCGAGAGAAGCAATCCAGTCGCCCGAGAAAGCGGAGCGACCCAACTCCAGTGACTCACGTCGCCGGCTCGACGGGGTTCCGAGGTTGGCCATAGAATTTTCACGTTCCCATCGACAGGACGTTCGCCATGCGCATCGTGATTTCCGCCGCCGTGTTGCTCGTTGCGCTCGCCCCGCTGCGGGCGGACGATCTCAAGACCTATTCCCCGGCCAGGCACAAAGCCGGCGAGATGAAGCTGGTGGACGGCGTGCCCGTTCTCACGCTGAAGGGCAAGCCCGCCGAGATGGGCGAGCAGTTCGGAATGCTCGCCATTCGCAACGCCCCGGATCTTACCGGCCTGCATCAGCAGTTCCTGAAGGACTCCGGCCAGGAGAAGATGTATCCGTTCATCGTCGGGCTCGCGAAACAACTCAAGGGCAACTTCCCGAAGCATCATCTGGAAGAACTGGAAGCCGCGGCGATGGCCGCGGATCGGGACGAGAATCGGCTCTATTTCGCGAACACCATCGCGGACCTTTCCAGCGGGCTCGGCTGCTCCACGGTGATCGTCGAGAAGGAACGAAGCAAGACCGGCGCTCCACTCTTCGGCCGCAACTTCGACTGGATGCCGACGAAAGGCATCACCGAGCACACGATGATCGTGGTCTACAAAGGAGAGGGCAAGCGGGCGTTCGCGGCCGTGACCGTGACGCCGATTCAAGGCGTCGTCAGCGGGATGAACGACGCGGGATTGTGCGTCACGATCAACGAGATCAGCCTGAAGAAGAGCAAGGACAAAGCGCCGTTCAACTGGAAGGGCACGCCGCTCCTGCTCTCCTTCCGCCGCGTTCTGGAGGAATGCTCGACCGTGGCCGAAGCGGAAAAGTTGCTGCGGAGTCTGGAGCGAACCACGTCCTGCTGCCTGACGGTGTGCGACGCGAACGGCGGCGTGGTGTTCGAGATCACGCCGAAGAATCTGGAGGTGCGGCCCGCCGAGAACGGCGTCTGCTGCTGCACGAACCACTTTCGCACCGATAAGCTGACGATTGAACAGAAGTGCTGGCGGTTCGACCGACTCGCCCCGCTCTCGAAATCCGCGGACAAACTCGGCGTGAAGGACGTGTTCGCGAGGTTGGACGACGTGCATCAGGGGAAGGCGACGCTGCAATCGATGGTATTCGAGCCGAAGGAACGCGTGCTCCACTTCGCGTACGGAGAAGGCCCCGCGACTCGGAAGGACCCTCATCGCCTCGACCTTGGCAAACTGTTCGACGAAAAGTGAACCCGTTCGCCCCTCGCACGGTCGCTCCTCATCATGCACTGCCCCGCGTGCGGCCAACAGAACGATCCCGGAAGCGACGCATGCGGCAACTGCATGCTCTCGCTTTCTCACGTCGAAGCGACCGCACACGACCGCTTGGAGTCGAGCCTCTCCGCGGAGCCAGTCTCCTCGTTGAAACCGCGGCAACCCGTGGTGGTGGCGGCGGACGACAATCTGGGAGCCGCCATTCGCGCGATGATCGACCGCGGAGTCGGCGCGGTGCTGGTCGTGGAAACGGACGGCAAACTGGTCGGCATCCTGACGGAACGGGACTTCCTGACAAAGGTGGCGGGGCAACCCAGCTATGCGGCGATGGACGTTCGCTCGTTCATGACTCGGGATCCGGAGTGCGTCGCGCCGACGGACACGTTGGCATTCGCCCTCGGGAAGATGGACGCGGGCGGTTATCGGCACCTTCCCGTGGTGGACGAGGGCCGACCGATCGGCGTCATTTCCGTCCGCGATATCCTGCGGCACGTCACGCAGTTGTGTCGGAAACCCTGAGCACGGAATCCGGGCGAACGGGGTAAAAAAGAAAAAAGTGTGAAAATGACACTTGGCGCGTGGCAACTCCGTGTGTCAAATAGGCGATGAGAAAGAGGTAAGCCTCCTCCTCTCCCTCCTCGCTTTCCACCGGCGGACAACGCCGCTCGAATATTGCTGATCGGATCCCGCCTTGGCGGTCGATCTTTTCCGCGGATTCGTGCGGTCGCCGGTGACGGAACGTGTTTTCGGGGCGACTCGCCGCCCCGAGCCAGAGGGGGTCCTGACTGGCCCCAGCGCTCATTCGGCTGCGGATTCGCAGTCGTTATTTCGCGGCGTCTCGCACCGCCGCATCATTCCGTTGGAGGCGTTATGCTCCGTTCTCAACGCAAAGGTGGGTTCACGCTCATCGAGCTGCTCGTCGTGATCGCGATCATCGCGATTCTGATCGGCCTGCTCCTTCCCGCCGTCCAAAAGGTGCGTGAGGCCGCGGCCCGCAGCACTTGCCAGAACAACATGAAGCAACTCACGCTGGCGACTCACAATTACGAGAGCGCCAACCAAGTGCTTCCCCCCGGCGTGAACAACAACAACGGCACCATCAACTCTAGATTTGGCGGCAGCATGGCCGGTACAACCGCCTACTGCCTTCCGTACATCGAACAGGATAACGTCTTCCGGACGTTTGCCTCGCCCGGCACATGGGTGATGCCGTCCACCGCCAGTTACTACAACGGCTCCGGCAGCACGGCCACGATCAAAACGTTGCTCTGCCCGTCGGACGTGGCTGGCGTCGTGACCCCGACCGGCGGCTCCTTCGCATTCTTCGTCTACTACCCCGGCGGCATGACCGGTTGGTATTTCCCGGGCAACACCCCGTACGGCCGCACCAACTACGCCTCCAACGCGGGTTACCTCGGCAACGTTCCCGGATACCCGTACCCCGGTCCGTTCGCCACCAACACTCGCACCAAGATGACGGACATTGCGGACGGTACGTCTAACACGTTTGCGTTCGGCGAGGCCTTGGGCGGGGCAGCTCCTCCAACGCAGCGTGACTTCGTGGCCAACTGGTACAGCTTCAACCTGCCGACCGCATGGGGTCTCAGTGCCACTCCGCAATGGTATCAGTACGGTAGCCGTCACTCGGGCGGGATCGTTCTGTTCTCGATGTGCGACGGCGCCGTTCGTTCGATCCGCGTCAGCATGAGCCCGAATTCGTTCCAGTACGCCGCCGGCATGAACGACGGTGCCGTCATCCCCGCCAACGATCTGTAATTCCTGACTTGGAGTGCAAAACGTGAAGAACGCGTTTCAATTGGCGATTCTCCTCGCCGCCCTCACCGGAATGGTGGGTTGCGGCGGCGACGACAAGAAATCGACTGGTGGCGATGCCCCTCCGGCACCGGGCGTCCCCAGCAAGTCCGGCGGTTCGGGTGGCCCGGCCACTCCTCCGCCTCCGCCTCCGCCTCCGCCCCTGCCCGGCAAGGGCTGATCTCAACGAACCGCGCCACCATTGACGCGGATCGTTTGACCTGAAATGTACGCGGCCGCGGGACTGGATAGCCAGACCGCGGCCGCGGCCACATCCTCCGGCAATCCCCAAATCCCCAGCGGCGTCTCACGCCGCACTCGTTCCTGCCAGTACTCCGAAGCCGTCTCCCCCCAAGCCGTGCGGATCCAGCCCGGCGCAATGCAGTTCACACGAACTTCCGGGGCCAAGCTCATCGCCAAGCTCCGGGAGAACGCCATGACTGCGGCTTTCGTCGCGGCGAACAGTTGGCCGCTGTCGCCATCCATGCCGGTCTCGGCTTGGTCCCAGCCGATCGTCACGATGCTGCCGCGTCCTCGCTGCTTCATTCGCGATCCGATCTCGCGGCCGAGCCTAATCGTGGACTTCACGTCGACGTCGATCAAGGCCGCGAGTTTGTCGTCGAATGTGCCCTTCGCCGCGTCGCCAGTGAGCACGTCGGTTCCGGCGTTGAGCACGAGAACGTCCAACCCGCCAAACGTGTTCCAGGCGTCGTTCGCGAGGCGGTCGACGACCACGGGATCGCGAAGGTCCGCGGCGAGGTGGAGTCCAGCCCGCGTGGAGCGGCCGTGTGTGATGACTTCGGCCCCTTCGTGGCGGAAGGCTTCGGCCATCGCCAGCCCGATTCCCGATGTCGAACCTGTAATCAAGGCTCGTAGTCCGGTCAATGACGTTCCGATCGAGACGGGGTCGGGCGCGGGCCGCACGCCGCCGAACCCGATCGCGTCCCGCAGTTCGACGACGCTTCGCCCCAGAAGCGGATGCCGAGCCCGCTCCGCGATCTCCGCCAGCGGAACCAGCACGAAGGCACGCTCGTGCATTCTCGGATGCGGAAGCGTCAGGCCGGGAGCGTTGACGACGCGATCGTCGTAAAGAAGAAGGTCGACATCGAGCGTGCGCGGGGCATTGAGTCCGCCGCGTTCGCGGCCGAGACTCGCCTCGATGAGATGGAGGAACTCCAGAAGCTCCTCAGGCGAGCGGTTCGTCTCGACGGCCGCCGCGGCGTTCAGGAACGGGGCCGAACCTGCCGGGCAGTGGACGGGGTCAGTCTCATACAGGTTGGATACGGCAAGGAGACGCAGGCCGGGTTCGGCCCGCAATCGGCGAATGGCGTAAGACAACGAACCTCGGCGGTCGCCGAGGTTCGATCCGAGGCCGAGGTATGCGGTGGCCATATGCGGGGAGTCGGATTACTTCTTGGCGCCGGCGGCGGGCTTTGCCGCGGCCGCTCCGGCCGCGGGGGCATCGCCCTCGGCCTTTTCCGCCTTCGCCTTCTTCTTCACCACGATCTTCTGAACGCGGGTCTTGGGCAGGCCGAACGGCGAAGTTCCGTCGCCGAAGGCCCCGTTTTCCATCATCTTCAGGATGCGTTCGGACCGCTTCAGCACGCATCGCGTGCGAACCATGCCGCCCTTCCGCTTCAAGCTTTTGTCGATGCTCATGACGATCGTGTGATTGAGTGTGAGTGAGAGAACCGCGTGGGGGTACTGCCGCCCGCAATTCCAAACCGTAATCTTAGGATTCCGGGCGTTCCGCGGCAACCTCGCACCCTCACACGCACCCTCACTCCTCCATGAACATCACGCTGGACTATGGCCGCACCGGCCTTCCGATCACGCTGCCGGACGACCGACTCATCGCCCCGCCTCTCGCGATTCGTCCCGCCGAGCCGCTTCCGAACCCCGAGGCGGCGATCGAAGCGGCTCTCGCGAACCCGATCGGATCGAAGCCGCTCGCCGAGATCGCACGGGGCAAAAAGTCCGCCTGCATCGTGATTTGCGACATCACGCGGCCCGTGCCGAACAAGGCGCTTCTCCCGCCGATCCTCCGCACGATCGAGGCCGCCGGCGTGCCGCGTGGCGAGATCACGATCCTCATCGCCACCGGGCTCCATCGCCCGAACGAGGGCGACGAACTCATCGAACTCGTCGGCGAGGAGATCGCGAAGACCTACCGCTGCGTCAACCACTTCGGCAAGGATCGCGACTCGCACGACTTCCTCGGCACGACGCCGAACGGCGTGCCCGTGTGGATCGACAAACGGTACATGGCGGCCGATCTCAAGATCACGACGGGGCTCATCGAGCCGCACCTGATGGCGGGCTACTCCGGCGGGCGAAAGGTGATCTGCCCCGGAATCGTCGGCCTCGAAACCGTCCGCGTCTGGCACGGGCCGAAGTTCCTGGAACATCCGAAGGCGGACGTCGGCAGCCTCGACGGCAACCCCGTTCACGCCGAGAACACGCTCATCGCGAAAATGGCGGGCTGCGACTTCATCGCGAACGTGTGCATCGACGGCAAACGCCGCATCCTCTGGGTCGGCGCCGGCGACATGATCGAAGCGTGGAAACAGGGCGTGAACTTCTGCCGCGAGGTGGTGCTCGCCGGGGTCCCCGCACCCTGCGACGTCGTCGTCACGTCCTGTGCCGGGTACCCGCTGGACACGACCTGGTATCAGGCCGTGAAGGGGCTCACCGGCGTGCTCTCGATCGTGAAGCAAGGCGGCACCATCGTTCTCGCCGCGAGCCTCACCGAAGGCCTCGGCAGCCCCGAGTTCCAGGAGCATCTCGAAGACTACGAGACGAACGGCAAGTACGATCGCCCCTCGGACCGCGACACCTGCGAGATGGACGAGTGGCAACTCGTCATGATGAAGAAAGTGACTCAGCGCTGCCGTGTGAAAGTGGTGACGCAGGGGCTCTCGCCCGAGATCCTGCGGCGCTGCCATGTCGAACCGGCGGCGAGCGTCGAGGCCGCGGTCGCGGAGGCGCTGGCGAACTACGGACCGGCTGCGCGGCTGGCCGTGATCCCGAAGGGGCCTTACGTGCAGCCGTACGTCATGGGGTGACGCCGCGTTCGGCCCGCGTCCGCGCCTCGCACGCGGACACGGGCCGACTGCGTTCAGCTTCCGCTGGACGTGCTGGTCGGCGGCCGCAGAGCCGAGCCGACGAAGCTGAAAGTCGAGTTCGTGTTCGATCCCAACGCCGTGATCGCGGCGATGCACACCACCACGATCAGCGCGAGCATCACGGCGTACTCCACCGCCGTCGGGCCGTCTTCCTTCTTCAGGAAGTTCTACAGCATCTCGGCGGCCTTCCGGAACGACTTCTTCATGATCCACCTCGTAAATGTGTGACGGGAACGTCTGGGCAATTTGGGCTCCCGACGCAGGCTAGAACGATTCCGCGGACGGTTCAAAGTTTTGCCGTGCCCGCAATCTGGGGACTTCGGGGCAATCGGTGGCATTCTCGGATGTGAAGCGGTGCTGCGGGCTGGACGGGATGTGCGACGAGGCGTCGAAAGCGGAAGGGTCGATACATTCGGCAGCGAGAAGCAAAGGGCTCGGCGGCGCGACCCGAAGAATCGGCGCCACCGGCCTCACCGCCACGCCACGGTCTCGCGGGCGGACTGCGGGTTCAGTCGGACGAACTCTTCGATCAGTTCGCGGCTGCGGTCGTCGACCGCGCCGGGTGGCACGATCACCTTGAAGACGAGGTATTGGTCGCCGCCCGCGAGTCCCTTGCCGCGAAGCCGCAGCTTCGCCCCGCTCGAGGTGCCGGGGGGAACCTTCACGTCCAGCCGCGTTCCGTCGAGCGTCGGCACTTCCACTTTCGCCCCGAGGATCGCCTCGCTCACCGAGATCGGCACGTCCAAATAGATGTCGTTCCCCTCGCGGCGGAAGTACTGGTGCGGGGCGATCCTCACGCGAAGCAGCACTTCGGTTCCGCCGGTGGCCTCGGGCGGCACCCGCAGTCGTTTGCCCTCCGCGATTCCGGCCGGCACCTTCACGTCGATCCGTCGGCCGCCGATGTCGATGGCCACGCTGCCGCCGTTCGCCGCGACCTCGAACGGCACCGTGACTTCGGACTCGATCGGATCCGGAGCACGGCGGCCACGCTGTTTCTTTTTGCCGCGACCGCCGAAGAGGTCACCCAGATCCGGGCCACCGCCGCCGCCGAAGAGGTTGGCGAAGAGTTCGTTCGGATCGACGTTCCCGCCTCCCGAAAAGCCGCCACCGGGGAAGCCGCCGCCGCCGCCCGCTCCGGGGAAGCCGCCGGGGGTCGCGGTGCCGAAGCGATCGAAGTTCGATTTCTTCTCGGGGTCCGAGAGGATCTCGTTGGCCGACTGGACCTCCTTGTACGAGGCCTCGGCCTGCTTGTCGCCGGGGTTCCGGTCCGGGTGATACTTTTTGGACAGTTTTCGGTACGCCTTCTGGATCTCGTCCGCGGTCGCGGACCGGGAGACGCCGAGAACTTCGTAGGGATCGCGTGCCATGGGCGGGAATCAGTCCGATTTCTTGGCGGGGTTGGAGGGATTGTGGAACCGATCGGCGGCGGGTTCGAGCCGCAGCGAGAGCCAGAGCGACCCCGCGAACAGCAACACGGCGAAGGTCACGAACCCGATCACGAAGTACTTGCCCGGCGTGCGCCCGGCGGGGATGGCGGTCGATTCCACGTGGTGGCCCTCGCGTGTCTCGTCGCTCCCATTATATTCGTAACGGGGCGGTAACGCGCGGCCGGGAACCCCTCGCGGCGCAGAGCGAAGCGGTTATCATCTCCACATCCTCACCCGATGGGAGATCCCGATGAACGCTCGCAAGTTGCTGTGGACGCTGCCGGTGGCCGGGGCCGTGGGGGCCGGGCTCGGCATCGATCACTGGCTGGCCACCGCCGCCGAGGGCAAGCAGGACCTGAAGCCCGCCGTGAGC
>Ga0169931_10002397_pt1 | contig 30622 bp, 30 predicted proteins | sample Kivu_15m_20L_FD_129675 | JGI IMG/M metagenome (GOLD analysis project Ga0169931, IMG submission 129675) | Freshwater microbial communities from Lake Kivu, Western Province, Rwanda to study Microbial Dark Matter (Phase II) - Kivu_15m_20L... | ecosystem: Environmental > Aquatic > Freshwater > Lake...
AGACCCGCGCGTAATGCGCCGTGGTGTAGGCGTCGGGCAGGGGCGCGAAGGACCAGATGGTCGCGAAGGACAGCAGCAGCAGGCCGATATGCGGCGACAGCACGAGCAGCAGGATCAGCGCCACGGCACCCCAGGCGACGAGGTTCTCGGCCGTCGACAGCCTGCGGCGCGCGAGCCCGCCGCCGCCGCGCTGGGTCGTCGCGTAGTCCCGCCCGCGCATCGCGACCGCGGAGAGCCACATCGCGGCGACCGACGCGACGACCAGCACGACCGAGATCACGTAGCCCATCGGGTCGGCGATGCCGATCGAGGTCACGCGCAGGTAGGCCTGCGGGGCCAGCATGTCCTTGACGTTGAGCAGCAGCGGGGTCGCGAGGTCGTCGAAGACCTTGACGAAGACGAGCGAGGCTCCGGCCAGATATCCGGGCATGGCGAGCGGGAAGACGATGCGGCGGAACAGGCGGAAGCCCGAGCTGCCGAGATTCTGCGCCGCCTCCTCCATCGCGCGGTCGATGTTGCGCAGCGCCGCCGACAGGTTGATCAGGATGAAGGGGAAATAGTGGAGGGACTGGACGAAGATGACGCCGTTCAGCCCCTCCATGAACGTGACCTTGAAGCCGAGATGCTCGTCGAGCAGCAGGTTGACGCTGCCGTTGCGGCCGAACAGCAGCTGCATCGCCACCGCGCCGACGAAGGGCGGCATGATCAGCGGCAGGAAGCCCAGGGTCTGGACCAGCGCCGCGCCGCGGAAGTCGAAGCGCGTGGTCACCACCGCCAGCGGCAGCGCCAACGCCGACGCCCACACCACCGACATCGCCGACACGTAGGCCGAGTTCCAGAACGAGCGGACGAAGAGCTCGGTGCGGAAGAAGTCGGCGAAGTTGACGAGCGTGAACGCGCCCGTCCCCTTCTCGGTGAAGGCGACGTACATCACCGTCCCGACGGGCAGGACGAGGAAGACGGCCAGGAATGCCGCGATCACCAGCGCGGCGGCGACCTGACCGGCGGAGGCGGATCTCACCGCGCGAGCTTGAGCGCCTCTTCGGCCTTCTGACGGGCCTGGGCGTAGCGCTCGCGGCCGAACGCGGCCCATTGCTGTTCGAGTTCCGCCTGGCGCGCGCCCTTCTGGCTGCCGCCTGCGAAGGCGCCGCGGATCTCGGGCGATGCGGCCTGGGCGGCGGTGATCGGCATCGCCGCGATCAGGTCGCGGGCCTCGGCCGCGAGCCTGCGCGCCGCCGGATTGTCCCGGCGGGCGAGGGCGGCGTCGACTTCGTGCAGCGTCTTCGTCGCCGCCTTGAGCGCGTCGAGCTGGAAGGAGATCAGCTGGTCGAACAGCGTGTCGACGGCCGCTGTCCGGCTTTCCGACAGATCGGCGTCGAAGGGCATCAGCTTGCCAAGCCGCGGATCGGTGAACGGGTTCGGGTAGTCGGCGGGCGCCTTGGCATAGACGGCCGGATTGACCGGCAGGCGGCGGATGCTCGGCTCCAGCAGCACCTCCTGGCCGGCCGGCGAGAGCAGGAACTCCACGAAGGCTTCCGCCGCCGGGCGGTTCGGCGCGTTGGCGACGATCGCGACATTGGCCGGCACGATCGTGCTGACGCTGGGATAGACGAACTTGACGGGGAAGCCGGAGGCCTGCGCCGAGAAGGCGAAGAAATCGATGACGATGCCGACGCCGACCTGGCCGGAATTCACGGCCTCGGGCACGCCGAAGCTGCGCTCGGTCACCTGGCGGAAATTCCCGGCCATCTCCTTGATCGTGCGCCAGCCCTTGTCCCAGCCTTCGCCCTGCAGGATCGCCTCGATGGTCAGATGCGTGGTGCCCGAGCGCGAGGGCGCCGCGATCGAGACATGGTCGTGGAAGACCGCCTTGGCCAGGTCCTGCCACTCCTTGGGCTCGGGCAGGCGGTTGGCGCGCGCGTAGCGCTCGTTCCACATGATGCCGTAGCCCGAGGCGGCGAAGCCGAAATAGAAGCCGTCGCGGTCGTTGATCGGGTAGGCGCCGACCTTCTCCGGAATTCCGGTCGCCTTCGGCGCGAAGCGCTGCAGCAGGGTCTTGCCCTTCAGCACCTCGAAGGCGTCGGGGGCGGAGGCCCAGAACAGGTCGACCTGGTTGTTGGCCCGGGTCTCCTCGAGGAACTTCACGCCGGCGTTGGTGTTTCGGTTCTGCACTTCCAGCGACACGCCGGGAACGGCCTTCTCGAAGGCCCGCTTGATCGGATCGGTGACGTCCTTGGCGAAGGACGTGACGACGGTCACCTTGCCGGTCTGGGCATGCGCCGCGTCGCCGACGGCGAGGAGCGCGAAAGCGGCGAAGGCGGCGGCAAGGGCGCGGCGCTGGATCATCTGGCGTCTCCCTGGGATTGGCCCGTTTTTGGCGTCCGTAAAATAGTTGTAACTGGCGCGTTGTCGAGCGTGTCAGGCGGCGGTCAGCCCGGCATTCAGCTTCGGCACCTCGACGCGCACGCTGACGTCGATCGGCGAGCGGCATGCCTGGTTGACGCGCACGTCGCCCACCGCGCTCACCAGCATGAAGGCGTCGGGCGGCGACAGGCCGAGGCGCTCGCCCAGCAGGTCGATCATGCCGCGCACGGCGAGTTCCGAGGCCTCCTCGTAGGTCGGTGCCGAGGCCGCCTGGATCAGCAGGTCCGGCGTCTCCATCCACGGCCATTCGCGCGCCGCGCCCTTGACCACGTTGACCCTGAGATGGACGCGCGCGCCGATCTCGACGCCGGTGCCGCAGACCTCGCCGTCGCCCATCGAGGCATGGACGTCGCCGACATAGAGATGCGCGCCGGGAACCCGCACCGGCAGATGCACCCGCGTTCCCGGCCTGATGCGGTTGTTGTCCATGTTGCCGCCATGGCGGCCGCAATAGGCGCTGCCGATCGCCGGGCCGTCGGTCGCGGTGGCGAGCACGCCGACCATCGGCCGGACGGGGATGCGCAGCCGGTCGAAGTGGATCGTGCCGTCGACGACGTCGACGATCTTCGCCACCGGCTGGTTGACGAGGTTGCGCACCAGCCCGAAATCCGGCTTCACGATCAGGAAGCCGTAGGAATCGAGCTCGATGCCCAGGATGTCGATGGCGAGGGCGTCGCCGGGCTCGGCGCCGCGCACGCGTATGGGCCCCGTGGCCGGGTTGGTCTTCGGGAAGGGATCGCGGAAGTCGGGCGCAGAGAGCATGACCTCCTCGGCCCTCCTGAGCCGGCCGGTGCGCGCGTCATGCGTCTCCACCATCAGCTCGTTCGGCGCATCGACCTCGAGCAGCGGCGGATCGGATGCGTCGATCTTGTAGGAGACGCGGTCGCGTCCGAGCTGGTGCAACTGCCCGCGGGCCATCCTGTCCTCCATAGCTTTGGCGCGCGGACTCTAGTCGCGGCGGGTCGTCCCGGTCGACAGCCGTGGCGACGCCGGATGCCGCGCCATGCTAGCCATGCGGGCATGACGGACGAGGAAGCCCTGCGGCGCGCGATCGCGCTGGCGGTCGAGAACGTCGCGCGCGGCGGCGGCCCCTTCGGCGCGGTCGTGGTGCATGCGGGCGCGATCGTGGGCGAGGGCGCGAACCGCGTGACGCTCGACAACGACCCCTCGGCGCATGCGGAGGTCGTCGCGATCCGAGACGCCTGCCGTCGGCTTGGCACGTTCCGGCTCGACGGCGCCGTCGTCTACTCGAGCTGCGAGCCCTGCCCGATGTGCTGGTCGGCGATCCAGTGGAGCCGCGCGGCGCGGCTCTGCTTCGCGGCCGACCAGTCGGATGCCGCCGCGGCCGGCTTCGACGACGCGGTGTTCTGGCGCGAGGTGGGCGTCCCGATGCCCGAGCGCGCCCTGCCCGCACGCCGTCTGCTCGCCGGGAGCGGCGGCCTGCCTTTCGACGCATGGCGCGCGAAGGTCGACCGTAAGCGGTACTGAGCGCGGGCGACGATGATCGATCTGGCGATCGCCGCCGTCGGCTCGGTGGCCGGCCGGCTGATCGTCCATCGGCGCCGTCAGCGCGGCGCGCGCGCTCGCCGGTCCGCCGGCCGCCGCAGGCGACGGGACGCGGCCGGCGGCACCGGGCATGGCCGCGCTCGGCCTGTTCGCCAGCCTCGGCTACGCCGTCGCGATCGACCCGGACTGGCGCCTCGTCGGCCTGCTCGCCCTGTCCTCGACCGCGGGACTGGCGCTCGGCACGCTGCTCGTGCCGCGCGTCGCGACCGGCGCGCTCGTGCGCATCATCGGCGGCATGATGGCGGTCTCGGCCCTGCTGATCGTCTTCCGCCTGCTGTCCGGGTGAGGCCGCGCCCGCATGGCCTCCGCGCGCGCGACGCATTATGCTCCGCGGGTCGGGGGATGGACGTGACGGGGCTGCGGGGCATGGGCGGGGCGTTGGAGGTCGAGGGGCTCGAGGTCGGCTATGGCGCGACACGGGTGCTGAAGGGCATCTCGCTGTCGATCGCGCCTGGCGAATTCGTCGCGTTGCTGGGCTCGTCGGGTTGCGGCAAGACCACGTTGCTGCGCGCCATCTCGGGTTTCGTGCCCGTCGCGTCCGGCGCCGTGCGCGCCGACGGCAGGGACATCACCCGCGCGGCTCCGGACGCGCGCGACATGGCGATGGTGTTCCAGACCTACGCGCTCTGGCCGCATATGAGCGCCGCGCAGAATGTTGGCTACGGCCTGCGCGTGCGCGGCTGGGATCGCGCGCGCATCGCGGCGCGGGTCGACGACATGCTGCGGCTCGTCCGCCTCGAAGGACTGGGCGCGCGCAAGCCGGGACAATTGTCGGGCGGTCAGCGCCAGCGCGTGGCGCTCGCCCGCGCGCTCGCGGTCAGTCCGCGCTATCTGCTGCTCGACGAGCCGCTGTCGAATCTCGACGCGCGGGTGCGCGAGGAGGTCCGCCACGAGATCAAGTCGATCCAGCGCGACCTGGCCATCACCGCGATCCATGTCACCCATGATCGCGAGGAGGCGATGATCCTCGCCGACCGCATCGTCATCCTCGATCGCGGCGCGATCGCCCAGCAGGGCCCGCCGGAAGAGGTCTACAACCATCCCGTCTCGCCCTTCGTCGCCAATTTCATGGGGGCGACCAACGCGCTCGAAGTCGCCGCCGAGGCCCTGCCGCGCGGCGCCGCGCCCGCGGGGCCGGGCCCGTTCCTGGTCCATTTCCGCGGCGAAGCGGCCGATCTCGCCGCACCCCGGCAGGACGATCCCGATGCCCTGACGCTCGACGGGCGCGTGGTCCAGATCTCCTATCCCGGCGGCGTCTGGCGCCACGCGGTCGAGATCGGCGCGCGCCGCGTGCTGGTTGACTCGGCGGTCCGCCACGCGCCCGGCGACGCCATCCGCGTGCGCGTGCCGCGCGCCGCTCTTCATGTCTTCGCCATTCCGGCGCAACACGAGACCGCGATCATCGCGGCGTGAACCACCAGGAGGAGAACGAACGATGCTGAGAAGAACGCTGTTCGCGAGCGCTGCCGTCCTGGCGCTGTCGCTTCCCGCCCATGCCCAGCAGCGCACGTTGAACGTGCTGACCGCCGGCGACCAGAACATGGTGGACTACATCACCGACTATCTCGGGCCGATGTTCGAGAAGGCCAATCCGGGCGTGCGCGTGCGCGCCGTCGGCACCGGCCCGGGCGATGCCGGTTCGCAGAAGATCTGGGAGCGCCTCGACGCGCAGCAGAAGGCCAACGCCGCCATCTGGGACGTCGATGTCGGCGTCGTCCACCAGACGATGGCGGGGCAGCTGGTGCGCGAGAGCAAGCTGTCGCGCTATCGCCCTCAGGTCGACACCGACAGGCTGGTGACTCGAGAAACCGCGCGCAAGGCGCTGGGCGCGGATGTCGACGGCTTCGTCATGCCGATGTTCCACAGCCAGGTCGCCATCGCCTACAACCCGGCGATGGTCTCGGCGCCGCCGAAGACCTACGCGGAACTCGCCGACTGGGCGCAGAAGAACCCGCGGAAATTCGGCCATAACGGGGTCCGCGGCGGCATGTCCGGCGTCGCCTTCGTGTTCGGCTGGGTCTACGCCAACACGCCGGACGCGCAGAAGCTGATGGACGGTCCCTACGACCCGGCGATGCGCGCGGCCTGGGCGCCGGCCATGGCCAAGCTCAAGGAGTTCAACCGCAACGCTGTCATCACGCCCGGCAACGCCGGCACGCTGGACCAGCTCAACCGCGGCGAGATCGCGATGGGGCCGGTATGGATGGACATGTTCTATACTTGGCAGGCCGAGGGTCGCCTGGCGCCGAACATGCGCCTCGAACTGATCTCGCCGGGTCTGCCGGGCCAGCCGATGTACTACGTGGTGCCCGAGAAGGCGGCCAACGCCGAGCTCGCCCGCAGGTTCGTGGCGATGGCGACTTCGCCCGCGGTCCAGGCCGAGGGCATCGTCAAGCGCTTCAACTGGCTGCCGGGAATCGACGCGCAGCACGTCCAGGCGCATCTCGACCAGAAGGTGTGGGAGAGGCTGTTCAAGGACGTGTCGCCGCAGCATCTGGCCGAGCGCGGCAAGCCGATGCCGATGGGCAGCTACTTCAAGGAGATCCAGGAGGATTACGAGCGCCTGGTCGCCAACTGACGTCGGTGGCGCGTCCCCGGGCCGGCGGTCCGGGGACGCGCCGTCGCGCGCCATGACCGCATCCTCGCGCCTCCTGCATTTCCTGCTCGTCGCGCCGGCGCTCGCCATCGTCGCGCTGCTCTTCGTCTATCCGCTCGGATACTCGGTGGCGACCGCGTTCCAGGACCGCGCAGGCGCCTGGACGCTGGCCAATTTCGCCACGGCGTGGAGCTTCTACGCGCGCGACATCGGGTTCACGGCGCTGATCGTGCTGCTGTGCACCGCGCTGATCGGCGCCGTGGCCGTCGCGATCGGCGGCTATCTGGTGCTCGGGACGACGCGCTGGGCGGTGGCGGCGCTCGCCTGGCTCTATCGCTGGCCGCTCTTCGTGCCGTTCATCATCGCCGCGCAGTGCATGCGCACCTTCCTCGCCAAGAACGGGATGATGAACAACAGCCTGATCGCGCTCGGCGTCATGCCGCCCGAGGCCGCGCAGGGCTTCCTCGACTGGCGCGGCATCGTCGTCACCTTCGTGTGGAAGCAGGCGCCCTTCGCGACGCTGATGGTCGCCGGCGCGATGGCGGCGCTCGATCGCGGCACGATCGACGCCGCGCGCAATCTTGGCGCGTCGCGGCTGCGCATCCTGCTGGAGATCGTGGTGCCGCAGGTGCGTCCGACGCTGATGGTCGCGCTGATCCTGTCCTGCGTCACCATGATGTCCGTCCTGTCGGTGCCGCTGATGCTGTCGGGCCAGTCGCCGACGATGATGACCGTGCAGATGGCGTACCGGATCAACCAGCACGGCGATTACGGCGTCGCCAACGCGCTCGGCCTGATCTCGTATCTGATGACCGCGGCGGTCGCCTGGGTCTATCTGCGCGAGACGATGCGCGAGCGGGGGGCGGTGCCGTGATCGGGCGCGGCGGCCTATGGATCGTCAGGGCGGTCGGGATCGGCATCCTCGCCTATGCGGTCTTCGGACCGCTCGCGAATCTCCTGATCTGGTCCTTCGCCGAGGCATGGTTCTGGCCCAACAAGCTGCCGTCGCAATGGGGCTTCCGCTTCTGGGACTACGTGTTCCGCCCGACTGGGCGGGCGATGGAGGCGCTGACGCTGTCCATCGTCATCGCGCTGCTCACGGTGGCGCTCAGCCTCGCCGTCGCGGTGCCGGCGGGCTACGCGCTGGCACGCGGGCGTCTGCCCTGGCGGCCGCTGATCATGCTCGCCTTCCTGCTGCCGCAGGCCTTTCCGTCGCTGCCCGTCTACATCAACGTCGCGCGCATCTTCTACGGCTTCGGGCTCAACGGCACGGTCGCCGGCGTCGTGCTGGTCCATGCCTCGCACGGGCTCGTCTTCGCGGTGTGGATCGCCACCGCCGCCTTCGCCGCGGTGGACCGCGAACTGGAGCAGGCGGCCCGCAATCTCGGCGCCTCGGCGCTGCGCAGCTTCGCCACCGTGACCTTGCCGCTGGCCACCCCCGGCCTGATCGCCAGCGCGATCTTCGTCTTTCTCGAATCGCTCGACGAGTTCACCGGCTCGTTCTTCGTCGGCGCCCCCGAGGTGCGGACCCTGCCGCTGGAGATGTTCACCGCCTCGATGGGCGGCAACTACCAGATCAGTTCGATCACGGCGCTGATACTGCTGGTGCCGTCGATCGGGTTCATGCTGGTGGTCGAACGGTTCCTGAAGGGCGAGGTCCTCGCCAAGGTCGGCGCCTGACGCCGCCCGGCCGCGGGTGGCGGCGGGGCGGCATTGCGCCGCCCGGGGCGAGGAACTAGCTTCCCCGGCCTTCGACCGCATCCGGACGGGAAACTCCTTGCGCTACGTCTCCACCCGCGGCGCCGCTCGCCCGCTCGCCTTCGACGACGTCCTCCTCGCCGGGCTCGCGCCCGATGGCGGCCTCTACGTGCCCAGGGAATGGCCGCGGCTGACCGCCGCGGAGATAGCGGACCTCGCGGGCAGGTCCTATGCCGAGATCACCTTCCGCGTGCTCCGGCCCTTCGTCGGCAACGCGATCCGCGCCGACGACCTCGAGGCGCTGGTCGCCGACGCCTATGCCGGCTTCGGCCACGAGGCGGTGGCCCCGCTCAGGCAGCTCGGGCCGAACGACTTCCTGCTCGAGCTCTTCCACGGACCGACGCTGGCCTTCAAGGACTACGCGCTGCAGGTGGTCGGGCGGCTCTTCGACCACGTGCTCAGGAAGAAGGGCGCGCGCGTCACCATCGTCGGCGCGACGTCCGGCGACACCGGCTCGGCCGCGATCGAGGCCTGCCGGGACCGCGAGGCGATCGACATCTTCATCATGCACCCCAGGGGCCGCACCTCCGAGGTGCAGCGCCGGCAGATGACGACGGTGCTGTCGCCCAACGTCCACAACATCGCGCTGAAGGGAACCTTCGACGACTGCCAGGACCTGCTCAAGGCGATGTTCGCGGACGTCGCGTTCCGCGACCGCTTCGCGCTCTCGGCGGTGAACTCCATCAACTGGGCGCGCGTGGCCGTGCAGGTCGCCTACTACGTGGCCTCCGCCGTCGCGCTCGGCGCGCCGCGCCGGCGCGTCGCCTTCACCGTGCCGACCGGCAATTTCGGCAACATCTTCGCCGCGCACGCGGCGCGCCGCATGGGCCTGCCCATCGCCTCGCTGGTCGTCGCGTCCAACCGCAACGATATCCTCTGGCGCACCATCGCGAAGGGCGACATGTCGCTCGCCGGCGTGGAGCCGAGCCTCAGCCCGTCGATGGACATCCAGGTCTCCAGCAACTTCGAGCGGCTGCTGTTCGAGCTCTGGGGCCGCAGGGGCAAGGCGACCGCCGCGCTGATGACGCGCTTCCGCGCCGAGCGCCGCGCCGAGATCCCGCCCGCAAGGCTGGCGGCGCTGCGCGCAGGCTTCGCGGCCGGCCGCTGCTCCGACGAGGAGACGATCGAGACCATCCGCCGCGTGCACCAGCGCACCGGCGAGCTGCTCGACCCGCATGGAGCGGTCGCGGTCCATGTCGCCGGCATCGCGCGCGGGCGGCGCGACATCCCGATGGTGGCGCTGGCCTGCGCGCATCCCGCGAAGTTCCCCGACGCGGTCGAGCGCGCGACCGGCATCCGCCCGGCGCTGCCGCCGCGGCTGGCCGACCTGCACCAGCGCCGCGAGCGCGTGAGCGTGCTGCCCAACGACCTGCGCGCGGTAGAGGACTTCGTTGCGGCGCGCGCGAGGATGCGATGAGCGTCCGCGTCTCGCGCCTCGCCAACGGCCTTGCGGTCGCGACCGACCGGATGGAATCCGTCGAGACGGTCTCGGTCGGCGTCTATGTCGATGTCGGCACGCGGCACGAGAGCGCGGAGACCAACGGCGTCGCGCATGTCCTCGAGCACATGGCGTTCAAGGGCACGACGCGGCGCAGCGCGCGCGACATCGCCGAGCAGGTCGAGGCCGTGGGCGGCCAGATGAACGCGCATACCGGGCGCGAGCAGACCGCCTACTACGTCAAGCTCCTCAAGGAGGACCTCGAGCTCGGCGTCGACATCATCGCCGACATCCTGCTCGATTCCGTCTACGCGCCGGAGGAGCTGGAGCGCGAGCGCGGCGTCATCCTCCAGGAGCTCGGCCAGGTCGAGGACACGCCCGACGACGTGATCTTCGACCGCTTCTCCGAGGTCGCCTATCCGGACCAGGCCGTCGGCCGCCCCGTGCTGGGCAAGGCCGACATCATCGCCTCGCTGCCGCGCCAGGCGCTGGTCGACTTCCGCGCCGCCTTCTACGGCGCGCCGCGCATGGTGCTCTGCGCCGCGGGCAAGCTGGAGCACGAGCGGCTCTGCGCGCTCGCCTCGTCGCGCTTCGCCGGCCTCGCCGCGAGCGCGCGCGACGGCAGCACGCCCGCGCGCTGGGAGGGTGGCGAGTACCGCAAGGACGACGACCTCGAGCAGGTGCACCTGACGCTCGGCTTCCCCGGCGTCTCCTACACCGATCCCGATTTCTGGGCCGCCAACGTGCTGGCGACGATCCTCGGCGGCGGCATGTCCTCGCGCCTGTTCCAGGAGGTGCGCGAGCGCCGCGGCCTCTGCTACGCGATCTCGGCCTGGTCGAGCTCGCTGGTCGACGGCGGCAATTTCGGCATCTACACGGGCACGGGCGCCGGCGAGGTCGCCGAGCTCGTGCCCGTCCTCGCGGAGGAGCTGCGCCGCGCCTGCGCCGCGCCCGCGGCGGAGGAGATGGCGCGCGCGCGCGCGCAGATCCGCGCCGGCCTCCTGATGGGGCTGGAAAGCACCTCCGCGCGCATGGACGCGCTAGGCAGCCAGATCCTGACCTATGGTCGTCCGATCCCGCCCGACGAGATCGTCGAGCGCATCGACGCCGTCGACGCGGAGCGCGTGGCGACGGTGGCGCGGCGCCTCTTCGCCGGCGCGCCGGCGATGGCCGCGATCGGGCCGCTGGGCAGGCTGGAGGCGCTCGAACGGATCCGCGCGCGGATCGCCTGAGCCGCGCCTCTCAGGCGCGGCCGGCGGCGCCCGAGAGCGTGCCAGGCGTCAGGCCGAGCCTGGCGAGCGCGCGCTCCCATTTCGTGTCGAGCTCGTGGTCGAAGACGATCGCCTCGTCGGCCGGCACGTTGAGCCAGCCATTCGCGGCCATCTCGCGCTCGAGCTGGCCGGGCCCCCAGCCGCTGTAGCCGAGCGCGAGCAGCGAGCGCTGCGGGCCGTCGCCGCGGGCCAGCGCCTTCAGTATCTCCACCGTCGCGGTCAGGGCATAGCCCCCCTCGACCTTGAGCGTGTCCTGGCGGACGTAGTCGTCGGAATGCAGGACGAAGCCGCGGCTCTCCTCGACCGGGCCGCCGGCCAGCACGCGCAGGCCGGGCGTCCCGGGGCCGTGCTCGATGTCCAGCTGGCCGAGCAGGTCGGTGAAGGTGATCTTGCGGAAGGGGCGGTTGACCTCCAGGCCGAGCGCGCCGTCCTTGCCGTGCGCGCAGAGGTAGATGACCGTCCGCTCGAAGCGCGCGTCGCCCATCTGGGGCATCGCGACGAGGAGCTGCCCCGCGAGGGAGCCGGTCGTCTGGAGGGCGCTGGGCATGGGAGCCGGTCTGACCTTTCGGGCTTGGGGGGCAGTGTAGCCGAGGCGGCCGCGGCCCGCCCATGCGCCTGCGCATCGCCGAAAACGGGTGGCGCGGGGTGACCGCGCGGCGGCCGGGCGCTATAAAGCGTGGGCGCGACGCGGCCGTGGGCCGAAACCAGAGGAAGGAACGACCATGATCAAGGTTGGCGACAAGATCCCGTCGATCAAGCTCAAGACGAAGACCGCCGATGGCGTGAAGGACATCACCACCGACGAGCTCTTCGCGGGCAAGAAGGTGGCGCTGTTCGCCCTGCCGGGCGCCTTCACCCCGACCTGCTCGGCGAAGCACCTGCCCGGCTATGTCGAGCACTCCGATGCGATCCGCGCCAAGGGCGTGCATGCGATCGCCTGCCTGTCGGTCAACGACGCGTTCGTCATGGACGCCTGGGGCAAGGACCAGAAGGTCGGCGACAAGGTCCTGATGCTGGCGGACGGCAGCGCCGACTTCGCCAAGGCGGTGGGCCTCGAGCTCGACCTCGTCGCGAACGGCATGGGCGTGCGCATCAAGCGCTTCTCGATGCTGGTCGAGGACGGCGTCGTGAAGACGCTGAACGTCGAGAAGCCGGGCGCCTTCGAGGTCTCCGACGCCGGCACGATGCTGAAGCAGGCCTGAGCACGAGGAGATGTCGCGCGCCGGCCTGGCGCGCGGCCGGGAGGGGGTGGCTGGCGACGGCCGCCCCCCTGCCGTTCGGCCCGCCCGTCGGGACGAGGTGGTGCAGGGATCCTGGCAAGCCCCGGCCGGATCGAGGTAAATCCTTTCTGATCAATAAGTTGATGGGTCTCGACCAAAAGGCCCGGGGTTCACGCGCGTGGATCGCTTGACTCTCCGGCGGGCAGTCCTTATCTCCGCCAGCACTCGGCGACCCCGAGTGCTAACAGCACGTCCCGGCGGTCGCCAGTCAGTCGCAAAACGGAGGATATCCAAGGATGAAGTTCCGTCCCCTGCACGACCGCGTCGTCGTGCGCCGCCTCGAGGAAGAGACCAAGACCGCTGGCGGGATCATCATTCCCGACACGGCCAAGGAGAAGCCGATGCAGGGCGTCGTCGAGTCCGTTGGCCCGGGCGCCCGCAACGAGAAGGGCGAGCTCGTCGCCCTCGACGTGAAGGCTGGCGACACGGTGCTGTTCGGCAAGTGGTCCGGCACCGAGGTGAAGCTCGATGGCGTGGAGCTCCTGATCATGAAGGAGTCCGACATCATGGGCATCATCGAGGGCGCCAAGAAGAAGTGAGCCGGTTCCCCATTCGCAGCCGAAAGAGAAGGTAGATACACATGGCAGCCAAGGACGTTCGTTTTTCCGCCGACGCGCGCGCGCGCATGCTGCGCGGCGTCGACATCCTCGCCGACGCCGTCAAGGTGACGCTGGGCCCGAAGGGCCGCAACGTCGTCATCGACAAGGCCTTCGGCGCCCCCCGCATCACCAAGGACGGCGTCACCGTCGCCAAGGAGATCGAGCTCTCGGACAAGTTCGAGAACATGGGCGCGCAGATGGTGAAGGAGGTCGCGGTCAAGACCGGTGACCTCGCCGGCGACGGCACCACCACCGCCACCGTGCTGGCCCAGGCCATCGTCCGCGAGGGCGCCAAGGCCGTCGCCGCCGGCATGAACCCGATGGACCTCAAGCGCGGCATCGACATGGCCGTCGAGAAGGTCGTCGAGGACCTGCAGAAGCGCTCCAAGCCGGTCAAGGACCACAAGGAAGTGGCGCAGGTCGGCACCGTCTCGGCCAACGGCGATCGCGAGATCGGCGACATGATCGCCAAGGCGATGGAGAAGGTCGGCAAGGAAGGCGTGATCACGGTCGAGGAGGCGAAGAGCCTCGAGACCGAGCTGGATGTCGTCGAGGGCATGCAGTTCGACCGCGGCTACCTGTCGCCGTACTTCATCACCAACGCGGACAAGATGATCTGCGAGCTGGAGAACCCCTTCATCCTCATCCACGAGAAGAAGCTCTCCGGCCTCCAGGCGCTGCTCCCGGTCCTCGAGTCGGTCGTGCAGTCGGGCAAGCCGCTGCTGATCATCGCCGAGGAAGTCGAGGGCGAGGCCCTGGCGACGCTCGTCGTCAACAAGCTGCGCGGCGGCCTCAAGGTCGCGGCCGTCAAGGCCCCCGGCTTCGGCGACCGCCGCAAGGCCATGCTCGAGGACATCGCCACGCTGACCGCCGGCCAGGTGATCAGCGAGGAGCTCGGCATCAAGCTGGAGAGCGTCACGCTCGACATGCTGGGCCGCGCCAAGAAGGTCGTGCTCGAGAAGGAGAACACCACGATCGTCGACGGCGCCGGCAAGAAGGCCGACATCCAGGCGCGCTGCACGCAGATCCGCGCGCAGATCGAGGAGACGACCTCCGACTACGACCGCGAGAAGCTCCAGGAGCGCCTGGCCAAGCTCGCGGGCGGCGTCGCGGTCATCCGCGTCGGCGGCGCGACCGAGGTCGAGGTGAAGGAGCGCAAGGATCGCGTCGACGACGCGATGCACGCCACCAAGGCGGCGGTCGAGGAAGGCATCCTCCCCGGCGGCGGCACGGCGCTGCTCGGCGCGGTCAAGTCGCTCAAGAACCTCAGGAGCGCGAACGACGACCAGACCCGCGGCATCGCGATCGTGCGCCAGGCTCTCGAGTCGCCGGCGCGCCAGATCTCCGAGAACGCGGGCGTCGATGGCTCCGTGATCGTCGGCAAGATCCTGGAGCAGGACGACGTCAACTTCGGGTACGACGCCCAGGCGGGCAAGTACACGGACATGGTGAAGGCCGGCATCATCGACCCGACGAAGGTCGTGCGCCTCGCCCTGCAGGATGCGGCCTCGGTCGCGGCCCTGCTCATCACCACCGAGGCGATGATCGCCGAGCGTCCCGAGAAGAAGCCGGCGATGCCGGCTGGCGGCCCGGGCGGCGGCATGGGCGGCGACATGGACTTCTGATCCCACCGGATCAGGTTCCAGTCGAACGGACGGGGCGGGACCTTCGGGTCCCGCCCTTTCCTTTTGCGGGCGCCTTGGATAGGCAGGAAGCCGTCGACGCGCGGGTCGCCGCGCCTGGAGGCCCGCGATGTTCACGAGGGAGAAGCTGGAGGCGCTGCGCGCGCGCTACGCGGGCGCCAATGCCGGCGACGTGCAGGATCCCGAGTTCCGCAAGGTCTCGGAGATGCTCTTCTCCGGCACCGATCGCCGCAAGCTGCCCTATGCCGGCGTGAAGACCTTCCTCGACGCGCCCTGGCGCGAATCCGTCTCCGGCGGCGCGCCGATGGACGACCTCGACGCAGTCCTCGTCGGCATCCCGATGGACCTCGGCGTCACCAATCGCAGCGGCGCGCGCTTCGGGCCGCGCGCCGTGCGCGGCATCGAGCGCATCGGCCCCTACAACCACGCGCTGCGCATCGCGCCGCTGGCCGCGCTCGCGATCGCCGACATCGGCGACGTGCCGTTCTCGAGCCGCTACAGCCTCGAGCAGTCGGCGAAGGACATCGAGGCGTTCTACGACCGCATCGTCGCGTCGGGCGCGCTGCCCTTCGGCGTCGGCGGCGACCATTCCGTCAGCTACCCGATCCTGCGCGCGCTCGGCCGCGAGCGGCCAGTCGGCATGGTCCACATCGACGCGCATTGCGACACGGGCGGCCCCTTCGAGGGCTCGAAGTTCCACCATGGCGGCCCGTTCCGGCAGGCCGTGCTCGACGGCGTGCTCGATCCCGAGCGCACGATCCAGATCGGCATCCGCGGCTCGGCAGAGTTCCTCTGGGAGTTCTCCTACGCCTCGGGCATGACCGTGATCCATGCCGAGGAGGTCACCGAGCTTGGCGTGCGCGCGATCGTGGAGAAGGCGCGCGCGGTGGTCGGCGACGGGCCCACCTACCTGTCCTTCGACGTCGACGGGCTCGACCCGGCCTTCGCCCCGGGCACCGGCACGCCCGAGGCGGGCGGCCTGTCGGCGCGCGAGGTCCTCGCGATCCTGCGCGGGCTCGCCGGCACCCGCATCGTCGGCGGCGACGTCGTCGAGGTCGCGCCGCAATACGACGCGGGCACGAACACCGCGCAGGTCGCCGCCCAGGCGCTGTTCGAGATGGTGAGCCTCGCGGCGCTCGATCCGTCGCGCCCTCCCCGGCGCGCCTGATCCCTCGTCGCGCGGCCTTGGCCGCGTGGCCATCCACTCGCGTTGCGACGCGTCGGCGCGGCTTGGGGCCCCGCAATTGCCGTGGCGCGCGCGGACATGATCCTCGCGCCCATGGACGCGACGCAAAGCCTCGCTGCGGCGCAGGCCGCCCAGGACGGACTGCCGCGCCTGCTCGAGCTCCTCGGAAGGCCCTCCTTCCCCGCCGAACTCGCGCGGTTCCTGCGCGACGAGACCGGCTCGGCCGCCGCGACGATCCGCGAGATCCGCGAGGATGGCGGCGAAGAATGCGTGGTCGCGGCGACCACGCCGGGCGCCTCGCCGCCGACGGCGCTGCCCGTGCCGGGAAGCTGCGGGCGCGGCGAGGTCTGGATAGACGACGCGCCCTCGCCGGGCGCGGCGAACGGAGGCCGGCCGGTGGTGCGCAGCACCAGCGCGCTCGTCGAGCGCGCCGGAGCGCGCGCGATCGTCGCCTCGCTGCTGCGCGCGCTGGACGGGAGCGATGGCGGGTTGGCCTGCCCGCGGCCGGCGAGGGCCAGCGCGTGCCCGCGCTCGCGCTGCTGCTCGACGATCCGGCGCGCGACATCGCGCCCAAGATCCGGGCCAACGCGCGCCAGCACGGACTCACCGCGGTCGAGACGGAGCTCGCCTGCCGGCTCGCCGACGGCCGGACGGTGGACGAGGCGGCGAGCGACCAGCTGATCAGCGTCCACACGGCGCGCAAGTACCTGCAGCAGATCTTCGCCAAGACCAGCACGAGTCGCCAGGCGGAACTCGTCCGCGTGCCGATCAGCGGCACGGTGCCGCGCGCGGCGGTAAAGGCGGTCCTGCCCCGCGCGACGGTCTGGCCGGTCCTCGGGCACGCCGCCCATCTCGAGCGCCTCAACGCCTGCGACATGACGCTGAGCACGTTCCCGTTCGGTGGCCTGCACAGCACGATCGACTCGTTGTCGCAGGGGCTGCCGGTCGTCGCCATGGCGGGCGAGCAACCCCATTCGCGCACCGACGCGACGATGCTGCGCATCGCGGGCATGCCAGGCTGGCTCTGCGCCGCCGATCCCGCCTCCTATGTCGCGGCGGCGCTGCGCATCGCCGGCGACGACGGGCTGCGCGTCGCGCTCTCGCGCCAGGCGCTGGCCTGCGACGTGCCCGGCCGGCTCTTCGGCGACGCGTCGACGCCGCTCGGATCGGATGTCTCTGGGATGTTCACCTGGATCCACGCCAACCACGAGGCGATCCAGGCCTCCGGGCTGCGCGTCGTCCGCCCGCCCGCCGCGGCGCGCGCGGCGCCGCCCGTCAGTTCGCCATCGATCCCTGCGTCATGCCCCGCATGAGGAAGGGCTGGACGAGCACGAAGAGCAGCAGCATCGGCACGACAGAGATCGTCGCCGCGGCCATGAGGCTGGCCCAGTCGACGAGGTACTCGCCGGTGAAGGACTGCAGGCCGACCGTGACGAGCCAGTCCTCCGGCTTGCTGGTGAGCGTGCGCGCGAAGACTAGGTCGGACCAGGTCACGATCGCGACATAGGCCGCGCCCGCCGAGAGGCCTGGCGCGGCGAGCGGCAGGACGACGCGCAGGAAGGCGCCGAACTCGGTGCAGCCGTCGATGCGCGCGGCCTCGTCGAGTTCGCGCGGGATCGCGTCGAAGAAGCCCTTGAGCAGCCACGTGGCGAAGGGAACCGCAGCCGCGCTGTTGGCCAGCACGAGGCCGAGCTTCGTGCCGACGAGGCCCGTGCGCGTGAACATCACGAAGAACGGGATGACCACGAGCGCGGCGGGCATCATCTTGCTCGCCAGCAGCGCGAAGCCCATCGCGCGCTGCGCGGCGGTGCGGAAGCGCGACAGGCTGTAGCCGGCGAGCGCGGCCGCGGTCATCGTCAGCGCGAGCGTGCCGAGCGTCACCGCCATCGAGTTGCCGATCCAGCGCAGCAGCGGCTTGCGCAGGAGGACCGCGGAATAGGCCGAGCCGTCGAGCAGGGCCGGCGGCGGCAGCAGCGGCGGGTCGCGCGACAGGATCGCCGATGTCGGCAGCAGCGACGTCATCGCGATCCAGTAGAGCGGGAAGAGCGCGACCGCTGCGCAGGCGATCGCGGCGGCGAGGGCGACCCAGCGCCAGGGATCAGCGCGTCGCATGGTCGTCCCTGCGCATCGAGAGCCATGAGAGGGCGGCGCATGCCACGAGGAGGAGGACGCCGATCGCCGCCGCCTGGCCGAAGCGGAAGAACTGGAACGCTTCCTCGTAGACCAGCAGCGACAGCGTCTGCGTGGCGCGCGACGGCCCGCCGCCGGTGGTGGCGAAGACGAGGTCGAAGTCCTTCACCACCCAGAGCGCCTGCAGCACGATCGCGAGCATGGCGGCGCCGCGTATGCCGGGCCAGGTGACGTGCCGGAAGCGCTGCGTGGCGCTGGCGCCATCGACCTGCGCGGCCTCGTGCAGGGCCGCGGGGATCGACTGCAGCGCGGCGAGCAGGGTCAGCACGAAGAACGGGAAGCATTTCCAGATGGCAGGCAGCAGCACCGCCCAAGGCGCGGTGGAGGCGTCGGTGAACCAGGCGATGTCGCCGCCGCTCCAGCCCGCGCGGCGCAGCAGGGCATTCACCACGCCGTAGGACGCGTCGAACATCCAGAGGAAGGCGATGGCGGCGACGACGCCGGGCACCGCCCAGGGCAGCAGCATGAGGCTGCGCAGCGCGTTGCGGCCCGGGAAGTCGCGGTCGAGCAGCAGCGCGAGCCCGAGCCCGATCGCGAAGGCGGGGCCCACGCTGCCGACCGCGTAGAACGCGGTGCGCAGCGCGGCGTCCCAGAAGACCTCGTCGCCGAGCACGCGCGCGTAGTTGGCGAAGCCCAGCGGCAGCTGGTCGAGCCGCGCGATGTTCATCGACCGGCCGAGGCGCAGGCTGGTCGCCGCGACGGTCCAGAGCGGGTAGACGACCAGCCCCGCCACCAGCAGGAAGGCGGGGGCGAGCAGCGCATAGGCGATGCAGCTCTCGCGCCGGATCCACGGCATGCGCCCCACCGCCCGGTGCCCCGCTCAGTCGAGCGGCACGGCGCGCTCGAGCTCGCGCTGCAGCGCGGCGAGGACCCGGTCCGTCGGCTCCTGCGTCGACTGCAGGCGCAGCATGGCGCGCCCGAAGATGCTCGCGAACTCGTTGTAGCCCTGCTGCAGGGCCGGATGGGTCGGGAACACGGAGGTCGCGGTGGCCGCGGAATCCATCACCAGCTGCAGGTGCGGCAGCCGCTGCGCGGCGTCGGCGGGCAGCGAGCCCTTGCGCGCGGCCGGCGCGCCGGAGAGCACCGTGTACTCGCCCTGGAAGCGCGGCGAGGCGGCGAGGCGCATGAGCTTCCACGCGAGGTCCTGCTTCTCCTTCGGCGTGGCCGAGGCGATGTGCAGGCTGTTGGACGTGCCTCCGGTCACCGTCGGGAAGGGCACGCGCGCGACCTTGAGCGAGTCGCGCGTCGCGTCCGGTGCCTTGGCCACGAAGGCCCAGATCCACGGGCCGTCGCGCAGGAACGTCGCCTTGCCGTCGAGGAAGAGCTGGCGCGCCGTGGTCGAGTTGGTGCCCGGGGGCGCGGAGCGCATCGAGCGGCGATACTCGTCGATCGCGGCGACGACCTTCGGGTCGGTGAACGCGTACTTGCCGCCGCGCACCCAGTCGAGGCCCTGGCCCATGACCCAGGTGCCGGCCTCGACGACGAGGTTGGGATGCTCGATCGAGGTCGCGACGAGGCCGAACACGCCCCGGTCGCGCCGCGTCGTGTTCTCGATCGCCTCGAGCCATTGCGCGGGCGTCGTCGGCACGGAAAGGCCCGCCTCCTTCAGGAGCTTCTCATTGTAGTAGAGCAGGCTGCCATAGCCCATCAGCAGCACGCCGCGCGTGCGGCCGTCCCAGGCCATGTCCGACTGGAGCGGCGACCAGTTCGCGGCGATGTCGGTCTGCGCGAGCCGGTCGTCGAGCGGCGCGAGCCAGCCCTGCGAGGCGAAGGCCGCGAAGTTGCGCGTCGGCAGGTGGACGACGTCCGGCGGGTTGCCCGCGGCGAAGCGCACGGTCAGCTGCTGCGCGTATTGCGCGAAGGGGATCGAGTAGAAGTTCACCTTCGTGCCGGGGTTCTCGCGCTCGAACTCGGCGATCAGCGCCTTCCACCACGTGGAGACGCCGGGCTCCTCGGCCTGCCAGCTCGGGAAGTCGAGAGTCACCTGTGCCTGCGCAGGCGTGCCGGCGGTGGACCCGATGGCGATGGCCAGTCCTGCCGCGGCCAAGCGGCGCGTGATCGTCTTCATGCTGTCCTCCCCCATTGTTGGCGGCGTGTCACCGCACGACGTGATCGAAGACCGAGTCGGCCGGCTCCACGCCGATGCCGGCGCCGGTCGGCACCGTGTAGAAGCCCTGCGCGCAGGCCATGTCGCCGCGCGCGAGGGCCAGGTTCCTGTCGAAGATCGAGTGCTGGTACTCGTGGTAGGGCAGGCGCTGCAGCGTCGAGGCCGCCTGCAGGCTGGCCGCCATGAAGATCCCGCAGCCGATCGTCGCGTGCGGGATCGTGTCGACATGGAACGCATGCGCCATCGCGCCGATGCGATGGAACTCGGTGACGCCGGTATGGCCCATCTCGGGCTGGATGATCGACATCGCGTGGGCCTCGAAGCGCGGCCGGTACTCGAAGACGGTGCGCAGTTCCTCGCCCAGCGCCAGCGGCGTGCCGATGGCGGCGGCGACGCGGGCCTGGCCCTCGAGGTCCTCCGGCGCGCAGGGCGCCTCGGCGAAGTAGAGGTCGTGCGCCTCGAGCCGCCGGATCAGGCGGATCGCCTCGGCGGCCCCGTATTTCCAGTGCAGGTCGACCATCAGGTCGATGCCCGGGCCGACCGCCTCGCGCAGCGCGGCCATCTCGCGCGCGACGCCGTCGTCGGACATCGCGGCGGCGAACTTGATCCCGCGGAAGCCCTTGCGCGTCCACTCCACCGCGAGGTCGCAGCGCTCCTGGAGCGTCGCCTTCGGCAGGCCGGAGACATAGGCGGGGATCGTCTCGTGCCGCCGCCCGCCGAGCAGCGCGCTCAGCGGCAGCCCGGCGCGCTTGCCGTAGAGGTCCCAGAGCGCGATGTCGACGCCGGCGAGCGCGTCGACGTAGTAGCCGCCCCAGAAGCCGCGCACGCGCATCAGGTCGTAGAGGTCCTCGTGGATCGTCGCCGCGTCCGCCGGGTCGCGGCCGAGGACCACCGGGCCGAGCACGTCGTCGATGATCTCGGTGACGGCGCGGGGCGCCACGATCCCGTAGGTCTCGCCCCAGCCCACCATGCCGCTCTCGCCGGTGACCTTCACCAGCACGGACATGTCGCGCGACGGATAGATCGTGCGGTTGCCCTTGCGCACGATGTAGCCCCTGGCGTTGACGCCCTCGCCGGGCCGCAGCGGCCCGAGATAGGGCACGTCGCGCGGGATGGAGACGACGAAGGCCTCGACCGAGCGGATCGCGTCGAGCGGGCCGCGCCTCACGGCGCCACGTCCGGCGGGTCGCGGTCGAACAGGCCGCGCGCGTCCGCGAGCAGCGCGCGCAGCTCGGCCTGGTCCTGCGCGTCGAGGACGGGGCCCCCGGCGCGCGCGCCGACATGCGCGAGCAGGCCGCGCCGCCGCAGGACTTCCTTCGTCGCGCGCACGCGGAAGACCATCTGGAAGACGAGGAGCGGCAGGGACGCGTTGTAGAGGCGGCGCGCCTCGGCGACGTCGCCGCGCCGCCACGCCGACACCAGGCGCACATGGACGTCCGCGACCTCGAGCGCGGGCATCGTGCCCGCGGCGCCGCGCGCCAGCTCGTCGACGACGTAGCGCGCGCCCGCGCCGCCGAAGACCGCGTCGACCGCGTCGCCCGCCGCCTCGCGGATGCGCGTGACGTGCTGGCCGCAGGGCATCGTCTCTTCCTTGACGTAGCGGATCGCGGGCACGGCCCGCGCGATCTCCGCGACCGCGGCGGGGCCGAGCCCCGCGCCATTGGGCGGTGGCGCGTTCTGCAGCATCAGCTTCACGCCGTCGCTGCCCGCGGCGACCTCGGCGTAGAAGGCGACGTGCCGCGCGACGTCGGCGCCGTTGGGCTGCGGCGCCATCACCATCGCGGCCACCGCGCCGGCCGCGCGGCCCTCGCGCACGCGCGCCGCCGCGCGCGCGGGGTCGGGGTCGCTGGCACCGACGATGAAGGGCACGCGCCCGCCGACATGGCGGCCGAGCCGCGCGACGAGGTCCGCGCGTTCCTCCGGCTTCAGCGTCTCGACCTCGCTCGCCATGCCCGGGAAGACGATGCCGTCGACGCCGCAGGCGATCGCCCAGTCGGCGAGCCGCAGCAGGGCGTCCGCGTCGGGCCCGCCCCCGGGCGAGAACGGCGTCGGCAGCACCGGAAAGACGCCCTCGAGCCTCGACATGCCTGAAGTCCCCTGATTGCCTGCATCGCCCGCTTCCCCCGCGGGGCCGGGGCCATTCTCTACGCCGGGCGGCGGCGATCAAGCGGCGGAGAGGAAGCCGCGCAGCGCGCCCTCGAGGTTGCGGCCGAGCGCCGGGGACAGGTAGCCGCCCTCCTGGACGAGGACCGTGGGCAGGCCGAGCCGCGCGAGCGTGGCGCCGATGCGCGCGAAGCCCGCGGTGGTGAGCGCCATGCCGCGCAGCGGGTCGTCCTCGTGCGCGTCGAGCCCGAGGGCGACCACGAGCGCGCCCGGCGCGAAGCCGCGCACGCGCCGCAGCGCGAGCTCGAGCGCGCGCATGTAGGCGTCGTCGCCGGTGCCCATCGGCAGCGGGACGTTGAGGTTGCGGCCGGCGCCTTCCCCCTCGCCCGCCTCCTCGGCATAGCCGTTGAAGAACGGGTAGTAGGAGGCGGGGTCGGCGTGCAGCGAGACGGTCAGCACGTCGCCACGGCGCCAGAAGATGTCCTGCGTGCCGTTGCCGTGGTGCACGTCGACGTCGACGATCGCGACGCGCGGGTGGCGCGCGCGCAGCACCTGCGCGGCGATCGCGGCGTTGTTGAGGTAGCAGAACCCCGCTGCGCGGCCGGCATGGGCGTGGTGGCCGGGCGGCCGGCACAGCGCGTAGGCCGCGCGCTCTCCCTCGCGCACGATCGTCGCGGCGTGGGCGGCGACGTTGGCGGCGGCGCAGGCGGCGCGCCACGTGTGCTCGCCGACGGGGCAGGCGGCGTCCGCCATGTGCATGCCGGCGCGGCCGACGATGGAGGACGGGTAGCCGCCGGGCGTGGTCGCGGGATGGACGTTGGCGACCACCTCGGGCCCGGCGTCGGGCAGGGCGCGCCAGAGCGTCCAGGCGTTCTCGAGGAAGTCGAGGTAGTGCGCGTCGTGGATCGCGGCGCGCGGCGCGGCGCCGTGGTCCTCCGGCGACAGCAGGTCGAGCCCGGCGGCGCGCGCGCCCTCGGCGAGGAGGTCGGCGCGCGCGGGCTGCTCGGCGCTGCGCTCCGCGGGCCTGCCGCGCACGAGGAAGAAGCGCGGGTCGTGCCCGCGATGCCCGGGGTCGTGGAACGCCTTCATCGCGCGCCGGGCGGGAAGGCGGTGGCCTTCAGAGGGTCGCCAGCCTGGCCTGGGTCGCGCGCTCGAGCGCGGCGGCGGCCAGCCTGTCGATGCCAAGCGCGACCCGCAGGCGCTGCAGGGTGCGCATCTCCTCCGGCGGCACGCGGCCATCGATCGCCGCGATCTCCGTCGCGCAGAGATAGCAGGTCTCGCGCAGGTGCCGCGGCAGGGCCGAGGAGATCATCGCGACGAGGCGACCGACCCCGTCGGCGGTGTGGAGGATGACGGCGCATTCCTGCGCGATGGCCGGCAGCGCGGAATCGTCGAAACCGGCGAAGACGGGCAATTGGCGGGACTTGCGCCCGATGAGCTTGAGCTCCTTCCCCGAGATGTCGCGGTCGGAGCCGGCGACGAGGATCATGGCGTAGACCAGCGCCTGGTGGGGCGAGATCCTGGTGCGGCGGGACTTGGATGCGGGCATGGCGGCGCAATCTATGCGAGCCGCGCAGGCGGTCAAGCGGAGCGCGCGCTCGACAGCGCCCGGCGCGGCCTCTAGCGTCACGCCCGCCCGATGCAAGCCGTCGTCGACGTCGTCCTCCCGGTCTTCGGACTGGTCTTCGCCGGCCTGTTCGCGGGACGCGCGGGGCTGCTCGGCCAGGATTCGACCGAGGCCCTGAACCGCTTCGTCTACTGGTTCGCGCTCCCGGCGCTGTTCTTCCTCGGCACGTCGCGCGCGCCGGTGGCCGAGGTCTTCGCGCCCGCCTACATGGCGAGCTTCCTGGCCGGGGTCGTGGCCGCCGCGGTCGTCGCCGGGCTCGTGTCGCGCCTCGCCTTCCGCGGGCGCGCCCCGGAGGTCGCCATGGCCGCCTTCCTCGGCGGCTTCTCCAATTCCGGCTACATGGGAATCCCGTTCTTCCTCACGGCCTTCGGGCCGTCGGGGCAGATGCCGGTGATCGTCGTCAGCGTGCTCAACGGGACCGTCGTCGTGAGCACTGCGGCGATCGCGCTCGAACTCGCGACGGGGCGCAGGCGCGGGATCGGCGGCTCGCTGCTGGAGGCCGGACGCGCCGTGCTCTCCAACCCGCTGATCGCCGCGATGGGCGGCGGCGTGCTGTGGAGCGCGCTGGGCCTCGGCCTGCCGCGCGCGGCCTCTGTCTTCCTCGACATGCTCGGCGCCTGCGCCGGGCCCTGCGCGCTCTTCGCCGTCGGCCTCTTCCTCGCCGGCCGGGACACCAAGGCGCTGCTCGACCGCGGGCGCATCGGCGAGGTCTGCGCCGTGTCGGCGGTGAAGCTCGTGGTCCAGCCGGTCGCGACCTGGTTCGCCGGCGCCTGGCTGGGGCTCGAGCCCTTCCTGCTGGCGAGCGCCGTGCTCGGCGCCGCGTTCCCGGTCGGCGCGACGGCCTTCGTGCTCGCGCAGCGCCACCGCGTCTACGTCGAGCGCTGCTCGGCGACGATCCTGCTCTCGACCGTGCTGTCCATCGCGACGCTCGCGCTGGCGATGGTCGTCCTGGACCCGAGGCCATGATCGTCCCCGGCCCCGCGCTGCAGGCGGCGCTGCTGATGACGCTCTCCGCGGCGATCTCCGCGGTCGTCAACGTCCTGATCCGCCTGTGCGCCGATGCCGGGATCCATCCCTTCGAGGTCGCGTTCTTCCGCAGCGCCTTCGGCTTCCTCGCCATGGCCGCCGTGGTGCTCGCGACGGAGCGCGAGATCCCGCGCACGGCCGCGCTGCCGCAACTCGGCTTCTCGGCGCTGTTCCACCTCATGGCGATGCTCAGCTTCTTCTACGGGCTGACGCTGATCCCGCTCTCGGACTCGGCGGCGCTGACCTTCACCGCGCCGCTCTTCGGCACGCTCGCCGCCGCCTTCTTCCTCGGCGAGAAGGTCCATGCGCGCCGGTGGCTCGCCATCGCGATCGGCTTCGGCGGCGTGCTGATCGTCCTGCGGCCCGGCGTCGTGCCGATCGGGCTCGGCCCGGCGCTGGTGCTGTTCTCGACCGTCGCCTTCGCGGGCGTGACGGTGCTCGTCAAGCGCATGGCCGCGACCGAGCGCACGCCGACGGTCGTGTTCTACCAGAGCCTCCTGATGTCCTTCCTCACGCTGCCGCCGGCGCTGCTCGTCTGGAAGGCGCCAGACCCGCTCTCCTTCGCGCTGCTCGCGGCGATCGGCGCGCTCAGCACGCTGGGCTGGATCTGCTTCACCCGCGCCTTCGCGCTCGCGGACGCCTCGGCGATCCTGCCTCTGGAGTTCACGCGCCTGCCCTTCGTGGCGGTGCTCGCCTACCTGGTCTTCGCGGAGGTGCCGGACCTCTGGGTCTGGATCGGCGCGGTGGTCATCTTCGGCTCCAGCCTGTCGATCGCGCATCGCGAGAACGCCGCGGCGCGCAGGCGCTGACCGACGCCCTGGCGCGGATGGCGCGAAACGCGCCATCGCGAAGCGCGGGCTGGAACGTGCGGCCGCCGCTGGGGCATTGTCCTCGTCGACCAACATCGAAAGGGAAGGCCCCATGACACGCGAAACGATAATCGCCGCCGTCGCGGCCATCGCCATCGCCGCCGGCGCCGTCCCGGCGGGCGCGCAGGACAAGGTCAGCTTCGGCACGGACTGGCGCGCCCAGGCAGAGCATGGCTGCTTCTACCAGGCGCAGGCCGCGGGCATATACCGCGAGCACGGCCTCGACGTGACGATCCGTCAGGGCGGGCCGAACCTCAACCACCGCCAGCTGATGATCAACGGCGCGCTCGACTTCAACATGGGCTCGAACGCCTATGGCGCGCTGAACTTCGCGAAGGAAGGCATCCCTATGGTCGCGGTCGCGGCCATCTTCCAGAAGCTGCCGGCCGTGCTCATCGCGCATCCCGGCGTCGGCAACGATGGCTTCGAGGCGCTGAAGGGCAAGCCGATCCTGATCTCTACCGACGCGCGCGCGACGTGGTGGCTCTTCCTCAAGCAGCGCTTCGGCTACACGGACGCGCAGGTGCGCCCCTACACGTTCAACTCCGCGCCGTTCCTCGCCGACCGCAACGCCGTCCAGCAGGGCTACCTCACCTCCGAGCCCTTCTCGATCGAGCGCGAGGGCCGCTTCAAGCCCGTGGTGATGCTGATCGCCGACGCGGGCTTCGCGTCCTACTCGACGCTGGTCGAGACCTCGGAGCGCATGGTGCGCGAGAGGCCGGACGTGGTGCAGCGCTTCGTCGACGCCTCGATCAAGGGCTGCTACGCCTACCACTACGGCAACCCCGCGGCCGCGAACGCGCTCATCAAGCGCGACAACCCGGAGATGGGCGACGACCTGCTCGCCCATGGCCTGGCGAAGATGAACGAGCATGGCATCGTCGACTCGGGCGACACGAAGACGCTGGGCATCGGCGCGATGACCGAGGCGCGCTGGAAGGAGTTCTTCGATTCCACCGTCGCCGCCGGCGTCTATCCCGCGACGCTCGACTGGCGGAAGGCCTTCACGACGCGCTTCGTCAACAAGCGGACGGGGATGTGAGCGCCGCGCCGCTCGTCGCGCTGCGCGGCGTCGGCAAGCGCTTCGCGTCCGGGGTGCGCGCGCTCGAGGGCCTGGACCTCGAGGTCGGCGCGCGCGAGTTCCTCGGCCTGCTCGGGCCGTCGGGCTGCGGCAAGTCGACGGCGCTGCGCCTGCTCGCGGGCCTCGCCGAGCCGACCGAGGGCCTCGTCGAGTGGGCCGAGGGCGCGCGCGACGCCGCGCCCGGCGAGGTCGGCTTCGTCTTCCAGGAGCCGACGCTGATGCCCTGGGCCAGCGCGCTCGCCAACGCAATGCTGCCGATGCGACTCGCGGGCGTGGGCCGCGCCGAGGCGAAGGCGCGCGCCGCCGACGCCCTCGCCGCGGTCGGCCTCGCAGGCTTCGAGCGCGCCGTGCCGCGCGAGCTGTCTGGCGGCATGCGCATGCGCGTGTCGATCGCCCGGGCCCTCGTCACCCGGCCGCGCATCCTGCTGATGGACGAGCCCTTCGCCGCGCTCGACGAGATCACCCGCTGGAAGCTCAACGACGACCTGCTCGCGCTCTGGGGCGCGCAGCGCTTCACCGTCGTGTTCGTGACGCACTCGGTCTTCGAGTCGGTCTACCTGGCGCAGCGCGTCGTGGCGATGGCCGCGCGGCCCGGCCGCGCCGCGGGCGAGGTCCGGCTCGACGAGCCGGCGCCGCGCGAGCCTGGCTTCCGCACCTCCGCGCGCTACGCGGCGCAGTGCCGCGCCGTCTCGGAGATGCTCGCCGCCGCGACCGGCGAGGCGATCGCGTGAGGCCGGGGCGCCGCGCCGCGCGCATCGTCGCGCCCCTCCTGCTCGGCGTGCTCGCGCTCGCAGGCTGGGAGGCGGCGGTCGCGGCCTGGGCAATCCCGCCCTATGTCCTGCCCGGCCCCGCGCTCGTCGCGCGCACGATGGTCGCGGAATGGCCGGGGCTGCGCGATGCGATGTGGGTGACGCTCGGCATCACCGCGATGGCGCTGGCCGCGGCCGTCTTCCTCGGCGTCGCGCTCGCCGTGGCCTTCGCGCAGTCGCCCTGGATCGAGGACGCGCTCTTCCCCTACGCCGTGGTGCTGCAGGTGACTCCCGTCGTCGCGATCGCGCCGCTGGTCATCATCTGGACGCGCAACGACGTCGTGATGGCGCTCCTGGTCTGCGCGTGGATCGTCGCCTTCTTCCCGATCCTGTCGAACACGACGATCGGGCTGCGATCGGCCGACCGCAACCTCGTCGACCTCTTCAGGCTGCACCGCGCGTCGCGGCTGCAGACGCTGCTGCGCCTCGGGCTGCCTTCGGCCCTGCCCTATTTCTTCGCCGGCCTGCGCGTGTCGGGCGGGCTCGCGCTGATCGGCGCGGTGGTGGCGGAGTTCGTCGCGGGGACGGGAGGCTCGGCCTCGGGCCTCGCCTACGTGATCCTGGAATCGGGCTATCGCCTGCAGATCCCGAAGATGTTCGCCGCGCTCGCGCTTGTCTCGGCGATCGGGATCGCGATCTTCCTGCTGCTGGGCCTCGTCGCCCATCTCGCCCTGCGCCGCTGGCACGAGACGGCGGGCGCGGGCGAGGACGCGGGCGCCTAGGCGTTGCGCAGGTCGCGGCCGACCGCCGCGATGAGTTCGGGTGCGCCGACCTGGCCCGCGATGCGGCCCATCGACTGGATCGCCGGGCGCAGCGCCTCGGCGGGCACGCCGGCGAGGCGCAGGCATTCGCCCGCGAGTGCCTGCAGTCCGCCGACCTGGTCGGCCGCGAGACCCTGCCGCGCGCCGCCGCCGGACTCGATCGCCTGCAGCATCAGCAGCAGGTGGCCGACGATGTCCTGCACCTGCTCGGGGCCGCAACGCTCTGCCACGATGCGGTCGACGTCCTGGAGCCTGTCGCAGTCGGAAGCGAGCAGGTCCGCGCGCGCGGTGCTTGCCCTCATGCCGTCGCCATCCATGTTCCCCTCCCGCATCGGGGCGGAGCGGTTGGATCCGCCCGCCTGCACGTTTGCGATGCTAGGCCCCCGGGGCAGGCGCGCAAAACCGTGGCGAGTGCCTCGGTATTTATACGGATGGGCTGGAGCCTTCCTCGCGACGCGGCCGGGCGATCCGGTAGGATCCGGTTGAACGCCGACGCTCTGCAGGAACCCGGGGATGGCTGTTGCAACACCGAGGGACGCGCGCGCGGGGCTTCCGGACTGGGCCTGGGGCCTCCTGGTCATGGCCGGGATCGTGCTGCTGAGCCGCCTCAGCGACGTCGCCAGCCTCACGGGCCTGCCCATAAAGCCCTGGAAGCCGGGCGCCGGCTTCGCCTTCGGCATGCTGCTGGCGCGCGGCCTCCATCTCCTGCCCTGGGTGCTGCTCGGCCAGGCAAGCGCGATCCTCGCCGCGAGCCTGGCCGCGGGCGTGCCGCCGGACTGGGACGCGTCCATCGCGGGTGGCTTCGCGGCGAGCCTGGGCCTGGGCATCGCAGCCGACCACCTGCGCCGCCGCATGCGCATCGACCTCGCCCTGTCGCGGCTTGGCGACGTCCTGAGGCTGCTGGCCGTCGCGCTCGCCCTAGCGCCCGCCATCTCGGCGCTGGAGGTGCTCGCCTTCGTCGCGATCGGCCCGCTGCGCGAGGCGGAGGCCCCGGTCGGCTTCCTGCGGCTCTGCGTCGGCAACCTGATCGGGATGGCGGTGGTGACGCCGATCATCCTGCGGCTGCACGCGCCTGGCCTCAGCCGCCTTCGCGCGGTGGGCGGCGTCCGCGTGCTGGAGATCGCAGCGCTCTGCGGCGCGCTGCTCGTCCTCGCCTGGTACATCTTCGGCATCAAGGAAACCGACGAGTTCAAGCTCTTCGACCTGCTCTTCCTGCCGATGGTGGCCTTCGCCGTGCGCTACGGCCTCGACGGCGCGCTGGCGGGGCTCGCGCTCACCCAGGTCGCGATGATGGGCTGGCTGCGCTGGCACGACTTCCCGGCCGCCGGCGTCGTCGAGCTGCAGACGCTCTTCTTCATCCTGGCCGCCACCTGCATCTTCGTCGGCATCGTCGTCGACGAGCGCGAGCGCGCGGGCGCGGCGCTGCGCGCGAACGAGAAGCTGCTGCGCGAGCAGGACGCCCAGCTCGCGCGCGTGATGCGCCTCGACGCGATCGGCGAGATGGCCTCGACCCTGTCGCACGAGATCACGCAGCCGCTGACGGCGGTGCGCGCGCCGACCTCCGCCACGGCGTCACTCAGGTCGACCTCGCCGCGGGGATCATCCGCCGCCTCAGGGAGTTCCTCGGCCGCGGCGAGCCGCATCGCGAGCCGATCGACCCGCTCGCCCTGGCGCGCGACGCGCTCGCGCTGGCGGCGCCGGACGCCGAGCGCGGCGGCGTGCGCATCGTGCTGCACGCGCCGGCGCTGCTGCCCGCCGTGCTCGCGGACCGCATCCAGGTCCAGCAGGTCCTGCTCAACCTGCTGCGCAACGCCGTCGAGGCGTCGCGCGCCGGGAGCGGCGCCAGGCTCGTCTCCGTCGGCCTGCGCGCGTCGGACGGGGACGCGCTTGAGGTCTCCGTGCACGACGAGGGACCTGGCATCGCCGAGGAGATCCGGCCGCGGCTCTTCGCCGCCTTCGCCACCACGCGCCCGCACGGCCTCGGCCTCGGCCTCGCCATCAGCCGCACGATCGTGGAGGCGCATGGCGGGCGCATCTGGCTCGAGCGCCCGGGCCCGGATGGCACCGAGTTCCGCTTCACCCTCCCCCTCGAAAGGCCCGCATGACGCGCACGGCGCGAAGGCTCGTCCACCTCGTCGACGACGATCCCGGCGTGCGCACCGCGCTCGCCAGCATGCTCGCGACCTGGGACTTCGAGGTCGTGGCGCATGAGTCGGCGGAGGCCTTCCTCGACGCGCTCGCCGCGGGCGCGTCTGGCTGCGTCGTGGCTGACGTGCGCATGCCCGGCA
>Ga0169931_10002398_pt1 | contig 30620 bp, 30 predicted proteins | sample Kivu_15m_20L_FD_129675 | JGI IMG/M metagenome (GOLD analysis project Ga0169931, IMG submission 129675) | Freshwater microbial communities from Lake Kivu, Western Province, Rwanda to study Microbial Dark Matter (Phase II) - Kivu_15m_20L... | ecosystem: Environmental > Aquatic > Freshwater > Lake...
ACCAGAACATCAAGAAATTCAAGTACCCAAAGATTCGAGAAAGCCGCAAGAAACGGCCACAGAAAGCCCTGAAGAAATTTTTGAACCAGAACATCAAGAAATTCAAGTACCCAAAGATTCGAGAAAGCCGCAAGAAACGGCCACAGAAAGCCCTGAAGAAATTTTTGAACCAGAACATCAAGAAATTCAAGTACCCAAAGATTCGGTAGTTTCGATTCTAAAAAAAAAGTTGATGCGCAAGTAGTAAGCGGACTCAATCTTATAGCTGGGGAAGAAGAAATAATCAAAAACATACTATCTCACATAGGCGATAATAACTTTTTAATTGAAATTTTAGATAGCAAAGAGCCGTTTGCTAATGTAAAAAATCTTTTAATAAATGGTTATCAAGGAGTTATATTCAAACAAGACCAAGATTTTCCCAAAAATGACTGGATAAATTGCGTCTGTCGGGATATGCTGACTGAAATAAAAAAGAGCAGTATTACCAGTCCGAGCATTTATCCATCAACGGGCCGAACTCTTAAAGTGCCACAGGATTTCGATGCTTTGTCAATCGACTTGAATGGTAACGATTATTGGGTTTTAGACCAGATATTGAAATACTTTAAGCCAAAGCTGATAGTGGCCGAATTCAATCCTGCAAAAGAAGGGTCGGTTGCGATACAATTTAATCCCAATTTCAAGTGGAGTGGAGATGATTACTATGGATTCAGTTTTGAAGCGGGTAAAAGGTTAGCAGAAAGGTATGGCTACTATATTATTTTTCAAAATGATAATGTAAATTTGTATATGGTTGATAGCAAATATGTAAAAGCTGAACAAATACCAGTTGTAACACATCTAAAAACCAGTCCTTTTGCAAAAAACACAACAGGAGTTTGGGTAAGCGTATAAAAGAAATTAAATGAAGCACTACTTATTAAGTACATACTATCAAGCTAAAAACCCTAATAGACAAGCGGAGTATGATTTTTGTATCAACAAGAATAAAGTAGCTGATTTTGATAGGATATACTTGTTTGTAGAGAACGATGAGGACAAAGAATTGGCGTATGAGGAACACGGAGTAGAAGTAATAAACATAGGTAAAAGGCCAACCTTTAGAGATTTCTTTGTTTTCTTTAGTAATGAAGAATTTTCCGAAAGTATTAATATAATCGCCAACACGGACATATTCTTTTTGAATATGCAACAAGTTGATAATAACCTTCCAAGATTAAATAAAGGAAAGTCCTGTTTTGCGTTATCGAGGTATGACTTTCATCTTAATAGGCCATCAGATTTATTTGATAGGCCAGATACTCAAGACACTTGGATATTCAATGGAAACGAAGGTTTGCTTTCGGTTCAGAACATTGATTTTACTATGGGTTTGGGAGGTTGTGATAACCGATTGGCTTATGAACTGCAACAAGCAGGATTTGAGGTTTTGAACCCCAGTAAAACTATTCAGATATTCCACTATCACGAAGTTGCATTGAGAACAAATGCCGATGCCTCTGGTGAGCAAATAGTCCGTATTCCCCCACCTTACCTTTTATTGCCACCAACAGAATGAAAATCTTCAGAATCGTTTTAACGGGAGAAGAACCCCCACATTACACCATAACAAACGCATTTAAGAGTGTTTTTGATGAGGTAGATACTTTGTATTGGGACGAATTCAAAGACATTGACCTTATGAACCAAATCGTTCAAGCTGGGGTAAGGGCAAAAAAGTACGATGCGGTTTTTATGCAAATTCAAGGCGAAAAGATTATCAGCTTGGAAACCGCAAAGGTTTTATCAGAAAACTCACTTGTAATTAATTGGACTGGGGATGTTAGGACTGACATATCTTGGTATATTGAAATTGCCCCCTATGTAGTTACTCTTTTCACAAACAATACCGATGTAAAGAAACTTAAAGAGCTTGGGTTAAATTCAGAGTATTTACAATGTGGATACGACCATAAAATATACTTTAATAAACAAAAAAATCGGTATGATAATATTGCTTTCTGTGGGAACTACTATTCTCAAATGCAGTTTCCACTCACAAATCAAAGAGTAGAAGCGGTTAGATTGTTAAAAATGCACTATCCCGATAAATTTAATTTATATGGCTCTAATTGGTATGCGGTCAATTTGAAGTCAGAAGGAATAGCCAATAATGAGAAAGAAGCACTTTTATACAATGTAACGAGTTTAGCTTTGAGTATTAGTCATTTTAACTATTCAAGATATTTCTCTGATAGGTTGTTACGAGAAATGGCGTGTGGATGCTGTGTATTGTCGCATCGATTTGAAGATTGTGAGTTAGAATTTGAAGATAGTAAACAAATAGTTTACTGGGATAATCACAAAGACCTTTTACAAAAAATAGATTATTACATATCAAACCCTAAAAAGGCAAGGGATATTGGCAACGAGGCATCCGAGTATGTATCTAAAAAATATACTTGGGGGGTGTTTGCGCAAAACATAAAAGAACTAATATTAAAATACAAATAATGGCTCTATACTTACCAAAATATAATTTATTGTTTTTACATATTTATAAAACTGCGGGGACATCAATTCGAACCGCATTAACAAAAATCGATAATAGTTATAGAGAATTAGGTACAAGCGGACATTCTGACTATTCAGAAATTGAACATTTAATTGATAGTAAAATAGTATTTAGTGTAGTTAGAAATCCCTATTCGTGGATACATTCATTATATCAGTACTCAAAACACTATAACTCACATCCATTTTATTCCTATTGCATAACACATTCATTTGACCAATTTGTTGAATGGCTATTTTCAAATATAGAAATATTGAACACCACTGGTATAAATGGTAAATTACAAACACAAACAGAATATTTATCATCTGGTGGTATAATTAAAGTTTCCCATATTCTAAAGATGGAAAATTTAGAGATTGAAATAAATGACCTATTTAGAAATGTATTAAAGAACAATGTTGTGATTAGATTAGATAATATAAATTCAACTCCTTATCCTAAAGTAGAACCAGATACATTTAACCGAAATACAATCAACTTAATAAACAAAATCTATAACGATGATTTTGTAAATTTTAACTATCAAAAAATATGAGCGCACCAGTATTAATGCCTTTTCAAGAGCTGCCCTTTAATGGAGATAGCTTTGTCTGTAAAGATTTTCTAAAACTTAAAAATAAGTATGAGTTAAATGTTGCTATAGAAACAGGAAGTTGCCTTTATTCAACCACAAAGTGGCTTGGAGAAAACTTCGCTAATGTTCACACAATAGAGTTAAGCGAAGAATACTCAAAACACGGAATACATAAAGTTGCTGGTATGCTAAATGTTCATACCAATATAGGAGATAGTGTTGCTTTTCTTAATAGAATGGTTGATGTATTAACCCCCAACGATAAATGTATATTTTTTCTTGATGCACACTGGGGACAAAATTGCCCACTACTTGAAGAATTAGATGTTCTAACAAGAATGAAAACTAATCTTGCCCCAATAATTGCTATTCACGACTTCTTCACAGGAGATGAAAAGCTGGGTTGGGATGAGTATAATGGCCAGAGATTCGATTATGCTTGGATTGAACCAAAAGTCAAAGCACTTGAACTTGCTCATAATTGTACTTATCATCATTTTTACAACACCGAAGCAGAAAATGGTATGAGAGGGTTAATTTACCTTGTACCATTTAAGCATTGGACTAACCAAATTAAGAATGTAAAAAAGTGGAGTAAGTATAGCCAAAGTGGAGAAGAAGCATACATAGAATTTATTCTCAATAATTTAGAAAGCAAAGGAAAACACTTGGTTGAGATTGGTGCTTGGGATGGTCATCATCTATCAAATACCCGACACTTTATTGAAAACGGCTTCACTCATCTTTTGATTGACGGAGATAATAGGGGTAATGATGAAGTAAAGCAACACATCGTAATAGTGGAAAATGTATTAGAGCTATTAAGAACCTATCAAACACCGACAGAATTTGATTTACTATGTGTTGATATTGATGGCAACGATTTGTACATCATTGAAAAAATACTAACAAGATATAAGCCATCATTAATTGTTGCGGAGTACAACCCAATATGGCAACCAGAACAAAGTAAAATAATTAAATACGATAGTAATCATACTTGGCAAAATGATGACTACTATGGTTTTTCATTTTTAGCGGGTAAGAAGATGGCAGAAAAATATGGATATACCTGCGTTTTTGAAAATGATAGTTTGAATATGTATCTTGTTCGTACAGATATGCTTGAAGGAATTTTTCCAAGTGTAACTTATCAACCTACACACTATCATCCCTGTTCAAGCAAAACTGATTGGATAGATTATTAAATAAAAATATATGCTTAAAGAAATTACAACAGAGGAATTAATAAGATTGGATAAATGTATTGAAGGCCATTTTGGTCAATTACATCAAAACGGAGTGTTAACACACGGCGAAACTGACGAAGAAAATAAGAGGTTAATGGATTTGTATGGGAAAATTATGTGGTTTTATCACGATAATCCAGATTTCGAGGGGCTGGAAGTAAATAGTAAATTCGTAAACGCTCAAGATATGGCGATACACCATATCAAAAAAGAGATAAGTTTAAGAAAATGAAACAGATATTAGTATTAGGCGGAGGTGGATTCATTGGAGGACATCTTGCCAAAAGATTGAAGCAAGAAGGAAACTATGTTCGAATCGTTGATATAAAACAACACGAACACTTTTTACATCAAGATATATGCGACCAATTCATAGTTGGCGACTTAAAAGATGCCGCTCTTGTTTCAAGGGTTATGTTTGCGCCTAACGAAATGGATAAGAAGAATGCTTTTGATGAAGTATATCAGTTAGCCGCAGATATGGGTGGTGCGGGTTACATATTTACTGGAGAGAACGATGCCAATGTGATGCACAATTCAGCACAGATAAACCTGAATGTTGTCCAGTATGCAGTCAGATGTGGCGTTAAAAAAGTATTTTATTCAAGCTCTGCTTGTATGTATCCAGAGCATAATCAATTAGACCCCGAAAACCCTAATTGTGAAGAAAGCTCGGCCTATCCCGCCAATCCTGATAGTGAGTATGGGTGGGAGAAGCTATTTTCAGAAAGGCTTTTTATGGCTTATAGCAGAAACTATGGACTTGATGTGAGGATTGGGAGGTTTCATAACATATTTGGCCCACAGGGAACTTGGAAAGGTGGTAAGGAAAAGTCCCCAGCAGCCATATGCCGAAAAGTTGCAGAGGCCGAAAATGGTTCTGAAATCGAAATATGGGGAGATGGAAATCAAACGAGGTCTTTTTTATATGTAGATGAGTGCGTAGAAGCAGTTCTACGACTTATGGAATCCAACTTTAGCCATCCAATAAATATCGGCTCCGAAGAAATGGTAAGGATGAATCAATTAGCCGAGATGGTTATTAAAATATCTGGTAAAGATTTGAGAATTTCCAATATCGAAGGGCAGGAGTTTTTTGACAAGTATGGTTTTATGTGTCCTTTAGGAGTAAAAGGAAGAAACTCTGATAACAAACTTTATCGAAATGTAATCGGTTGGGAAGTAAGTCAACCACTTGAAGTTGGTATAAAGAAACTTTATGAATGGATAACTGAACGGGTAAAGCAAAGTCCTAAATCATTATGAAGAAAGTATCACTGATAGTACCCTGTTGGGGACGACCACAAAGAACGCTACGGGCTATGCAGTGCGTATTAGAACAAGATATGGACGGGTGGGAAGCGTTATTTTTCGGGGATGGTTGTCCAGAGTTTCAAAAAATGATTGATGATGGCATATTTGACTTATTTGAGGACAATGCCGACATAAGGGGTAATGAATTTAGAATATACAATCTTGAAAAACATTATGGAGGTTGCGGATACCAAGCGAGAAATACTGCTTTTAAGCTGACCAATAGCGAGTACACTCTTTTTATGGATAATGACGATGTTATTAAAAGAAGCCATTTTAGTAGCTATTACAACTCAATAAAGAATACAGAAAACAATATGATGTACTTCGATACCTTTATTGAGCCAACCGAATCAATAAGGGTATCTCAATTAGTTTTTGGAAGTATCGGACACTCTGAAATAATTGTGAAATCCGATTTACTGAAAAACTATGAGCAATCTCCCAACTATGGACACGACTGGGAGCTTATCAAATATCTAATTGACCAAAATATTACTATAAAAAAATCAAACAATCCCCCCACTTACATTATCAAAGAATTGGGGGGTGGACACGAAAACAGACAAAGATTATCAGAAAAAAATATTAACTAATGAAACACACTTATTCTGTAAGAAAACAAGACCTGACCTTTGTTCTTATTAAGGACGGGTTCGATGCTGCCTGTCCATTTCAGCCATCTATCGTTGGGCAAAATTCAGAAGGTGGGCTAAACATAATGAGAATTGCTTGTAGTACTCACTGCGCTTTAGCAACCATTGAGGAGGAGGAGGTTTATGATGTTTCATCAGGTGAAAGTGTTCCAAGTGTTGATTTGATTACTAAAACATTTTACAAAACAACCTGTGGAAGTTGTGAAAGAAAACATCAGGTATCATTGAATGTCAACGAATTAAAAGCAATATGAAAAATAAAATAACCATAGCAGCACTTGTAATTCTTCTTTTGCTTGTTATCTGGAAAGGTTGCCAATTAAAAGCAGACCACGATAATCTGCTCAATCAGGTATCCTCTTTACAAGCGGGAGAGAAATTCTATAAAACGAAGGTTCTTGCCGATAGCTCTACGATAGCTTCACAAACTCAAACTATCTTATCGCAAGATGAAGCCATTAAGCTCGGCCTATTAAAACTTGACGGCGACATAAAAAAAGTTCAAAGTCAGGTAAGGCAGGGACAGACAATAAACATAGATAGCATACCCATACCATTCGTTCCAGACAACTTTGCAGACACATCGGGTTGGATGGCAAGGTTGAGGCAAGGCGATAGTTCAAAGGCAACACTTGATAGCTTACTTGCTAATTCAATCATAATTCCGAAAAAGTTTTCGCTGAAGGACAAGTGGTATTCAATCGATGGCAAAGTTTTGAGAGATGGGTTGCTTATGGATTCGCTTAAAATTTCTAACGAATCAAGTGTAACAATAGGTTGGAAAAACGCAGGGTTTTTGGGTTTGAAAAAAGAGCCGATGGTTGAGATTAAGAACACAAACCCATATTTGAGTGTAACAAAAATGAGCAATGTAGTTGTAAAGAAAAAGAAAGGATTGTTGCAAAATCCAATCTTTTGGACGGGGTTGGGATTTCTGGGAGGGGCTTACTTTATAAAATGAAAGAGCTAAACGAACAAGAGCTATTTAATATGCTCAAAAAGATAATTCCTGATTTAGAGAAAAGGAATCCTTTTAGCTTTAGGGATGGATATAGTAAGAAACACAACCTATCTATAGAGTTAAAATGTAGGCATACACATTACAATAATCTGATAGTTGAAAAGCTGAAATGGGATACATTAATAAAAGAAGAAAATGTCAGATACATAAATAGTACACCAAAGGGTGTATATTCATTTGACATCAAAAAAATTAAAGAGCCAGAATGGTTTGATAAACTACTTCCTGCTGAAACAGAGTTTGATAAAAAATATAAAATAACAAAAAAGGTTGGCCTTTTAAGTATAAGTTTGTCCAAAGAAATTACAAGTTTAATATATGAAACAAAAGAAAATACTTTGTTGGTTTGACTATGTAGCAAGAACTGGATTCGCAACCGTTTCAAAAAACATAGTAAGCGAAATTAAAAAGCACTATGGTAACGAGTTTATTCTGGAAATAGTCGCAATCAATTACTTTGGCGAGGACTATATGGAGGATGAGTTTACACTTGTAACTTCTGCCAAACTAAACGATGGCAAAAAAGACGACTTTGGTAGAAACTACTTTCTCAAAAGATTGCACGATATTGATTACGATGGAGTTTTTGTTTGCCAAGATTTAGGAGTAGTTGTTCCTATTATTGAGGTTATGCAGTTCATAAAAAACGAAAAAAGAGAAAAAAACAGAAAGCAATTCAAATCAATCTTTTACTTTCCAGTAGATTGTAAGCTACTTAAACAAATCACTATTGATATTGAATTTTTCGATGTACTCGTAACTTATACCGAGTTTGGTAGAAATGAGGTTTATAGAATGAGGCCAGAGCTAAAAGGAAAAGTAAAAGTTCTGCCACACGGCAATAACTCAAAAGATTTTTACCCAATATCAGATGAGGAAAGAAGGGTTTTTAGAAAAGAGTACTTTGGCGAAAACGCAGATAAGTTCATAATTACAAACATTAATAGAAACCAACCAAGAAAAGATATTCCTAATACCATATTCGGTTGGATTGAAGCAAGACAAAACTGGCCGTCTAATCTGCCAGAGCCGTTTCTTTATATTCATTGCCACCCAATCGACCCTATGGGTTGGGATTTAAGGGCTATCCTCTGGCAATACGATGATATAGTTGAGGACGAGCATTACAAATTGCTACCCAAGAAATATGAGCAGAGTATGGCTGGTATAGATGTCCTTAATTCTGTCTATAACGCATCGGATGTTTATTTAACGACCACTTTGGGTGAAGGATGGGGTTTGACCTTCTCGGAAGCGGCGGCCTGTAAAGTGCCTATAATTGCTCCTTATACCACATCCTTTATGGAAATGTCTGGGTATGGAAAAAACGCTTATATGCTCGAAACGATATACCCCTGTTGTCAGTTTAATGATAATGTGGTAAGAGAGCAGACGGACATATATGAAATTGCAGAGAACTTAATACAGGTAGCAAAAGACAAAGTAAGCAAAGCAAAAGACCTGAAAAATAAAATAGATAGAAACTACGAATGGGTTAGGAAGCTCGAATGGACTCAAGTTTGTAAGAGCTGGATTGAGCATTTCAGGATATTCTAACGCAAACACAAAAAGCTCCCATAAAGAGAGCATTTTTGAATACCTGATTTAGAGCGAATCAGATTACTTCAACTTATAAGCGGCGAATGCCAGAAGTCCAATGATGATTACATTGTGTACATTCTGACCACCGAGAAAGTTAGGGCTTTTGATATTCAGCAAATCCATTTTGATTTGTTTTGATTGTTAAAAAAGGGGTTACTTAAATTAGCTTTTTGTGAGTTTGTACACGATAAAACCAGCAAGAGCGATTTTGATTACATTGTGTACATTCTGACCACCAAGAAAGTTGGGGCTTTTAATGTCCAAGAAGTCCATTTTGTTTGTTTTAGTTTATTACTATGGGTTATCGAAACGAAAATAACACTTTTTCAACAAAAAAAATTAAATTTGAGAAAATTTAGCAACTATGCCGTATCGTAGAGGAAGAAAATCTGCGGCCCAAACTCCTGCGCCCCGTTCCGAGCGGATTAAGGGTTCAAAAAAGAATCCCAAAGGTTCGGCAGCTTCGCAAAGCTCGGCCTCAAAAATAGTATTGTCGGAAAAGACAATAAAGGCACTATCGCAAAAGGTAAGAGATTACAATAAAAAGCATAAAAGCTCCGTGTCGCTTAATACCCTAAAAGCGGTATTTAGGCGAGGAGCAGGAGCTTATAGCTCATCCCATAGGCCAACCATCACTGGTGGCGCACCTAATAGCCGAAATGCGTGGGCTATGGCAAGAGTAAACAAGTTTCTAATGAAGAAAGCTGGGAAAAAGGTAAAAGCCGCTTATGTGCAGGATGATGACCTTTTAGCGAAGGGTGGGAGCGTATTTGATGATAAGCAGCTCCTTAAAAGATACAAGGAAGGAAAAAGATTAGGATTTAGCGCAGAAGCACACTTAAAGGCGGTAGGGCTTCTACCCAGAGCCGATGGCACAAAAAGAAAGTCCGATAAGTACAAAGGGACATATACTAAAAAGATAGCTAAAACCTATGGAGAGGGCGGAAAGGTTTTATATCACGGAAGCCCTTACAAGTTTGAGAAATTTGATTTAGAAAAGGTTGGAGAAGGGACGGGAGCGCAAAGGTTTGGGTATGGAGTATATGCAACAAATCTGAAAGATGTAGCAAACCACTATTCTTTGATGCCAAACAAAGACACACTTCTCATAAATGGTAAAAAACTTAATAACTATTTTTCGGATGATGAAATACAACTCATTTTGTCAATCTGGGCAGAATCTTTTACATATTCAAGTAAGTCAAAAGAGGAGCATCTGTTTGAAATTTTAACTGAAATAGAAAAGAGTAGTTACGAGATAGATGAGAACTCTGGATTAGAAATTGAAGAAATAGAAGAAATAAATAAAGACGCAAAAAAGTATAAAAAGATATTTGATATATTAAGGGCTTCTGATTTAGAAATTGATGGAAACATTTATCAAATCAAGGTTGATAATCTAAACTTAATTACACACGGGGAAAAAATATCAAGCGACCAAGCTAAATGTATTTTCGATAAGTTATCTTCTGACCAAAAGAAGGTTTTCGGACTTAAAGAATCCGATACATATCAAACGCTTACAATATTTGATGGAGATGGAATTTACAAAGCCATATCCAAAAGTTTCGATTACGATACAGAATTAGAAAACGATAAAGCCGCAACCAGCTTTTTGTTTAATTGCGGTATCAACGGAATTGAGTACCCAAGCGGAAATGATTTTCAATCTGGGGGTTCTAATTATGTGTTGTTTGACCCATCCCTTATAAAAGTTCAGGGTAAGCAAAAGTCATTCGCCGAAGGCGGCTTTAATGATGAGATAATAGTTTGCTCAAATTGTCTTTGGTCTTGGAAAGCGTCAGAAAGCACCCCCCAAGAAAAATACATTTGTCATAAATGCGGACACGATAATACCCCTACTATGGATAAGATAACTATGGATGTACCCCTATTCATCCGACTTTTAGAATTCGCCCGTGAGGACGCAAAGGATGATATGGAGCTGCACACAATTACTGAAAATGCTCTTAATCTGGGCAATAAAATCCTGACTATGGAAGATTACAGAGAAATAGTATTTTCAAAGACAACATCTTCAAAAATAACAAAATCTACATCGAATGTAGTTGAATTCCCTATTATTGAAGAAGAATTTGCAGAGGGTGGAGTAGTAGTTGGTAAGCGACATAGCGAAGAAGATGAGTTCGGAACTGGTGAAAAATTTTTAGTAGAAAGTACAGGACAAGTAGTAGAGCTTGAAGGAGGCGAGGGAGTGCTTTGTAAAGAAAGTATGCAGTCAAAAAAAATCTACAATTTCGATGGCAAAAAAATGACTGGTAGAGAGATTGCTTCTTACTTAAATCATAAGTACGGGGGCGTAGAATTTGCTAATGGCGGACAAGTAGATGAAAAGTCAGTATGTGGTTGTCGCTCAATGTATTATCACGGCGGAGAGCTGCCATCCGCTACATTAGATTCCTTGAAAGGCGGAGAAGCGGTTGTAACCGTGAAAACTATGGAAAGCAAAGACAAATTTGCATTTCAGGGAAAGCAGATGACACCCAGAAAAATTTTATCTCACATCAATCAAGAATCTGGAGGTAAAAAATTCGAAGAAGGTGGTATCATAGACCTTACACAACACCATCTGAAAAATATGAACGAAATGGTAAAGATGGTAAACTTTACAGAAAAAATTTTTTACTTCTGAATTTAAGATTACATTTGGTCAAAATAAATGAAAATGGACAAAAAGGTTTTTGTCAATGACCAAATATTTCCATCCGATGGCGATTACATAATCGGAGGTTTTGAAACCGACAAAGTTGAGGACTTCGGGTTTGCTGATTTCGAATCTGCTTTGCGCAATCGAATCGAAAAACTCGTTGATACTTATTTGAAACAAGCCATCGAATACAATATGTCTTTGGGCTTTACCAATCCTGAAGAAAAGGCAAGGCAGGACTTGGCATTGGTTATTAACGATAACCTAAAGGTTGAAACACCCTTTTTCGATACCGAAACCATTTTGGATACGCTTATGAAAGACGACCACACAAAAAAGTGGTTGAATGATTTGAGATGGAATATCCAAGAGTATGACTATGAAACCGCAGGTAAATTCAAAGGAATCTACAATCAGTCGGTAGAAATGGACACCGAAGCTATCCCTTATAAGAATGCAGAGTTTTTTACGGATGATTGCACATTTGAACAATTCATCGAACAACTCGCAAGTATTGAAATTTAATTAACTACTGATGGAAGCATTAGAAAATACCATAGTCGAAGAACAAGCGACAAAAGATATTGAGAAAGCGATAAGCACCGACCAAAACGCAGTACCATATACTCCTATGAGTAAGTTACCTGCTTTGGGAACGGTTGTACCGCTTAATCTCGCAGGAGAAACCCTACAAGCCCAGTTTGATTTTATTGAAGAAGTACCCGATATTGACGCATATCTTGTTGAAAAGCTCGGATACTCATCAAAACTAAAATTATCAGAACACTTGGCGGCGGAACAGGCGGATGCCGCAGGTATGGCTATTAGGCAAATTGAAAAGGATAAGTCCTTCATTTTAGCCGATATGACTGGAACGGGTAAAGGGCGTGTTTGTGCTTCCGTGATTCGCTATGCTTTTGTAAACGACTACTTACCTATTTTCATAACAGAGGCCGACAATCTTTTCTCTGCTATTTACAGGGACTTGGTGGATGTAGGAGGTATTGAAACAAAACCAGCAGGAAAGCCAAACTTTGGCCTTCCGCTTATTTTGAATGGTTTCAAATCTGGCGGTAAAGAAAAAACATACGATGAGGATGGCAAAAGAGTTGTAATTGAAAAGCCATCTTCAACATCAATCGTAAAAGACAACAAAGAAATTATTATAGCCCCCTTGCAAGATGAAATTAAAAAAATCATTCAGGGCGATAAACTTCCAAGAGGTTATGATTACTTGATGCTCACTTATAGCCAGATTGCAGGTGAAAAGAGCGGAAAGAAAAAATTAGATTTCATACTTCGATTGATTGAAAAAAAGAAAGGTCGAGTTATTTTAATTGCAGACGAATCTCACAATGCAGCAGGTACTACTTCAAGCGTAGGTGCTGCAATGAAAGAAATCGTTACCGCAGTAAAAGGTTGCCTTTTTTCAAGTGCTACTTTTTCGAAGCGACCAGATAATATGTACATCTATTCTATTAAGACGGATGTATCATTAAGCCCACTGGGTACAGATAAGCTCATTCAAGTAATTAAGGCGGGTGGAGAGCGATTGATTGAAAACCTTGCATCAAACTTGGTTGCAGGTCAGCAAATGCTTCGCCGAGAAAAAACTTATGACAACTGCAATGTCCTTTACAATTATATGGACGAAGCAAGTAAGGTAGAGCTTTTCAAAAAGTATGATGCTACAATTAAAGAGTATGTAAAGCTCCAAAAGTTTTTTGGTGGTTCACTATTTGCAGAAGCATCCAGAAATGCACTAAAGAGATTTGCTAAAGAAAATAAGGTTGAATTAGCCCCACCCGCCCCGAAGGGAATGAAAGAGTTTAATGAATGGGTACAAGATAACGCAGGAAAATACTACCGAGCTTCATTTACGGCAGGGGAGATAAAAAGAAATCAGTTTCAATTTATCGAAACACTTTTGTTTGCCCTGAAAGCCGACTTCGTAGCAAACCAAGCCCTTGAGCAACTTCTTAATAAGACAAAAAATATTAAAGTTCAAGGTAAAGAGGAATTTGAAAGTAATCGAAAGCCAGTAATTGCCGTTAGAAACACTCTCGAAGGTATTTACTATGCGCTTGGACTTGAAATCGGAAGTGAAATTGATAAGGCAGATTTTAGCAAGTATGTTGAATCTCTTGCTAAAGAATCAATGAGCGGCTCTGTTACCCTAAAAGAAATTTTGATTGACGATGTGAAGGGTGGTAAGAGAAGGGAAAAAGACGACAAGAAAAAAAGAAAAGAGGTTAAAGGAGAGTTAGAGGTTGCTTTGACTGATTTTTCAGATAAAGGAGAGCGGTATAATGAAATAATGAAGGAAATCTCTGAAATCAACCTTGACATCCCATTAAGCCCTATTGACTATATTATTAATAAGATTGAATCTACCAAGAGAGCTTCTTGGGATAATTACGGCGTTGGGGAATTATTCAGCGTAGGAGAGGTTACTGGTCGTAAGTTTTCTTTGGTTAAGCAACCAAGTGGAAAGTTTAAGCTCGAAATAAACAAAAAGCCCAAAAACAGGTCAATAACTTTCCAAAACTTTAATAATGGAACTTATGATGTTCTTTTAATTAATGAGAGCGGAAGTACTGGAGAGGATGCCCATAGTGCCGATAAATTTAAGGATAAGCGTCCAAGAGTAATGGTGATACATCAGGTAGAGCTTGATGTTAGTACTGAAGTTCAAAAAAGGGGCCGTATTAATAGAACGGGTATGGTCAACTACCCAACCTATGTATATGCGGTTTCTCGTATTCCCTCTGAAATCAGACGACTGCTAATGCTGGTACGCAAAATGCGTAGTTTGGATGCTAATACAACTGGTAATCAAAAACAATCAGCAAAACTATCTACTATCAAAGATAGTTTCGGAAACGAAATTCAAGATGTTATCAATAAGTACGGGGATGAGTGTTTGGATGAATTTGTTCAAAACAACACCGCCGTTAAATTTGACGAAGATAGACAGGTAGATTACAACAAGTATATGCCTACTCAAGACCAAGATAATTTGGGTAAGCTATCAAGTTCTTATGTAATTGAAACCTTTGTCAGAAATTTAGAGATTGCTTTTAGTGATGAGCAGGAATATTTTTACAATACCATCAATGCTCTTTATATCCAAACCAAAGAGAAATATGGAGCTGATTTTGATTTGGAAACTAACATATCTGACTTAAAAGCTGCTATTAAAACAAGATTGGTTGTTAGTAAAGGAGAAAACACAAATCCTTTCAATACATCAGTTTATGAAGAAGATGATTATGTATTGGCAGAAGAAAAACCTTATACTGCTGAAAAGGTAGAAGAATTAGTTCTTTCTTTGGCAGGAGGTAAAGATGCAGAAGAAAACTTTTTAGAATTTCTGGAGGACTATGATAAGCACTTCAAAGAAGTTCATCTGAAAGAAGTTGAAGAATCTGTTAGTAAGCCCGACTATAAGGAAGCAAAAGATAAGGAAGAAAAAAAGGAGATGGAAGCTGAATATGAGCTTCGTGTTAGAGCGGCCAAAGAAAGGGCTATTAATGAGTTTTCCGCTATTCTTTCTATATTTTACGAAAGTGTAGGAGAGGATAAAAACAAGCTACCCGTAGGTATTAAAAAGGGTGGTATAAGCGATACTGGTTTGAATTTCAAACCCCGTAGTGCGGCATTGATTCCTGCGGTTCTTGATGAATGTTATGAAACAGATGAAAATGGAGATAAGGTAGTACCTAAAGATTACAACAACGCAAAGTTCTGTGGCGTAAAAATTCTTAAAACTGCGAAAGACAAATATAGCCCGATGAATATCGAGCTTATTTTCTGTCAGCTTTCTGGAAAGCCAAAACAAATTCTCAAGCCAACGGCCAGAGGTAGAGAGGTTTTAGAATGGGTTGTTGTAAAAAGCAAGGTTATACCTATGACTACCCTTACTATGATACAAAACTGGTCTGTTGACCCTAACAAGCGTAGTATGATGCGTTTGTTCACGGGTAACATTCTTGGAGCGTATGGTATTGCAAAGGATAGAATAATGCGTAATTCAACTGGATATAGCCCTATAATTCAGTTTGTTAAATTCACTACTGCTGACAACACATCTATTCGACTTGGTATTAAAGTAACCCCTCGTCATTTTGTAGGGCTTACCCCTCAAAATGTACCCGTTAGCTATCAGCTCAATTCAAATATGTTATTGATTGATTTGGCGAAGTCAAAACAACAAAAGCGAATTCGAAATGCGGCTGAAAACTTCCATATGACATTTAACCCCAGAGGTGAGGGTGGAATTTTGCAAGTATTCATTCTCGGCGGTAAAGCAACAGGACAGGCCGACCCTAAAAAATCAAAGTATTATTGCTACAATAAGGCAAAAGATTATAATGTTTACAATGATGGTGAATTGAGAAATATGTTTCAGCAAGCCGATTTTTATTCGGTTATGAATGTTTTCCAATTTAGGCCAACAAGCGGAGAAAGATATTTTACTGCTAAAGCGATAGGGTTTCAAACGGTTCTGCCCCTCAAAAGCAAGGAAGTAAAGCAGATATTCGATTATATCTACTCCGTTTATCCGTTCAACATCGAAATTATGGGTGTTGAAAGCGAAGAAACAATATACCTAAAAGATGACCCATTCGTTGCAAAAGAGGAAGAAGGTGAAATTGAGATGTCAGAGGGCGAATTTGCTTATGAAACAATCAAGCCATTCGTCAGCATAAAATCTGAATTAGAAGCATTGCCCAAGTTTGTTAGATATGAGCCATCATCTCAAACTACTTATCTTAATAGAAAAGCATCAGTTCGTGAAGCTATCAGTTATGGATTGATACCTCTTGATAATAGTATCGTGGATATGGTTACTCAAGCATACCTATCCATTCCGCAAGATGCAGAAAAAATTAACTTGTCGAAAGCCATTGCAAAAGCTATCGAAGAAGGTAAATCCGATTTTGACATCGGTCGGATGGTTTATAGTGTGTTGTCCAAAAAGATGAACAATATTAAAGTCGTATTCGGCCCAGAAGGGGATGATATTAGTTTCATCGGAGATGTTTTCAAGCGTCATTCAAAAGGCGAAATCGAATTACCACAAAAGAGAAAAGAACAAGAACAAAAAGAAAGGCCAGTCAAACAACTTGATTTAGATACCGCCCAAGAATATATGTGGCTCTTATCTTATAAAGCTAAAACGAAATAAAAATGGACTTGAAGAAATACTTACAAGAAATTGACAACGAGATATTAGGTCAAAAAGAAGCTATTATCAAAAAGATGGTAGCTGAACAAATGCAAACATTTCAATTTGATGAAAAAAACTTATCACCCAATTTAATATCATTATTTATGGCAAAAAGGCAAATTGTTGTTCCTACACCTGAAAAGAAAGACATTCCCTCAATTACGAGTGAAGCTACCGAAATGGCAGACATCGTAAACGCAAAAGTCGCCAACATCTATACCGATTTGTTGGTAGGCAATAATGTTTACTTATATGGTAAGGCAGGAACTGGTAAAACCACACTTGCTAAAAAGATTGCTGATGGACTTCTGAAGCGCAGGTTCTATACAATAAATTGTAATCAGTTTACAAGTCCAATCAATATTATTGGTGGCCAAACTATCGAAGGATATAAGCAGGGTGTACTTGCAGAAGCGTTTGGTCGGGGTGGCGTTTTGATTTTGGACGAGCTTCCAAAACTTGACCCCAATACCGCAGGTATTCTAAACGAAGCTCTTGCCTTGAGTGCCGACCAACCACTCACTATCCGCATTAAAGAGAATGAATACGAAATGTGGGAAAAGGAACTTGAAGAAGCCAAAGGCAAAGATTTAGGATATGATTTGATGAAAAAAGATGGAGGGTTCTTTAAGGTAATCTATCCTACCATTACTGATGGTAAGGGAGATAAAATTCGTAAGCACCCGCAATTCTGTGTAATTGCAACTGGTAATACTGATATGAAATCAATTTCTGCCAACTTTAGCGGGAATAATCGTCAGGACTATTCGCTGGTTGACCGATTTGCAGGTTCTTTCTATGAAATTGGTTTTGATACAGATTTGGAAAAATCACTTACTTATGACTTGGTATATGAGTGCGCCATCATCATCAGAGATGTACTTATCAAAGATGAAAGCTCAATCGAATCGGTATCACTTCGTACTATGCTAAATTTTAATCGTGTATATGAGCAACAAGGTCTGCGACTAATAAATGGAAACGAGGAATTTACCTATAAGGCGATTTCAATCAATGAAAAAGAAAAAGATGGTCGTATCAAGACACGAATTATGGCTAAAACACTGAAAGATTCTGTGGTTAGCTTTATTAATACATTACCTGCTGCAAAACAAAGTGAAGTTCGTGCAACAGATGTAGAATCATTAGCGGCTTCTAACATTGATATTGACAGATTTATTGAGGAATTCAAGCGTATTCACGGAGTTGACCCGATTACTGCTAAACCAGTATAAGAATGAGTACTTTCACAGGCACACCGAATCAGATACCAAAGGCAGATAGAAAAGCGGTTCTCCGTTTTTTTAAGACGATAGATACATTTTTCGAATTCTTCGATAAAATTGAACTAACGGATAAATCTATCAATGGTGGCGGTGGTACTTATAGAGATATTTATGATACCACTATGCGCTACACAGAAGAAAGTATGCGCCAAAATGATACGAGTTGGCTTGGTGAACCTTGTCCAGAGTCGGTTGAAGATGCTTTGAGTAGAAGAAGGTATCAAAATATGCCTGACTTCAACGAGGTGTATCGAAATAGTATTGCCCCCAGAATACAAGACATTTTAAGAAATTCTTCGGCAGATTTAGAAGTACCTGTCTTAAAATACAATGATTTAGGGCTTGGCACTTTTGATTTCAATAAAGCATCTACTGGACTAATTGCTTTGTATAAATACTATTCATTCGAAAGAAAAGAATATGTAGAGGGCCAGTTGGTTGAAACATATCAAGATGGGGATGCTTACAAATACCGCTTAATTACTGATGGCTCTCCAGTAGTATTAGTTCCATCGGTGAGAGATGAGGACGATAAAAAACTTATTGAAAAGGCATATAAAGATATTTACAACGGGGCAAATCCTTTTGAAGCACTAAAGCAATACGGACTTAAAGTTGGAGGCACTAACGCTTTTTCAAGCACAATTAAAAAGTCCTATGTGCTAAAAGAGAAGTTCCCCAAACCTAAAAATGCGGTTCGTATATTTTTCAAAGTAGGAGAAAATTGTAATGTAAGATGGCCTTCTTACAAGTGGGTGGGTTATGCAGCAATAGGAATTGCAGAACTGCTTGACACATTAGGGTATGCTACCAGTATTGTTGGAGTAAATGGAAACCAGTCCAGAATCAATATTAATGGTTCATTAGAAAATGGTACAAGATTTTGGGGCATCACATTAAAAAGATTTGAGGAAACATTAGATAAGGACTCACTACTTTATATTGCTTCTGACCCTTCATTTTTCAGGGTTAAAATATTTGATTGCATTATTAAAAGAGCTTCATATCACGATGACCATCTAAATACAGGGCTTGGAAGAACATCTTATAAAGATGAGTTAGAGCAAATGATATTCAACGAATATGGTAAAAGAGATAAGCTATTCTTTGATAATGGTAAGAGAAACGAAAACTCTCAATTCTTATACTATATTTTAACAGACATCTATAGCGAGGAAGATATGAATACGGCGATACTGGAAATAGGATTAGATGTAGTTAATAAAAATAAAGAGGCGAGAGAAAGAATTTATGGTTTGATGGCTGCACAAAATTCTTGATATGGCACTACAAAAGATAAAAGAAGATATTGCAAAAAGGAGCATAGCGAAGAACATTGGATATTTTCCCCAAACAGGCGGCTCAAAGCAGGAGTATGGTTACAGATACTGCAAGAGCGAAATGAAGGGGATGGAGGATAACTATTTTGTAGTTAGTAAGATTATTCGCTTTACGGGTAGCTCCATAACAGATTTCGGGTATAATGTGTATGTGTATGATAAAAATGGCAACTACATAGACGACCCCGTAATATCCGAAAAATGCAAAGGAGCATTTTTTGAAACATTGAACGATGTAACAGAATGAAGGTATTCCTAAATGATATAAAAAAACACGATTGGTTGGTCGCAGACATAATGTCTATGACTTGGGGCAAGAACTTTCTGTTGCTAAAACCCAATTTTTATTTCGTGTTTCAATACAATCTAATCGAATCTGAAAGTGGGATAGCTATTGAAACTTCACAGAATTTGTTTGAAATCAACGATGGTATCTATCGTAATATGAGAGCGCAGCATATTGGATATATGAAAGAGCCATTTGATACCACAAACTACCTTTTCTATAGCATACTGAAAAGTGCGCTTACCAGTCAAGAAAATATCGATAAACTCAACGCACTGTTTGTTGAGTATATGTACACGGACTTGCAGGAAAACAAACAAAACCTTAAAGTCAACCTTAAAGCTAATCAGGAGATAATCAGCCGAATTAGTTTTAGTAACGCATTAAACAGAATTTTCTCTATCAACCCTAATCCTGTTAATGGGTTGTGTATGGTATATGATTTGGTTGACCAGTGTGCATTTAGAAATTCGGGTAAATCAATTTATGGTGGTCTTTTAACTAATATCGTTAGGATGGTAAAAAACCCTAACGGGGGTATTTTGCCTGAATATGCAAATAGTTCGATGCGCTACCTGATTATCGGAGAAGTGGCTGCAAAAGATGACCCTATGCTTGATAAGGCCAAAGAGCTATACAGGTCGGGTAACAATCCAAAGAGCATATATCTTGAAACAGGATGGTATTTCAATAAGTTTGATTCAAAATGGCGTAAAAGGATTTCTGATGATACTTTTTTTGTTGACTACAAGAAAGTAAGAAAGGATGGCGATAAAGAATACTATACCCCACCTAAATACGGGCTTGAGAACTTTAGAAAGCTATCCGATAACATCGTAAAAGAAAAGACAACGCTACTAAAAGCATTCGTAAATGGTTACGATGCAAAACTTGGAGATTTCTTCTCGTTTGATGAGGCATATGCCCTTTATCCAGAGCTTAAAAACATTTTGGGGTTATATTCTGTAAATGTTCTTCAATCTAATGAATATTCTTTTTACTTCAACCCATCTGACCCCAATGGTTTAGTAATAGTTTCGGGTAGTTTGTTTGGATATACACCTGAAAAGATTAAGTATGTTGCCCTCCACGAAATTCAACACTATATTCAAAAGGTTGAGGGATTTGGAAACGGAGGTAATGAGAACCTTGCTGCGCTCGTAGATGCAGTTGGGGGAAGCTCTGTCAGGTCATTTTTTATATCACTATCAAACTTCCAAAAAAGATTTACAGAGGTAGCTTCTTTAATACCAGTAGAAAAGTTTCAAGAGCTTATCGATAAATTAAAAAGTAGAACTTATCGAGATTATCAAATTAGGTATAAGAATAGATTTATCAATGCTTCTTCGTATATCAATATGATTTACAAAGGACTTGAGAATATCATTAAAGAACCTAATCAGATTAATGAGAAAGCAGTAGATATTAGCTACTACATAGTTACCCTATATTCAATGGTTGATGAAACCAACGGGGATATTGAAAAGTTTGTAGAGCAATATGTAGGTATTGATTACATAGAACTATTCAAACAAGCATTAGCCCAGAATAGAAAAGCGGTTGAAAGAGAAACAAACCTTGTTCAAAAAGGATGGACTGCCCAAGATTTGTACATTTTGAATTTCCAAACTTACGAATCGCTGGTTGGAGAGGTTGAGGCAAGATTTACCCAGCAGACATCTAAAATACCGAAAGAGCTTAAAAATTATTTTGAATTCTATACATCGGAAACAGTCAATCCAAGTAGGGTAGCGGTTATTAGCGAAACTATACTTTCTGATGTTCAAGCGGAGGCGGCATTGGAAACAAAGGATGGCAAATATGTTATGCACTTGCCAGAAACATATTCTAACACTATCAACATTCTTCACGAAACGGGGCATATCCTTTTTGATTTTGTTCCAGAGATTTTGGCTGATGCAGAAGCGACCGAAAAAGCTATTTTATTGGATTATAGAAGCGTAGAGGAATTCTTTTGTACTTCTTTTGTGGACTATATTCACAGAAAAAACATTGACCCACTATTGACTGAAGATTTGAATAAAGAAAGGGAGGTAGTGAACTTTACCGAGTTTGATACCATATTCGATAACCTTTTGTATGGAAAATCTGAAATAGATGAGTTTGGGTTATCAAAAAGATTAGATTTTGTAAGCAAATTAATGGAATAGGATGCCAGAAGAATTTGACGATATATTTGAAACGGAAACCGAAATCACCACTGGTGTTGATGTAGGCACTTCAGGTACTTACGGAGGAGATAGGGGAACCAGAGGGGTAGATGGGACTAATGGCTCGGACGGAACTTCGGGTTCTGACGGCACATCGGGGTCGGAAGGTACATCTGGCAGCGAGGGTACATCGGGTTCTGAAGGAACATCTGGTTCAGAGGGTACATCTGGAAGCGAGGGAACATCGGGTTCTGAAGGAACATCTGGTTCAGAGGGTTCATCAGGTTCTGAAGGTACATCTGGCAGCGAGGGAACATCGGGTTCTGAAGGAACATCTGGCAGCGAGGGTACATCGGGTAGCGAGGGTACATCTGGCGGAGAGGATGATAAAGAGTATGTAATTGTACTTAAATATGGAGCGTTTAATGGCTTATTAGGTGAATTACTTGGCCCAGAGGGTGATAAGTTTGCCATTGAGCTTGTTAATGAGAAAAGGCCAATAATTCTTTTCAGGGAAGAATTTTGTACGATTGGCGATAAGGTTGACTTTTACAACTTTGAAGAAAAGGCGGTTGGAACTATACGAGATATTAAAAAACAATCTGGTGATGAACCCACATACCCTGAAGCTAAAATATTCAGCGAAGAAGGTGTTTTGTATGCAGTTATTGGAAAAAAAATCATTTGCCTACACAACGAGCAGGAAAAAGAATCTGATGAGAGCGTAGAGTGTGTGAGCTTGAACTTCATAGCCGATATATTGCCTGATTATCCGTCAGCAAAAAACAGGCAAGAAAAAATTCAGCTACTTTCGGTAAATCTTTTAGACAAAGAACAATGGAATTATATCAAAAATGTTCTTAAAAATGGTAAAATAGCAGTTAGTAAATTATTTAAGAAGATATTAATAGAAGCTGATTATCAAAGCGATAGCGACAAATATGTTTTTTCTAAAGCAAAAGTTCAGCGATTTCCAGAATTACAAGAACTTGATAAAAAGTTACTTCAGTACTTCATTTTACTAATTAAGAATAATCCAAACTATTTAACTGAAACAGGTTACAAGAGCTTCTTGTATGATAATTTGGCTACTTATGTCAATTCTGCAATAGTTAGCCCCAGTTCATCTGTTGTTTATCCAATGTATTTGGCTGCAATAAGCGATACAGAGTTTATCGTTGGAAATAACATTTACATAGATAGTGATGAAGTTCCTGACAGAACTGATTTTTTCACTTATAGCATAGATAACGAAGCCAAAGAAATAAACATCACATCCAATAAGAAAAAAGAAGCACTATCTGTTATTGTTTATTTGGTCAATCTTTTGACTGACACTGTAAAGGCAAAGTATGGAGAACCAACCGCAGTTTTGGAAAAAATGAACAAATTTGTAGAGCTTATAAGCATCTGGGATGCACTAAAAAAATAAATAAAAAACAAGAAAAAAAACATAATTTTGGTATATGGCATATAAAATTCAAGAACTTGTAGAAAGTGGGTTTGACTTTTCGCAAGTTTACCCCGAAAAGCAACAGGCGGTAAGGGAAAGTACAGGGATGGACTTTGACCTTGCGGGAGTTGTAAAATTTTTGCAACGGCAAACCAACAACTTTACTACTGAAAATCCAGTAGCAAAAGATTTAGATAATGCCGTATTTGTTCTTGTTGGAAAATGGAAATCTGAAAGTGGTGGCGGAATGCAAGAACCAGAACCTGTTGACGATAAAGCAACAGAGGAGATTAAAAAGGAATTGAAGGTTGCTGAAAAAACAGAAGAAGAAAAACAAGCTGAAATCCGTGAAGCAATCGAAGTCCTTGAAATGCTTGGAGATGACCTTGATGAAGAACAAAAAGAAGCTCTTGAAATCTTAAAATCTTTATTGGCTTAAAAAAATAAGATATGAACAACGAATTAGTACAACAGATTGAAAAAATTGAGAAGAACCTCAATAACCCTAACCTGCCTGATAGTGCCAAAGCAAAACTCAAAGAGAAAGTTGAGGAGCTAAAAGCCAAACTCAAGGAAGCCGAAAAGGATATTGAGAAAAAAGAGGAAAAACTCGAAAAAGAGGAAAAAAAAGTTCAAAGTGATGTGCAAGACGAAATTGCCAAACTTGAAAAGAACCTCAACAACCCTAATCTACCTGATAGCGTAAAAGAAGTAATGCGCAAGAAAATTGCTGCTGCCAAAGAAAAACTGGCAGAGCAAAAACAGGAAATCAAGGAAGATAAAAAAGAAGCTGCCGAAGAAAAGAAGGAGCTTAAAGAAGCTGCAAAGGATGTAGAGAAGGTTGCTAAAGAAGTAGAAAAAGTAGCCAAGCAAGAGGATAAACCTAAAAAGGCAGTTCGTAAGCCAATAAAGAAGGCCAAAAAAGAAATTAAGAAGCCAAAGATTAAGGTTAAAGAAAGAGCCGAGCGTTCTGAAAAGCGCAAGAAAGAAATGCGCAAGATTGCTACCGAGCTTTCAGCTTTGATTGAAAAGAATAAGAAACTCCGTAAGAAGTACGAAGGACAAGGAGTTGACCTTGACCGAGATGCAGGTCGTTCTGCAAAGCCATTTGGCTATCGTTTCAAGGGTAGGAAAGATTATCGTGTACCTACCGAAGCTCAAATCAAGCGTGGGCTGAAGCGTGGTACTATTGACTACGAAGCTCGTCCAAACCGCTCCGATGTATATCCTAAAGGTTACAAAGGAAAGATTAAGTTAGCTAAAGGTGGAATGGACGATGGAAGTCCTAACTATGAAGGAGCTAATCGTAAATTCAACGATGGTAATTTGAATACAGAATGGGCAATGCTTTTGCAACAAGATGACTTGCGTATCAGCAAAAGCAAAGATGCAAACGCAGACCCTGATAGACCATACATTTTAGATATTAATGATATGGCATATTTTTATGAATCTGAATCCGATAGAGATTTTGACTATGAAACTATTAAGGGATTAGCCAAGCATAGAAAAATGAAGAAAGGTGGCGATGTTCAGGGCAAAGTAACCAACAAAGCTATCGACAAGCAGAGATATGCCAAGCCAAAGGGATGGCGTTGGAAAGACGATGCGCTCAAAGTTGTTGGCAAAGTCAAAATGTCTAAATCTCCATCCAAGTTTATGAGGGATAAATTCCCTGACTTGGTTTATTGGGAAGGCAGAGATGATAAGTCAGATAAAAACCCATCACGCAGGTATCAATCAATTTAAGATAAATTAAAAACAAACACTATGAAATTAATTAACGCAGAGCTAAAGCAAAAGCAACTAAAGTTAAAAGACCTACCAGCAGAACTGCAACAACGAATTGCAGATTTTCAACAAATGGTTCTGTCTTTTAATGATTGGTATGATAACTGGGAAGAAGGAGAAAAAGAAGAAGAAGAAAAAAAAGAACTGGATGAAAAAGAAAATGAAATAGCTGAAGAAGAAGTAGCTCTTGCAACAGAAATCAGAATGCTTGGACAAGAACCTGCCCCTGCACCCGAACCTGCACCAACACCCGCACCTGTAGAAAAAGAAGAAAGTGGAGGAATCGGTTGGTTGGTTTTTGGAGCGGTAGTTTTAGTTGGAACACTTGGACTGGTAAATGTCTTGAAAAAGAAATGATATGAAATGATGGCTATAGCAGCTCCACATAAATAGAAATCAGGTCGTGTGAACAACACGGCCTTTTTTCCTTATACAAACAAAACGAAAATGGCACGAAAACTGAAATACAACGATGAAGAAGGCGGAATGGCCAAAGCTCAATTACAGAAAATTGAGATGTATGCCGCCAAACTGAATGAGATGATTCACCCCGAAGATGAGTTGGAGGGATGGGTTCAGAATAAGTTGTCGGTTGTAGCTGCTTATATGGGAGATGTTAAGCATTATTTGGACTATGCCTTACAGAACGAGCCAGAATATAAAGAGTTTGCTAACGGGGGTATGATGGATAAGCCCCGCTACTGGGAGGTTGAATTCACTTGGGATGCTGCTGATGAGGAAAGCCGTAAAGTAAATGTTATGGCTGAAAGCGTATCTGATGCAGAGGAGCAGGTTAAAAAGAAGTTTGGCCCTTATTATGAAGGATTGAAAGTCGTAGAGGTAGAGGAAGATAAAGAGATTACTTGGGATGAATATGAAAAGCGTCCTAAAAAATACGAAACTCGCTCTTATAGTAAGGAAGAAATGGATGAAATTACGAGAGCGCAAATTAAACACGATGAGGAGCAATTAAGACGAGAACAGGGTTTTGCTGATGGAGGAATGGTTGATAATTATTCCACTTGGAATTTTTGGAAAAATGAATATGAAAATTATATTGAAGAATTAAAAGAAAATATTAAAGCTGATTATGATGATGATGAAGTTTCATTTCTAACGAAACAACAAGAATATGAATTAGAGTCGTATCAACATAGATTAGAAAAACATTTAGAAAAAGGTAAAGAAAAAGGATGGTACGCTTCAGGCGGAATGATGGCGAAGGGGGGAAAGATAAAAGCCCAAAAAGTTTGGTTAGTAAATGTTAAATTAAATGGTAATGATGTAAGGATTATGCCTATTTCTGATGAGGTATTTGATAAGCTAAAAAATAATGAAAAACTGAAATTAGAAAAATTAGAAGAAACAGGTGCAAGACCATATAGTTTGGATGAAGTTTATACTATTGTTAACGAATTTCATTACAAACAAGATTATGCTTCAGGCGGAATGATGGCGAAGGGTGGAAAGGTAGAAGATGAATTATATGTTGCAGAATATAGAAAAGGAGAGTGGACGGTAAAAGATAAAAAAAATCCTTCAGGCAATTATACTTTATCTACAAAAAAAGAGAATGCTGAAAGTGTACGAAAAGAATTAATCAATAAACCATCATTATTAAAGTATTATAGAAAAAACGAATATGCTTCAGGCGGAATGATGAAGTATGAGGGTTCTACGGAAGCAGAAGATTTCAAAGAAGCTGAAGAATACATCGGTAAAGATGTTTGGGAAACCCTTTCGAAAGAAGATAAGCTGAATGCCACCCAATACCTGAAAGCAAAGGGTGTTATTGGCTTTTATGGTCAAGAGGAAGAACTCGCCGATTTTATGGCTTCTCAATATGCCAAAGGCGGTAGCTTGTATAGGGGAATGCGACCTTCTCCAAGCATCAGCGCAACTGCATATCCAAGAGGTTTCAAAATGATTGGAAACGATGGTAATATGTGGGAAATATCTTTAGATAGTCGGGGTGTTCACAGATGGACTAAATCATCATCGGCAACACGCAACGACAGAACCGAGCAAAAAGCAAAAATCAGAGAAGCAATAGAACTTCTTGAAAGTATGCGTGATGAAATAGATGTGGAAGATGAAATTGCAACACTTAAAAAACTTCAATAAAATGAGAAGTCCATACAGAAAAATAAAAAGAAAGGTTAAGGTAAAACCCGCAGTCATATTACCAGAGTTACCCGCAGAGGAACAAGTTCAACAAATGGTTGGCTCTGATTGGTTTCGAATGAGCGAACAAGACCAAAAATCATTAACAAAAGAAATGATTGCAGATGGTGTTGTTACTAAAATGGAAAATGGCGGAGCGGTAAGTAGCACCAAAGATTTATGGAATAATCTCGAACCACAGATTCGTTACGATGTGTTGTTAGAGAACTTTACGATGGGTAAAGATGAACCTCTGTATGACTTCACACTTCGCAAAATAAGAAAGATGGCTTTTCTGCCATACAAACTTTTAGGTGCTGATTATCAGAGTAAAGTTGACAACGCACTTCAAATGGGATGGGGTGGTAAGGTTATGGCTGAAGGAGGAAGTGTCGCTGCTACAAAAATCAAAGTAATCTATACACTTGGAGATGGCAAAATGGTTACTCAAAATTACAATTCTAAAGAAGAAAGCGATGAGGGTATTGCCAACTATATGATTGAAAATGATGTGGTAGATGTAAAAGTAGAAGAAGAAAAGAAAAAAAGTAGCTTGGCCGATATTGCGAAAGTTGAGAAAAAAGGAGCAAAATCCAAATCTGACCAACCTAAAGTTGAACTCGATGGTTACGAAAGTGATATTGCTGAATATAAGCGTATCAATGAGCGAGTTAACATAATGAAAGCTGAAAAGGAAATTGTTAGCGGCAGAATTAAAGAAGCGGCACTACAAAAGTGGTTAGAAATGTATGAGGATAAAAGAACAAATCCTGATACTATAAAACTGGTTGATGGTGATGAAAGTATCTTATATGTACCCCAAGACAAATATCTTTCTGTAACGGACGAGAAAAAAGCTATGCTCGAAAATTATGGTAAGAACTTGGTCGAAACCGTTACCACATACGAGTTTACCGATTTAATTGAAAAAGAATTACCAAACGGACAGACGATTGGAGAGGTTGTAATTGGTATGATTATGGATAACAAGTTAATTCCAGAGAGAGATAAGATGAACCTTATAAAAGCAAAAGTAGTTTCAAGAGTTCCAAAAGGGACTATAGATAGGTTACTGGACTTTGAAAATCCCGAAGAAGTATTTAAGTTGGTTCAGCCAACGGTTATGCTTCGATAAAACGAAAAAGTAAAATTAAAAAAGAGAAAATATGAGTTACTTACAAGCAATGATTGACAAGAAAATAGAGAAAGAACAACTACCGAGAGGCGTACAAGTAAAGATTGAAAAGCTCCAAGAAATCTATGAAAAAATCTCGGAGTATGATAATGAGAATGATTTGGATGATGAGGAGCAAGGACATTTAGAGAAATTAAAAAAAGGTGCAGAAGCACTTAATGACGACATCGAAAGGTCAATTTTGAAATTTGACCCAGAGAAGTATAAAAAGAAGCTCGAAGTGATGATGGAGGTTAGAGCGAAGCGTAAGCAGGGGAATAATCCCCCTCCTGCGAAAGTTTCAAAACCAACAGAGCATATTGTTGAGCAAAAGATTGCAAAGGTTAGACAAAATGCTGAAGTAGTTCCTGATGAATTGGAGCTTTGTGAGAATTGTGAGGAAGATTTAAGAAACGGCAGATTGACTTTATCGGAAATCGAAGCGGCCAAAAGTCGCAGGGATTTTGATGAAGAACAGGAATTCGAGAAAGTTAGTAATGCCAAACCCAGAAAATTATCTACATCGGTAATTATGATGGGAATTGGAGCATTTATATTAACTTGGGGAGCAGTAAACTTCTTCAGAGAAAGAAGGGGTTAAATTAAAAAAAACAAAAACAAAGCATATGGCACAATTTATTGTATCAGAACCAGAACGCACCGAAGATGGACTTTTCCTAATTAAACTTTTGGCAGAGGATGGAACAACCCTTGCTGAAGGTCAGGGAAAAACCCAAGAAGAAGCTATCGAGGATGCAAAGTCAAAACTCTAAAAAATTATTTTATGGGAGATGAGTACGGGCAACCGAAAGACAAAAAGTCGGTTTGGGATACTTTAGGAACTGGAATCGATAAGTTTTTCACATTCAGAACTACTCAAGAACAACAGAAAATTGAGGAGCTACGGCTCAAGCAATTAGAACAACAAGGTTTAATTGAAGGAGAAGAAACAAGGCGTTCACAAAGTGCTACCGAGCAGTTTTTGGCTAAAATCAAAGCAAACAAGGCCGTATTAGTTCCTTTGGCTATTGCGGGTGCTTTGGCTATCGCTGGAGTCGGGTACTACTATTTCAAAAAAGCTAAAAAGAGTTAATTAGGTGTTATCGCAGGATACTACCTATTGAAAAAGTAGTAGAGGTTACTTAAAAGAAATTAAATGAGCAAGTTGAGTGAATATCTGGCTCTTGTACCGAGAGGTATCAAGAACTTGCCACAAATATTGGAAGCCGTAACAAACCAAGTCCAAATGGAAATGGGTACGCTTCCAAAAGAGAGCAAGGACATAATCATAGGGAGAAGGTTAATCTGCGCTACCTGTCCCTATATGAGTAGAAACGCAGTTAAAGGGTATGGAATAGATGGAAAGACGGATGTGTACAAGACGGACAGAGATGATGACCATTGTATATGGTGTGGATGTCCTATTGCTTCACGGACGGCAAGTTTGGAAATGAATTGTGGAATTCAAAACTACAATTATGAAAACAAAGCAGACATACCCTTAAAGTGGAAAGAACATAAAATATATTTTAAGAACTTTTTGAGAAAGAAATAATATGGCATACTCGATAACAAAATATACCAGAGATAAGGCAAAGAAGCTGGGTGTTGTCGTTAAGCCAAGCTCTGTAAAGGGCAAAAAGATTGATGTCTTTAACAAGAAGGGCGAGAAGTTAGCATCTATTGGAGCATTAGGGATGGGCGACTATCCGACCTTTATGCGAGAGAAGGGTAAGGACTATGCTAATGTAAGGCGCAGATTGTATAAAGACAGACACAAAAAAGATAGGCATAAACGAGGAACGGCTGGTTACTACGCTGACCAACTGCTCTGGTAAAATGTCCCCTTTTTTCAAAAAATAGGAACAACAAACAAACAAAAACAAACAAAATGATACCTTTTTTATTAGCAGCCGCAGGTGGTTATCTTATAGCCCAATCACAATCCAAAGATACTTTTGCAAAGGGCGGGGATGTTTCAGATTTGAATGATAAAGTACTCGAAGCACAAAGAGAGTACATAAAACAAAGAAATATAATTAAGGGCCTAAACATAGTTGGCAGCCAGATTGGTCTTG
>Ga0169931_10002399_pt1 | contig 30619 bp, 23 predicted proteins | sample Kivu_15m_20L_FD_129675 | JGI IMG/M metagenome (GOLD analysis project Ga0169931, IMG submission 129675) | Freshwater microbial communities from Lake Kivu, Western Province, Rwanda to study Microbial Dark Matter (Phase II) - Kivu_15m_20L... | ecosystem: Environmental > Aquatic > Freshwater > Lake...
TCGCCTGGAATCCTCGCGCCTTGCGGGGAGCGCCGAACCACCTGACATCTGCAGCGGACTTTCGAATCAACCCACTAGTGTCCTGATTCAAAATTTCGCCGCATATCTCAGGCGCCTCGCCGCGACGGGCGGCGTGGCTGCGATTCGGTGACCCAGATCGCTTCGCCTGGAGTCTTCCCTCCTCGCGGGCGACTCCGATCGATCGAGCTCTTCGACAGACGTCGGAAGCGGGGGACGCGAGCGGAGCGGCGGCTCAGCGCGGTTCGAGTTCGACGTCGACCGTCGTCGTGGGATCGACCTGGATCGCGGCAGCTGCGGTCGTGGCACGCGGGCCGAAGTGCAGCACCCCAGCGGGCGCGGTGGCGATCTCGAAGCCGGCGCTCGCGTCGAGTTTGCTCCAACCCTGGGCGCGCCACGTGCCGTCGCCGCGCCACTCCCACGTCAGCACGTCGCCCGCCGCGCCGCCGCGTTTGCGGCCCTGCACGCGACCGGTTGCGGGCGCGTAGAACCAGTCGTTCGCGCCGCTGCGCAACTCGACCTCGCCCTCCATCCGCAGCCCGCTGTGGCTCGTCGGCGGCGCTTCGAGCGTGATGCGCCGCACGCCGCTGGGCAGCGACGTGAGCGTGAAGCGACCGTCGGCGTCGCAGGTCGCGCGACGGCCTTCGACCTCGACCGTCCAGCCCTGCGCCGCGGCGCCGCCGAGCGTCAACTGACCGTCCATACGAGCCAGGCCCGCGTCGGGCGCCGGCAGCGCGATCTGCGTCGTGCTCCCCTCGGCGACCTCGCACAACACGGCCAGTTCGGGCGCCCAGCCGGCGGCGATTTCGTCGGCGCTCGCGCGCCGTTCGACGATCCACGGACCGGGCGCGAGCGCTTCGAAGGCGAAGGCGCCGCGTGCGTCGGTCGTGGTGGAGCGGTCGTGCCCGTCGCCGCGCCGCGCGATTATCGTCACGCCCTCGGCGCGCTTGCCATGGCCCGGCGCCGCGTTGCCCGCGATGGCGCCGCCCGCGCTGAGCGCGAAGTCGACGCCCGCGAGTCCCTCGCGCGCGCGCAGCTGCAGTGGGCCGCGGTCGAGCGTCGCGCACTGCGGCGCTTCGACGCGCACCCAGTAGGCGCCGTCCTGCGCGCACTCGAGCGTGTAGCGACCGGTCTCGTCGCTGCTGGCGCGCACCAACGCGGCGCCGTAGCGCGCGCCGCTCGCCTGCGGATCGAGCGCGGCGTGCAGGCTGACCGTCGCGTTCGGCAGCGGTGCGCCGTCGCGCGTGAGCGCGCCGCTGATTCCCGGCGGACCGCGCAACACGATCACCAGCGGATCGTCGAGGCGCGCGGGGTCGAACGGGCCGGCGACGACGCTGTACACGCCCTCGGCTTGGAGTTCGATGGAGAACACAAACGCCGGAACCGCGAGCGTCGTCAGCCCCTTGGGTCGCGGCGCGGACGCCTCGTCGAGCAGCACGAGCGGCTCGACGGGCACGCCCGGCGCGAGTTGTTCGTCGAGGCTCTCGAACAAGCGCAGCGCGAACCGTTCGAGCGGCGCGCCGCTCGCGTCGAGCACCTGCAAGCGCACCTGCCGCGCGGGCGCCAGTTGCAGCGGCGCATCGAGCACTCCGGGCGCGACGTTGGAGAGGCGGACGGCCTGGAACCGGCCCTGCGGATCGCTGGCGATCACGTGGTGCGGCGCGCGCGAGCTGAGCTCGTGCGTCCACAACCCGCTCTCGTCGCACTCGCCGCGGCCGGTCGCGCCGGAGCTGCGGTCGTGGAAGCGGTAGTCGATGCGCGCACCGGGCAGAGGCCGACCGTCGGGATCGAGCACGCGCACGCCGAGCATGGTGTCGCGCGCAACGCGCGGCGGGACCAGCTCGAGCCCCTCGATCCGAGCGCCCGCGCGCGCTTCGAATGGCGGCGAGGAGACCCACAACGTGGCGCCGTGGAAGCCGGCCCACACGCACAACGCTCCCGCCGGCGCGTCGACGAGTTCGAACTCACCGTCGGGCCCGCTGACCGTGCTGCACAGCGTCGGGCCGCGCGGCGTCGTGCTCGCGCCCTGTGCGGCGAACTCCGCGCGCGTGCAGCGCACTTCGAGTCCCGCGAGCGGCGCGCCGGCGCCGTCGCGCACGCGGCCGAGCACGCGCACTCCCGGCGCCAGCCGCCAGGCCTCGAGCTCCAGCTCCGCGCCCGGCGACACGCTCAGCACGTGTTCGTGCACGCCCAATCCCGGCGCGCGCGCGCGCAGCAGCGCCACGTTCGACGGCGCCGGCGGGTGCTCCAGCACGAGCTCGAAGCGGCCGTCCTCCGCGCTCCGCGTGCGCTCCGGTGGATAGACGCATTCGATCTCCACTCCGGCGAGCGCTTCGCCGCGCGGCCCCAGGCAACGTCCGCGCAGCGTCGAACGTCCTGCGGACGGAGCGGCGCGTGTCGCGGTCGTGGGCGGCGCCTCGGGTGCGGCCGAGTCGAGCGGTACGAAGTCGATCGTGCGCGAGCCGCTCGGCGCGGCGTCCGCGGTGCTCGAGGACGCATTGTTCGCGCGCCACCACAACGCGGTGAGCGCGGCGATCGCCAGGATCAGGACGAGGAGCTTCTTCAACGGCGGGCGGCCGCCGGCGCTCGAGGCATCGGACGACGCGGGGGCGGAGTGTAGGGCAGCGCTGCGCTGGAACGCAGACGCACCCCGCGCAAAAATCCGGCGCGTTCCGCGCTCGTGGGTTGGCTCGAGCGACAGGTTCGAGGTCCGCGCGCGCGGCCGGCGGCGGATTGCGGTTGACCGGGCAGTGCGAGGCGCTCATGCACCGCCCGCGAACGCAACCAGCGGCGGCGCGCGACGCAGCGCGCGCAGTCCGTGCGCTCGAGCTCGGCGCCGTGCGTTCGACGGCGCCAGCACGCGAGCGCCCAAAAAAATGTGCGCCGCGACGAGTTGGAACTCGCCGCAGCGCAGTGTGTGGATCGCAGGCCTGTCGGCGGTCAGCTCGGGTGCACGCTGATCGCGCCGCTGGCGTGGCGCACGGCGCGCAGGAACTCGACGCGCGCAGCAGCGCCAGCGCGGCGAGTTCGAGCCACAGGCGGCGGCGCGAGCGCGCGAACACGCGCGGCAGGGTGGGGGCGGCGCCGGACTTCATCGCACGCGCGAGCGCAGTTCCGCGGCCACCAGCGGGCTCTCGAGTTGTTCGACGCCGCGCACGGCCGCGTCGCAGACTTCTTCGGCCTCGCGGCGCGCGAGCGGCGAAGCGCTCATCAGGCCCGTGGCGGCGAGCACGTTGTGGCCGCGCTCGCGCAGCCAGCGCACGCCCTGCGCCGCGCCGAGCGCGTCCGCGGCCGCGAACAGCACGCCGTCGAAGGCGCGGTGCGAGAAGCTCGCTTCGAGCAGCGCGCGTGTCTCGCGCTGCAGCAAGCCGTCCGCGACCTCGACCACGATCACCTCGCTGCCCGCTTCGCACAGGTGCGCGATCAAGGTCGCGCTGATCGCCTCGATCTGTTCGTGCGGCGCGAGGTAGGTCGTGGCGCAACCCGCGTCGACGAAGTCGAGCACCTCGCGCGCGCCCGAGTCGCGGAACAGGAACGGGTCGCCCGAGGCGCCGGTGCCCGTGACCTTCGCCGCGCCGACGCGCAGGCCCAGGCGCGACAGTCCGCGGATGAGCGCGGCCGCGGCCGTCGTCTTGCCCGAGTCCATCGAGGCGCCGAGCAGCGCGAACACCGGCGGGCGCTGCGCCGGCAGCGTGCGCGGCGCGAGCGCCGCGGAGGCGAGGTTGAGCGGCGCTCCGTGCGCATCGGCGATCAAGCCCAGCGGCGTGAGCGCCGTCGGCTCGCTCATGCGCGTGTTCGCTGCGACGACGCGCGCCGCGATGCCGCCGCCCGCGGCGAGGTGGCACGGGCCGAGGTCGGCGGGCACGAGCGCTTCGAATTGGCCCGGCGCGTAGCGGTGGCCGTACGCGACGACGATCTCGTCGCCGACGAACAGACTCACACGACGCCCGCTGGGGGTCCTGCAGCTTGTCGTGCTGTCCAAGTGCGTCGACTCGCGCGAGCACGAGGTCGCCCGAGCGCGGCGCGACGTCGGTCAGCAGGCGCACGTCGGCGCCGAACGCGACGCGGCGCGTGGTGTGCGCGCGCTTGGCCAGTTGCAGGCGCTCCGCCACCGTCGCGTGCGAACGCTCGCGGAAGGCCGCGACGAGCGCCGCTTCGCGCGCCGCCAGCGGGTTCGAGGGTGGGAGTCGTCGGTGAGCTTCATCGGTGTGTGGGCGAGTTGCATCGCGGTGTGCTCGCGCGCCGGGCGCGTTGCGTGAGGGGTGGGTGACAGGCGCCGCGCCTTGCCGCGCGGACTGCCGACCCCGATCGCAAGCTGCGCGCCCAGACCGCGCGCTCGCGCCGCGCCGCGGCGGCCAACCCCGCTCCGCGGGCCCTTAGGGCGGGCTTTGGGAATCGCTTTCCAGGCCGCGGCGGCTCTCGCCGCGGCGCCGCGGATTCGCCTGTTGTCCAGGATGTGGACGGTCGGCTGGACGTTTCTGGAGTCCGGACGGCGGATCTGGGAAGGGCCGGGGCCGCGCTCGCCCGCCGACCCCAAAAGAACGCCGCGATGCGTCGAAATGCACCGCAATGGCCCAATATCAATTGGACGTCGCAAAGCTGGGGCGACGGCCGTCCCAGCGTGTCGCCGGCCGAACGAAGTGTCGGCGTGCCGCCCGCACCAACGGGCGTTGCGGTCGTTCGTCTGGGGCGGTGACGCGACGCGGCTCGCGCGCCTGCGGCCGCCGCCGCGCCACGTGCGGCGGCACGCCCCAACGCTCCGCGCGCCCGGGCCGACGTGGCCGCTCCTCAGACCGTCGTCAAGCGCCGCAGCGGGCGGCTCGAGCCGTCGTCGAGCCGCCCGCGCGCTGCGCGCGGCCGAAGAACGACGCCGCGACGGGCGGCTGCGTTGCGCCGACCGTCACGTGGGAGTTCCAAGGAGCAGGCGCCGTCCGCAGCGCTAGCCCGCTTCTTCCACCAGGACCTACTGCGACGGAGCGCTCTCGGTGCATGCGGTGCACTTGGAGCGAACGCGGTCCTCAGCGACCGGATAGGTCGCTCCCGCTGCCGAGCATCCAAAGGGATGCTCGCCCACGGCCGCGTCGCGGCCTGGCGCGGGCCCCCTTGGGCTCGTTCGCTCCAAGCGCTCGCGAGCCCACGACAGAATCGCGGACTTGCTTCGCTCCTGGTGCGAGAACAGGGCGCGCCGTTCGACGGCGGGCGCGCGGTTCGCACGCCGGGGCGTAGCCCCGCGTGGGCTCGCCCGCGCTTCAGCTGCCGATCGTCAGCAGGAACTCGGCGTTCGAGCGCGTCTTGCGCATCTTCTGGATCAGCATCTCCATCGCCTCGACCGGATCGAGCTCGTTCAGGACCTTGCGCAGCATCCACACGCGCCGGATCTCCTCGGGCGTGAACAGCAGCTCTTCCTTGCGCGTGCCCGAGCGGTTGATGTCGATGGCCGGGAAGATGCGGCGGTCGGAGAGGCGGCGGTCGAGCACGATCTCCATGTTGCCCGTGCCCTTGAACTCTTCGAACACGATCTCGTCGAGCTTGGAGCCGGTTTCGATCAGCGCCGTGCCCAGGATCGTGAGCGAGCCGCCGTCCTCGATGTTGCGCGCCGAGCCGAAGAATTTCTTGGGGAACTGCAGCGCGCTGGCTTCGATGCCGCCCGAGAGCAGCTTGCCGCCCGAAGGCGCCTCGATGTTGCAGGCGCGCGCCAGGCGCGTGATCGAGTCGAGCAGGATCACCACGTCCTCGCCGGCCTCGACCAGCGAGCGCGCCTTCTTCATCACCATCTCGGCGACTTGGATGTGGCGCCAGGCGGGCTCGTCGAAGGTCGAGCTGATCACCTCGCGGTCGCCCTCGGGAATCATGCGCTCGAAGTCGGTCACTTCTTCGGGGCGCTCGTCGATCAAGAGGATGATCAAGTGCGCGTCGGGCGCGTTCTTGACGATCGACTTTGCGAGCATCTGGAGCAGGATCGTCTTGCCTGTGCGCGGCGGCGCGACGATCAGGCCGCGCTGACCGCGCCCGATGGGCGTGATCAGGTCGACGATGCGCATCTCCAGCGGGTTGTCTTCCGTTCCCTCGAGGATGATGCGCTGCTCGGGATAGAGCGGCACGAGTTCCTTGAAGGGCGAGCGCGTCGCCGCTTCCTCGGGCGGGTGGAAGTCGACTTCCTCCAGTTCGATCAGCGCGAAGTAGCGCTCGCCGTCGAGCGGCGGACGCAGCTTGCCCTTGACCGTCATGCCGGGCAGCAGCGCGAACTGCTTGGCGATCGAGCCGGGGATGAAGACGTCTTCGTTGGCGGGCAGGTACGCGGCGTCCGCCTGGCGTACGAAGCAGTGGTTGTCGCGCGTGATCTCGACGCAGCCCTCGACTTCGACGGGCACTCCCGCGCGGAGCCGCGCCGCGGTGATCTCGAAGATCACTTCGTCGCGCCGCTTGCCGGCCACGCCCTCGAGCTTTTCTTCCTCGGCGACCTCGTGCAGGTCCGCCAAGCTCAGCGCTTGAAGCTCCGAGTAGCTGGTCGGCTCCTTCGCCTTGCCGCGCTTGGGCTTGGGGATCGTCGCCAGCAGCTCTTCGAGCGCCTGCGGCTCGAGGTCGCGCGGCAACCGCTCGTAGTCGATCCAGACGTTCTCGGCCGGGCGCGGCGCCTGGGTGAACTTGGCGCCGGAGTGACCCTTGTGGTGGCGATTGCGGTGACGCTTCTTGAACGACATGAACGGGACGGCGGAGAAGGGTGGCGTTGTGAGAAGAAAAGCGGCAGTTGAGGCGGCCCGCGCCGCGGAGTCGGACAGTCGCTGCCCCAAGGCGCTGGCTGGCTGTCTGCCGCGCGCGGGCTAAGGCTGCGCGAACCGGCCGGCGATCTCGCGCAGCGCGTCGTCGACGCGCCGGGAGAGCTGCGGCAAGTCGCCGCTGTTGTCGATCACCAGATCGGCGCGCGCGCGCTTGACGTCGAGCGGCAGTTGCGCCTGTTCGCGTCGGGCGAGCTCGTCGCCGGACCAGCCGCGGGTGCGCTGCGCTCGCTCCGCCCGCACTGTAGCGTCGCACTCGACGAACACCAGCACGTGGCATTCGCCGGTGAGCTGGTGCTGCGCGTCGTTCTCGAGCAGCAGTGGGACGTCCAGGACGATCCGCTCGCGGCCTTCGCGCCGGCCCGCCGCGAGCCCTTCGCGCAGGCGTTCGCGCACCGCGGGATGCACACGCTGTTCGAGCTCGCGCCGCAGCGCCGGCTGGCGGAAGACGTGCTCGGCGAGCGCGCGGCGATCGACGCCCTGCGGGCCGACCAGCGCCTCACCGAACGTCGCGCGCAGCCAGGCGCGGACCGCTTCGGACTCCAGCGCCTCGTGCGCGATGCGGTCGGCGTCCAGCACGACCCCGTGCGGCCCGGCCAGGAGGCGCGCGACCTGCGACTTGCCGGACGCGATGCCTCCGAGCACCCCGATCACGAGCGGAGGCGGCGGCAGGGGAGGCACGGGCGGAGCGGCGGAGTTGGAGGCGGAGCGGCGAGGCGCCGAAACCACCGCGGGGGTGCGGGGTAGGAGCACGCGCCGCCGGGTTTGCGCCCGGTCGGCGTCGTTCGGATCGTCACCGTACGGCGCGGGGCTCAACGGTCAACAGGGCGCAGGGGGGCAACCCCGGCCCCCGCACTTCTCCCTTGCCGCCGCCGGAGACGATCGGTTATCACCATGCCCCCCAAGGACCGGCCCCGAGCGCCCGCGCGGTGCTTTCGAGCGGTCCCGTTCCCCCGAACGTTCCTTTCCCCCGAACCCTGTCCCACCCCCTCGACCCCCACGTGCGAGTTCCCGACGGACCAGCGTCCGGTCGGCTCGTCGCGTGACAGCCCGACCACGGAAGGGGCTGAGCCGCGCGGCGTGCTCGCCCGATTCCGACTCCCCGGAAGGACCCGAGATTCTCATGAAGCGTTCCCAGCGCGGAGCCGCGCGCGTCAGCGTCACCTGGCTCATTGTGTTCCTGGTCCTGTTCTTCGTCGCCTGCGGCTTCGGTTACATGGGCTACGAGGCGGAGCAGAAGGCTCTCGCCCGGGCCGAGGCTGCCGAGGCGGCCAGAGCCAAGGCCGAAACCCTCGACGAGGAGAGCCAAAAGCAAATCCTGGCCATCTCCAAGGTCGTCGGTTGGTTCGACCCCAACCAAGCGGTGGCGCTCACCGACGTCGCCGCGATGAAGACTGGCTTCGACGAGCTGCGCAGCTCGTTCCCCGACATGGGGCCCGACGTCACGACGATCTCGGCGGCTCTGCCGAAGGTGCGCGACGCGTACCTGGCGCGCGGCCGTGAGATCGGCACCCTGCGCGACAGCGAGGCCGCCCTCAAGGGCGAGAAGGCCGCCATCGAGACCAGCCTGCGTGGTCAGTTGGATGAGAAGGACCGCCGCATCGATGAACTCGGCCGCAGCCTCGCGGACGCCGAGAACAACGCGCGCCAGGCCGCCAACGAAGCCGAGAACCGCATCGCGTCGCTCAACCAGCAACGCAACGACCTCGACAACCAGCTGCGCGAAGCGCGCAACCAGATGGAAGCGCAGCGTCGGCAGTTCGAGTCCGACCGCGCGACCTTCGAGACCCGCACCAGCGCGGCCCTGGCCAAGCTCAAGTTCCTGAACGAGCCCGAGGCCGTCGACGGCAAGATCGTCAACGTCGCCACCGACCTGTCGCTGGGCTACATCAACATCGGCGCGCAGCAGCGCGTGTCGCGCGGCATGCGCTTCCGCGTGGTCGCCGGCGCCGTCGGCTCGACCAAGTTGAAGGCCTTCGCCGAGGTCACCGACGTCAAGCCGGACCGCGCCGAAGTGCGCCTGTACGACGTGGTCGACCGCTTCGATCCGGTCGTCGCGGGCGACGTGATCTACAACCCGCTGTTCGACCCGACCGGTCGCCGCGACGCGGTGCTGTGCGGTCGCTTCTCGGCGCCGTTCAACGAGGCGGAACTCAAGGTCCTGCTCTCGAACATGAACATCAGCGTCAACCCCAAGCTCGACTACAACACCGACTACCTGATCGTGGGCTCGGAGCTGTACATCGACGAAGAGGGCAACCCGCTCGAGACCCCGCTCCAGCCCAGCGAACTCGCGATCTACAAGGATGCGGTCGCCAACGGCGTGCAGATCGTCTCGATCAAGCAGCTGCGCGAGTACTTCAAGTTCTAAGCGAGTTCGATTCGGCCCACAGCCGCGCGCTGGCCGCGCGGTAGGGAGCTGAGACTGCGAGCGAGCGGGCGCCCTCGGGGGCCCGCTCGCTCGCATTTTCACGCGCTTCATGAGCGCGTTTCGCGACGCGCGAACGCTGGCGGCGCGCTCCGGACTTCCACTACAGTCTGCCGCTTCCATGGCGCAGGCAGAGGACGACGACGACGACCCGTTCGCGGACACCCGCATGACGCTCGGCGAGCACCTCGTCGAGTTGCGTCGGCGGCTCATCCGGGGCGCCATCGCAATCGTCGTGGCGCTGTGCGTGACTTGGTCGTACTACCCGGAACTGACCAAGGTCCTGCGCCGTCCGATGGACGACGCGCTGGCGAAGGTCGATGCGGAGCAGCGTGAGAAGTACGAGGCGCTGCTGGCCGAGGAGCAGAAGGCCGATCCGTCGGTGCGGCGCACGAAGTACTTCCTGACCGACGATCCCAGCGACACGCGCTTGCTCGATCGCCTCACCGTCACTCCGCGCCTCTCTGTGCTGGGGCCGGCCGACGGTTTCTTCGCTGCGATGAAGGTCTCGCTCTACGGCGCGCTGGCCGTCGCCGGCCCGGTGTTGCTGTGGCAGATGTGGCAGTTCATCGCGGCCGGGCTCTACAAGAACGAGCGCAAGGCCATCTTCAAGTACTTCCCGATCAGCCTGGCTCTCTTCGCGGGTGGCGTCAGCTTCGGGTACTTCGTGCTGTGCCCGTACGGCTTCTACTTCATGGCCAAGGCCTACCCGCCCGAGGACATCAACAACCTCAGCGGCCTCAACGAGTACCTGGGAGTCGTCACCACGATCGTGCTCGCACTGGGCGCGCTGTTCCAGTTGCCGCTCGTGATGAACGCGCTCGCACGGCTCGAGCTCGTGAACTTCGCGCAGTTCCGCAAGTTCTTCCCGTACTTCGTCGTGATCGCCTTCGTGGTCGGCGGCATCGTCACGCCGCCGGATCCCTACACGCAGACCTTCGTCGCGGTGCCCGCGATCGTGCTGTACGCAGTCGGCATGCTGTGCGCGCGCTTCGCTGGCAAGAAGCCCGCGGCGAATCCCGGAGCGCGCCCGTGATCGCCGATCCGCGCCGCGCGGCGTGCATCGCGATCGGCGATGAACTGCTGCGCGGCGACTACCCCGACGCGAACTCGGGCGTGGTCGCGCAGAAGCTCGCCGAGCTGGGGCTCGAGGTGGATCGTTTCGTCGTCGCCGGCGACGACGAGGCGCAGCTCGAGCGCCTGTTCTACGAGCTCACGCAAGACTACCAGATCGTCGTCGCCACAGGCGGACTCGGGCCGACGCTCGACGACGTGACGCGTTACGCGGCGGCGAAAGCGGCGCGCGTCGGTATCGAGCGCCACGAGCCCACGGTCGCGTGGTTGCGCGAGATGTGGCGCAAGCGCGGGCGCGAGATGCCCGAATCGAACCTGCGCCAGGCGGACTTCCCGGTCGGGGCCCAGATCATGCCCAACCGCTGCGGCACGGCGCCGGGCTTTCGCGTGTGGATCGACGGCGGCATGCTGGCCGTGCTGCCCGGTCCGCCGAGCGAGATGCGCGACATGCTCGAGCGCGAGTTCGCGCCGTGGATCGAGTCGACCTGCGGCCGCGGGCCGGCGCTCGTCCACCGCAGCTTCTATCTGATCGGCATCGCCGAGAGCGCCTTCGCCGATCGCGCCGGCGAGTGGATGGCGCGCGGCGCCAAACCGCTGATGGGGGTGACGGCGCACACCGGAATCCTCAAGGTCACGTTGCGCGCCAGCGCGGCCAGTCGCGAGCACGCGCAGGCGCAGCTCGACGAGCGCGCGGTGCAGCTGCGCGAGCGGTTCGCGGCGGAGCTGTACTCCGAAACCGAAGGGCGGCCGGCGTTCGCCGTCGGCGGTTTGTTCCGCGAGCGCGGCAAGACGCTGGCGCTCGCCGAGTCGTGCACCGGCGGCATGATCGCCGAGTTGCTCACCGAGATGCCCGGCGCGAGCGCGGTGTTGCGCGCGGGTTGGGTGGCGTATTCGAACGAGGCCAAGACCTCGGCGCTGGGCGTGCCGCGCGAGCTGATCGAGCGCCACGGCGCGGTGTCGCGGGAGGTTGCGCTGGCGCTCGCGCGCGGCGCGCTCGAACGCTCCGACGCCGACGTTGCGCTGGCGGTCACCGGCGTGGCGGGCCCCGACGGTGGAACGCCCGAGAAGCCCGTGGGGCTGGTGTGGTTCGCTACGGCTGCGCGCGAAGGCGCGAGCGTGCGCGAGGAAGCGCACGAGATGCGCTACGCGCCGCTGGGCCGTTCGACCGTGCGACGTTTCGCCGCGCACACAGGCCTGGACTTGCTGCGCCGCGCCGTTCAGCGGCGCTGAGCGGCGAGGCCGGCGGAGTGGCCGCCAGGCCCTCGAGCAGACCGCAGAATCAGGCGAAAAATCGGGCGCGGAGCGGAGTCGTCCGCCGGGGAGGACTGCGCGCGCGCGGCGGTCAGCCCGTTGACGCGGCGCCTGCGCGCTGGTTCAATCTCCGCCCCTCACTACCCCGTGGTGTAACGGTAACACAAGTGGTTTTGGTCCATTCATTCCAGGTTCGAATCCTGGCGGGGTAACCCTCGAACCACCTGTGGCGCCGGCCACTGCTGGGTCGAGCTTTCCGGGTCGGGTGATCCGGATCGAGTTGTCGGCGAACGGAACGCGCGCTGGGACTGCCTGTACGCGCTCGACGATCGCTGACGAAGTGAGACAGCTTTCCGACGCGTTACCCCATGGTGTAACGGTAACACTAGAGATTCTGGTTCTCTCATTCCTGGTTCGAATCCAGGTGGGGTAACCACCTGCCGCCGCGCGGCAGGTGAGCGGGTCGGAAAGCACGGTGGCGAGAGGACGTCGCCGAGCACCCACAAGCGCGAGCGAAGCTCGCGAGCATGGCGCGCCGGCGAGCGAGGCTCGCGGCGACGTCAAAGCGAGCGGGGCGCGCCCACGCGCTCGCGCTCAGCGGCGGTCGCGCTGGCGACGGCGCGACGTGCAACACAGCAGCGCCGCCCACGCACGGTCGCGCCGACGCACGCTGGCGCGCTGCAGTCGTATCGCCGCAGCGCGCAGACGCCGGATGCCGGCGCACTTCGGTTCGCAGCGTGCGGCCGCACCGCGTTCCCACCTCCCGCCCGGCCCGCGTGCGGCGCGCTCTCAGTATCCGAGCGCGCGCAGGATCCGTGCGGCTTCCGGATCGTCCTGTTCGAGGCCTTCGCGTTGGCGGCGCAACACCTCGCCCAGCGATCCCAGTGCACGATCCTCGGCGACGAAGCGCGCCAGTTCGCGGCGCAGCGTCGCGAGCGGCGCGGCGCTCGGCGGCGTTGCGATCAGGTTGCGCGCCTCGAGCGGATCGGAGCGCAGGTCGTAGAGTTCCTCGGAGAGCAGCACCGCCGCGCCTCCCGCGCCGCCGTCGCCTTTGCGGCTGGTGTAGCGCTGGATCAGCTTCCAGTCCGCCGCGCGCACGGCCTTGATCTGCACCGCGCCAGCCAGTTCCGCCCGTTCGACCTTTTCGCAGAACACAGGCTCGGCGCGTTCGCGCGCCGGCGCGCGCGGGTCGAGCAGCGTGCGTTCCGCGCGACCTGCGAGTTGCGCCGTGCGCAGCGTCGCCGGCGCGCCGAGCATGGCGAGCAGCGACGGCGCGAGGTCCACGAGCGAGACCAGCGCCGGCGTCGGCGCCGCGGCACGCTCGCCACCGGCCTTCGGTTCGTCCAAGCGCGCCACGATCAGCGGCACGCGCGCGGTGGATTCGTAGGCGTACAGGCCGTGCTCGAACCAGTAGCGCTGCTCGCCGAGGCTTTCGCCGTGGTCGCTGGTCACGATCACCAGCGTGTTCTTCAGCCGCGCGTCGGCGCGCAGCGCGTCGAACAGTCGACCCAGTTCGCTGTCGACGTAGCGGATCTCGGCGTCGTACAGATCGCGCACGTGGTTGGCGTCGATGCGTCCGTCGGGCAGTCGCGTGCTCGGCGGCGCGTTGTAGGCCGCGACGCGGTGGCGGTGCAGCGGATGCTCGCTCGCATCGTGCTCGGGGATCGGATCGGCGCTCGCGCTGCGCCACAGGCGGTGTTCCGCCGGGGCGTCGTAGGCGCCGTGCGGGTCCATGTAGTGCAGCCACAGGAACCACGGCCGCTCGCCGAGCAGCGCGCCGCGCGCCGGACCGGCGCCATCCGCGGGTGCGTCCGCCAGACCGAGCGCGGCGAGCGCGCCCTCGGTGAGGCTGCGCGCCTTGCGCTCCGGCGCGCCGTCCGGCGGCACCGCGTTGACGTCGGGCAGCGCTTCGCACCACACGTCGAAGCCGCGCGCGAGCCCCGAGCGCGCGTCGGTGAGCACCCAGTTGCCGACGATCGCTCCCGTGCGATAGCCGTGCGCGCCGAGGGCCTCGGCCAGCGTCGGGACGTCGCGGGCGAGCGGGCTGGCGAGGTCGCGCACGCCGTGGTCGTGCGGGTACAGGCCGGTCATCAAGCTCGCGATCGACGGCGTGGTCTTGGCGCGCGCAACGACAGCGTCGGAGTAGGCCACGCCCTCGCGCGCCAGACGGTCGAGGTTGGGCGACGTGTCGCGTCCGTAGCCGTAGATCCCGAGGCGATCGGCGCGCAGCGTGTCGACCGTGACGAGCAGCACGTTCGGCGGCGGCGGCGGATCGCCGGTGCAGGCTGCGCAGGCGACGAGCGCCAGCGCCACGACCGCGCGCGAGAAGCGATGCAACTCCACGCCCAGGAGTATGCGACGGGGCGCGCTCAGCGTCGACGCGTGAACGACTCGTCGTCGAAGCGCAGCGCGAGCTGTTTGGCGCGCGCGCGTTCGTCGGGGTCGGGCGCGCTGGCGGAGAGCTTCCAACCCAGATCGCGGGTCAGGCGCGCCGTCCACACCGCGGCGAACTCCTGCGGCGTCACGCCGCGGCGCGCGTCGGCCACGCTCGCGATGTCGCCTTCGAAGGGCGTCGTGTCGAGCTTGATCGAGCCGTGGTGCAACACGCGGCCGCCCTTGCGGCGCTGCGCGGAGCCGACGCCCTTGCGCTCGTTCCACACCAAGTCGAGCGCGCTCGAGTGGTGGAAGCACATGCCGGTGCCCTCGCAGTCGCTGGCGAGGCGCCGCTCGCCGCGCGGCTGCGCGTCGATGCCGAACTCCGCCAGCGCAGCGGCGATCACGGCGTGCACGCGCTGGTAGGAGGCGCCGAGCAGCCCGGCGTAGAGCGAATCGTCGAGCCCGACGGTGATCGAGAAGGTCAGCTCGCGCTGGTGGTGGATCGCGCCGCCGCCGGTGATGCGCCGCACGACTTTGCGCGCCTGGGCAGCCGCGGGAACCTCGTCGAAGCGCTGGAAGTAGCCCAGGGACAACGCGCCGGGCTTCCAGGTGTACAGCCGCAGCGTCGGCGGCGCCTGTGGAGATTCGAGCAGGGCCTGGTCGAGGCCCATGTTCCAGGCCGCGGGCGCGTCCCAGGTCGTGATCGTGCGCCAGAGTTGCATGGGGCCCAAACGCTGCGGTTTCACCGCTCGTGCAGGTGCGGCGCGCTATCACCGCGAGGCTCGAGCGTTGCGCCACGCGATCCGCGCGTGGCGCCGTTCGACGCGCGTGGTGTCAGTGGCCGCCAGCCGCCACGAACTTCTCGTACTCCTCAGCGCTCATCAAGCCGTCGAGGCTTTTGCGCTCGGGGCGCAGGCGGATCATCCAGCCCGCGTTCCAGGGGTCCTTGGCGAGCACCTCGAGGTGCTCCTCGATGTTGACGTTCGTCTCGACCACTTCGCCGGCGACCGGTGCGTTGAGGTCGCTGACCGCCTTGACGGACTCGATCTCGCCGAAGGTCTCGCCTGCGGTGAGCACGCGGCCTGCCTCGGGCAGGTCGCAGTAGACAAGGTCGTCTTCGTTGCCGTTGGAGAGCTCGCGGACGGCGAAGTCGGTGATGCCGATGAGCATGGTCTCACCGTCGGGCTTGACCCATTCGTGCGTTTGCGTGTAGCGGCGGTCGTTGGGGCGCATGGCGTGTGCTTGCAGGGTGCGAAGGGCGATGGGGTCGGTGGGGGAGCGGCGCCGGACGCGGAGGTCCGGAGCGTGGATCACTTGCGGGTGCGCGAGAAGAACGGCAGGTCGCGCAATTGGCAGGGCTGGCGCTTGCCCTTGAAGTCGATTTCGAGCTGTGCGCCGGGCTGCGCGTGCGCGAGGGCAACATAGGCGCTGGCGATGTTGACGCCCAGGGTCGGCGACGGCGCGCCGGAGCACACGTAGCCGACCTCCTGCGCGCCGGCGAAGAGCTTGTGGCCCTGGCGCGGCACGCGCGGTCCGTCCGTGACGAGCCCGATCAAACGTTGGCGCGGAGCGGCCTTGACCGCCGCCAGCGCGCTGCGCCCGATCCAGTCGCCTTTCTCGTCCTTAAACGAGATGCCGAACTCCAGGCCCGCTTCGATCGGGTTGTGCGTTGCGTCGATCTCGTGGCCGTACAGCGGCATGCCCGCCTCCAGGCGCAGGATGTCGCGCGCGCCCAGGCCGATCGGGCGCACGCCCGCGGCGCGGCCCGCCTCGAGCACGGCGTTCCACACGCGCACGCAGTCGGCGTTGTCGAGGTAGATCTCGAAGCCGTCCTCGCCCGTGTAGCCGGTGCGGCTCAGGCGCGTGTTCGGCAGGCCGCAGACGGTCCCGAAGCCGAACTTGTAGTAGCCGATGGTCGCCAGATCGAGGCCGGTGACGAGCGTCTGGAGCACCTCGTGCGCCCGCTGGCCTTGCAGCGCGAGCATGCCCGTACGCTCGGTCTGATCGTCGATCGTCACCGCGAACCCGCGCGCCTGCTCGCGCAGCCAGGCGAGGTCGACGGCGGTGTTGCCCGCGTTGATCACGAGGTAAACCGAGTCCTTCTCGCGGTACACGAGCAAGTCGTCGATCGGGTTGCCGTCCGCGCGGCAGAACAGCGAGTAGCGGATCGCGCCGACCGGGATCTTGGCCACGAAATTCGTGCACACCTTGTCGAGGAAGCGCAGCGTGTCCGGGCCGCTGACGTGCACGCGGCCCATGTGGCCGAGGTCGAACAGTCCGGCGCTGCTGCGCACGCACTGGGCCTCGTCGAGGATGGGGCCGTACTGGACCGGCATGCTCCAGCCGCCGAACTCGATCAGCTTCGCGCCGAGGGCGGCGTGCACGGCGTGGAGAGCGGTCTGCTTCATCGTGGGAGGCGCGGGAGGCGGTCGGGCGGGCGCGCGCGGAACGCACCCGAAAAAAATGACGCAGCACTCTACTTCAACGCCCGTGTGCGGACCACGTGGCGCGACGCCTTGCCGCTCCACAGCCGGGTAGGTTTCCCTGACGCCCCGTGCGCCGTCGGCTCGGCCGCGAGTGTGCGTCGCCAACCAACCCATGCTGCTCCGCAACGCCCGCGTCGCCTTTTTCGCAACTTCCGCGGCCCTCGCAACGCTGCTGGGTCCGCAGGCCGCCGCCCAGGCGTCTGATCCGTTCGTCGCCGGACAGCGCTGGGGCCGCACGGCGAGCGTGCAGGACGCCTGGTTGCCGCAGTCCCTGGCGTTCGCCGCCCGCGGCGAGTTGCTGTGGAGCGCCCAGGCTGGCGCCAACCCGCGCCTGGAGCTGTTCGACAACACGCCGTTTTCGTCCCAGCTCGCGCCGCGCGCGGCCCACGCGCGCCCAGGAGTGGCGGGCGTGTTCGCCGTCGCAGCCGGTCGCGATGCGCACGCGTTGTTCGCCTTGTCGCAGTACCCGGGGCCGACGCCCGCGACGCGGTGGAGCGAGCTCTCGCGCTACGACCTGTTCGCCGCCGATCCGAACCAGCCGGTGTGGGCGCGCACCTTCGCCGCGCCGACCAACGGCCTGGCGCGCGTGCAGGCCTCGCGCACGGCGGATGAACTGCTCGCGACGTTGTACGACCAGAGCTCGCAGTCGCTGCGCTTGGAATGGGTGCGCGGCGCGGACGGCGTCGAACTCGCAGCGCACATCCTCAGTGCGCCGAGCCTGCGCCAGGTCGGCGCTTCGCGCGACCTCTCGCGCGTCGCGCTCAGCGTCGGCGCGCAGGTGCGGATCGTCGCGCGCAGCGGCGCGCTCGAGCTGAACCACGTGCTTTCGACGCCGACCAACGCACTGGCGCTCAGCGGCGATGGACAGCGGCTCGCGTTCGGCGACGGCGGCGCGCTGCGCGTGTTCGCGCGCTCGGCCAGCGGCTGGAGCGCCGCGCGCGAGTTCAGCGCCGGCGGGAACTTCGTTGCGACGCGCGTCGCGCTCTCCGACGACGGCGCGACGCTCGCGATCGGCTGGTGGGATGCGCAGCAGACGCAGCGCGTGCGCTTCGAGCTTTGGAACGTCGCCGAAGCAGCGCCGCGCTACGCCCGCGAGCTCAGCGGCTCGGGCGGCGTGCTGCAGAATTTTCCCGAGTCCGTGGTGCTCTCGCCCGATGGCCGGCGCGCGGCCTTCGGCGCGTGGGGCACGCAGGACACGCAGCCCGAGGCGTTGCTCGTCGACGCCCAGAGCGGCCAGGAGCTGTTCGCGCTCGACCTGGGCGGCAGCGTGCGCACGCTCGCGCTCGACGAAGGCGGCACGCGCCTGGCGGTCGGCTTCAAGCACACCCACGCCAACCTCGTCGGCGCCACGGGCGAAGTGCGCTGTTTCGACACGGGCGAGCGCGAACTGCAGCTCCTGAGCGTGCCGCATCCTGGCGCGCCCGTGCAGCTCGCAGCGCGGCGCGCCGTGGCGCAGCGTGTGTACCTGCTGCGTGGACCGCTCGCAGCGCAGCCGACTCCGTTCGGCAGCGCCGTCGGCGGGCTGTGGATCGAACGGCTCGCGGTCGCATCCCAGTCGCGCCAGGCCGACGCGAGCGGCCGCGCGGACTTCAGCTTGGCGATCCCGCTCGGCGGCTGGCCGGAGAACTTCGCGCTGCAGGCCTACTTCCGCGGCGGCGGACAGTCAGCGTTCTCGTGCAACGTGCTCGTGCCGGTCGTGCGCTGACGCGTCGCGCCGCGAAGAGAAGAGAACTTCGCTCAAGACTGGGTTTGCGCCGTCCCGATAGGGCCCGCGACCCCGCCCCGAGTGGTCGCTGCGTCGTCCCTCCCCTCAGCCGTGGACGGCGCACCGAAGGTCCTGGGAACGTGCCCAGGCCTCCAGCTCGTGGTCAGGGTCGTTACAGGACCCTCGCGATGACCCACTCGAAGTACGCCGTCTGGACCACGTTCGCCCTGGGCATGACTTTGGCCGCCTGCAGCGAAGGAGGGGCCACGAACGACCCGAACGCCGTGCAGTCCGTGGTGCAGAACCTGACGCTCGACCCGTCCGGCCACACCACAGTGATCTCGCTGCGCAAGTCGGCGGGCACGCTCAGCGCCGCGAACTTCGAGGCGGACGGCGGGCAGTCGCCGGTCTCGGTGCTGGTCTCGAGCACGAGCGTCGCGGTCACCTGGTCCGAGCGCGTCACCCCCGACCACGAGGTGCGCCTGGTCAACGTCGACGGGTTGCCGGCCGACTTCGTGCCGGTCACGACGACCAACTCGAACGCGCCGACGTTCTCGATCACCAGCGCGCAGCAGAACCCCGGCCTGGGCGGCGATGTCGTCATGGCCCAGTTCAGCGGCGCGCGCCTAGTCCAGGCGCAAGCGGAGGACGAGAGCAACTGGGAGCTGCGCGTCGGCGACGTCGCGCTCTCGCTCGACGGTTCGACGCTCGACTACAACCCGCTCACGGGCGTGTTCTCGATCGTGACCGGGCCGGGCGCGAACTTGCACTCGAGCTTCACGCTCGCCGCGCTCTCGGTGCAGAGCGTCGCCGACGTCGAACTCGCGACCACGGCCGTCAACGGCGCGGCCAGCGGCGACAACGCCGCGCCGACGCTCGTCAGCGCCGAGCAGAACCTCGCCGAAGACGAGTTCGGGCGCGTGGTCGACTTCACCTTCAGCGAGGCGATGGACCCGGTCTTCGCCGCCGACGCCGGACTGTTCACGGCGAACTCGCCGGACCTCGCGCTGCTCGTCACGCAGCCCTCGGAAGAGGTGCTGCGCGTGCGCTTCAACAACCCGATCGTGCCCGGCGTCGACGACGTGACGCTCACGGGCCTGGTCGACGTGCACGGCAACGCGCTCGCCAACCAGACCACGGCCGTCGCGGCCGTGAACACGGTGGCGAACGACTTCGACGTCACGCCGCAACTGATCACGGTGGAGAACGCCGGCGGCGACTACCTCGAGATCACCTTCCAGCAGGCCATCGATCCCGACGACGCGGGCGACGCCGCGCACTGGGAGCTGCTCTACGACGCCGGCGGCGGACTCGCCACCTACGACCTGTCGTCGGCGACGTTGGACTACGACCTGCTCACCAAGACGCTCACCATCCAACTCGCCGACGACTTCCTGAACGGACAGGACTTCCTGTTTGCCGCCGCGTCCTTGAACGAGCCGCTCGACGTCGACGGCGAGGCGTTCTTCGGCTTCGACGTCGGCACGGTGAGCGGCGACGTCACGCCGCCCGCGCCGTTGACTGCCGTGCAGCGCCGCAACCTCGATTCGAGCGGACGCACGCTCGACATCCGCTTCAGCGAGGATCTCGATGAAGCCAGCGCCGAGACGCTCGTGAATTGGAGCGTCGGCGCGCTGAACGTGCAGACGGCCACGCTCATCACGCCGCGCGTCGTGCGCCTGACGGTCGACGACGCGGCGGTCCCCGGCGACGTGACGATCGCCATCCAGGACCTGCTCGATCTCGCCGGCAACACGCTCACCCCGGTGGCGGCGCTCGCCTTCGGCAGCTCCGACACGCGCGAGCCCGCGGTCACCGCAGCGCTGGTCCGCGCGATCGAAGGGCTCGAGAACGACACGCTGTTCGTGGCCTTCGACGACACGCTGGTCGAGAGCGAGATCGAAGACCCCAGCAACTGGGTGTTCGAATCGCCGGTCGGAACGCTGCTCGACCTGAGCGGCGCGAGCGTGAGCTGGGACAGCGGCGCGCGCACCGCGACGCTCGTGCTCGGCGCGGGCGTCGGGATCGACCTGCAACGTGACGCGGGCTTCAGCCTGAGCTGGAGCGGCGTGCGCGACCTCGGCGGCAACGCGCTCAGCGCGACGCCGACGACCGGCGAGATCGACGCCGAAATCGTGTTGCCCAGCGTGATCGCGGTGTGGGTCGACGGCGCGACCCCCAGCCATGTGTGGCTGCGCTTCAGCGAGCCCTGCCGCAAGCTCGACGACCTCGCCGGACTCACTGAGTACGAGATCTACGACAACACCGGCCTGCTCAAGGGCGCCGCCGTCAACGCGGCGCCCGAAGCGGACGGACTGGGGGTCGAACTGATCTTCCCCTTCGCCGTGATCACGGGTTCGGACACGCTCGGTCTGCGCGGCGTGCAGGACGCGGCCGGCAATCCGTTGTTCGCCGCCAGCGACCTGGTGACGCAGCCTGAGGATTCCGCCGAGCCGGCGCTCGACACGCTGGCCTCGAGCCTCACGGCCGTCTCCGGCGAGCGCAACGACACGATCGAACTGGTGTTCGATCGTCCGCTCAGCCCCTGGGGCCTGCTCGACGCGGGGAATTTCGTGATCGAGTTCAACGGGCAGCCGCTCGACCAGGCGGAGACCAGTTGGAGCTTCGACGGCGTCGACACGGTGACGATCGCGCTGAACGGCCCGAGCGCGGCGAGCCTGCAGACCGGCGCGAGCTACGACATCACGTACCAGAACATCGTCTCGGCGCAGGGCGTGGCGCAGGTCGGAAGCGCCACCGTCGCGCTGACGGCCGGCGGCGATGTGGCGGCGCCCGCGCTGCCCGCCGGCTGGGCGCGCCTCGACTTTGCGAGCCCGACGGACACCCTGCTGGTGACGTTCGATGAAGCCGTCGACAGCATCAGCGCCGAAGACGTCGGCAACTACCTGCTCAACGGCGCGACCGCGCCCGACAGCGTGGTGCTCTTCGCTCAACGCACGGCGCGCCTGGAGTTCTCCGGCGGCGTCACAGTGGGGGACACGCTCGACTTCACGGCCATCGCCGACCTCGCCGGAAACATCGGTCTGGGCAGCCGCGCGGTGTCCGCCGCGGACGTGAGTGGCCCGTTGGTGGTCGGTGTGAGCGCGGTCTGCACGCCCGGCGAGGGCGGCGATCAGGTGCGCGTCCAGTTCAACCGCACGATGCTGCTCTCGAGCGTGCTGCAGCCGCAGGCGTACACCGTGCGCGTCGGTTCGCAAACGTACGACACCTTGTCGGCGCAAATCGCCTGGGAGAGCGGTTCGTTCTCCGTGGTGCTGATCCTGCCCGCTGGCGCGGACCTGCCCTTCGGCGCAGTCGTGAACGTCGGCGTGGTCGGCGTGACGGACCTGTCCGGCATGGCGCTCAACCCCGCGGCTTCGATCAACGCGCTGGTCACCGGCGACAACCTGGCGCCGGGCTTCGCGGCGGCCTTCTTGAACCTGCGCCACTCGCCCTCGGGCAACACTGTGGACGTGCGCTTCAGCGAGGCGGTCGACCCGCTGTTCGCGCTCGACGCGCTCAACTGGACCGTCAGCGGCGGCGTCAGCGTGCTCGGAGTCGAGCAGCGTTCGGCCGATCACTTCCGCCTGGAGTTGGGTGCGCCGCTGCCGGTGGGCGGACAACTGGCGTTGAACGGCTTGCCCGACATCGCGGGCAACGAGTCGGGCGCGATCAGCATCGTCGTCGCGCGCTGAATCGCGCTGCGCCCATGGGCGCGCGGCGGCCGACGCCGGAGCTTGGCTTCCAACCGGCGCCGGCGCCGGCGCCGCGGGGTTCGGGCGCGGCGCTCGGCAGAACTTTCGCCTTCGAACGCGCCGAGATTGTGAGCGCTGGACTTCAGAACGCCTCGGCCCCGGATCGAAACACAAGCCTCGCTCCGAGCGCGGACAGGCCACGCGCGTGAACAGGAGCACCCCACGGATGCAATCTGCAACCCGAGACGAAGCAAGCCTCGAAGCGTTCTTGTCGGCGCTCGAGCACGTAGGCGCCGACGGCGTGCGGCCCGACCTCAAGGAACTCGTGGGCCGCGCCACGGCGCTGTTCGACGAGGCCAGCGCCAAGGCGCAGTGCCACGCGTTGATGGTGCGGCTGTCGGCCGACCCCAGCGATCGGTTGGCGCTCGAGTCGCTGGTCGTGATCGGACTGGCGCAGCCGGAGGTCGCGGCGAGCCTGCGCATCCCGGTGGCGCAAGAGGGGCGACGACTCGCCGTCCTGCTCGAACGCGCCGAGGATCCCGAACGCGCGCAGGCGGCGCTCGAACTGCTTCTCGCGCGCACGCCGTCCGACCGCGCCATCGAACGCGAACTGTCGGGCGTCATGCGCCGCAACGGCAACCTCGCGCGGCTCGTCGAGCGCCACCTGGCGCGCGCGGACGAGTGCGTGCGCGAAGGGCGGCGCGAAGACGCCGTGCGCTGGCTGCGGGAAGTGCTGATGCTCGACCCGCAGCGCCGCGACGTGGCGCGCATGATCCGCGACCTCAATTACGCCGACGTCGAGCGGCGGGGCGCGTGGCGCAAGGGCCTCAAGGCGGCCGCCGTTTCCGTGCTGTGTCTTGGCGCGGCGAGCGGAGTCGTGCTGCGTGAGGTCGACATCGACGCGCGCTTCGAACGCATTCCCCAGGCGCAGCCGGGAGATCTCGCGGGCATGCAGGCGCGGCTGAACGCGCTCGACGAGCTCGTGGCGCAGAGCCCGCTGTGGATGGGGCTGTTCCGCGCCAGCCGCGAACGCGCTGGCCTGCGCGAGCAGGTCGAGAAGCTGCGCGCCGAGATCGCCGAGCGCGAAACCAAAGAAGCCCAGGCGCGCGCGCTGGCGGCGACGCTCGCCGAGTCGCAGTTCTCGCTCGCGCGGATGGCGGCCGAGAACTACCACTTCCGCGAGATGCGCCAGCACCTCGAAGCGGCGCTGTCCTACGCGCCGCGCGACTGGTCGGAACGTGCGCAGATCCAGCGCGAACTCGCGGCGCTCGAAGCGCGCGGGGTCACGGCCCCCACGGCGTCCACGGGAGAACGGCCTTGAGTTTCTTCGAACGCTTGCTCGCCAAGCCGCGTCTGCGCTCCGTGCGCCAGCGCTTGGCCGAGGAACCCAGCGCCAAGAACTACCTCGCGCTGGCGCAGGAGCACGCGCGCCTTGGCCAGCTCGAGCACGTGCAGCGCGTGTGCGAGGAAGCGCTTGCGCTGTACCCGGGACACGCCGAAGTCGCGCGCCTGCTCGAACGTTCGCGCGCGCTGGTCGGCGAGGGCCGCACGCGTGCGCTGACTCGCGAGTTGCGCGAGGCGCCGCGCCCGGGCCTGTACCGCGAGTTGGCGGAACTGCTGCTGTCGATGGGCCGCATCGAGCGCGCCGAGGAGGTCGCTGTGGAGTGGTTCGCGCACAACGGCGACGGCCACGCGCAGCTGCTGCGCGCGCAGGCGCGTTACCAGCGCTTCCTTGTCGACCGCCGCCGCGAAGACGGCAAGCTCGTGCAGGAGTTGTGCGACGCGGCGGAGAAGCTCCTGCCGCGCGACGAGCGTCCGCTGCGCCTGCGGCTGGAGCTGTGCTCGGCGATCGGCGCCTGGCGCGACGCGCGCAAGGCCGTCTCGCAACTTCTGGAAGGCGCTCCGGGCGACGCCGCGCTCGAGTCGCGCTTCCGCACGCTGAACGCGCTGGCTGAGAACGCGCCGCGCATCGACGCTGCGCTGCGCGAAGTGGAGCGCAGCGGCAAGCTCGCCACGGAGGCGCGCGCCCGGCGGCCGGCGCCGAGCACGGCCGCGCCGCGTTCGATCCGCCCGCTGCTGCAGCAGCTCGCCAGCGGCCCCAATGTGCAAGCCGCGATCTACGAGTGCGGTTCGACGGCGCTCGTGCAGGGCGCCAAGGGCGCGACCGCCGAGCGCACGGCGCGCGCGGTGCGCGAAATCGTGAACAAGAGCCGCGCGACGGCGCGTCGACTGGGCGCGGGCGCGCCGCTTTCGGTGGAGCTCGAAGGCGACTTCGGCAGCGTGATGATCGCGCCGGACGACACGGGGTCCGCGGCGCTGTGGACGACTCGACCTGCGCTCACCGCGGCGCAGCGCCAAGCGTTGCTCGAACTGGTCGGGGCGGGCGTCGACGCGCAAGCGCCCAGCGAGGAGACGGCATGAACGAAGTGCTCGATCCGTTGCTGCGCGTGCCCGGCGTGCGCTGCGTGGTGCTCGGCACGCCGGACGGCGTTCCGATCGCGTCCGGCGGCGACCTCAGCTTGACCGTCGCGGCCGAGCCCGAACTCGGCGGCGGACTGGGCGCGGACGCGGTGTGCGGACTGGTCGCGGGCTGGCTGGCGTCGCTCGGCCCGTCGCTCGGCCTGGTCGCTTGGGCTCTGCCGCAGCGCATCGTCCTGCGCGCCGCACGCAACACGATCGTGGTGCGCCGCAGCCCCAACGCCCTCTTGATCGCCATGCTCGATCCCGGCGCGCAAGCCGAGGACTTGCGCCTGCCGATGGAGGGCGCACTCGCGCGACTTCAGCGTGTCGCGCGCCGTCCGCGCACGAGTGCGCCGCCTCCGGCGCTGCCCTCGCGCGACTCGCACAAAGGTCCGGCGTCGGAGAACGCCGATAACTACGTCCTTCCATTCGCCAACGAAATGCCCGGCTGATACCCCATGGTCCAGATCAACTTCGCACAGAAGCAGGTCAGCGCCAAGATCGTCTACTACGGGCCCGGAATGTCGGGCAAGACGACGAACTTGGAGGTGATCCATCAACGCGCCCCTGACCAGAACAAGGGCGAGCTCACCAGCATCTCCACCGACGGAGACCGCACGCTGTTCTTCGACTTCATGCCGCTCGACCTGGGAACGGTCGCGGGGATGAAGACCTCGCTCCAGATCTACACCGTCCCTGGCCAAGTCTACTACAACTCGACGCGCAAGCTCGTGTTGCAGGGCGTGGACGGAGTGGTGTTTGTCGCCGACTCGTCGGCCTCGATGCTCAACGAGAACCTCGAGTCGCTGCGCAACCTCGAGGAGAACCTCAACGAGTACGGCAAGAGCTTGGCGACGATCGCGCACGTGATCCAATACAACAAGCGCGACTTGCCCGACGCGATGAGCGTCGAGGAGCTCGCCGCGCACCTAAACCTGCACGGCGCGCCGCACTACGAAGCGATCGCCAACACGGGCCAGGGTGTGTTCCCGACGCTCAAGGCGCTCGCCGCGCGCGTGCTCGAGACGATCCACGCGCAGTCGGCGAACCGCGGGGCCGCGCCGACGCCGGCGTCGGCAGCGCGCCCCCAGGTGGGCGCACCGCAGCCTCAGGCGCCGTTGCCGCAGATGACGCGGCCCGTTCAGGCGCCGCCGGCGCCGGCGGTCGCCGCGGCTGCCGCGGCGCAGGCGCCGGCGCGCATCCAGCTCAATCCGCAGCGCCAACCGGTTGGGCAGCCGCAGCCGCTGGGCCAGACGGGCTTCCGCACGCCGCCGGCGCCGCCGATGCAGGCGCCGCCGCGCATGCAGGCGCCGCTGATGCAGCAGCCGCCGCCGGTGCAAGCGCCGCCGCCGATGCAAGCGCCGCAGCCGATGCAAGCGCCGCAGCCGATGCAAGCGCCGCAGCCGATGCAAGCGCCGCAGCCGATGCAAGCGCCGCAGCCGATGCAAGCGCCGCAGCCCATGCAGGTCCCGATGGCGCCGCCGCCGATGATGCAGGCGCCGGTGCTGCAAGCGCCGCAGCCGGTGCGCGCGCCCATGAGCGCCACGGGCCTGCACCCCAACTACAACCCGAACGTGCAGCCGCTCCACGCCACGGGCGTTACGCCGCAGGCGTACGCCCAGGCGCCGGTTGCGCCGCAGCCGATGGCGCAGCCGCAGTACGCGCCGCAGCAGCCCGACTACGGTCAGCCGCAGGCGGACTACGCCCAGCAGCCGCAGAACTACGCGCAGCCCGCCTACGCTCCTGCGCCACAGCCGCAGTCGTTCGCGGCCCCGGCGCAACCGGCGAACCTGCACCTCACCGGCCGCGCGCCCGCGCCGTCGGCGCCCAAGAACGTGCGCGCCGGCGCCGTGCCGCAGCCCCTCGAAGGCACGCGTTTTCGCCCGCGCGGCGGCGCCGGGCAAGCGCCCGCCGCCCGCTCGGAGGCGCGCCCGACGCCCGCCCGCGCGGCGTCGAGCAAGTTGTTCGTCGGAGTGTTCGTCGCGGCCGGCGTGATCCTCGCGGCCGGTGTGGCGTACCTCGCCGTCTCGTTCCTCTAGCCACTCCGCCGCACGCACCTCGAGCACTCCGCACATGGCCCGCGACCAAGACCTTCGCCACAGTCGGCTCGTCTTCTACGCCCGCGACGTCGAGCGACTCGACGGCGAGTTGGATGCCTTCCTCGAGCTCTCCAACGCGCGCAGCGCCCTGCTGATCGACAAGGAGGGGCACCTCGTCACCCGCCGGGGCGAGCCGATCCAGGCCGGTTCGGTGGAGTCCATCGCGGCGCTCGTGGCGGGTTCGTTCGCCGCGACCCGCGAGATGGCGCGCCTGCTCGGTGAGCAGGAGTTCACCAGCCTGTTCCACCAGGGCCAGCGCGACTCGATCCAGCTGCAGCTGATCGGCGACCGGACCCTGCTCGCGATCGTGTTCGACGAGCGGACCAACCTCGGTTTGGTGCGCTTCTACGTGAAGGAGGCCGCGCGCAACATCGAGCAGGTGCTCGTCGAACTCGCCGAGCAGCGGCCCGGCGAAGGGGAGCAGCTCTCCGAGCACTTCGGCGCCGACGCGGCCGCCGCCCTGGACAAGATTCTCTGACGGTCGCAGGCTGGACGCCCAGCCGGGGCTTGCCGCTGGCGGGGGCGCCCGCTAACCTTTTCGGCCCTCTGTGGCGCCCGTTACGGCGTTGGGGGGGCCGGGCCGTTTTCGCGGCCCTGTGTTCCGATTCGTCCCGCGAAACCACCCTGCGATCCGTCTCCCTGGAGTTGCGACATGGCACGTGTCTGTGAGTACTGCGACAAGCGCACCGAGAGCGGCGCCCAACTCGCCCGCCGCGGTCTGCCCAAGAAGAAGGGCGGCATCGGCTTGCGCATCACCGGCCACACGCTGCGCAAGTTCAAGTCGAACATCCAGCGCGTCGCCGCCCTGGTCGACGGCAAGTCGGTGCGGGTCAAGGTCTGCACCCGCTGCCTCAAGGCGGGCAAGGTCATCAAGCCGCCGAACCTCGCCGCGAGCGTCTGAGGCTCCAGCCGTTTCGGTTCGGCGCGCGGCCAAGTTCGGCGCGACGCGTTCGCGCGATTGCGCCGTCGATCCCGCGCCAGCGGCAACGACGTTCGAGCGAACTCCACGCTGGTTCGCGCTCGCTGTCTTCCAGCGGCGCTGACAAACGCTGGCCGCGCGGCTTGCGAAGCCTGTATCGTCCACCACGATCGACGTGCGTCCCGACTCGGGGCGCGCGTCGATCTGCTTTTTCCGCTCGCTCGTGCGCAAATAATTGCGCCTTCGCGGGAAAGGTCGGCGGCGCAGGCGCCGATGGTCCGCATCGATGTCGTGAGCAGGCGCGCGCGTTCGCGTGCGCATCCCTCACAAACCCCCTTCCTGTCCAAGGAGCTACACATGGCTAAGAAGAAGGCAAAGAAGAAGGCGACGAAGAAGGCCGGCACGCGCAAGAAGAAGGCCTGAGGATCTAGGGCTCGGCAGGCGAACCAAGGTTCGCGACGCTGAGCCCTCTCCGTTCTTCTCCTGCTGCCGCCGGAGTTCGGGACTGCTCGCCAGCCCCGCGCTCTGACGCCCCTCGCGGTGAACAAGAGTCAGCTGATCGATCGTGTCGCCACCGAGCTGCGCACCTCGCGCTTGGCGGCGACTCACTTGGTCGACGTGGTCCTGGAGGGTGTCTCCAAGGGCCTGCGCGAGGATGGAAGCGTGACCATCGCCGGATTCGGAACGTTCGAGGTGAAGGACCGCAAGGCCCGCCTCGGCCGCAATCCGTTCACCGGGGAGCCGATCAAGATCGAGGCCGGCCGACGCGTCGGCTTCCGCATGGGCAAGGCCCTGCGGGACGCCATGACAGCCGACTGACTTCGATCGACTTCGCCAGCGCTTTCGCTCACCGGCTGGCTCCGCTCACGCGGGGCCAGCCGCTTTCGTTCTCGGCGCTCGCCGTCGGGTGCGAATTCACGATTCGACCGGCGGCCGCGCTCCGCGTGCGCTCAGGCCTTCTTGCTCGCGGCGAGCGTGTCCATCTCGGCCTTGCGCGCCGCCAGGGCTTCGATCTCGGCCCCGATCGACGCGTCGTCGAGCTTGGGGAACAGGCCGGCTACTGCGCCCAGCTTGCGGCCGGCGAGCCGGCGCCTCCACGCGCCCACCTGCGGCGTCTTCGGCCAGGTCGCTGCGGCTCGGCCGTCCAAGCCCAGCATCTCCCATGTGGCCTGCGCCTTGTGCGGCATGAACGGCGCCATCCAGCCCGCGAGGTAGGCGATCCACTCGGCGCAGGTGTTCAGCACGGCTGCGGCCTTGGCGGGGTCGCTCTTCTGCAAGCTCCACGGCGCGAGCTTGTCGACGAACACGTTGGCCACGCGCGCGTTCTCGATCAGCTGCTCGCAGGCGCGGCGGAACTTGAAGGCGCGGATCGACTCCGACGGATCGCTGAACGGGCCGCATTCGGTCAGCAGCACGCGGTCGAGTTCGGCCTCGAACTGCTCCGCGCAGGGCGGGATCACGCCGCCGTAGTGCTTGTCGACAAAACGCAGCACGCGCGTGATCAAGTTGCCGATCGTGTCCGCGAGCTGCGTGTTCACGCAGCTTTGGAAGTCCTTCCAGCTCCACTCGCTGTCCTTGGTCTCGGGCGAACTCGAGAGCAGGTAGAAGCGCGCGGACTCGGCGTCGAAGCGCTGGAAGAATTCGGCGAGCGGGATGTACCAGCCCTGCGAGGTCGAAAACTTGCCGCCCTCGAGGTTGTAGAACTCGTTGGCGGGAACTTGCCAGGGCAGGACGTAGCCGTCGCGCACGCCGTGCAACATCGCCGGGAACACCACGCAGTGGAACGGGATGTTGTCCTTGCCGATGAAGTGCACCAGGCGCGTGTCGGGCGACAGCCACCAGCGCTTCCAGTCCTCGGGCTGTCCCTTGCGCGCGGCCCATTCCTGCGTGAAGGAGACGTACCCGATCGGCGCGTCGAACCACACGTACAGGACCTTCCCGCTGATGTCACCCTCGGTGTCGGCGGGCAGCGGCACGCCCCACTTCATGTCGCGCGTGATCGGACGCGGTTCGATCTCCGCCAGTTGGTTGGCGACGAAGGCGCCGACGTTGGCCTTCCACTCGTGCTCGCGCGCCCAGCGCGCCAGGTGTTCATCGCGCAGCTTCGGCAAGTCGAGGCGCCAGTGGTGGGTGGTGCGGCGCACCGGACGGTTGCCGCACACCTTGCACACTGGATCGGAGAACTCGAGCGGATCGATCCAGCGCGCGCAGCGCGGGCACTCGTCGCCGCGCGCCTTCTCGTACCCGCACGAGGGGCAGGTCCCCGTGACATAGCGGTCGGCGAGGAACATCGCGTCGTGCTCGCAGTACAGCTGGTCGCTGGTGTGCGGCTGCAGGTAGCCGTTGCTGTTCAGGCACCGGAAGAAGTGCTGCGAAAGCGGCGCGTGCTGCGGGCAGATGCTGGTCCCCGACCAGATGTCGAACTCCAGGTGCAGCGCGTCGAACGTGGACTTGATCACCGCCCGCCAGCGCGCCACGTAGTCAGCGTAGGGCGTCCCCTCGGCCTCGGCGCCGATCGTGATCGCCACGCCGTGCTCGTCCGTGCCGCACACGAACAGCACCTCCTGCCCGAGCATGCGCAGCGTGCGCGTGTACACGTCCGCCGGCAGGTACGCGCCGACGACGTGGCCGAAATGGATTGGCCCGTTGGCGTACGGGAGCGCGCTGGTGACGAGATAACGAGTCAATCGAGTCCTTCTGTGGGGTGGGCGGCGATTCTAGGCAGCGTGTTGGTCGCATTCACCGCGCCGCTCGCCTAGCGCTACAATCTCTCGACTTTTCACCCACGACTCGAGGCGCGCGCAACGCGCCGCCAGTCCCCACCCAAACACGCCACCTGCAACTCACTCCATGGGCTCCTACGCGAACTTCCGCCAGCTGGACTACTTCCAACTCGATGACCAGTTCTCGGAAGACGAGCTGATGGTGCGCGACACGGTGCGTTCGTGGGTCACCGAACGGTACCTGCCGCTCGCCATGGAGCACTTCGAGAACGGCACGTTCCCGATGGAGCTGGTGCCCGAACTCGCCGAGCTGGGCGTGTTCGGACCGACGACGCCGACGGAGTACGGCGGCGCGGGGCTCAACAGCGTCGCCTACGGCCTGATCTGCCAGGAACTCGAGCGCGGCGACAGCGGCCTGCGCTCGTTCGTGTCGGTGCAGGGTTCGCTGGTGATGTACCCGATCTTCGCCTACGGCTCCGAGGAGCAGAAGCGACGCTGGCTGCCGCTCCTCGCCTCCGGCAAGGCCATCGGCTGCTTCGGCTTGACCGAGCCGGACTTCGGTTCGAACCCCGGCGGCATGCTGACCACGGCCGTGAAGAAGGGCGACGA
>Ga0169931_10002400_pt1 | contig 30608 bp, 18 predicted proteins | sample Kivu_15m_20L_FD_129675 | JGI IMG/M metagenome (GOLD analysis project Ga0169931, IMG submission 129675) | Freshwater microbial communities from Lake Kivu, Western Province, Rwanda to study Microbial Dark Matter (Phase II) - Kivu_15m_20L... | ecosystem: Environmental > Aquatic > Freshwater > Lake...
AAGGTGATGGTGTTGGCGCCTTCGACGAGCGGAGCGAAGACGAACTCAAACGAGCCCAGCTCGTCGAGCGTATCGGTGAGCTCGCCGGCGGTGTCACCCGAGGCCCACTCCAGCCGAGCCAGCTCGTCGGACGCGGTCACGGTGCCGGTGATGGTGACGGTGGGCTCATCCACGATGGTGCCATCGGCGGGCGCGTTCAGCACCAGGCCAAAGTCGTCGGCGAGGCCGCCGTTGACGGTGAACGAAACGAGCGCGGTGTCGACATTGCCGTCGATGTCGGTGGCCGAGACCGCGATGGTGTTCTGACCATCGGAGAGGTCGTTGACCTGAAAGTCGAAGAGCCCGACGCGAGCGTCATAGAAGGGGAGTACGTTGCGCTGGTCAGACTGACCGTCCTGGTTGCTCAGTGTGTAGGTCAGGGCGACGATTCCCTCGGTGTCGGTGGCCGAACCAGCGACCTGAACCGAGCTGCCGGTGATGTTCTGGCCCAGCGTGGGCGACGAGATGCTGACGACGGGGCCGCCAAGCAGGCTGTCGAGCTCATCGCACCCGACGAGGGCGAGTGACGCGAGCGCAGCGAGCGCGATGGCGCCGCTATGCAGACGGCGATGCGAGTGGTTGGTATCGAATTTCATAACGTACTCCGGACGTGAAACAGGACAGGTATGTGGCTCGCTGCGCACCAGACCGACGAGGTCACAACGGACCGCGGTGGCTGTATGGGCACAGCATGAACGTCACAGGCCCCTAGACGCCGTTGCGCCGCGCGTTATTCAACGACGGGAGAAGTCGCCGGGCACGGGTCGAAATCCGGGTCGGGCTCCGGCTGCACGCAGACGGCATCCACGCGCAGAAAGACGTCGCCCTCGGGGGCCGTCCAGCCGGGAGTGCGGGCGACGAGCGGCGTGCCATCCGGCAGTGTCAGGTGCACGCGCCAGTCGGTCCCGAGGAAGGTCGTGCGTTCGACTCTCGCCCTGCAATCGGCGGGCGTGTCGCAGATCAGCACCTGTTCGGGGCGCAGCAGCAAGGGTCCGTCGATGGCTGGCGCGGCGGTGCGAAGGACACCGAGCGCGGTTTGCACGGCGTGTTCGGCGTAGCGCGTCGCGGGTAGCCACTGCACCTCGCCGAGCGCGTGCGCGACGAGCGACGAGGCAGGGCGGCGGTAGAGTTCGTCGGGTGTGCCGGTCTGACCGATGCGCCCGGCGTGCAGAATCGTCATGCGATCGGCGACCTCGAAGGCCTCCTCGGCCGAGTGCGTGACCAGGATGGTGGTGATTCGGTGCTGGCGCAGGTGCTGAAAGGTCTGCTGCCGAATGCGAACGCGGCGGGCGGGGTCAAGGTTGGCGAACGGCTCATCGAGCAGCATGAGACGGGGTCGCAGGGCGAGCGCTCGGGCGAGGGCGGTGCGTTGCTGTTCACCGCCGCTGAGCTCCGACGGGAACCGGTCGGCGACATGCAGAAGCTCTACCCTTCGCAGCAGCTCGCGCGCGGCCTCACGGTCACCTTTTGGCAGGGCAGCGGCGACGTTTCCAACGGCGGTGAGGTGATCGAGCAGCGCGACGTTCTGTGTGACGAGCGAGACCGGGCGTTTGTTGGCTGGCAGGACCGCCCGCTCGCCGCGTCGCAGGGCGGGCACATCGAGCTCGAGCTCCTGCAAGCGAATGGAGCCTGCAGAGGCCGATTCGAGCCCCGCGATGGTGCGCAGCAGGGTGGTTTTTCCAGAGCCCGAGGCGCCCAGAAGCACGTGCACCTCGCCCTCCAGAATCTGAAGGTCGATTTGCAGCAGCGCGGGCTGCCTGCCATAGCGCACATCGACGGCGCTGAAGTCGAGCAAGGACACAGAACGATCCATGGGAGGCCGTACACTAGCCGGCGCACAACAGGGGCGCAGCGGGCGAGAGGCAAGAAGATCGTGGTGAGCGATACCAGAACGCTTGGCACATGCACGCGGATCGTTCATTCTACCCTTCCCTATTCTCTGACAACCGTGACGATGGAGCGTATGGCGTACATTCGGATCATCGACGAGGACCGTGCACAGGGTCAGCTTCAGGAGACGTACGAGAAGATCGCGCACACCCGTGGCGGGGTGGCAGACGTCATGAAAGTTCAGTCCCTGAATGCCCATGCGCTGGCCGCGCACTTTGAGCTGTACAGGACGTTGCTGTTTGGCCCGAGCGAGCTGGACCGCCGCACGCGCGAGATGATCGGGGTGGTGGTGTCGGCGGCGAACAACTGCAGCTATGGCGTGCACCACCACGGAGAGTCGCTGCGGCGTCTGGGGGTAGGCGCTGCGCTGCTGGAGCACCTGTCGCGGGGTGAATTACCCGACGAGAGCCTGAGCCCGCCGGTCAAGCTGCTGCTGGAGTTTGCACAGCGCCTTACGCATGCGCCCACGCAGTCCGAGCAAAAGATCGAAGAACTTCGGGGGGCTGGGTGGTCGGACGAGGCGATCCTGGATACGAGCATGGTCGCAGCGTACTTCAACATGCTGAACCGCATCACGCTGGGTCTTGGAATCACGCTGGAATCACAGTTTGAAGACACGTGCGGCCCCGAGCCAGACGGGGTGACACGCAGCACCACCTGACGCACCGCGCGCTGCCGGCGAGGGAAATTACGGCCGTCGTGGTTGCGCGGGTTCGGCGGGTCGGCTAACGGCAGAGGACGTATCTGAGCCTGCGAACGAAGTGGGCTCGGCTGTCGTGTATCTCGACGTTGCTCTGGCATTGTCCCTGTCTTCGCAGGTGCGTTCTTGTTCGAGGAGACCCTCATCCGCCATCGACGCGGGCTGATCATGCTGACGCATATGGCCGTGTTCTCACTGTCATTGCTGGCAGCGTTCGCCGTTCGTTTCGATCTGACCATTCCGCCGGATTACCTGCGGTTGCTGCAGCTGACGCTGCCGTTGTTCGTGGGAACAAAGCTGTTGATATTCGGCGTGATGAAGCAGTTTTCGGGCTGGTGGCGCTATGTGTCGCTGGACGATCTGCTGACCCTCGCCGCGGCCACGCTGGTGTCGCTGTTGATTCTGGGCGGCGTGGTGTACATCGCCGGTCTGCTGGAGTTTCCGCGAACGGTATTCGTGGTGGACGCCATGTTTACCGCGACGCTGCTGGCGGCGCTCCGCGTGGGGATCCGGGTCTATCGGGAGCGCCGCGGCGTGCTTTCGCAGCAGGGCACCGAGACCGAGAAGCGTTGTCTTGTGGTCGGTACTGGCGCCACGGCCGAGAATCTGGTTCGCGAAGTGAGTCGAAGCCGGGGTCTGGGGATTCGACTGGTGGGCATGGTCAGCCCCGACACGCGGTATGTGGGTAGTCGCATCGGTGGCCAGCAGATTGTGGGGGGCATTGATGACCTGCCTCGTCTGGTGCAGAAAGTGGCGGCCGACCAGGTGATCATCGCGCTGGATGGGAACTCGGGAGACATCACCCGCCGGGTCGTGTCGCTCTGTTCTTCGAACGACGTCGGGTATCGTATTCTTCCGCCGACCGAAGACCTGGTGCAGGGGCGCGTCTCGATTTCTCGCCTCCGTGAAGTGAGCCTGCAGGACCTGCTGGGGCGCCCACCTGTGCGTCTGGATGACGCACAGATCGCCGGGCTGATCTCCGGCGAGACGGTCCTGGTCACCGGCGCCGGTGGCTCGATCGGCTCCGAGCTGTGCAGGCAGGTGGCGCGCTTTGGTGCCGGGCGTCTGGTGATGCTGGAGCAGGCCGAAAACCCGCTGTTTCACCTCGAACGCGAGCTCACGGCCGAATATCCGGACCTGCGGCTGGAGCCTGTTGTCGCCGACGTGGTGGACGCCGTCCGCCTGAAGGCCATTTTTCAGCTCTACGAACCTCGGCTGGTGCTGCACGCAGCGGCGCACAAGCACGTACCGCTCATGGAGCAGAACCCGTCCGAGGCCATCAAAAACAACATCGTGGGAACGTGGAATGTCATTCAGGCGTCGCAGGACGCCGGCGTGCAGACGTGCGTACTCATTTCAACGGACAAGGCCGTCAACCCGACCTCGGTCATGGGCGCCAGCAAACGGATGGCCGAAATGCTGGTGCAGTCCCAGAATGGGCGAAGCCGCACGGTGCTCGCTGCCGTCCGGTTCGGCAATGTGCTGGGCTCAAATGGCTCGGTGATCCCGATCTTTCAGCAACAGATCGCGGCTGGGGGGCCCGTTACGGTGACGCATCCCGAGATGCGCCGCTACTTCATGACCATCCCCGAGGCGACGCAGCTGGTGCTTCAGGCGGGCGCGCTTGCGCAGGGGGGCGAAGTCTTTGTGCTCGACATGGGCGAGCCGGTTTACATCATTGATGTCGCGCGCGATCTGATTCGACTCTCGGGCCTTCGCCCCGACATCGACATCCCGATTGTCTTTCAGGGCATGCGCCCGGGCGAAAAACTCTTCGAAGAGTTGTCCACTTCGCAGGAGACTACAGAGCGTACGGCGCATGGTCGCGTGTTTCGCTGTATGATTGAGCCTCCGAACGCCGAACGCGTCATCGACGCCGCCTCGACGCTTCGCGAAACGGCGCTGGAGCCCTTTACCCCCGCCCAGATTCGCCGCGCGCTCTTCGAGACACTGCAGGCGCTGGAGTCAGGGCAGCCGATTCCACGTCGCATTCGTTTCAGTGACTCCGGTAAAATCATCGCGTTCGTCGAACCTGCTCAGACAACGAACCCGACAGCCCACTAGTCCTGTGTCTTCGGCACCAGCCCGTCAGAACCACATGAAGCCTTCGCACCGCTTTCTCTCTTTGCTCATTCCGAGCCTGCTGTCCCCTCTGACGTTCGTCGCCTGTGGCGGTGATGACACCGAGGTCAGCGACGACGCTGCCGATGCCGGTCTGCGTCCCGAAGTCAGTCGTTCGGACTCCGGCAACAACACCAACGACGACGGGGGCGGTGATAACGACGCAAGCGGCTCGCCCGATGACGCCAACGAGCTCGGCGATGCATCGCCCGACGGGGAAACCACCGACGCTTCGTCCGACGGCGGCACGACCACCGACGCCGACGGCACAGACGACGTTCGACCCGACACCAGCCCCGTGGTTGATCCGCGCTGCGATCGCGACGGCGACGGGTTCGTCGCCGTTGGCCTGACCTGCAACGGGCTGGTGGGCGACGACTGCGACGACACCCTGCGCGCGGTCAACCCAGGCGCCCGCGAAGCCTGTGACTTCCTCGACAACAACTGCAACGGGAGCGTGAACGAAGGGATCGACTGCTTCATCTTTGCCCACGAGTCGGACGCTGTGTACCGCGTGGACCCCTTCAGTGGCGCGCCACCCATTCTGTTCGCCGAGTCAACAGTGACGCTGCTGGACCTCGACACCGCGCCGGACGGCACGTTGTACGGCATCACCAGCACGTCGCTCGTCCGCTACGATGACCCGTCCTGGGTAACGGTCGGTTCCCATGGCATTGGCCCCAGCGCGAACGGCATGGCGATTCTGAACCCTGATATCGGCTACGTCACAGCCAGCAATCAGACCTACGAGATTGACCTGAGCAGTGGCATGGCCCGCTCGATTGGTTCCATGGACTACACCTCTTCTGGCGACTGCGTCATCAACAAGGACGGGACGCTGTTCATGTCGGCGCGTGCCTCCGGCCCCAGCGGAACCGACCAGCTTGTGGTCATCGACGCCAGCCCGGACGGCGGCGGAGCCGCCACCCTCATCGGCCAGATTGGCTTTGTCGGTGTCTATGGACTGACCTTCGCTTACGGCTACCTGTTCGGCTTCACCAGCAACGGCGAGGTCATCGAGATCAACCCGCTCACTGGCGCAGGGCGCGAGGTCGCCGACGTGGACAAGGTCTTCTTTGGCGCCGCATCCAGCCCCTCGCGGTAACGACGCGCCGTTGTCGTCGGGGTGATTGTCAACGTCGGGTGCAGACGCTACTTCCGACTACACCCTGCCTCACATCCCGAGTCTGGCATGTCCTCTGTCATTCACAGCCTGCGCTACTGCTCACTTCTTCTTGTGTCCGGCCTGAGCGCTTGTGCACCCGATTCGGAAGAAACACCTGCCGAAGCCAACGTTCCGGACCACGCCGACGTCGTCGATGGCGCCGCAGCCGATTCGGGCAACGCCCTGCCCGAAGCCGTGTGTCGTGCGGGCAGCGCCTGGCAGCCCGGCACCCCCATGTTTGTCGAGGCCACCGCGGACTGGAACCTCGATGGCGTAAACGGCGTGCGACTGAACGCTGCCGACATAGACGGCGATGGCTGGGTGGACCTGCTGGTTCGACAGGGCGGTACGCGGATCGAGCCACTCGACTCCGACACACCGAAGACCATTCACCTGCTGCGTAACCTGCAAGGGCAGGGCTTCGAAGACGTCACCGTCTCGTCGGGCATTCTGGACTGGCGCTACCTGGACGACACCAACCTTGGGCGGCCCATGGACGTCGTCGCGTTTGGTGACGTCGACAACGACGGCGACCTGGACGTGTATTCGGGAATTAGCACTGTTGACAACACACTGACCGGTAACGAGCGGTCCGAGATACTACTGAACGATGGAAATGGCGTATTTTTCCTGACTTCAGTCGATAATCCGATTCGACGGCCCGATGAGGTCGACGCCGTCGCAGGCGCGTCGTTCGTGGACTACAATCAGGACGGCCTGCTGGACCTGTGGGTGGCGCATCACAACTACGAAGACCCGGCCAACGGCACCACGTTCGCGCAGGATCGGCTGTTCCGGGGCACCGGCAACGGCGAGTTCGTAGACGTGACCACCGAGGCGGGCCTGACAACCGCGGACTGGGACGACATCGACGTCATCAGCGCAGCCGGAGCGCACTCCCGCGCCTGGTCTGCAGCAGCCTGTGACCTGAACAATGACGGCATCAGCGAGCTGCTCGCTGCCAGCTATGGTCGCGCCCCCAACCACCTGTGGCAGGGGCGCCAGACTGACGTCGGCGTGGCATTTGACAATCAGTCCGTCGCTTCGGGGTACGCGTACGACGACAACCGAACGTGGGAAAACAACCAGTTCGCCATGTGTTACTGCCAGGGCAACGCGGACGCCGAAGGCTGCGATGCCGTTGGCCGACCGGCCATCACCTGCAGCTCGCCGAACTGGCAACACATTACCGACCGAGAGCCTTTTCGCCTCGGCGGTAACAGCGGCGCCACCGTCTGCGCCGACCTCGACGGCGATGGCTGGTTCGACCTCGTGACCACCGAGATCAGGCACTGGTGGGCCGGCGACGGGTCCGACGAGAGCAGCATCCTGTTCAACACGCGCGAAGCAGAGGTTCGGTTTGAACGCCCATCACGCGAAGAAACGGGCATGCGGGTAGAACGCGTCACGCAGGGGGGATGGGACGAAGGCCACATGACCGCGACCGTCTTCGACGTCGACAACGATGGCCGCCTGGACATCTACCTGGGCGGCAGCGACTATGCTGGCAACCGCGGCCTGCTGTACATGCAGGTGGGCGAGCGTGAATTCGAGGCTGTGCCCGTCGAAGATTTCTTCGAGCACAACCGTAGCCACGGTGTCACGGCGGCCGACTTCGATCGCGACGGTGACCTGGACATCATCGTGGGTCACAGCCGCGCCCGCTGCGACGCCGCGGCGCCGAATAACTGCTATGAAACCGGAAATATTCGGTTTTTTGAAAATCAGATGGGCGCGGAATCCAACTGGCTGCAGATTCAGGTGCTGGGCACCGGAAACTCCAACCGAAGCGCGGTGGGTGCCCGAATCGAGGTGCAGGCCGGCGCGCTGGGTCAAACTCGGCAGGTGCAGGCCGGCTACGGTCACTACGGCGCGCAGGACGACCTGGTGCAGCACTTCGGCCTCGGCAGCGCCTGCGAAGCGACCGTCCGTGTGACCTGGCCCGATGGCGCTGCGACGACCGAGGAGTTTATGCTGCCCGCGGGTCACCGGTTTGTCATAGAGCAGGGACTCGGTGTACGCGTAGCCGAGTAGGTGCTATTCCACGCACATCACGATCCGGTGCCGGCTTCAGGGAGACCGACATGAGAAAGGCCACCATACGCAGCGGTGCACTTTTGCCCAGGCCGATCCTTGGCGCGTTGCTGCTCTTGTTGTCGGCCTGCTCTGGCGCCGAGAGCACGCTGCTGGTTGACGAAAGCCGCGACGCTGAAGCAGCGCGGGACGGCAGAGGTTCGGCGGGCGATGGGCCCGACGCGGGCGGGCGCCCCATTGGGGATACACAGGGCGGCGATGATGCGTCGGCGGTGCCCGATACGAGCGCTGAAGTACGACTGACGGGCGCCAGTGTAGTGCCCGCAGACAGCGTGGTGAGGACCGGTCTGAACGTGCCCGCGACGCTCTCGCTTGTGGTCTGGGGGGAGTGGTCGGATGGACGGGTGGAACCACTGGTTCGCGACTTCCCGTGGACTTCAGACAACCCCGAGCGGGTCACCGTGGCTCGCAATGGCACGGCAACCATCACCGGCGCCCTGCCTGGCGTCACAACGGTACGCACCCTGGTGGAGGAGCTGGAGGTCACCGCGCAGATCCGTGTGCAGCTTACCCAACAGCTGCTGCTGGATGGTCTGGGCCCCGAAGTCGTCGCCGCGCTGGAGTCTCCGATCGCCGGTACGACCGCTGCCGCCCCCCAATGGCAGTACCCGGAAGACGGCACCCTGTTCCCGGCGGGCATGGTACCCCCGGTGCTGCAGTGGAACGCGAACGGCAATACCATGTTCCATCTTCGCATGACGCGGTCCGATGACGTGCTGTTTGACGTGTACACAACACAGTCAAACTTCACCTTCAGCGAGCCGCAGTGGGACGCGCTGGCCATGGGCTATGGTGAACCCATTGTGCTGGAACTGTCGGGGAGGCCGGCGATCGACGCAGGTGAGGTCAACATCGCAGATGCCAGAATCCTCTACACGGCCGACGCCAGCCTGGCCGGAACGGTGTATTACTGGCAGGTCGAGACGGGCGACATCATGAAGATCCCGCAGGGCGACAGCAGCCCAACCCCAGTGTTCTCGACAAACGCCGAAACGGGGACATGTCGGGGCTGCCACTCGCTTTCGCGCGACGGAGGGACGCTCGGGTTCATGTACAATGGCGGCGATGATCCACGTGCCGGGCTCGCCAGCACAGCGTCGCCGGAGCCCTCGATTCTGGAGAACTTCACTGAAAACCGCTGGACGATGGTCGGGTTTGACCCCAGCGGCACGCGCGCGGCGGCGGTGCACAATGGCAGCATGTGGCTGGCCGACGTGACGCCGGGCATCGCAGGAGGGGTCGCAAACCTGGGGCCGATCAACACCGGCGGTCAGGGTACCATGCCGGCCTGGTCACCCGATGGTTCCACGCTGGCCATCGCGCGACGCGGCGACGGCGCTGACTGGTCATTCACCCAGAGCGATCTGTGTCTGATGCCCTGGAACAGCTCAACCGGGACCTTCGGTGAACCTCGCGTCATCGCCAGCGGCGATGGCCCGGAAGGCGATGCCTACAGCTACCCCACCTGGACCCCCGACTCCCGCTGGCTGGCTTTTGGGCGAGCTCCCAATACCGGCAACGCCGATCCACAGACGCTATGGATGTATCACCTGGCGACGGGCACCGCGTCGCGTCTGCTGCGCGCCAACCCGCAGTCGCTCGATGTTCAACCCGCCTTCAGCCCCTACATCGAAGGCGGCTACTACTGGCTGCTCTTTTACTCTCGGCGACCGTACGGCCAGTTCTCTACGCATAAACAACTCTGGGTCACCGCGATTCGTACCGATATGGCACCGGGCGAAGACGGCAGCTTTCCTGCGTTCTGGCTGCCGGGTCAGGATCCCAATCGACAGAACATCACCGGATACTGGTCGCCACCCACCTGCACCACCGCAGGTGAGGTCTGCAAAACGGCAGACGAGTGCTGCGCGGGACAGGAGTGCGTGTTCTCAGAGTCGGCCGGTACAACCACGTGTCAGGACACAGCCTGCGTTCGTGATAGTCTGCCCTGCTCCACAACCGACGACTGTTGCGACGGATCGGAGTGTCGCGAGAGCCTCAACGGCGCCCTGGTGTGCCAACGCCGTTAACCGATGACACAAACTCGTCACCGTTTTCGCGCAATCGACACACATTCCACCGGGGCGTCACCGCAACGACGACAATTATCTTCATTTCGGTGTCATGGATGTCACGCAGCAGGGCTACACGGCCGCTCGACGTTCGATGGTGAACGTTCTGTGACTTGCGTGACCTCGCCATGGACCAAAGAGAGCCCCTTCCGTCAGTCGGCGATAGCCATACAGAGTCGCGCTGGTCGGCCGACTTTGCCGCTGTGTCGAGCGATTCGCCGGTCGCTGCTTCGCCCGGCATGGATGATACCCCAACGCCAGCAGATGTGCCGGAGGTGGGGCCAGGTGCTCTCCTCGCTCATGCGGTAATCGTTCCCGAGGAACAGGCGTGGTCAGGGGGTGATCCCGGCACGCCCGAAGACGTACGACAGGACGCCGCGCAAGCGTTTCCACTCCGTCGCAAGCTGTTGATCGCCGCCCTGCTCTCCCCGATGCTGTTGGCGATGTTGTTCTCGGCGGTCTCTCAGGTGGGCTTTGCGTGGTGGCTCATTGAGCGCGTGCCGCCGCCGCAGCGCGGCGGAATCGAAGACCTCCTGAACAGTCACCTCGTGCAGATCCTGCTGGAACAACAGGCTCTGGAACAGGAGAGCGAGCCACCAACAGAGCCCGAGGAGCCCGAGGTAGAGGTCAACGAGATGCTGCCGCCCGAACCGGTAGCACCACCCGAACCAGAACCCGTGCCGGAGCCAGAGCCGGAACCTGAACCAGAACCCGAGCCGGAACCCGAGCCGGCAGCACCTCCTGTGGACGAAGCCCCGCTGGGCCCGCCGGGTGATGGTGGCGGTCCGGGCTTTGCGACCGCGCCCGGTGGAACCGGCCCTGGCATTGCGCCTGGCACCGGTTCGGGCAACGGCCGTGGAAACGGGCGAAACAGCGGTGCTCCGCGTTCAGAACGCACCGAAGCGCGTCGCGATGAAGCGCGCGATCGACGCGAAGATCGCGGACGCGACGAAGAGAACGCGCGTCGCGTCGTTCGCCTCGAAGACACCAGCGAACCGCCCGAGCTGCTCAGGCGCGAACCGCAGCTGGGTTACCCGAGGGAGTTCCGCGAAGCCGGCATCACCGGTACGGTGGTGCTGGAGTGCATCATCACCGATGCGGGCCGCGTGCGGGCATGCCGTCGTCGTTCCGGCCCCGAAGAGCTCGCCGAGTATGCCACCGAGATCGTGCAACAGTGGCGGTTCCGACCCGCAATGGATCACGAGGGTAATCCGGTCGTGAGCACCTACCGGTTCAATCTGCCTTTCCGTCTGAACTGATTTTACCCGACCGCGAGCCCTTCTGGAGTTCACCATGTTGGTATCTGTGGACGCTCAGCGCCCGCTATTGGTGTGGTCTGTCCTCATGCTGCTTGTGGCAGGGCAGGCCGGCCGCTCAACAATGACCTGGGCACAGGAACCCGACTCCGCCGCCGACGAGGGCAGCTCGTCTGTCGCGCCTGAGCATAGCGAGGACGAAGAACCCACACCTTCGGACGACGAACTCCCGGAAACCGACGACGAAGAAGAATCATCCGTCGAAGAAGGCGAATTTGTGCCGTCGTGGGATGACGAAGAAGAATCCTCCGTTGAGGAAGGCGAATTTGTGCCGTCGTGGGATGACGAAGAAGAATCATCCGTCGAAGAAGGCGAATTTGTGCCGTCGTGGGACGACGAAGAAGAATCACCCGTTGAGGAAGGTGAATTTGCTCCGACATGGGATGACGAAGAAGAATCACCCGTTGAGGAAGGTGAATTTGCTCCGACATGGGATGACGAAGAAGAATCACCCGTTGAGGAAGGCGAATTTGCTCCGACATGGGACGACGAAGAAGAATCACCCGTTGAGGAAGGTGAATTTGCTCCGACATGGGATGACGAAGAAGAATCACCCGTTGAGGAAGGCGAATTCGCTCCCGTTCTGGAAGACGACGCCGCCCCGGATGCCGAGCTGAGTGACGAGGACCTTCGCTGGCTGCAGGACGACGTTGAATTGGAGGCCGCCGAAGACGAGAACTGGGAGCAATACTGGGAGGAGCTACAGCCCGAGAACGTCATCGAATCGATTCCGACAGACGCGACCATGGCCGAAGGAATGGGCGTCGTAACCGGTATCGTGGTCGACGATTCCACAGGTGACCCGGTTTATGGCGCCGAGATTACCTTTGACGGACTGGATTTGACCCAGACCACCGGCGAACCTGGACAGTTCTGGTTCGAAATGGAGCCGGGAACCTATGTGATGCGGGTACGGAACCTGTCGTATATTCCGTCCGCTTACGAGGTGCTCATCGAACCCGATGCGACCACCGATATGGCCGAGATTCGCCTTCGACTCGATGACTCCCGGTCCATGGTCGTGGTTGTCGAGGGCCGGGCCGACCAGAACAGCGTCGCAACGGCCATGATGGAACGTCGCGAACAAACTGCAATGACCAACGCCATCAGCGCCGAGGAGATGACCCGGACCCCGGATAGCTCGGCCTCGGCCGCCGTGGGCCGCGTAGTGGGTGTCTCGGTGATTGACGACCAATTCGTGTTTGTCCGGGGTCTGGGTGGCCGATACACAAGGGTCATGTTCAATGGAATTTCGGTACCCAATACCGACCCGGATTTCCCCAGCGCCTCGCTCGACCTTTTTCCAGCAGGTCTGCTGGCAAACCTGACGCTGCTCAAGACGGGTACCGCCGATCAACCGGGTGATTATACAGGCGGTCTGGTGGACATTGCGTCGCGCGCATACCCCGAAGAGTTCACGCTGGAGCTCGGGGTATCGGTATCGGGCGACACCCAGACCACATTCCGGCGTAGTGTGCAGGACCAGCCGGGCTCTCTGGACTGGCTTGGGTTCGATAACGGTAACCGTGCCATACCGAACGAGGTTCCTGACGATATCCGCGTCGATACAGGTGGTGAAATTGACTCGGCTGGACTGGAAAATATCGCGGAGAGCTTCCGTAACGAATGGCTGCCTTCGGAGCGCCTGTTGCGGCCGAACCTGACGCTGCAGGGACAGGCCGGCGACCAGATCGAGACTCGACGGGCTGGAAAACTCGGCTACCTGCTGTCGTTCCGCTACAGCAATCGAATGGAGCGACGGGGACCGACGACCATCCGCAACGTGACGCTCGACCGCGATGGGGAAGGTGTCACCAGCATTGAGGCCCTTGAAGCCGAGCGTATTCGCAATCGGGTATTATGGGGCCTTCTGGGAACCATGACGTGGACGCCTGCCGAACGCCACGACCTGTCGCTGGTCACCATGTGGAACCAGTCGGGCAACGGATTTACCGAGGTGGTGGAAGGAGAGGCCGACGAAGAAGCCGACTTTATTCGTCGCACCCAGCTGCAGTGGATTCAGCGCAGCGTACTGTTCACGCAGCTCATGGGCTCGCACCGTGGCCTGCCGGTTGACTCGGATATTGAATGGAAACTCGCGTGGTCACGAGCCGTTCGCGATGAACCCGACACCCGGTTCCTGGTGCAGGTCGGCGACGGGCTGATCTGGCGTCCCAATCCTGGCTCGGGCGAGCGATTCTTTGGCGCCATGGAACAGCAGGACTGGTCGGGCGGTCTGGACTGGACCCTGCGTCCCTCGCTGAACCTGACCCTGAAGGCTGGCACCCTCAATCAATTCAGTGACCGCACCTTCGATTCGCGACGGTTCCGCTACCGCGCAGATTCCTTCGATACCCGCACGCTGCCGGCGAACGAGATATTTACGCCCGAAAATATCGGCGAGACCGTATTTATTTCGGAGGTCACCCAGGCCACAGACAGCTATGAGTCCACCCAGCGAACACATGCCGGGTTCGGTATGGTGGACTGGAACCTGTCGCAACGTTTCAGGGTGATTGCGGGCGCACGCTACGAGAGCTTTATTCAGACGATTGAGGCGCAATCACCGTTCGCGCAGGCAGGAGCGTCTGTGGACGACGAACGTCGCGTTGATAATGACGTCATGCCTTCGGGCTCATTCGTGGTGACGCTGCAACCCGAACGTATGTTCCTTCGCACGGCCTACTCGATGTCCGTCGCTCGCCCGCAGGTACGCGAGATCGCACCGTTCGTATTCCAGGATTATGTGCGGCGACGCACAGTGACGGGCAACCCGGATCTGGAGCGCACGCTGATTCACAATGGTGACATCCGTTGGGAATGGTTCCCGACGCGCACCGAGTTGTTCGCCGTGACCCTGTTTGTGAAGCAGTTTGAGGCTCCGATTGAGTCACTGCTGGTCGATGTGCGGGGAAATGTATCGTACGCGAACGTCGAATCAGCCACGAATCTGGGCGCTGAGTTCGAGGGCAGATATTCATTTGGTAACCTTCATGACCGCCTCGAAGGCATGACGCTCGGTGCTAACGTGGCGCTGGTACGTTCACGGGTACGTCTGCCTGAGTGCGATCCCATTCGTAGCACCGAAACAGACTGCGCTGCGCCCAGCTATACAAACACCGACCGTCCGCTGGCTGGCCAGTCGCCATGGGCGATCAACGCAGTGCTGGGCTACGAACCCCCGTCCACCGGGTTCGGCGCGTTCCTGTACTACAACGTGCTGGGCCCTCGCATCGAAGACGTCGGCGGCCTTGGACTGCCAGATATTTATCAATTGGCGCCGCACCGGGTCGATTTCACCGCACAGTATGACTTCAACGATCACTGGCGTGGCGTATTCGCCGCCACCAACCTGCTCAATCAGGATGTCACGCAGGAGATTGGTGATGTGGTGCTGATTCGACAGCCGCTCGGCGTTGGTTTCTCGCTCGGCATTCGCTGGTCGTACTAGGGACCGCTGCGACGGGAACGCAACCCGGGCACGTCGTCACAGCTTTGCCATGTAAATGTGTACAAAAGGCAGAACGCCTGTTGGTAAATATTTTCCGGAGCGACGAACGATTGAAACAATCGGCGGTCATAAGCCCACCGCAACACAGCGTCCCCCTTCTGTGAACGTCCTCAACCTGAACCGGTGACTGTCATGATGCGTATTTCCAATATTTATTCTCTTGCATTGCTTGCCACCCTTGGCCTCGCCATTGGCGGCTGCGGCGACAGCGACGAAGCCGAAACCCCCGACAATGGAAGCGGTACCGAGACCCCCGAAGGTTTTGATCCCGCTGCCTGGTTTGGCGACGCAGCGCGCGCTGCTCAGCTGAACGTGGATCCGCAGCTCGGTGACGGCGCCTCGACCACCGCGCCCAACTTTGTGCCCGCGGCTGGTAGCCCGGCCGCGTCGGGCGCCAAAGACAATGGCGGCGGCTTCTTCGCAGCTGCGAATTACCTGGGCGCGTTCGAGCCGGGCGGCGCAGACTGGACGGCGGACTGGAGCGTGTGGGCGACCGGCCCTGTGGAAGCGGGCGACCGCCCTGTCGAGACCGTCTCGGGTAACATCGCCGAGAACGTCACCTGGACCGCAGACACGGTGTACCAGCTCACAGACGAAGTGTACGTGACCGGCGGGGCCACCCTCACCATCGAACCGGGCACGCTGGTCGTCGGTGACGTGGGATCGGCCCTTATTGTGACGCGTAACGGCCAGCTGGTTGCGGATGGTACGGCTGAGGCTCCCATCACCTTCACGTCGTCCAAGCCGGTCGCCGAGCGCGTGGCGGGCGACTGGGGTGGCATTGTGTTGCTTGGCTCGGCGCCCATCAACGTGCAGTCGAACAACATCGAGGGTCTGGCTGCTTCCGAAGACTCGGCGTACGGTGGCTCGGATGGCGCGCACAACTGCGGAACGCTGCGCTACGCGCGCATTGAGTACGCGGGTTCGGTGTTCGGGACCGACAACGAGCTGAACTCGCTCACGCTGGGTGGCTGTGGCTCCGAGACCACGCTGGAGTACATTCACACGTTCCGCGGTCTGGACGACGGCATCGAGTTCTTCGGCGGCAGCGCAAACCTTCGCTATGCCATCGTGAGCTACACCGGCGACGACTCGCTGGACTGGGATGAAGGCTACGTGGGTAACGTCCAGTTCTTTGTGGCGCAGCAGACCGCTAACGAAGGCGACCGCGCGATCGAAGCCGACAATCAGGGCGACGCACCCACGGCGACTCCGCTCTCCGACCCGACGCTGTACAACGTGACGCTGGTGGGCGGCGGTAACCCCGAGCAGGAAGGGGTGCGTCTGCGCGCCGGCACCGCTGGAGCCCTGCACAACTTCATTGTGACCGGTTTCGGCAAGGCGGCGCTGAAGGTCGACGGTGCCGAGTCGGAAGCGAATATTCTGTCGGGCGCCCTGGAAGTTAGCCACGGCATCTTCCACAACAGCGGCGAAGGCGGAACCGGCCTGTTCTAAGCACTCCTGATGGGGGAGACCGCTGATCGCGGACGCGAGTGATGTGCCAGAGGGGCGCTCGCGTCGGCGATGCGGTTATTTCGTGACGCGTATCCGCCAATGCGGACGGTGCGCGGGTTGATTTCCCGACTGGGCGACGTAGGTTGACCGGCGAGCTCGCGCTGGAATGTAACCCGAGGAGTCGTTCGTGTCAGAGTCTGCCAGCCTGGAGAACCGCCTGGCCCAACTTCGGGTCATGGTCGAGCGGCGAGCCGAAGCGCCGCAGACTCGCGCAGACCTCACGGAACAACGGCAGCGACTGGAGAGAGCCCGGGCGCAGGTGCTGGATCGCCTGCGTGAGGCGAACGAGAACGCGGACCCGTCCCGGATCACTGAGCTACAACAGAAGGCGCGCCATCTGGCGCAGAAGATCGCGTTGGTGAGTGGTGCCTCGCGGTCCTCGTGCATGCCATCGGACAACGTCGCAGACAGTGAACTTCGTGCCCGAATCGTTGAGTTTCTGGCGTGGGCGAGAGAGCACGAGGCGCCGTTGAGCGCCCAAGACCGTGGCGAGCTGCAGGCGCTGGCGGCGAGTCTGGTGCGAACGCGACGCGAGCGGCTGCATGCGATAGAGACCTCGCTACAGGCGGCCCGAAAGCACGCTCTTCAGGGCGTCGTCCTGATTCGGGAGCTGTGCGAGCTTGTGGACGCACTTCGAGACGGCGAGGTGGTGACCGGGGCGCGGCGCCTTCCTTTCGAGTCGCAGCGCCAGCTGGCCGCGAACCAGTTTGGGTTGTCCCAGCAGGCGGTGATGTCGGCGACAGGCCTGTTGCAGACCCTGGCGACACAGTGGCCCGAGCTGCGCGCGTACGCAGCGCTGCCCGACTGGTCGGCGCTTCCGTTCGATGAGATTCTGACCACGGTCGTTCCGTCGGGCGAGCTGCCGTCGCCCGTAGAGGCAAGCCGTTTGGCGATGCGACAACGACTGCGTGCGGTCGATGACCTGGGCGCTGCGACGGTGCTGTGGTTAGCCGAGCTGCTGAATCAGGCCGCCGCCCTGCCTGGCCCTGCCGTGGTTGGCATTTCGGCTTCGGCGCCTGTTCTGACCGATTAGGAGCGCCCACACTTCCCTATGTTCAGACCCCGCGTTTGTGCTATGCCGCCCGCGCATTGCACCGTCCCCGTTCAACAGGAGAATCTGCATGTCCACGCTCGTCCCCATTACAGTTGCTCACGGCGATGGTATCGGCCCCGAAATCATGGAGGCCGTGTTGTTCATGCTCAAGGAGGCAGGCGCACGCATTGCGCCCGAGACCATTGAGATTGGGCAGTCGGTGTATCTGGCCGGTCACTCGTCGGGCATTGCGCCTGAATCATGGGAGTCTCTGCGTCGGACGCGCGTTTTCCTGAAGGCGCCGATTACCACGCCGCAGGGCGGTGGGTACAAGTCGCTCAACGTGACCATTCGCAAGAGCATGGGGCTCTTCGCCAACGTTCGCCCGAACCTGGCGATGGCACCCTACGTGCACACCCATCACCCGTCGCTCGACATTGTGATTGTGCGTGAGAACGAGGAAGACCTGTATGCGGGCATAGAGCACCGGCAGACCGACGACGTGTTTCAGTGCCTGAAGCTGATTAGCCGTCAGGGATGCGAACGGATTATTCGGTACGCCTTTGAGTACGCGCGTGCAAACGGGCGAAAGAAGGTCTCATGCTTCTCGAAAGATAATATCATGAAGATGACGGATGGCATCTTTCACAAGATATTCAACGAGCTGGCGCCGGAATATCCCGAAATTCAGGCTGATCACTACATCATTGATATTGGTTCGGCGCTGATTGCCGATCAGCCGCACCGCTTCGATGTGATTGTCACGTCCAACCTGTACGGTGATATTATCTCGGATATTGCGGCGCAGGTCGCTGGTTCGGTTGGAATGGCCGGCTCGTCGAACGTAGGCGAGCACTGCGCCATGTTCGAAGCCATTCATGGTTCAGCACCCGACATCGCCGGCAAGGGCATCGCAAACCCCTCGGGGCTGCTCAACGGCGCGTTCATGATGCTGACGCATATTGGCCAGAACGATGTCGCAGAGCGTCTTCACAACGCGTGGCTGTGCGCGATCGAAGAAGGAATTCATACCGGTGACATTGCGTCGGCCGACTACACCACACAGAAGGTCGGTACCATGGCGTTTGCGCAGGCCGTGGTGGAGCGCCTTGGCAAGACCCCGACGAAGTTCAAGCCCGCCAGTTATGGTGGAACCAGCGCTGGCATCACGATTCCGCCGCTGCGCCCCTACACACCGGCCGCCAAGCGTTTCTATGGCGTCGATGTGTTTCTGCACGAGCGAACGATGAACGCCGAAGAGATTGGCCACAAACTGGAACAGCTGGTTGCACCTCCGTTTCGTCTCAAGATGATCTCCAACCGCGGCGCCAATGTGTATCCCGGCGGCATGCCGGAGACCTTCTGCGTAGACCACTGGCGTTGTCGCTTCGTACACACCGATGATGAAGGAACCATCACGCACGGCGATGTTCTTGCCCTGCTGAACAGCATCAACGACGCCGGCTTTGACTTCGTAAAGACCGAGCACCTGTATTTCTTCAACGGGGAACGCGGCTACGCGCTCGGTCAGGGACAGTAAGCTCGACCATGGCAGACAACGCACCCCTTGAATCCCGGATTGTCTGGCCCGGTCCACGTCCCGGTATGGTGCGTATCCCTGGCGGGGAGCTCGTGCAGCCACCTGCGGGCTGGGAGTTTCTTGCGGCTGGCGATGCGACGCTCACCCGTCGCGTAAAGGCTGCCGGGCCTTCGTGGACCGTAGAGACGAAAATTGGAAAACGAGTTTCTTCGCTCGGCATCTGGGCACCCTCGGCCACGGTTACCGCACAGAAGCTGGCGCTGGAATCCGAACGAACAACCCCGGAATACGAAAAACAACTGCAGGCTTCGCGGGCGCGGCGGGAGCGCGTTCAGGAAAAATACGTCGACGAATTCGATGACGCTGTGCTGAATTTCCTGAATTTTCACCCGCGATACGCTGACCTCGCCCGCATCTTTGCCCGGGCGGTGACCGAACATGCCACCCCGGTCGGCTCGGGCACCGTCGCACGAACGGCGCGCATTCCGATCGACGAGCGGGCACGCGCGGCGGTGATCGCCTGGATGCGCCACCAGACCACCCGCTACGATGACATGCACATTGCACGCGTAAAAGGTCTGCGGCGCGAGGTGCGGCGCGACCTCGCACGCGAGTCCATTCAACTGTTGGCGGTGTACCGTCAGGGCCGGGACATCGACCCCGCCGCCTGCCCGTTGCAGTCTGCACTCCGACCCGACAGCGCGCCCTGATTGCGCCCGGCAAGGCGTAACGCCCGGTTTCAGGCTGAAACACCCAGCACCCGCGCCGCGTGTGCTGCAATGCCCGCCAGCGCACCGTCATCAAAGGGCGCACGAAGTCCGGCACTCCGACACAGCTCGCGGAAAGGAGCATCACCACCGCGGGCGCACAACTTCACGTAATCAGCGAGCGCGGCGTCTGCATTTTCTTCGCTACGCACCCAGAACTGAAGGGCACACGTCGCGGCGAGCGTATAATCAATGTAATAGAACGGCATGCCGTAAATATGCAGCTGCCGCTGCCACGCAGCGCCGCGCTTCAGGGCGGCAATATCTCCGTAATTGCGCCACGGAAGATACAGCGCCTCGACTTCCTGCCACATGGCGTTGCGTTCCTCCGGCGTAGCATCGGGACGATCATAAATCAGGTGCTGAAAATGGTCGACCGCCACACCGTAGGGCAGAAACAGCAAGGTTTCGGCGAGATGCTGCCGACGAAAACGATCCGCATCACCCCCAAAGAACTTCTCCATATGGGGCCACGTAAGAAATTCCAGGCTCATGCTGTGTATTTCAGCTGACTCCATGGTGGGCCAGACTTGATCCATGAGCGGCTTGTTCTGACTGCTCCACCCCTGAAAAGCGTGCCCCATTTCATGGGTAAATACGACGACATCACCTTTGGTACCGTTGAAATTCGCGTAAATAAACGGCACACCAAATTCCAGAAAAGCCGTACAATATCCACCGCCCGCCTTGCCCTGGCGCGACTTCAGGTCCATCAAACCGCGCTCATTCAACAGGCGAAAGAACGACGAAAGCTCGGGGTGCATCGCGTCAAACATCTCGGTTGCGCGTTCCACCATCCAGTCATGATCACCCTGCGGGGCAGGATTGCCACTCGGGTCAAATACCGTCTCGTCCCAGAACATCAGCTCATCCAGGCCCAGCCGCTGCGCCTGTTCGCGCCGAAGCGCCTGCGCGAGTGGCACCACATACTGTCGCACCTGCTCACGGAACTTCGCGACATCGGCGGGCCCGTAATCCAGCCGCTGCATGCGAAGATAGCCCAGCTCGGTATGCGACGGCATACCCAGCTTTTTCGCCATGTTGGTACGTAACGTGACGAGTGCGCCGAAAATACGATCCAGCTCGGCGCGATTCGTCTCGAACCAACCCCAGTAAAGGGCTGTCGCCTCCTCGCGCACAGTCCGATCCGAATCCTGCATGAACTTCAATATGGTGGACAGGTTCAGGGTTTCGCCCCGAAAAGGCAACTCCGCGCTCGCCATCAACTCCGTGTATTGCGCCGAGAGGGTGGATTCTTCCACCAGATCGTCTGCAATAATCGGGTCAAAGGTCGCGATGTCGAGCGTCCATTTCTCAAAGATTTCAGGACCATAGAACGCCTCGATTTCGGCTCGCTGCGCATGATTCAACAACATGCGCTTGATCTGCACGCCATGATCAGTCACCGACGGCCACAACGCCTCCATACGTTCACGAGCGTCCTTTCTGGTCACATCGCTCGTGTTCTGCGTGAACCGAACGCTCACCCATTCTTTCCACGTCGAGATACGACGCTGCTCGCCGTCCCAGAAACGAATCGCGGCGATCAGGTCTTCGACCGACTGTGCACGGGCAAACTTCTCGTCGATGGCGACAAACGTGGCTTTCAGGTCTGCATCGGTCCACTCGGGAACCTGCATGTCGTCGAAGTGAGGAATGGCAGAGGTGTTCATGACGAAGACGGGGGCAAAGGGAAGTCGCCGGACCCTAGGCGAAAGTGGCCAATATGGCCAGCGCCTCGCCATCACAGGCACCATACATTCCGTCCCCGTGCCAACCCCACCGCAGTCTCGCACGGCATGTTGCCGTGAGCCGGAATGCCGCCCATACGCCCTGCACGGCCGCTGCCCCCCTTTACGAAGCGACTGGCTGTTTACGACCCCTACTCGGGTCGTCTGGCCCTCACCATATACTGGCGCTCATTCTGCCAGTCCGTCAGCGACGCCTGAAACCCAGCTGCCTGCAACACCTCAATCACCGCTTCAGGCGGTAGACGATAATGCATCGGGGGCCCCTCGGGCGCGTCCATGCGGGTCTCTACAATAAATGCGAATGCGCCGGGCTTCATGGATTGTAACAGGGCGGCGGCATAGACGTCGCGGTGCTCGATATGATGCCACACGTTCACCATCACCGCGCGGTCAAGCGACTCGGCGTCGAGAGCGGGCGAATCATACGCGCCCTGATGCGTGCGCACATTGGCCCGACCCGATTCCTGAATCCGTGCCTCTACCCACTCCAGCATGGCCGGTTGAACGTCGACCGCGAGTACAACCCCTTCGCTACCCACCGCGTTCGATAACCACGGCAGCAGATAACCCGTACCGGTACCCAGATCGGCGACCGTCATGCCTGGCTGCAGCCCCAGGGCAGCCACGAGCCCCTCAGGCTGCTGCCACGCGTCTCGCTCCGGTCCTTCCCAACGAGCAGCATACGCCTCGGGGTTCTCGAACGTGTGCTGATGACCCTGCATGGCACCCGCGCCTGCCCCATCGGCATGACCGTGGTGGCCGTGGTGACCGTGCCCGTGGTGCTCGCCTCCAGCCTGCGGGTCGAGCCCGGCAGGGTGACTCTCCACCGTGCCCGACTCAGACATCGCGCCAGACTCGGATGAAGGATCTGTTTCTGGTACGGTCTGTGCTGGGACGCCACCGTCGCCATGCCCAGACATGTAAAGGTCACGGGATCCACACGCCGCGCTCGCGACGGTAAGGATTGCAATCAGCAGTAAGGAGCCTGTGCGTTTCATTGCGTAACTCGAAGGTTCAGCGCGCAGCGCGCAGTGAAAATGCGGGGGCAGAACTCACGGGCAACCCCGTTTCGGGGTCGAGACCCAACCCGCGGTGTGAGGCCACGCAGCCGGGGTCGTTCGGCCCCATGCAATTGCCGTCCGCAATGGTCGCCGAGTCAATGAGCTGCCCCGCGTCAATGACGATGGTGCCGGTGCGAGGATCGCCCTGCAGCTCGACGGTCGCCACGTTGGGACGATCGCAGCGCGTAATGGCGGTCATTTCGCCCTGACATTGCGTGCTGCCATAATGAATTTCGGCGCGTGATTCTCCCGAACTCACGTCAAAGCTCAGAAACTTGAAACCGCCGCGCCAGCCCCAGTGCATCGCCATTTCCTGAAGCGGTGCGGTCAGTGTGGCCGGGTCAGCATGGTTTTGCGCGAAAGGAACGCCGACACGGAAGCGCAGCCCCGTAAAATCACCATCCGGAATACGAATACGCAGGGTATTATTCTGCGGGGCCGAAGCGCTGGCGCAATTTCCGGTATTTCCCGCGAAATCCAGCAACGCCACGTGCTCATTCTGCCAGACCTGATCCGGCACGATGGCTGACGGCACCTCGGCGCCAGCGGCGTCCACCACGCGCACATCACTCACGAACATGCGAAGGTCGCCCAGGGTCCAGGGCGTTCCGTCCGCCGTCGTGTACGAATCCGAGCAGGTCAATGGCCGATCACCCACCACCACCGAGATGGGGATGGTGACCTCGGCGCCGCCCTGAACCGCAGCGGTGGCTGGGCTGGTCATCGTCTGTGCCGGCGTGGCAGCAGGCGGCTGACATGCGACCAGCGCAGCCGTCACAAAAAGGAATAAAGGTAGCCGGGCAGTAGGTGTCATGGCAACGCAGGGGCAAAAAGGGCGCAAAATGCCCACAACCTTTAGGGGCATCTGTACCAACTTCAAGCGCCGCGACAACGCACCCGCCAGTCACCGCTGCGACACGTTGTCGCAGCGCTGCTCACATCATGCCGCTCCAGAACCGGCCTGCCCACCCCGCCATCCTTTCAGGGCCGACATCACGACCAGCAGCTGCACCCCGATCGTCAGCGCGGCCACCGCTGGCCACCCACCCCACTGCCAAAGACCTGCGGGCGCAACCGCCCCTGCCGACCCACCCAGATAATAGGCGGTCAGATATAACCCAGATGCGCCGGCCCGGCCCGCCGTTGCGCGCGCGCCCACAAACGATGAGGCAGCAGCCTGAGCAACAAAAACACCACACGATGCCGCACCAAGGCCCAGAATAATGGTCGGCAGCCAGTCCGGTAGAGTCAGAAGCACGCCCACCATGGAAGCTCCCATTCCGACGCACATCACCCACAGGTGACCCCGTGTATCCAGCGCCCTGCCACCGATGGGCGTAAACACGAGCCCCAGCAGGTACACCACAAACAGCATCGAGAGCGGTGTCGGGCCCAGCCCGAACGGCTCGGCGTCCAGCCGAAAGGTCATGTAGGTAAACGAAGACACCAGCGAAAATAGCACACCAAAACCAGCCACATAGGCCGCAATCAGTCGCCGGTCGCGCAGCGGACTCAACATGCGGGAGACCGACCACCCCAACACAGGACGAAAATAAATGGAGGGAGGTAATTTCCAGGTCAGGATGCTCGCAGCCAGCAACGACACCCCCCCCAGCGCGGCCAGAGAACCACGCCAACCGGCCAGCGGCTCCACCAGACCGGCAATAAGACGCCCCGTGAAACCGCCGAGCACCGTACCCGTTACATAGCCGGCCAGAGCGGCCCCGGGTCGGCTCGGCGATTCCTCGGCCGAGTAAGCCATCGCGGTCGCCAACATGCCCGCGGTGGCCACACCCTGCATAAATCGAAGCACCAGAAGCCATGTCGGGTTCGGTGCAAATGTGGTGCTCGCGGTAAGGAGAGCGGTGAGCCACGCTGATGTCAGCACCACGCGCCGCCGTCCATGCGTATCGGACCACGCGCCAACAAATGGGGCCGCGATGGCGATGCCAAAAGCCAACGCCGAGACCAGCCCTGCAGCCTCGGCGACACCGACGCCAAAATCGCGCGCCAGAGTGGGCAGCAGCGGCTGCGGAGAGTACACGCCCAGAAAGGCGGTGACCCCCAACAGCCAGAGCACAGCGTCGGATGGCGGCGCAGCTTTAGATGACACTGCAGCCGGAGAGTGGTCAGGAGCGTTCGACATGTACGGTGGCGCCCAGCTGGCCCAGAGACAACGAGACGATGCGCCACTGGCGTCGCGGCACCGCAGTGGATGTAGCACACCCCACACACAGTTGCATTGCCGTGATGACGCTATCTCCCGAAGCCGATTTCACGGCCCGTGGAACACTCAGTAGCGTGAATTGTCGTAGGTGACGTCATAGCCCGTCGTTGTTCCGGGTGGGTGTAGGCCCGTAACCTCGCAATCCGTGGTGCCGTCCGGCGCGAGGGTGGTCAGAATGTCAGCGACGCGCCACATGGCGCCCACCTGCCTGCCTCGACCCGTAAACGCAGGTACAATATCTGGTGCGGCACCAAAGGTGGCTTTCAGACGCCCGCCACAGTACACATTGACCAGCGGCCGAGCGATGGTGCCAGTAAAGTTGTGCACCATGACCCGGAATCCATCGCCGACATTTGGATTATCAACATTGATATTTTCGGGCACGCCGGTGCCTTCCGAGAGATTATTGTCAATATCGAGTCGTGGGTTGGCACAATAACCCAGCCGAACCCACTGCGTTCCCTGCGGACCACCAGAGCAATTTGCAACGGGAGAATTACCATAACCCCAGTTGGCGCGTGAAGGCGCGCCGCGCAGCGTGGCCTCGCAGTTGTACCAGGAGCAGGCGTCGGTCGTAGGCTGAAACACATCACCCAGCGGTCCGTACCAGTTCTGCGGTGTTGATGTGCGCATCATCATCAGGTCAAGGTCCTGCGTGGTACTCTCGGGGTAACACATCTCAATACGAATTCCGGGACCCACAACATGAATTACCCACGTACACTCAAATATACCCGTGGGCGTTGTTACACGAAGAGTAACCGTATAACTGCCCGACAGCGATGGGGTGAAAACGGCATTCTGGGAATTCGCCCCGGTCAGGGTAAAGCTGGTGCGCCCCACGACGATGCCATCACAGGGACCGCCCTGAATGGTCCAGCTCCAGGCAGACGCCGGCCCTGAATAGAAATCAGAACCCGTCAGCGGATAATCCGTAAAAGGCAGGGCGTCGGGCGTTCGGGGATCGTCGGGACCGGGACAGCTTCCCCCATCAACGCAGGTGCCCACCTCATCGACACAGCCGTTACAGTCGTTGTCGAGGGTATCGCAGACCTCGGGACGTGGTGAGCGTCCTCCCTCGCATTCACCCCACAGGAACGACCCACCCGGGCCGGTGATGCAACGCTGTGTGCCTTCATCGCACGCACCTGTCGAGACGCGCCCGGGCGGTCCGGCAAAGCAGGGCTGCACTTCACCCACCTTGCAGTTGCAGTTCTCGTCGATGGTGCCGTCACAGTCATTATCGAAACCATCGCAGTCGCCGTTCGCTCCCTCGTCGTAGGACGCCAGACAAAGAGGAGGCACAATCGAGGACTCCGGGCAGATTATGCGGTCCACCGTTCCACCTGCGTCGGTTTCATAGACGCCGGCCCCATCTGTGAGGGCGTCAGGGTCAACATCGGGCGGTCGCGTCGCGTCGGGGTCGGGTTCCTCGACGGCGTCGGCAGGGTCCGCATCCACAAGCTCGGCGGCGTCCGTGAGGGATTCCGCATCCGAGTCTGATGCATCGACGTTCGCCGCACTGTCAGGGTCACTGATCGCGTCCGAGTCGTCGATGACGCCGGAATCACCTTCGCCCTGCCCAGTGTCATCCTCACCCACGCTGGGCCGACCCGAGTCGCGTGAGGGCCGACCGTCATCTTCGGGGTCAAGGGTGCCCGAAGCGTTGCCGGAGCACGCCGCCCACAACAGCGTCGCGATGGCTGCTGTCATGAGACGCCCGGACAAATAGCCGAATGAACGGAAACACACAGGCGAAGCAGCCATACAAACCTCGGATACAAAACGACTTGTCGGGTATACGCCCCCCCTGAAAGATGGGCAAGACAACGGCCATAGGACCCGCACGGCGCTGCAGAGGTTGCACGAGACCTCGACCCGCCGCGACGTCGGAGTTTCAGGGATTGCCCAGGGATTGTCTCTTGCCTACGGCGTATCGGGATTTTCGACTCGACCGTCGCCGTGAATGGCAAACCGACCTTTGTCGCGGGGATGGACCGGGTCGGCTGACGCGAATGGCCAGCGACCAAACCTGCCCTGCTGATATTCCGCAAACGCCTGCTCAATCTCGGCGCGCGAGCTCATGACAAATGGGCCGTACTGCGCGACCGGCTCGTTGATGGGTCGGCCCTGCAACAGCAGCAGCTCCGATTCAACATCGCCGTTCTGCAGCAGTAGGTCGTGCCCGGAGTTCACGCGTACACGACGTTTGCCGGTGATCAGGTCTCCCGCGACCCGCACCTGCCCACCGCTGAAGGTGTACAGCGCGCGGTTGAGTCCGGGAAGAGTGGCAGGGAGCGTCCACGTGGCCAGAGGTGCCAGCCTGATGGTGGCGATTGCGACGCCGTTGTCGGGGTTTGCGGCCCAGGAATCGGGCGGTGCAGAAGGTGCGGTAAGGCCGTCGAGGGTTCCCACCGGCACGGTCAGCTCGACCCGCCTCCCTGCTTCATCGGCAAAGGTTCTGTGTGGCTGTGTCTCGCGCCACAGCATGGAAAAGTGCGGGGCCACCAGCTTGGAACGCCGCGGTAGGTTCAGCCAGATCTGAAACAGCTCGGCCGTGTTCGGACCCGCTGAATCACGAAGCGGGAACATTTCACAATGTTCAACGCCCCGCCCGGCGGTCATCCACTGGGTATCGCCAGCGCCGAACCGCGCTGTCGCCCCCATGGAGTCGCTGTGGTCAATGAAGCCGCTGCGCACCACAGTAATGGTCTCGAAGCCGCGGTGCGGGTGCTTCGGAAAACCCGGTACGCTGGTACCGTGGTACATGTTCCAACCCTGAATGCCGGCAAAATCCTGACCGAGCTGCCGCCCTGCCAGTGACGCAGCCGGGCCCATCTTCTCGTTGCCGGCGGGATAGTGGTCCACGTGGTGGACGCAAAATAGAAAGGGATCGAGGGTCTGCCAGGGAAAACCCAGCGGCTCAACAGCGAGAATCGAGGGCGATGTCATAGGGCACCCGTCACGAGTCGCGAGAAGCAGCACACCCGAAAGTGGTGTGAGTATCGTGGACGTCCGTTTCCGCGAACGCACCACACCGCAGAAGATGCATTACCCGGGCACGGAGTTGCACGGGATGCAACCCGTCAGGTAACGCTGCGCGGTGGATCAGTTGCCGATGCGTACCTGACCCGAGGATCCGGTCACACCGTTTCCACCGATGCCGATGGAGGTGTTGCTGGAGTTACCGCCTGAGCCGCCCGAGCCGCCCGTCACGGTTGCAGCAGCGACGTCAAAGGTGTTGGCGGTGGAGTAAGTAGGCGAGACAGAGCCCGGGCGAGAGACCCAGATATCGTACGAGACACCGCCGGCACCACCGCCACCGCCGCCGGCGTGACCACCGCGACCGCCTACGCCGCCGGGAGAACCTGGAACAAGGCAGAAGGAGTAGGCATCACCCGTGAGAATAGCCCCACCCGAACCGGCGGCACCGCCTTCGCCGCCACCGCCGCCGGTACCGCCATCTCCGCCCTTGCCGCCCGCACCACGCCGCAGGCGATTCGAGGAGATGGTAGGCATATCGGAAGTCGATGCAGGCGTGGAGCCGGAGAATACCACATACACCGCGAAGGAAGCGCCGCCGCCGCCACCGCCAACTCCTGAAGCGCCAGCACAACCACCCGAACCGCCGCCACCGCCGCCCGGGGGGAACAGGTTCGCGCTCGTGGTAAATTCATCTACGCCGCCAGGAGCTCCACCGCCGCCGCCACCAGAACCGCTCGCACCTGCCGCGCCGTTGGCGCCGGAAGCAGCACGCCATAGAATACCCGAGAGGCTGCCGTTGGCGTTGGTTGCGCCCGTGCCGCCGGCGCCATCACTTCCGTTGGCGCCAGCCGAACCCGGAGAGCCCGCGATCACACCGGAAACAAAGCAGGAGCCATCGCCGAGCATATCGAACCCGGCCGAGCCACCTGTTCCGGGTGCAGAGCCCTGTCCATTGACGCCGGGTCCATTGGGAGATGGTACCACGCTCCCACCAGAGACAACCGCGATTGGGTCTTCACCATTACCACCGCGGCCGCCGTTCACCGCCGACCCACCGCACGAGCGCGCTCCACCGGTGCCACCGGCAACCTCTGCAGCACCGTCATTGGCACGCTTGGCTGTGCCACCATTACCGCCGGCAACACCCGTCTGGCCAGGAGTGCCTGCAGCACCGGTCGTGCCGGAGCCGCCCGCGCCGGCAGAGATTTCGTTGTTCTGAATGCGGAGGTTGGCGTTGCTGTTTCGCACGAACACGCCGACAGAGTTCCCGCCAACACCGCCATTTACACCGGACACAATGAATCCCGAGAACTCTGTCACCGACGTAATGCCGTCCGCGGTCACCACGATCCGGTCGTTGGCGCCACCGATGCTTGATGCCACATCGGCCCCGCGAATCGACGTGCCAAACACCTCCGCGTTGCGCACCCAGTTCAGGTTCGAGTGTCCACCCAGCACCGAGATGCCGTTGGCCAGCACGATATTCTCACGATAAAGACCGGTCGAGACACGCACCCGCGTCTTGCCGGCCGTCGTGCGTGCCAGGTCAATACCACCCTGAATGCTTGCACAGGGAGCCGTGTAGACGCCGCAACCGGCCACGTCCCGACCGCCATTGGCGAATGTCGACACGTAGACCGTCTCGGGCTCCGGGCGGAACTCGCAGCCGTTGTCGGCTACGCCGTCGGCGTTCACCCAGCCGGCCAGACAGGTGAACCCGCAGGTCGCGGAGGTTCCCGATGCGTTGCACTGGGTCGCTACGTTGAACAGTGCCGGTCCGCCGGGCCAGGTGCTGTTGCAGTCAAAGCCGCATGCACCGCAGTGCGCGACCGTGTTGTAGGCGCCGGAGCCGTTGCGGAACCCTTCGTCCACGGTGCCGTCGCAGTCGTCGTCCACGTAATCGCAGGTTTCGGAGGGGTTCGGTGTTCCAGCGACCGCGCTGCACACGGGCGCTGCCGCCGTATTGCTGGCACACACAATCACACCCGGGCGCGCACAGATGCCCTCTCCAGTGGTGCACGTGTTGCCAAGCCCGGGAAACCCTTCGTTCGTGCTGCCATCGCAGTCATTGTCGACCGTGTCGCAAATCTCGGTCTGTGAGCCGGGCGCGATGGTGCCCACACAGGTCACGGAACCTGCCACACAAGAGGTGACACCGGCTGCGCAGACGCCCGACGAGCCGGTGGTGCAGGTAATGCCACCACCGGGGTTGCCCTCATTGACAGCACCATCGCAGTCGTTGTCGACCAGGTCGCAGACCTCTGTAGAGGGCAGCGCCTGACCGACGCAGGAGCCAAATCCGCTGCCCGTGCAGGTGCGAACACCGGCTGAGCACGCTCCGACGCCCGCGGTGCCTGCGGGGCCGTCATAGCAGGTCTGGGTCAACGCAGCGCCGCTGGCATCCTCATCGGTGAGTCCGTCGCAGTCATTATCCCGACCGTCGCAGGTCTCGGCCGAGGCGGTGGTGGTTTGCACGCATACCACGGCTCCTGCGGTGCAGGCCGTAATACCCGCCGAGCAGACACCGACGCCGCCGGTGCTACACACGACGTTGCCTTCCGGGTTGCCTTCGTCCACGAGCCCGTCGCAATCATTATCGCGGCCGTCGCAGACCTCGGCGGCAGGGCGTACCTCGCCAACGCACGCGCCGGGAGCCCCACCGGTACACGTCTGAACGCCCGCCGCACACAGGCCCACACCCTGCGTGCCAGCCGGGCCGCCGTAGCAGCTGTTCGACAGCGCAGCGCCGGATGCGTTCTCATCGGTCAGTCCGTCGCAGTCGTTGTCGCGGCCGTCGCACGTCTCGGCCGAAGAAGCGGTG
>Ga0169931_10002401_pt1 | contig 30594 bp, 33 predicted proteins | sample Kivu_15m_20L_FD_129675 | JGI IMG/M metagenome (GOLD analysis project Ga0169931, IMG submission 129675) | Freshwater microbial communities from Lake Kivu, Western Province, Rwanda to study Microbial Dark Matter (Phase II) - Kivu_15m_20L... | ecosystem: Environmental > Aquatic > Freshwater > Lake...
AGCCAACGATACCGGCTGTCACAAGCGAGATTCCAGGAACTGACCCAGTTCTGCCAGCATTGGCTAAATAAAAGCGTAGCACAGGAGCGATCGCCCGATCGCTAAACGCAGACCCAGTGGGAGGGTCCCAGGCGAGGCCATCGCCTGTTTCTCCGCCATAATGGTTCACCTTGTAAGAGGCACCCCACTCCTGTGCTACACCTCCCGACAAAAAAAAACGGTTTTTGCTCCTCTGCACTAAATATTTCACTGACACACAAGGTTGGCGGGCCGGCTGTGAATACCGCTGTGGAAAACCCAGGTAAACAAAAACTGGACACGCCGTAGGTATGATCCTGTCAGCATACCCAAACATTGGACTGCAAACACCAGATCGATTAGGAACGAGGATCTGGACGATGCCCTGGCATCGGGTCGTGGCAGGTAGGGAAAAGCACAGAGTCCCGCAGTCATCACAATGCAAATACCTGCTTCCTTCCGGCTGAACGAACTCGGCGAAAGAGGATGGAGCCTGCAAAGGTTCCATCTGACTGCAGAATCTGGCGAAAGTGAGTTTTGAAAAAAGGCTTATGAGACGGAGTCGAAATAAGCGGATCTCGTTAGAGATCCCAAAACACTTGATCTCGCACCACAAATGCCGCATAATGACTGACAAATCTATCATAAATGAAGCACTACGCTAAATACAAGATGAGCCCTGGTGAACAGACTGAACACGACATCGCGACCTGGATGGCAGATCTGGCCGAACTGGGAACCGTGCGAGCGCCCTACATCTGGCCTGGTTCATGGCCCGAACGTGATCTCGCAGACATGGCGTCAGCATTGCCAGGCTGGCATCATGATTCCGCCTGGATCTACTATGAGGCCTGGGATCCAGAGATACCTGCGGCCGTGGCCCAATTCAATCGGCGGCAGCCAGTGTGGTGGGCGCAGATCATAGCCGCAGATTCCGTGTGGCGACCGCCGGTGGATCTCATCGCTGTGCTGGATCGCGGCGATGCGCAACAAGTGATCCTGGCCATGTGGCTGGGACTGGGAGAAACTCAATGACTGCGGAACAACAGGAATACATCTTGATAGAACGCCATAGCCAACCGGGCAAGAACGGCGTGACCATGTGGCGCTTGGTGTTTTACAGCCTGGCCACAGGCGAAGTGTGCGAGATGACCGTGGATTCCACCTATCGCAACTTCCGCCGATCGGGTTGGGAGCATGTGGTGCAAGATCCTTGTCCCTGGGGTGCCTATATAGATCTGCGCCGCACATCACGACGCACTGCCCAGGATCGGCCCGTGCTCACGGCAGACAGCCCCGCACGCATCGTGTGGCGCAGCGAAAGCAATGATCAGGCCTGGCAACTGGTGGAAGCGGACCAGCGGCAGCGCAACCCCACTGACTTCGAGAGGCTGTTCGCATGATGGATCTCTCACCCCGCCGGCGCCGCGGGCCCAAACCAGGTGGTAGGCCAGTGCGTCCACAACTGCATCATGGCGGCGCGGGACCCAGGCCCTTGATCTGGAAGACCGGACCAGATCCCGTGATCCATGCCCAGTTCGTGGCGTTTGGGCGTGCCCGTGCGCAGGCCCTGTTCCGGCAGGAAGGTTGGCTCATGACCTTTGCGGAGTTCCAGCGGATCTGGGGTCCGGATTGGCCCCAGCGTGGCCGGCACAGCACGGATCTCTGCATGACCAGATCTCACACGGATCTGCCTTGGTCAGCGGATAATGTGGAACTGATCACCCGCGCAGAACACAACCGCAGATGTAGCCAGCGCAAGATGATGCTGCGATGAAGTTCCGATTCCACCACCTGGCCATACCACACACCGTGACGCATCCGGACTATGTGGCCTGTGCCTACACGCAGAAGGTCTTGAAGTTCGCTCGAATGATGACTCTTCGCGGGCATGAGGTCATACACTATGGCCATGAGCGATCTGAAGTGGTGTGCACCGAACATGTTATGGTCACAGATGATTCAGTGTTGCAACAGGCCTATGGCGATCATGACTGGCGCCGGCATCAGTTCCAACACAATGTAGCAGATCATGCCAACCAAGAGTTCACCCGCAGGACCATACCGGAGATCAGGCGTCGTGTGCGACCAAACGATTTTGTGTTGTGCAACTGGGGATATGGTCACCAACACATAGCCAACTCAGTGCCTCAGGCCATCGCCGTGGAACCCGGAGTGGGCTATACCACGGGCCATTTCGCACGCTGGCGTGCCTATGAGAGCCATGCTGTGCGCACAGTGGTAGAAGGTCTGCAGAATCCACAGAACTGGTATAGCCGTGTGATACCCAACTACTTTGATCCAGCGGATTTTGACTACAGCGATAAGAAACAGGATTATGTGCTGTTCTTGGGCCGCGTGACGGAACTCAAAGGTATATCTACTTGCATACAGGCCACTGCGGCCGCAGGCGTGCGATTGATCATAGCCGGGCAGGGACGCATCTCAGATGTGGGTTGGCGGACCACACCCCCACATGTTGAAGAACTGGGCTATGCTGATGCTCCGCTGCGTCGGCAACTCATGCGAGATGCGTCGGCCCTGATCATCGCCACTACATATCTAGAACCGTTTGGTGGTGTGGTGGTCGAAGCATTGCTAAGTGGCACACCCATCATCACACCACATTTTGGCGCCTTCGCAGAGATACAGAATGGTGGCACTGGTTTCCTGTGCCATACCCTGCGAGACTATGTCAATGCCATAAAGGATAGGCACACCATAAAGCCTCGAGATTGCCGTGCCAGAGGTGAAGATTATTTGTTAGACAGAGTAGCACCCCAATTTGAGCGTTGGTTCGCCGACATTCAAGAGATGTATACCGGAAAAGGATGGATGGCCCTATGATCACATTTAGAACAGACACATGGACACTGGAAGGTTTGCCCAAAGATTTCCAGCAGGAACTGCAGGCCTTTGAAGTGCCCAACACTGATGATTTACCACACCGGCGCTGGGAGATTCCCGACAGCCAGTGGAGTTTTTGGATCTTGAAATATCCCATGGTGCAACAGATCCACACCAGCCGCGAGATCGATCTCGGTGAGTATAGGATGGCCAGCAATTGTTGGATACAGATACAGGCCGTAGAACTAGAGGTGGTGCGTGACTGATAGCCTGGTATTTGACTATGAGTTCATGGAGCAAGAACAGCGTCCATTCGTGAAAAGGCTCATGGCCTGGGTATGCGCACGATGCGAACCAAATCTAACTGATCTTGGTGCTGGCACCGGCATGTCGGTAGAGGCTGCACGCGGTTATGGTTGGGCTGCCCAGGGCTACGATGTGGCTGATCCACAGCATAGGCCAGACCTAGTGGCCACCCAAAGCCTTTTGGAGGTTGATGATCCTGCGCGCACCGTGCTTTGTATCGAAGTGGCCGAACACATCGAGCACAGCCTCAGCGATGAAGTCATAGCCGCTGTGTGGCGTAACACCAAACCAGGAGGTCGCGTGATATGGTCAGCGGCCAGGCCCGGACAGGGTGGAGTGGGCCATATCAACTGCCAACCACCGGAGTTCTGGCGTGATCGTGCCCAGGCACAAGGATTTGTGTTGCGAGAAGATCTTGAACAGGACCTACATCGCTGGATCACCGCAGGCTATCACATGGGTTGGTTTGCTAACAATCGCCAGATATGGCACAGACCCCGTTGATATATCAATGGCGCCGTGCGGCTGGCACTGATGTGACCGCCATAATGGATCTCACACGCGAGCATTTCCGATCAGAAGCCACTGCTGTATGGTCAATAGATGAGCAATGGTTTGGTCGATGCTTGACCGTGGACATCGTGAACCAGTTCTTCAATCCTGGCTTGGCCTTGGTGGCCGTGGCTGAATCTGATCAGGGTCAACTCTTGGCCTATGTGTGGGCCGAGCGTGGAGTGAAAACGGTTTGGAGCACAGAGGAAATGGTGGCCATCAAGATAGTGCATATCGATCTGGCATTATCTGCACGCATCCGCTTGCAACTCACAACGGAAATGATGGATCTCTGGGAACTATGGACTGAGAGTATTGGCGTGCCAGTGATCTGCAGCAGCACCATGCGTGCTGATCAATCCGCGTTCCTACGCTTGCATCAGCGTAGAGGTTATGACTGCAGGGGTAGTATCTGTTATCTTAGGCTAGGACCAAAGCAGGCTGGCCATGAAACCGATGATGGTCATGAGCACGCCGATAACACCAACATGGATCGCGTTCCAGCGGTCTGATTGCCGCTCGGTCAAGGCATGCACCGTGTCGTGGATGTCCTGGATCGTGACACCTATGTCATCGATCTTGTTTTCCACATCTTCAAAGCGTTTAGCCAGGGCTGCATAGCGTTCCTGGCAGATCGACACATGTGCTTCAAGATTGGTGGTCTCAATGGCGTGCATTAGAGGTCATCCAGGGCCATGAATTCCGGAGTCAAGGTGCTGTCTAAGAACCACATATATTTGCGGAGAACCCGTATCTCACCTTGGGCAAAGTCTGCTATTTCATCAATGCTTTCATCGGTGGCCTGCACAACCAGTTCTTGATAGGCAGAGTCCAGTTGCTGGATATTGTCTCGCACCTGCAGCAACATGTCATCTGCGGTGCCTACGCAGGGATCATCTTCCACAGCACTTTCTGCGATCACGCTGCCAATGTTGGCAGGCATTTTTTCTCCCAGCGTTCGCAGCAGTTCAGCCAAGACATCAATGTTGGATTGCAGGTGTTCGTAGATTTTGCCCAGCAGTTTGTGATCGCTGTAAAAGTTGCGACCTACGATGTTGGCATGGGCCACATGGCTGCGATAATAGGCCACAAAATTATCGCGGAATACCTGTTGTAGTTGTGCTTGTGTGTTGGTCATTGTTGTCCTTGCAAGGCTCGGCGTGCCGCTTCTTCACGGATGCGTCGATCGTTTTCAAGATATTGATTTACTGTGGTATCATACAACATGCTGCCGTATGCTGCTGCACCGGGCACTATCTGTGTGACACCTTGCGTGACTTGTGGCACACCTGGCACGATCTGTAAGGGATTGAATTGTTGCACTGCTTGACCTGCTGTCTGTGCACCTTGCTGGAAACCCGCACCTGGAGATTCTGGTGAGCGTGCTGCACCTAACATACCGGCACCAGTCTGCAGGCCCATGATACCGCCTGTGGTTTGTGCACCAACTCGGGCAGTGCGTCCCAGCACACTGCCTGCGGCTTCTTTGCGTGCCATGCGTTCGATGGCATCCAGTTCTTTCGTCACTTTGTTGAAATGTTTCTGGGCTTCTTCAGCGGCCTTGACATTTTGCGGAGTGGGGTTGGCACGGGCAATAGCCTGGCGGGTATCTAATCTCGTGATGGCATCGGTATACATGCTTTTGTTGGCATCAACAGCCCGAGTCACTGCAGTTTGACCTGCGGTCTCTACCGCTTCGCCGCCCATACGACCACCGATGCCACGCACTGCTGCGGTGCCGGCTTTGATGCCCAATCGCACAGGATTGATCATGCCGGCAATATCACCCGCTGTTGACGCCGCTGGATAGTCCTGTCGCATCTGATCATAGTAAGCACCGGATTCGGGATTGATAGCACGATTGATCATTTCGGGTGCACCAAACAACAGGCTGTTGGACAGATTGGTAGCAAATGCTCCTGCAGCACCCAGGGCTGATGTTTCTCTTGGCTGCTGTTGTGGTGCCTGGCTTTCAAGATAAGAACGGATCTGCTCATCTGTGGTGCCCTGTGGCACACGCAAGGTGATCTGTTCGCCGCGGAAGTTGACTGTGACTTCTTCTTGCATTATTGAACTGGCCTTCTGTTGATCACCGAAAATCCGGTGTTATTACCACCGGCTGCCGATGGCCGGGGGATTTCGGCTTCGAGTTTCTGCTGCAGATCAAGGAAAATTTTGTTGCCAATAGTTTCATTGAAGTTGTTTTGTAAAGTTGCCGGACTCAATCGTTTATTTGCACTGCCGAGATATTTGTTGAATTCTCGATTGTATTCAACCGTGGCACGGGCAATCAGAGCCTGTGCTTTGGCTGCTTGTGCAGTGTCAGTGATGCTCACAGCAAATGCACGCACAGCACGCTCCTGTTCTGGCGGCGTGTTCAACTGCGTGGCTGATAGTCCAGAACCTGTGATACCATCCAACTCTAAACGACGCACATCATTCATGAGTTTTTGGAATTCAGGACGCTCGGATTCAGGAATCTTGGCAAGTATTGCCAACCGGTTTAGAGCCTCTCTGGATTCTCCATCTGTTCGAGAATCTCTAAAGGCTCGAAAAGCATCACTACCAATCCATTCGCCAAAAAACTTTGGTTTAGTTTCAGTGTATTTGATAACACGATCTATGGTGGCCAACTGAGCCGGGGCCCGCCTGGCTTTCTGGCTGGCTTCTGTGGCCAAGGCCGTGTTGGTCTTGATGTTTTCTCTTGGTTCGGTTTCTGCGGTAGCGATGGCTTCTCGGCCAGCGGCTGCTCGTATCTCTTGTTCAGTTTTGTATTGCCCTGGTGGTTTGATCGCCGGTGCCGAACCAGGGGCTCCTGTCACGGGCGACAGTTGCGGTTGCGTAGGTGTCAATGCCGCAGGTCCGGTGCCAGGTGCAGCAGGTGTAGCAGGTGCTGCTTGTGGTGCCGCAGGTGCTGGTGCCGCAGGTTGTGTCTGGACAGGTGTTGGTGCTACCGGTGCTGGTGCTGGTGCTTGTGTCTGCACCGGTGCTTGTTGTTGTCCAAAGATAGGTGCAGTCATTGGCACTTGGCCGGTCTGTTCCACTGCTCCGGCACCATAGGCACGACCACCAGCCTGCTGTGCAGCCAAATTCACATCCTGTGTGCTGCGGATCAACTGACCTTGTGGCACAGTGCCCGGGGTGATAGGCACCATGCTGGGATTGGCTGGATCTTTGGGATTGAACACTTCACGGAACGCATTACCAGCACGGTCAACAAATAGTTCGCCTTTCTGTGGCAGGCCAGTCTGTGGTGCGGTATCGGATCGATAAGTGGCAAAAGCCATGAGTTCCTGCTGACCCAATGGCCGTCCGGTTTGATCATAGCCGCTGATGGGTTGGCCCAGGCCATCGAATGTGATACGGGCACGGCTTTTACCATCCGGGCTGGATACATTTTCGACTGTGCGGCCGGCACCCAGTTTGCGTTCTTCTTGCAGGGCAAGATTGGTCATGCCCAGGGCTTTGTAAGCCATGAGTTTGAGATAGTTGCCACCTGGATCATCGCTCTGCAGACCAGCGGCTATTTTGTTTTGATCACCAGATTTCAAGGTCTGTTGTGCTTGTTGCTCACGCTTTTGATTTTCTGCTCGCTGCCGGGCCATGTCTGCGGCCATGGCTCGCACATCTGGTGGTGTGTCGGGATCTTGCATCAAGCGTTGATTCACGCGATCATTGACCATGGCACCCGACAGAAGATTGTCATAGTTTGGACCACGATTCATTATTTGTATACCAGATCCCAATGCGGGCGGTTCTTGTGCTGCAGGCATGGTCTGGGTGGGTGCAGGCACCTGTGCTTGTGGCATGGTCTGTGTGGGTGCAGGCACCTGTGCTTGTGGCATGGTCTGTGTGGGTGCTACTGGACCACGACCTTGCATGATGGCCTGGCGTTCCCGTTCCAATCTGCGGCGGCGTTCTTCTTCGGTTTCATACATCATTGAAGCGGGATCTACCGGAGCAGATCCACCAAACACGCCACCACCATAAACATTTGAATAAGCCATAGATTATAACCTTGGTAGGGGTGATGAAAAATCAATACCCATCTGATAACGACTCTGGTTCTGGGTCATGCCCTGTGTGCCAGCGAAGTTAGGCGAGTATGCTGTGGCAGGTGTGCCAAATATCACTGAAGCATACTTGTTGTAGAGTTCTTGAGGTGTGAGTGCTGCCGTGATCTGCTGACCAGCAGCACCAATGGCCTGACCCAGTCCACCTTGGCCCAGACTTGCCAAAGTCGATCCAGCCTGTGCTCGTTGTTGTGCGATGTCACGGCTCATCTGTGCTGCCGCGGCCATCTGGGCTGCCTGCGTCTGTCCTGCCAGGGCTGTGTCTGCCAAGGCCTGCCGTGCCGAACCCAACTGTCCCGCACCACCAAATGCGGCACGCTGGTTGGCCAAGTTGGCCATGTATTGTTGCTGTGCGGGCAACATAGCCGCGGCCATCTGCTGCGCTTCATAGTCTCTGCCAAACAAATTCTGCAGGCCGGCGATACCGGTCCTCAGAGCCGACTCACCGGTTGAGCCTAGGGCCTCTTGTGCCTGTCCTGCAACACCAGCCAGATTCTGGCCAGCGTATGTGACTCCGGGAGCGGATAAGTTGTAGATGTCTCTGGCACCACCCACGGCCTGCTGGTAAGCAGGTGCGATGGTCGAAGTGAAGAAATTGGTCTGGGCACCAATCATGGCCCGTTGTTCGGGCGTTAGTTCTGCTGTTTGGACGGTGGTTCCGCCACCTTTTCCTGCACTCATTGGGTGCCTCCTTTGATCAAGATATTTATGGGTTTCATGCTAACTGTCATGCTATGCCGCCACTGGTGCCGCACCTGGCACTGAATATTGGCCTGCCTGCGGTGCTATGTTATACACATAGTTGGGCTGGGCAGGCAACTGATACATGTTGTAAGGCAACATTGGTTGCTGGAATTCAGCGAATGAGGCCGGCATCAGGTAAGGATTGACCTCATAAGGTGTGATAGGTTGCTGTGCACCTATGGGTTGGTTCAAGGGTTCGTTGCCGCCGATCTGTCCTGGGGTGGGCAACTGGCCAGGTTGGATGGGCTGTAGGTTGGCACCATACACCGGCACCGGCGGTTGGCCCTGTGGTTGTTCAAAATAGCCTTGCTGGATGCCAAATGGTTGCGCAGGCTGGAATGGCGATGTGCCATAGCGACCCAGATCATCTGGTGTGGCGAAGAACGGTTGGCGGCCATAGTAATATTGGGCCTGCACCGGAGATGTGGTCTGGTAAGCCGGACGGATGCCAGCACCAACCAGGCCTGGATTCATGCCAGGATACTGCAACGGGATCGACCACGAAGGATCTGGAGCCGCTGGAGTAAATGTGCCCATGTCTGGCCGCTGTGGTGCGGGCGGTGGTTCTAATGGATTGGGGATGGTGGGCGTGGCTGCGATGGCCCCCACATCATATCCAGGACCCGCGGGCTGAGCAGGTGGCATATAGGTGCTGGGAGGTTGGCCTTGCCCTTGTGAAGTGAAAGCACCTGGTTCGTTGGTAAACAAACTGCCACCTGTGGCCGGCTGTCCGCCTGCACCAGGCACACCACCTATGGTGATAGCGATTGTTTCGGCATTGATACCGCTGGCAGCGAGATTGGCTGCTTCTGCTGCTACCACGGGATCCACACCAGCATATTCTAGATTTTGTTGTATGGCGCCCACATTGTTGTTGGTCTGCTGTGCCAACTGCACCGAATCTGCCGCGATCATCTGTGCTTCGGTCTGGTTACCATAACCCGGGATAGGTTGTGGCGCAGAAACAGGAGGAGCGGTCACCGTTGGCGTTGGTGCTGGTTGCGGTGTGAGATCCACTTCGGCCACACCAAAATCTGTAGTGCGAATAGGCCCACTGGGTTCTGTTTGTCCTGGGGCGATGGCCTGTTCGGTCATGGTCTGTGGCTGTGGAGGCCGTGGTGCAGCGGGTGCTTCTGTGGTGGTGCTGGGGATGGTCTTGGGAGGCTCTCCAATCCAGGTAAGACCTGTAAATGCTTTGTTGTTGGTAATGCCGTTGCCTATGGCCGCTGCTGAGTAGTTTTCCACCGCAGAATTCGCGGCGTAGGCAGCGACCTTGGGATCAACCCCCATAGCGATCAAATCTTGCGTGATAGCAGGTGCAGCAGCACGACCTCCTTGGCCATTGGCCAGCAAGGCCTGCTGTGTCATTTTGGCACGCTCGCCAATAAACAGGGCATCTTCGGCCTGTTGCACAGATTCCAGGGCCTTGACATTGGCACCACCGATGATAGATTTGTCAACACCAGTGGCTCCACCTGTGTAGAGGCTCTTCTGGCCACCTACAGTCATGCCACCATATTTGTTGCTCAATGCTGTGGCTATGCTGTCTGCCGAACTACCTGTCACTGCCAATCGTGCTGCTTCTTGTGCTACCGAAGTGTTGAGTCCGCTGTCGGTGAGGATCTTGCTGATCTGTGCTTGACCTATGCCAGCATCCGCAAGACCTTTGGCATCGGCTGCGGCAAACACAGCGTCATCAAACTGCTTCTGTGTGATCTTGGCATTGGTTATTTTGCCTGCATTGATGGCATTGGAAGCGATAGTGGTGAGATAATTTGCGGCACCACCCGTGGCTGCTGCCGTGAGTATCTGGCTCACTGTGCCACCACGCAGGGCTGTGAGACCACCGGCCAGGGTAGCAGAACCAATGGCACTTTGTATTGTGGGTGCTGTGACCCCAACCAGACCACCCACATATTTGCCCACGATGGGTGTGAGGTAAGCACCCAGGCCCGTGAGTGCGGCTGAAGATAATACTTCTTTGATCGATCCGCCGCTCAGTGCTGTGACACCACCGGCCACCACAGCGGCACCCACAACAGGTGCCAGTGCGGCTGACGCACCCAGCGTGGTTCCTATGGCCGGCAACAGTGCAGGGAACGCGAGGGCTACCACTGGCAACACGAATGGTGCCACTGTTTTGACTACTTTTTTGATGCCTTTCCAGAGATCTGAAAAGAATCCATATTCTGGCAGGCCTGTTTGGGGGTTTATGGTGCCCACACCGCCCATGCTCGCCAGCACAGCGGCTTCGGTAGGATTGATGTGTGCCAGCATGGTATCGCCCATGCGGCCAGCACCAGCCATGGCCTGCATCTGTTCTGGTGAAACAGGTCCTGTGGGTTCAGCCGCAGATTGCTGTGGTTGGGCCTGCATGCCCGCTGCCACATGGCCTATGGCCACCATGGCTGTGAGTTCTTGATAATCTGGTTCTTGCGGTATGTCTTCTTCGGGCAGACCTTGATCTCTCAGCCATTGCTGGAAAGCAGGAAACTGGCTGGGATCAGTGATGACCTGCTGGGCCCATTGACCAATTTCCGCCAGCATCTCGGCTGGTAAGTTGGCTTCTTGTAGTGCGGCTTCGATCTGTTGTTGGCTCTGATCGGCCTGTTCCGGGGTCCACACTTCTTGTCCGAGATTGAGATCTGCGAGATCCAGTTGTTTAGTCATAATGATATTTAGCGGTTATTCGCTGTCCTTGGGTTTTGGTATGGCCTGTTTGATCTCCCACAAGTATTGGAAAAAACGACCTTGTTGTGCATCAGGACCAAATAGACCTTGTTGGATATCATGATAGAGATGATCCAACTGTGTTTCTATGTCATAGAAATATGCTCGCTGGCTCTCATAGGTCTGCGGCTGGCAGATTAGAGCCTTGGTATGTCGGGGTTCGGCGAGATCGGGTTTCATCAGGAAGGACTCACATTGAAAGATATATCAGTGATTGACATGGTGCCTACAGCACCAGTGGGCGATGTCACGCGATCGTTATACACACCAACACCAATCACGATGGTAGATCCCAGCAGGGCCGTGCCGGTGGAGAATGGTATCTGTGTTGTTCCACTGAGTTGGAAAGCGCCATTATAGGTAGTGACACCGGCACCTGTGAGATTGCGACCAAACTGCGGTGATATCAGGCTACCAGGTGTGTTATCTGCTCCGGGATACAACGGCGTGGTATTGAACGGCACCAATACCGGTATGTTGTCGCCACCATAGGTATTGGCGGGATTGAGTGCGGCGTAGTTGGTGAAGATAAAAAAACCAGCACCTGTGGAACCAGGAGTGAGACCACTGGCCACGATGTTGCAACTGAAAATCACGCTATAGATCTGTGCAGAAGCACTGGTGATCAGGCTCAGGGCTTCTGTGACAGGAATGTTGATACGAGCCAGGGTTTTCCAGATGCCAGGATTGCTGCCTGCGGTGTAGGTAAAATCATAGGCCGCCGCGTTGTTCAGCGTGACATTGGCAAACGCCGTGGTAGTGCCCGCTGCTCCGGCAGGGATCACTCCAGGCACTAAGTTGGTGGCCGTGACCACTCCGGCATTGAGTGAGGATGCTGTGATGAGATTGCCCACAGTCAAATTGTTGCCAATGCTCACGGTGCCACCAAAACGGGCATTGCCGGTGCTTCCTTGCAACCAATATCCAGGGCTGCTGAAGTTGCCCACAGTGGCACCAGTAGATTGGATGTCTTGGGATATGATGAGATTGGCCGCTAGTTTGTCAGTGGTTATGGCATTGGCTGCTATGGTGGCTGTGGTCACAGCGTTGGCCGCGATCTTGCCAGCGATCACCGCATTTGATATTATCTTGTCCGATGTCACAGCATTGGCTTGGATCTTTACAGCGGTCACAGCATCGGCCTGTATGTTTGTGGCACTAACAGCATCAGCGGCTATCTTGCCTGCTGTGACAGCACCGGCCTGTATCTTCACTGCTGTGACCGCGTCAGTGTCAATCTTGGCTGCTGTAATGGCGTTGGCGATAATCTTGTCCGATGTTACGGCATTGGCCTGTATTTTTACTGCCGTTACAGCATTGGCATCAATCTTGTCTGCTGTCACAGCGTTGGCCTGTATCTTCACTGCCGTTACAGAGTTAGCATCCAGTTTGTCAGTGGTGACGGCCGATGCCTGTATCTTGCCTGCCGTGATGGCATTGGCCGCGATCTGGTTGGCTGCTATGGTTCCTGTGACGATGAGATTGCCATCTATGACCTGTCCTGTGACATTGTTCCAGTTAGTGCCATCATACTGCAAGACCACACCCACATTGGTGACAGGGTAATAGAACTGTGCGGTGTCACCCGTGATGGGTGATAAACCTACACCTATGGGTGCTACCACATTGGTGCGAGCGGCTGAAAACCATCCGGTCAGCGTGGCGGCAGACGCTCCTATAGGAGTGGCGGTGGTGATCACGAATGCCAAGGCTATGGGACCGCGTGTGCCTGGTCCAGTGGCTCCAGCAGGACCTGTGGCTCCATCTGCTCCTGTGGCACCTGTAGGACCTGTGTCGCCTTGTGGACCGGTAGCCCCCGGAACACCCACAGCACCTGTGATGTTCACATCCCAGGAACTGTAGGTGCCAGATCCTGTGGTAGAGGTGACATTGGCCACCATCTGGCCATTGCCGGTAGCGTAAGTAGTCACTGTGCCTGTCATTTCATTAGTGGCGTCGTGTGCGATCAACACTGATTGGCTGGGCGTATAACTCAATCCTGTGTCAACCGTGAGCGTTTTTGATCCAGTGCCAATGGTGAGCGTAGTGGTGCTGGTGGTCGCATACTTGTCGCCAGCAGGGCCTGAAGGACCTATTGGACCAGACGGACCACTTGGACCTGACGGTCCTTGAGGACCACTGGCTCCTTGCGGACCACTGGGTCCTTGTGGACCCGTAGGACCGGGTTGTCCTGCCACTGTGACATCATCCAGATCGATGGCCACGCCATCCTGCACCTGGGCAAAGTTAGAGCCAGGCGAAGAAGTGGCCACTGTAAAGAATATCTGCCGGCCGCCCACTGCTGTGTAGAACAAGAATTTGTTGGTGGAGAATCCGCCCGTGACCTCGGTCCAGATATAGTCTGCGGGATTGTTAGATCCCGCACTGGCTGTGCTGTTGCGTAAACCAAAATAGGCACGATTGGTAGGCGAACTGGAAAAGTCCTGGGTGCCTGTTTCGTTGTTGGCATATCGCACATTGATGAATTGATAGAGATAGCCTACAACAGCAGGATCGCCAGGTGCTGTGATCTCGCCAGTTTGTATGTTGGCCTGCAGACCCGATCCAGCCAGGTTGGCCAAGGCATAGTTCACAGCCTCGATCAACTGCTGATCACTATCTACTGCAAAATAGGTCATCGAGCATCCTCTGTGATGGTGATCTGCCAGTTGATGGCCGTCATCTGCCAGGCATCAGTGGTGCTTGCTTGCTCTACCTTGATAGAGTTCACGCGGAAATCATTCTGGTCGATCTGCACCCAGGGATTATCACCATCTATGTCAAAGTCCACAGTGGGTTTGAATGTTGGCGTTTGCCCCACTGACAGCGCACCACCGATGGTCACATCCACATTGCCTGTGCCTGTTATCTCTGGCAAGGCACGATGCAGCAGGATCTGATTTGAATATTTTTGTCCATAACTGATGTTGTCTCTGCGGAATAAACTGTCTATAGCGGTATCGTTTACAAAACTGGTGCCCACATCTTTCTGTATGAGTCGGCTCTCTGCCACAGCACTTGAATATACCACACGCCGATCGGCGTCTATGAATCCATCAGTGCTGCCATCAGCCAGCACACCAAACAACGGACCTTCGGTGGCATGGCTGGCCACATACACATCTCTGGGCGGATTCCAGATGTCTAGATCATAGCGATATGAGATCATTTTGTTGGGCCAGCCTGTTGAATCTGCATCAGCATAATATAACTCGATCTGGTAGCGATCGGTGTTGTTGATCATGTAGGTCTTGTCAGCGTAGGCTTCGTTGAGGTTAGCATAGAAATAGTTCTTCACACGCTGATCACCGATGGGCTTGAAAGCACTGCCGTTGAACACCCAGATGTCACGGGCATCTACACCATACACCACACCATCTGCGGCTGCCCAGCAATTTTCGTTGAGCAGGCCACGCCCTTGAGTGTGCAATCTCACGCCCAGGATGGGTGCGGTCTGTGACTGGTAGGCTATGGGCTGGAACACCACAGTGTCCCAATAACTCATCACATAGAAATTGCCCTGGCAAGGAAAGCCGTCGATCACGGCTCCACGCACAGGCACTTCCAGTTCGTTGGCCACTGTGGCCAGGGTGGGTGCCCAGGTGTCGGGGCCGGAGTCCACACCAAAATTCTGGCTCCAGAGCACCGTGTAAGGTTGCTGTAGCACAGTGCCTGTGGAGATCACATCCGCTGTGAGATTGCCCGCTATCAGGATCGAACCCACATTGGGTGTTGAAAAGATACGCATGAAGCCGGCTGTGAGGCTGGACCAATCTGTGTTGTAGTTCCAAACATAGTTGTCAGGTGCGGCATCATACAAACGAAATTCGTTCACGGCCGGTAGCAGATACATGGGTGCCTGCACCGAGTCATTGATGAACAGGATGGTGCCGTTCCATGACGCTGTGATAGGCACGATCTCTGAATAGCCTGCGATAGAGATGCTGGGATTGCCACCCACACCAGGAGTGATGTTGGTGATGCCGGATTCTGTGATACCATACCAGCGACCCGCGTCTGCGGCGTCAATAGTGGCCACGATATACCACCACACATTGTTGTTGCGGAATCCACCAGTGACGAAGATGGGCCGTTCTCCCGCAGGCACTGCACTGAGAATGTATTCTTCTCCGGGCACGGTCTTTACACTTCTCACATCTGTCTCGATGTTGCGGCCGTCGTTGTATTCTGTAGGCTGCAGAGCGGCCGCAGGCACATCTGGCGTCCAACTCATGTTTGTAAACGGTGTCTTTACGGTCTGGAAGGTGGGTCCGGCCATGTCTGTCCTTAGTATGTGCTCAAGGCCACCCGTTTCCAGGTATTGGCGGAGGTGCACACATAGATGTAGTTGGCATCCCAGCGTATCTCGCCTGCTGTGCCTGTGGCATTGTTGGCCGTGGTCTGCAGGGATCGTTTGATGTTGTTGTCGGTGCTGCAGAACAGCGTGCCCAAGATCTCAACACATCCGTTGTCCATGCTGAGTCCACCGCCGCCTATCTCATCAATCTGAACCGACCCAAAATCCACGATTTCGCAAAAGGTCGAGGCATTACCCGAAATCTGGATAGTGCAATTACCCCCACGGTATTGACCGCCGGTGACAACCCCGGCTACATTTTCGCCGGCAAAGATATTGCCAAAGAAGCCGCCAAAAGTTGTCACCGGATTGTTAGCATTGGTGGTAATTTGGAAGACATTGGCCACACCGTTTGCACTAATATTGATCCCCCCATTGGCGATGGGTATGCTGACATTTGATGTGCCATTGCTGATAGAGGTGCTTGAACCGCCGGCAGGACCCGTGGCTCCTGTGGGTCCAGTTGCTCCCGTAGGTCCGGTTGGCCCGCTCGCTCCTGTGCCTGTGGGTCCTGTGGCACCAGTGGGTCCTGTGGCTCCAGGACCACCTGTGGGTCCCTGTGGTCCAGTGGGTCCAGTTGATCCTGCAGGTCCAGGTGTGGTTGATGTGGGTCCTGTAGGGCCAGTGGGTCCGGTAGATCCTGTGCCGGCGGGACCAGTTGATCCAGTATTACCGGTCGGACCAGTGGCTCCCACAGGGCCAGTAGCACCTGTATTACCAGTAGATCCTTGTGGACCAGTGGGGCCAGTGGCGCCTGCTGCACCTGTGGGACCAGTGGGTCCGGTAGATCCTGTGCCGGCGGGACCAGTAGGACCAGTGGCTCCATCTGCACCTGCGGGGCCTGACGCACCTGCGGGCCCTGTGGGTCCTGTGGCTCCGGGTGGCGCACCTGCCGTGGCGAATGTGGCGAAATCTTCTGCGGTGACAGTGAAGTTGTCGCCGGATTGCACTATGGGTATGATCGCAGCGTTGGCTATGTTGCCGCCGATGGTGGGTAGTTGACTGAATTTTACATCTGCCATTTTGTTATTCCTCTATGAACTGATCACCGGTTTCGGTGACCAGGTTATCTTGTGCGATCTCTGTCACAAAGTCGGCCGCAAACACACTCACGGTGCCCATCTCTACGCCCTGTCCCAGTTCGATGCCCTGACCTATTTCGATCATTATGGCTGCTGGTCCTCTATGTGTTGCACCCAAGGCTGGCCCTGATCAGTGTCATCAAAATAGTGATCTGCGTGGTGCTGATCCATGAGATGCTGCCACACATCATCGGTGACCAGGATCACGATTTCGCCCGCGCTATTGCTGCTGAATGAAAGCGCCAGGGCCTGCAGATCATGCTGCAGATCCGTGCTCATGAGATCAAAATCCATTTGATAGAGTCGTAGTATTTTCATGTGTTGTCGTCAGTCCAATTCTGGGTTCCTGAGGCACCATCAAAATGCAACAAACACAGGGTGTTGGGATCATCCTGGAATGGTGTGGTAGGGGCTGTGAAATTGGCAAAATATCTGGCCACTGTGCTGAAACGGAATTCGTCTATGTAACCTCTATAGGTAGACAAGGTGAAGGTGCCAAATGTGCCTATACTGAGCCGTCTCGAGGTGGCACTTAGTTCCAAGGCCACGCTGTTGTTTGCACTGGCTTCTCTGGTGCCATCGATATACAGGCTGTAGTTCCTGCCAGTGATGGTAGTGCTGGCCACAGTGGTAGTGGTATTGGTCTGCCAGGTGGAACCTGCTCCTGTGCCAGATATATTACTTTCAATATAGGTATTGGCAGGCACATTGGTTCCAGTCAGGAATAGTCCCACACTGATCGCACCACTGCTCACTGTGCCTACTGTGAGCACACCCGAACTATCGATGCTGCTGGTGGCCATCACGGCACCCTGTGAGGCGGTCCTGACCACGGCCACATGATACCAAGTGGTTAGATTCAAGGCGGAACCACTGCTCATCAATGCGGCCGCATCTGAACTTGAGCCGTTCCAGAAGGTAACGCGGCGTTCTTGTCCTGGGATATTGCGGTGTGTCTGGATCAACCAATCATTAGTGCCAAAACTACCACGGCTGTTCCAATCATTGCTGATGATGGAGGGAAAAGTTGAAGTGGTGTTGGTTTGGTTGAACCAAAACTCTATGGTGAAAGGATTGGTGCCTCTCACGAACCTGTTGCTGCTCGCGGTGTAGATAGCACTGTTCACATTGCCACCTGGAAAATTGCCAGATGTTGGTCCTATCTTGACTACGGTGCTGCTGAGCAGAGCAAGATTGCTGGGATTGAAAAAACTGGTGGCGTCTCTTATGCCAGTGAGATATTGCTGTCGTCCTGCAAACATCAGGCATATCCTCTTGAAAGACTGGCGTAGTAGGTGCTGCCATCGTAAAACACAGTCATGATATCAGTGATGCTGTTGCCTGTGCTCAGGGTCTTGAATCCACCCGCAAACTTCATGGTGCTGCTCAACAAACGATTACCAGTAGCGTCTTGTGTGAGGATGAGCGTGACACTCTGTCCGGATGACATGTTGCCAATAGAGTTGGCCGTGATGTTGCCGGTCAGCGTCATGGTCTGGATGGATCCGTTGTTTATATCGATATTGGCGGCCAGGTTGCCTGTGGCATTGCCAAACGCATACACGGTCTCAGCGAAGGTCAGCATCTTCTGTTTGCTGGTGTTCACTAAACCTGTGCCGTTGGCTGTGAGCGTGACATTTCCATTGGCCAAACTGGTGATAGCAAAACCATTGGCAAAGATGTTGCCTGCCAGGTTGCCACTAAGTGATCCACCGCCGCCACCTGCGGAATCAATTACCACGGTGTTGTTGCCCGAGTAACCCACTATGGTCACATTGGCACCTGGTGTGAGCGTTAGTGTGCTTTCGCCAGAGGCTACCAGCGATGTGCCGTTGGCACTGACTGTGGCAAACGCATTGGCTGCACCACCGGGTCCTGTAGCACCTTGTGGTCCTGTGGGGCCTGTGGATCCAGTTGAACCAGCCGGACCCGTTGGTCCAGTGGCTGCTTGAGGTCCGGTTGCACCAGTAGGACCAGTGTCCCCTGTAGGTCCTTGTGGGCCCGTTGGTCCTGTGGCTGCTTGGGGACCAGTAGCACCAGTAGGACCAGTTGCTCCAGTGGGACCAGTGTCGCCCTGCGGTCCTGTGGGTCCTGTGGCTGCTTGCGGACCAGTGGGTCCTGTATCGCCTTGGGGTCCAGTAGGGCCACTTGCTCCTACTGGACCAGTATCACCCTGTGGACCAGTTGCTCCTGTAGGCCCTGTGTCACCTGTGGGGCCAGTATCTCCTGTATCGCCTTGCGGTCCGGTAGGACCAGTTGATCCTTGTGGGCCGGTTGCACCTGTGGGGCCAGTATCTCCTTGTGGACCAGTAGGGCCACTTGCACCAACAGGTCCTGTTACACCCTGTGGTCCTGTATCTCCTTGTGGCCCTGTGGGTCCACTCGCACCTATGGGACCGGTTGCTCCGGCAGGGCCTGTCGCACCAGTTGGACCAGTGTCACCAGTTGATCCTTGAGGTCCTGTATCGCCTTGTGGTCCAGTAGCACCTGTGGGACCCGTTGATCCGGTAGGACCGGTTGATCCTTGAGGTCCTGTATCGCCTTGTGGTCCAGTATCGCCCTGCGGACCCGTTGCTCCAGTGGGACCGGTTGATCCTGCGGGTCCAGTGGGGCCAGTTGCTCCAATCGGTCCTGTATTTCCCTGCGGACCAGTGTCGCCGACTGGTCCCGTTGATCCTTGAGGACCAGTGTCTCCAGTGGGACCTGTGTCACCCTGTGGTCCAGTATCGCCAGTGGGTCCGGTTGGTCCACTGGCTCCGATAGGACCTGTGTCACCTTGAGGGCCAGTAGGGCCAGAAGCACCAATTGGACCCGTCACGCCTTGTGGTCCTGTGTCGCCCTGAGGTCCGGTTGGACCTGTGGCACCCGTAGGTCCGGTCACGCCCTGAGGTCCTGTGTCTCCTTGCGGGCCAGTAGGGCCGCTGGCTCCAATAGGACCAGTTGATCCTTGTGGGCCTGTGTCACCCTGTGGGCCAGTAGGACCACTTGCTCCGGCAGGACCTGTGGGTCCGGTAGAACCACCAGTGGCCACGATCCAATCCACATCGTAATCTGTGCCTGAAAGTTTGCCCAGCACATAGGTGGTGTTTCCACCTGTGGGCACAGCACCATTGCCAACAAATGTGTTGGCTGAAACGATATTTGCACCAGTGATGTTGCCGCCTGATCCGGTTACCTGTATCTTGGTTGATGCTATCACATTTGGCGTGGTCAACTGCGTGGTGGCATCGACTGTGGCGAATGAACCTGCGGCTGTGATAGTGATGTTGCCACCGGCGAGATTGCCTGTGTAGGTAGGCAGGAACGCCGCCACATTGGCATTGCCATAGGTCGCGGGCAGGCCTGTGAGTTGTGATCCATTACCAAAAAAGTAACTGCCAGTTATATTACCAGTGGCCACCATGCCTTGCGTGGTCTCAATGTTGGCTGTGGCGATGATATTGGCCGCACCCAACTGACCGTTGTAGGTGGGCAGGAATGCAGCTACATTGGCATTGCCGTATGTTGCTGGTAGGCCTGTGAGTTGGCTACCATTACCTAAAATAAACGAACCAGAGATGTTGCCCGCGGTGATGATGTTGTTTGTAATCGTGCCCGAAGCCAGCAAGGCTTCCACATTGGCATTGCCATAGTTGCCGCCTGGTGAGAATGGTGCACCATTGGCGTAGAAATAGTTGTTGCTGAAAATGTTGCCCGCTGTGAGGTTGCCAGTGGTGGTGATGGCATTGCCCACGGTAAGCGTGTTGCCTACAGTGGCTGAATTGGCCACGGTTAGGTCGATGGTATAGATCGAATTGGCATTGATGTCATTGCTGATCGCTATGGCACTGCCTGTGGTATCATACAGACCAGTGTTGTTGCCGGAGTTGATCGTGGTCATGCTTGGCGGTCCTTATTTCAAGTTGTAGGTCACGGCCCTGCGAGGTTGGAATATCGAAGTCAACCTGGTGTTGCCACCTGACCACTTGCCGAGATTGTTCTGATCTTCCACGGTGTTCACGGCGAGATCAAATTTTGATTTGTAGATCTGTGCGTCTTCGGGTGAGTGACGCTTGATGTAGTATTCGTGCAAGGCTCCATACACATAGCCTTCTGGGAATGATTGCAGCACCTGGTTGCTCTGCACCGTGCCCAGCAATCTGATGTTCGTTACGGTTCCTGCTGTGGGCGTGGTGCCTGACACAGCGATGTTGATAGAAGTGGCCGAAGGCTTGCCGGTCACTGTGACTGTGCCCACGCCTACGGAACCTGTGCCCGCAGTGGCAGCAATCTCGTCGCCAATCTCTAGACCAATGTTGGTGGTCATGCCCGTGATGGTGGCCGTGAATGTGGTCACAGATCCAGAGATCGATCCCACCGTGCCCGTGGTTGAGATGGTCTGCGTGGTAGGTGTGAACAGCAAATTCCAGGCACGATAATAATACATGTTGATGGCAGTGCCCTGTCCCACGAACGGCACGAACTGATAACTGTCTCCTACCTCCGAAAACTTGCCGCGGATCACCGCAGGCACATTCACAGGGTTGAGATAGAACTGGCTCACAAGACCCATGGTTATGATGTCTCTGTCGCCCACACGATCATACACGATCCAAGGACCAGTGGTAGAGAACGGCAATTCACCAGTGGCCGATCCGGTCTGGAAAAACAGGATGGGTTTGTTCATGTCTTCGGGTATGGGCAACAGGCTGTTGGCTCCCACTGTGCCGATGTATTCTGGATCATAGGGATCACTACGCAGGGCCGGCAGTTCGATGTTGCGCAGCATGAGTTCGGCCTGGAAGATGGCCTGCTTGATCTCGGCATCGTTGCTGCTGCCGGTAAAATCTTTTAGGTATGTGACCAAGGCATCAGCCGATGGTATCATGAAGGACATTTATTGGAATCCTTTGAAGTATTTCTGCTGTCCTGCAGCAGTTGGGTAAGGCACATCTATGGGGATGGGCAAGCGACCGCCGGGATGGCACACGAACTGGTTGTATTCCCGCTCTACCACGCGATAGAACTGGGCTTTGAGCGTGCGATCATGCTTGAGCACTGCCCAGGGCATGCCACCAAAATATCTATCTGAAATCTCTATAGAGATCACACGCGGCAGGTCCATCCATTTGTAGGTGAGTTCTCCGTCATCGCCTATGGGTGCCAAGGGATCTGGATAGCCCTGTTCTGCTGCCCGGCGATATTCCTGGCAGCGCCTGGCCACAGCGGCCACATTCATCTGTTCGCGCCGGATGAAGAACCGGCCACCTTCGCGTCCAGTGGTAGTTTTGATGTTGTTTGATGCGTTCCAGTCGGTGCGTGTCCAATCACCTTTCATTTGCCGGAACAACCGGTCGTTCTGCAGCAACTTGTCTGCCACACCGTTGTGGTTCGTGACCACTCCGCCGTGATCCTGGCGGTGATAATCCAGGTTTGTTTCTACATCTGCAGCGTCTATGTAATGGGGTGGGTTGATGTGGTGGGAATCGGTCATACGGATATTTAGCGCCGACACGCGATATGCTCAGTGTTGCTATAAAAAAAGCCCCACCGGAGTGAGGCTTTTAGCAGGTTGATGATGCCTAGGCTTAGTAGGTATCGCCAGAACCTTCGTTGGTGCGAACAACAAAAGCAGCACCACGCGGTGCTGTAACTGCCGCACCAGTGGTGGAGATGTTTTGCAGCACGCCCACACCTGCGGGGTTGCGAACGATCAAGGTTCCTTCCATGATGAACTGGTCCAAACTGGCGTCAGCGTTAGAGAACACTTCGTTGTTGGGTCCCAGATCACGCAGCGAGCCCCACTGGAGCACATCTTCGTTCAGGAAGTAAATCAAGTCGCTCACACCACTCTGATCCATGATCCAACTATCAAAGATCTCGTAGGTGTAGTTGAAATCGCCCTCATAGGTGCTTACAGTGTCGCCACGCTCAACATTACGACGGTTGATCGAAGTGTTTGAAGTTCCGATCTGGTCCGAGATCATGGTGCGCAGGCTTGTGGGCACGACCATGCAGCGGATCTTTGCGTTGTAACGCTGTTCAGCCACAGTGACCAACTGCTTGTAGATTGCCGGAGCAAACAACTGGTTGGTGAATGTGCCGGTATAGAACTGGCTACCATCAGCAGCAATGTTGAGATTGCCCACATTGGCGGTTGACGAGTCTGTGGTCTCATTGTTGGTGTTGGTGGTGATGTTGGCGATGGCAGCACCCGACGGGTTGAACGAGCGGGTGCCTGCGAAAGCACTGAGCGATCCCATGCGACGACCAGTCTGCTGGGCGCCACTCAAAGCACCACCTGCTGAACCTGACTGGCCACCGTATTTGGTGCCGATCTGGTCGTCACGCACGAGTTGCTGTTCCACATCGAACATCATCTCGATCAACTGCTTGACTTCCTGATAGGCCTGCGGATCGCCACCCGACTGCTCAACAGCACGGGCTGTGCCAGATGAAGCAACTGTGGTCTGGAAGATCTGGGTATAGTTGCCCAGATTGTAGCGGCTGTTGGCTTCTGCGTTGTTGGCAGAAACTGCGGCTGCTTCTTGAACGGCCTGCACTTCTGGCAGACGATAGATGTCGTCGGTCCACAGGGGCAGAGTGCTGTTCACTTTGCGCTTTTTGGTCATACACATGTTCAGCACAGGTGTATCGTCCTTGACCCTGTTTGAAACATCAAGGTCGAGGTCCTTGACAACGATGTCAGTGCCAGGACTGGTTGTGCCGTTGCCAATGTTGGTGGTTGTAATATAAGACATTTGGGTCTCCTAGTTGTCTATTTACCGACTCCTTGCTGTTCTCAACCTCTGGAGTTGAGCCACTAACAAGTTGTCTGCGGCTTGAGTCGCCTCTTTGCCGCGGCCTTTGGCTTTGTCACGAAGGCTCTGGAGATCTTGATCCGTTGATCGCTGGCCAGCGGGCGCACCTTTGCGATTCTGCAGTTGGGCTATGCTGGCTCCTGCGCTTTTTGACGCAGGTCGGTCGCGGAACTTCAAGCCATCCCGGATCAAGCCCAGGATGAATTCGTCTGACGCTATCAGATCTATGTTGTCTACACCTGGCACCAACTGTTCCTTGGCACCTTTCCATCCTTTTGCGACCTTTTCGCGTATCTCATTGTAGACATATTCGTTCTTCAACTCTTTGTCTGTGAATGCCTTACGGTTGTTGTCAAGTATGGTCTTCACCTGCTCGCGCCGGTGATCGTAGAACTGGTCTATTCGGGGTTTGAGTTGGCGTATGGTATCGCTCTGTTGGGCGATATAACGCTCGTTCTGTTCCATGCTCGCTCGGATACGGGCCTGCTGAGCAGGATCCCCCGTCTGTGAGAGTTGTTGCTGGAATGTGGCTTGGTAGCCCTGGGTCTTTACTATTTCGTCATAGGCTTGTTGCAAACGCGGCTGTATGGTGAACTCCATGGCCAAGGTAAGGCCATCCAGTTGCTGCCTGCGCTCGCGTTCGTATTCCTCGAACTCGCTCTTCTTGATCTTGAGTTCTCTGGCTTCTTCGTGGATCGCTCCACCTTGTCCCAGTATGCTCGCGGCCTTTCGGGCATCAATGATCACTTCCTTGCCATTGCGCATGAAGCGGAATTTGGCGTTGGGGTTCGTTTCTGCGAACTCTATGAAGTCAATGACCTCTTGTGCTGTGGTGTCTGAGTCTGAAGCACTTACAGTGTCCTGGGTGTCTCCTTCTTCAGTGGCTCGGGCTGATACTTCGATTTCGGTGTCAGCGATTTCTGGCTCAATAGACGGTTCTTCACCGTCGGGTGCCACAGGGGTTGCAGTGTTTGCCTCTTCTGCACTACCTGCTGCGACTGGTTGGTCCGCGCCCGAACGATTACGCTGCGCGGCCTGGCGCATGGCGGTCATCTTGGCTGCGATTTGATCCAATCCTGGCATCGCGTTGTGTTGCGTGGCCGCACCGTCTATGGTGTTAGGGGCAACTGATGTATCGGTTGTCATGGTTTATAGATTTCCTTGGTTGCATCACGCGGGGTCGACGCAGGACCTTCCTGGTCGCTTACCACGCGATTTTTGTGATACACTGCTCGCTGCAGTGTGGCCACAAATGCGTCTATGCCCGACAGTTGGTTTGACAAGGCAACTCGTCGGGCATTTGAGTCTGCGTCGTGGCCGGAGACGCCGGCTATCACATCGCACACTTCAAAACGGAACTGGTGTATGAACTGCACCAGATCATGATTCTTCAAGAGGGCTTCGGCCTTTGAGCCCTGGTTCTTTATCGCGTCAGCCTGCTGTGGGGTCAGGCCACGCAGATCCGTGGAGGTAGCACGGATACGGCTGTTGTAGGCTTCGATCGCTTCTTCTTGGATCATATCTTATACTTACAGTTATCAAAGTGCCAGCGTTTCATTTGACTGATTCCGCCTTCGAGTTCGCAATGAGGACATGAGATACGGGCTTTTGGTTTTCTCATGCGCTGTTTTGTTTCTTCACTTTTAGGCACACCAGTTTTGCCCTCAGCATTGGCCAGTCTTGATTCTGGTCGCAAATTGCTGATACGGCTCTTGTTTCGTGTATCTTCAGAAGCACTGTATCCCCTGCGTGCAGCCACACCTTTGGCCACTGATTCTGGATCGCGACGACGGCCTTTCAAGAGCACAGAGTTTATCTGTCCTACCCTGGCTCTGATGGCAGGATCTAAATCCCGCACACCATCACCGCCTGCTGTCATGTTGACCAATTCAGATTCCAAATCACGGAAACAGTCAATCAACAAACATTCATGACTGTAGGCTTCATGTTCTGTAGGCCAATGAGCAAGAAGTTCTGAGTCAAATCCATGTTTGTCTGCAATACGACACCACCAAACATTACGCCCATGTCTGCTCCAGGCTCGTCTGCCAGAACCTTTGCCAATGTAGAACACAGCATTGGTGTCGCGTCGGCGATGTAGATAGGTGTAATACATCATCCGTTGTAGACCTTGGGGTCTCCCAAGGCCATGCTCATGAACTCTAAAGTGTCATTGGGGCTCTGACCAGTCATGTTGAATTGTATTTCGGCTGCTTTGGCTTTGTTCAACTCTGCCTGTGCCAAGTCCTTCTGATCTTCTGGTGTTGGCTGTGCTGTTTCAGCGGCTTGTGCGGCCTGCTGGATCATGGTGCGAACTTCTTCGTCGCTGGGGAGGTAGGTATCTGGATCTTTCACTCCCAAGATATACAACATATCCTCGTAGGGCTTGCGAACTTTATAAAAAATAGTCTCAGTGAGGCTGCCCTGCTGGGCCATCTGTTGCACAGCAGCATACAGTTGTGTCTGTGCCTGCTGTATGATCTGTATGCGGGCCATCTGGTTCTCTTCCGATAACATGCCCATGGCCAGTTCCAACTGTATCATCTTGCGATCACTGAAGTTCATGTTGTCCCAGGCCACATAGTCCAGATATTCTGGCCGGCCGTCAGGATGGAACTGTGCGGCCAGTTTCTTCACGCCGTAGTCATCACCATACTGTATCAAGGTGCGCCACACCAACCAAATGGCATCACGCAGGCCTTCTGAAGCACACTTCACGGCCTGGTCCTGTATGATCTGGTTGGGAGTGAGCGCGAGTTGTAGTTTTATACCGCTATTACCCGGTGCCATGACCTCAGGATTGAATGTGTCCTGCGGCGTGGTCATGCCGATCATGGCCATGGTGTCTTGCTGGATGCGTGTTAGCGCCTGGTCCAGGAAGCCTATGTTGCCCGATGGCGGCGGCACCTGGTAGATGTCCGTGGCTGGATCAAACTTTGAGTCCAGCAAGAAGATCGCCGCTTCGCCATCCTGCAGCATCTGGAAGTCTACCTTGTCCGCTTTCACGCCCATCCTGGGTGTGGCCGTGAGCAGGCCCAGCATGATCTCTGCGCGGGCCGCTGCCGTGGCGTATTCCTGCATGGGCACCACTGACTCCGCGAAACTCATGCCGTAGAAATTGCCGGGCAAGGGTTTGGGGCACATGTTGGCCACGGGTATGAACTCCACTTCCTTGGCAGATATGATGTATTGTCCGGAATACACCACCTCTACTAACTCTAACTCACCATCGCCGTCGATGTCATAGCGGTTCCATATGGTCAGCACAGTGATCCTGCGTGCGTATTCATCAGCGCTGTTGCCGGATCCCACGGGTATGCCCTGCACCGGCACGGAATCTCTGGCATGTATGGCCATGTTGTTCAAGACCGAACCTGACTGGTAAGCACCGTTCTGGTTGTATTCAGCGAACTCCTGGAACAGTTCGAGATCGATGTCGGGATACAGTTCAGTGGCTTCTGCTATGGTCATGTCGTCATAGAAACCACAGAAGGGCTGATCACGCACAGTGGTGATGGTGGGGTCGCACACCCAGTAATGCTGGGCGATGTTGCGGAACTGGATGTTGATGTTGTAGCCAGTGAGTTTGTATCGGGCTGAATACACCGTGTTGCGCAGGATGGCTTCGGCCATGGCGTCTTCGCCCTGCTCCAGTTCCAGATTGGGCATGTCCATGTCCACTGCGTCTGCGGAGGCTGCGTCCAGGCCCGCGATGCGCGAGTCGATCTCTGCCTGTTGTTGTTCTTCAGGCAGGGCTTGCATGAACTGTGCCATCTCGGCCAAGACCGCTGCCATGTCTACATTGACCTTCCTACGGCTCTGGCGCTGGAAATCCAGGCCCGAATCCGCTGCCTGCTGCTCAAACGCACGCAGTTGGTCGCGTGTGCCCTGCGTCGTGACATAGCGTGTGATCTGCTCGCGTATGGGCAGGATCATCATCATGCCATTCTTGTGCATCACGGCATCCATCACCCACTGGCTCAGCATGTGGTGCGGATCGTTCATCTCGTTGATGATCTTGCTGACCATGTTGGTGGCCTGGCGTGCGGCTTCGTCGTCGCCTTCGTGGTCCGGCATGAACTCAAAGTTGATCTCGCCGTTGGGCGCCAGACCTTTGGCTATCACTGCGGTGGCATAGTCCACTGTGGGCTTCACACTGGGATGGATATAATCTATGCCGTTTACGGGCGCGGTAGATTGCTGCACTGCCAGCATGAGATAGTGATAGTCTGATGCGCGGTTCACCTGGTTCTTGGTGGCGGTCCACTGCAGATAGGTGTTGGCCTTGGTGTCCAAGAGATTCTTCATCTTCACGAAACGGGCCAAGCGGCTGTTGTTGGTGTTGAGATCTCGGATTACTGTATTCTTGATATCGAGCACTGGCGTGTCCTTTAGCGTAGTGTTATTTAGCGGCGATCGCTAGAACTGGCTCACGATGGCCGACATCACGCCCATGACAAACATCATGATCAACCACTTCTGGAACTCGTCTGGAGGTATCATTGTGTGCTAAAGGTTCTTTTCCAGGCAGGTCTGTCGTGATCATATCTGGGCCGCATCAGTATGTCTCTGGCATCGGCCATCCTCTGCTGTGGTGTAAGGCCATCCCAGGGTTCCGCCCACCCATTCAAGCAACCCAGCAAGGCATAACGGGCCGAATCTATTGTATCATCAGGATCGGAGAAACGGCCCTGCTGATCCACATAGTAGTTCTGTGCTTCACGCAGGAAGTCCGCACAGTTCTCGTTCACATGCAAGGTGCCCGCTTCCAGCATCTGTCGCATCACATTCACACCGAAACTTTTGTGGTTCGTGGTCCTGCCCTGCAGGTCAGGTGGATTCTGTATGGGTTTCTGGCACACATTGAGCCCGTATTCTTCAAACATGTCTCGGATCGATGCTGAAGTCATGGTATAGCGTCCAGGCGTGCCCGCATCTGGTGGCAACACTATGGGACAGCCTATCACTTCAGGCCGCATCAGGTGCTGGATGTAGTTGGCGGGATTGGCTTCATCTACACCCCTGACAGTGATCTGTCGGTGCAGCCAGGCTTCGCGTTCGTGCGGATCCCAATACATGAGGGAGATCACTGTGCGGTCGTTGACCAAGCCAAGGTCCAGGGCAATGATCCTGTCAATGCCGGTGCGAGGTTCAAATTTATAATCCTGTCTGCCGTAGGTGGGCCACTCACGGATCTGGAACACGGCACCCTGTCCCATGATGGGTCGCCCAGCGATGCGTGCTTCACGCTCGTGTGGCAGGTAGTCACGCTCCAGTTGATCTCTTGTGCTCTGCAACAGGAACGGTTCGCCCCAGGGATCGTATTCGGGCACATCCGACCAGGCCACACGGATAAAGTCATAGCCAGCCTCACGATTCCAGAACTTTGATACGAGTCCGTTGAGACCTTTGAGCGGTGTGAATGAACACAGCACCTGTCCCTGCGTGGTGGCTGTGCGTGTCACGATCTCTGAGAAGAAGTCGTCCGGTGGTTGCTCGTCAAACACAGCCAAGTTCAGTTTGAAACCCTGCATCTGACGCACCTCTTGCGTGTAGTTGGCAAACAAGAGATAACTCTTGCTGCCTGATACATGCCGCACTTCAACGCCGATTGCGTTGGCACCATCGCCGCGTATGGTTTCAAAGATGATGCTGTGTCTGGGTATGGCACCGGTGCCGATCTCGTCCACGATCTTGATGTCCTGTGTGCCCAAGAGTTCTTTCTGCAGCACCAAGGCCACCTGGCTCCAGCCTTCGCCTGCGACCATGGCCGTGATGGCTGAGTCGAATCGTTTGCCCTGCCACCAGTCTGGATAGATGCCGGTGAGATGCATGGCTGTTTCCGAACAGGTGCTCACTGTCTTACCAATCCGGTTCGCGGCCAGGATGCCTCTGCGGTCTGTGCGGGTCTCAAAGAACCGCCGCTGGTGCTCAAAAGGTCTGAAATAACTCAGTTGGTGGTATCGCATGTGCTCCGCAGTGGCGATGACAAGTTCCTCAAACGCTGACCGTTGGGCCTGGGTCATCATGGTGATGCTGTCAGGCTTCAATCCATGCAGGTCGAGACAGTATCGCAGGGCACGCCGCATGAGCACAGCGGGATCGATCATAGTTCATTGCCCCAGGCATCCCAGCCCGGGTAGGGTTGCCGTGCAAACATCTCTAGCCTGCGTGCCTGGGGCCACATGCGAGCGATGCGATCCTGCACCGCACGCGGTTTCGTGCTGTGTGTGGTGCGAGCCTCACTGACCAACTGCCGTTCATTGCGTGTGCCGCGTGGTGCGGGGATGCGTCCACGCTTGAAGCACAGCACAGGTTCGGTCTGTGTCATGGTATAATAGCCAGGATTCACACGCTGTTTGTCCCACACGAAAGGGGTATGCACATAGCGGAAACCCCAGCCGTGCCCCAATGTGATGGCCTGGTCCAGGTGTGGCCAAGTGGCCCACATGAACAGCAGGCAATCCGCGGCTGACCAGTTTGCTGGTGAAATCTCCTGGACCATGTCTGTCACCGTCATGGTTGGGTAATGCTGTTGTGCCGATCCAGATGGATCGGATCCTGCACCACCATGTTGTTGCTGTCCCTTGTAGTGCCAGGGTGGATCCGCTATGATTATATCATAGGGCGGCTGGATCATCTGACCTCGCGGTAGATGGTGTAGAGGCTCTCCAGGGCCATGGCCATGTTGCGTATGGCCTCGGAGTCAGCGGGCCAGGTGCCAGGATCATGCAGATCAAAGCCTTCGGGCTTGTTCAACATGCTCTGCAGCCTTTCCGCAGTGAGCCGCATGCTGTGTTCTATCTGACCAGGGAACTTCTCGCGGAACGCTTCGCGATGCGCCTGCAGCACTTTCTGTGCTATCTTTGTATCCTGTGTTTCCTTGGCTGCTATGGCTGAACGGATTTCGGGCGAGATCATTCTGCTGCCCAGGGGTAGCTGATAGCACTGTGATCCAGAGTGATGAAGTCACGATCTATCCACACGGACCAGAAGTTGGTGTTGTTCACTTTCTTGGCCATCATCAAGGCACGCAGGCGCTTGCCCATGGGCGTGAGCGTGCCATCCGCACGCTGTATGATCTG
>Ga0169931_10002404_pt1 | contig 30568 bp, 24 predicted proteins | sample Kivu_15m_20L_FD_129675 | JGI IMG/M metagenome (GOLD analysis project Ga0169931, IMG submission 129675) | Freshwater microbial communities from Lake Kivu, Western Province, Rwanda to study Microbial Dark Matter (Phase II) - Kivu_15m_20L... | ecosystem: Environmental > Aquatic > Freshwater > Lake...
AAATATGATCTAATAAAGGCTTAGTTATTGTCAAAATCATTAGTTTCACAAGTCCATGGTCATGGCCTGCGACAAAACTTCATAAATCTAAATACTTTTTATCATAAAAGCCCCTTGTTACCCAGTCAGCCACTTGGAATTTCGCTTTTCCTGACCAGTCTCATAAGCCTGAGGCCACTCAGACTACGAACTTTTCTTTAAACAGTCCGAAGCAATCATCAGATCGTTAGAAAAACACAAAAGATAGTCAGTTGTAAGGAAAACTGCTTCGAAAACTGATTTCTTTTTGATAGGAAATTTTTAATTTTTAGTAAGAGTAAAAATAAAGGCATTTTAATCTGACATGTAGTCCATGGAGCCTCTATCTAGTTCTACAGAAGTATATCCGCCGATGACTTCGTTCATTCTAGTGTGTATGATCACAAGTAGAGAACTCTTATTGTAAATATTTTTTTACTGTCCATAGCTGTCAGAGTCGTTATTGAGTCTTCTGAAAAGCAAATTTAGTTTCTTTTTATCGAATCCTTAGCCTGTCATGAAGTTTGCCAGGATAGGCAATAGCTTTTTAGGGCATCCTTTAGGTTATTGATTGAAATCTAGTCTCGAGTTGTACATCTACTATAGATCTTCTTCGTCCATTTACTGTTAGACTTACTATTTGACTGCAGGAGGCGTAACTATGAGTTTGGGAGCTGCGTTTTTGTTCTTTTTAAAGCCACTTGTAGGGGCCAAGGCATCGGCAGCCGGCTTGGCTATTTACTTGAGCACGAAACTAGGCACAATATGGCTCTGGATTGTTTTCGATTAGTCTTAGTCTTCGTCAATGTCTAAGTATTTAGAGCTAGGGCCAACTCCGAATTTAGCAGGAGCGGCAGCCACAGGTGGAGCACCTCTCTATCTCTACCTTTAAAACTTATTTAGTTTGTCTTAAAGTTACTTTATTTTATCTCCTCTTTAGACGAACTATCTCTTGAGTTCCATCACCATCTTCTATAGTCGCTTGATGACTGCACTTTGGTCTTTGTCATGACTTGCTTTCTCCTCCAATTCCTTGTCTTTTTTGCTTATTTTTTATTTCAATTACAGTATTTCTTTTTTATTGCTCTGAGTCATCTACCTGAGCTACACTACTTCATTCTTAAGCCCAGCTACACTGCTTTCCAGTTTTGAATCGTCTGATTTTCTTTTGTCGATGATGGTATGCGACTCTGTGGTGTTTGTGTTGAATACTTTCCTCTGGATGGGTTAGTTGAGCACTGACTCTGTTAGTTTGCCAGTACTGAGTAGCTTGCTACTAACACTACTTCCGATAGTACTACCGATGTTGCCCTTGATCATGGATCTATATTAAATGCTTGTTTTTTTTGGCGGCTTGTGTTCCTAGGCAAAAACCTACTTGTACTCTTGTGAGCTCAGTGATTTTTTATCGATTAATTAGAATTTGAGCTATTGGTATTGATCTTCGCCTAGTTTTTTCTCCTCACAGTAGTCCTTGATGAGCTTATCTATCTCTATGGCGGCCACTCCTTTTCCCGAGGTGGAGTGTGCCCTGTTGTGCATTTTTATTATCATTTTGAACAAATCCAGAGGACACCTTAGCAGCTAATACTTGCATTGACGAAGCTGCTAAAACTTTTAACCCTACAACTGCGACACGCATATTTCGAACAACTATTGTTACTAGTAGAGTTGAGCTAGCTGTATTACTACGAAAATGTTATAGCTGCGAATGTTTCCGAGCATATCAGCTCGCAATACCTTAAGCAAAGACTCGACTTAAAGGTACCTAATGACCTAGTAGTACTACAGTATTTGCGATTTGGGGATTTATACAGTGTGACCGTAGAAACAGCTGAGAACATTGGAGAAGTTATTGCTCTGAATAAAGACTGCTTTACATTTATTTTTTAGGGAATTTAAATGACGTCCTTATTGGCCAAAAAACTTTTTTTGAAGAAACCTGATTCCAAACGCAGAAAAGCCTTTTGGAGTTTAAAGCTCAGTGGGCCTGACTTGATACGAATGTCGCCACGCGAGTCTTAGGGAAAGAGGGTTCTGAGTTTTTAGCGAGCGTTGGGAAGCTGGAGTTTTAACTTTTAGTCCCTGCCTTTCATCTAATATTATTGAAATAATAATGATCCGCCCTTGAAACTGCCAAACACATGTACTGTAGACTACTAAGGCATATCATCAAAAAAGAATAAAAAAGTATAGAAAATGTGTTCTTTAAGGTATTTCATGCTAGATAAGATTGTAAGATGGATATCATTTGATGGACTGCTTGTACTTTAGAAAATCTTCATAGTAGTCAACTCGTTTAAAGGTGTCTTTGGCCGTATACAGGATATGTAGATACTACTTGAATCCGTCTCCCTCAAAATCAGCAAAAGGAGATCCAAGCACGAACTTAGGAGGACTTATGATGTCCAAAGCCACGATGGTCGATTATGTGGTTTCGTCGCAAAGAGCAAGTACTTCTTTCTGGAGAGCTTGTCTGAGTTCAAATGATCCGTATCTTTATTTTTCTAGCAGGTTGAAGCCCCAGAGATAGATACACTTCTAGATGTATGTTCGAGTTGCCTTGTGAGTTATGGTCTACAGTGCAGTCAAAGCGTTCTTAAGAATATACAAATCAGCTGCATAAAAAACACGATACCATAGGTGATTGCTAACTAGTTGCCGGCCTCAGAGTGGAAGTAGTACCACATTTGCTACTTATCACTGTATCTTTGCTTGAGTTCCTACATCTTTTGCGAAGCATTAGTGTATTTAATTCTGAAAAGATCAGAAATCATTGCTTTAAGGTTTTAAAGAGAACGCAGACTATCAATCAAAGCTTAGCTGTCGATTGGAGCAGCGTGGACGAAGGACAGATCGATTATTTGAGTTTTTCCTTTAGAAGCGATTTTTTTCATGAGGAACTTAGAGGTCTGTTGCAGTAACATATGATTGTCGCCTTACCAAGTAGTGTTCACATCGCAAGCGTGATAAATGGTTGACATTTTGCTAAAGGAAGAGTACCCGTGGCCTCCCATGATACTTCTGCACTCAGCTATAGTAGTCAGACAGTTCCAGGTGATTCTGGCTTTGACTGAAGCTGAAATTGCATGCAGTTCGGCCACATATGCGAGATCCATCATCCACTTGGTGTCCTTGCAATACAAAAAACTAATGTCTTTTCCTGTGATAGTCTGTAGGATGGTTGTGGCAGCCCAAGGTAGAATGCGTTTACGGGTCAGAGGGTAGTCGATGATGTAATTTTAGTCGGTTTTCGTTGGATTGTCGAATTGTTTACGCATGGAAGCGTATCTAAGGGCAATTGTTAAGGCAGCTATTGGAGATGAGTTTAAAGTAAAGGAAATCAGTGCTCTACCACCTGAAAGTGCACTCATGTGCAGTCCGAACCTAGTGCCTGATTTCTATACTGGAGACACGTACTCGCCTTCTTAAGTGACGTCTCCGAGCTTACCCAAAAGAGACTATTTAGGCAGATTGATGTTATCAAGCATTATGTAGCCGTTGTCGATGTAGTGCATGCCATTCTTAGGTCCACAGTCGCCCAAAGTCACTCCAGGAAGCACTTTATGAGTCTTAAAGCATCTGAGCTGCACCAAGAAAGGATGAGGACCTTTGGACTATCCTTTGACGATAAGTTGTGCCCAAATGACTGCCATGTTGGCTACCTCAGCAGCCGCTCCAATCCAGAACTTCATTCCCTTAGTGCCCTGAGTAGTAACCACAAAGCTTTTAGATTAAGGACGATAATGAGCAAGAGTCTCTATGCCTTTTGAGAAACTGCCATGGTGGAACTATGTAAGTCCAAAGCAGCCAGTGTGCTATAAAGTTTTTGCCTTTTTTAGGTACTACTCGTGAACAGGATGGCTTTTGTAGAGCTGAATAGACTTAGAGTAGAGCATGTTTTGTAGAGTGGATTTGGTGGAGAAGCCTGAATCGAAGGAAGAACACCCGTAGATGGCGTACATGAGTTGTAGAGGGTCGCCTTGTATATCTATCTTCATGAACTTGTTGACATCTATCATCATCTTTATGGCCTCTCTGCGCATTTCCTTCAGATTGTGGTCCTCAATGTCCCCGTGTGAGTAAATGTGCCTGTTGTTCTGGATGTGATTGTAGAGTGGAATAAGGTATTTTTCGAAGTTTCCAGGGGAAAAAATGGCACCTCTGAGCTGGGCTTAGTCAAGCTGGACTACTTCTCTGATTTATTGTAGTCTAGACTTGCCTTTGGGAAGCAGACTTTTTTCAATGTTCTGGAGTCGGTATGACATAATTATAAGCCAGATATGATTATCGTCTAATTAATCATATAAGATAATACGCCTAAAGATATTGTATTTAGTGCTTAAAAAATCATTTTCGATATTTGTTTTTGTATATATTTTTTTTGTAGATTAGTTGCCTTAATTGATATTGATATGTTTGATGATTGTACTGCTATAATTATATAAATCAGGCTGAAAGATACTCGATGAGTTTATCGTTGCTGCTTTGTTGCAAGCTGAAACTCACCAAGTAGTAACCCACCATTCCCTGGATCGTCTATATACTTATCCTCTCCTGCTAACTCACTTTCAGCGTGAAGGCGTCCACTTCTTCGTAACGAGTGCTGTTCAGACTCAGGTAAGCTGCTATCTTAGCAATCAGCTTGGCCGGAGTCGTCATGAACAAGCACTGAACATTAAAAGGACCTATGTGTATCTTCGGAAAACGGTTGCTTATGTTTTACTTCAAGTCAGTCCGTTTTGTCAACTACAAAGTCTGCCCTCCCTCTTTTTTCATCCCTGAAAAGAAAGATTAGGCCTTAGTACGCGACGTTTGAGTCGAAGGTCTTGGTATCTACGGACCTAGAGAATCTTTTTGTATTCTAGAATTTTGAGCAACTGCCCCAGTGTTATTTTGCTTTCTCAACTAGATGATTTCCCTATCGATTTTTTGTGAAATTTATCTGAGTTGGTCTGACAAGTCCTGTTTCTTTTTGGCAATGCTTCCGCTTTATATTTAGCCGGTAGGTCTGTCTTTGGGTTCAGCTATAAGACTGAACCTTTAAGTTTAAGGCCTGGCTTCCTTGTAGTTGAGACTGCCGTATCTATCTTAGGTTTAGTTGCGACTTGTCATGGCTCCCCCCAGCTTGTTTTATGTGTCTTTCTTTATGTTTAAGCTCAACATCAGCTTGTCTTAGATCGTCTACTTGTCTTTGTTGTTAGTGGCTTTCTAGCCTGCCTTGGATTCATTCTTTAGCGAGGGTTAATATATACTGGAGTTATTTTTGTTAGGAAACAGTCTGAAGTCTTAGAATTTTTATTGTTTTTTTATGAGTTTATTTGCCAGAATGTTGACACTACCAAGCTTTGTCTTGTTTGCCTCTACTAGAGATGATATTATAGTACTTGCGTTAAACGATTCGTTATTTTTGTTTGATTCTTTCATGTCTGATATGATTTTCTTCATAGGAATAAAGAAATCTTTTTTTTAAGGTCGGTAAATGAGACTATCTGAGGGCGGTTCAGCTACTTATGGTTCAAATATTGAAGGATTTTTTTATCCTTTTTTCTTGAGCAGATAGTAGTGCGCAGTGATGTGATTGTGGCGATTGTTCACTACATAGTTTACGATCTGACTGTTTTCAAAACCACTTTTTTGCATCAACTTTACTACTCTATTGTCGATTTCTATTTTATCTTTTTTTACGATTATGCCTTATGCTTTGTATACGTTCTGGACTGAGTTGTACCATTTGCTTTATCTTATCTGTGCTATTTTATATCTGGTTTCAGGATTAACGTTTAGAATGTGTTTTAGCATTTATTTTGATTCAGGTGTGAGTATTCTGGGCATATCAAAGTCTCCTCCCATTATTTTTTTGTACAATTTGTTGGTGTTTGGGTCCTCAAAAGGCAGATAGCCGCATAGCATGGCATAGAGTATGATTCCACATGACCATATGTCTACATTAATGCACTCATATCGTTTTCCAGCTATCATCTAGGGCGCAGCGTAACAAGGAGACCCACAAGCAGTTTTAAGCTTCTACCCTGGCTTGTACTGGTTCGACAGACCGAAATCAACTATCTTAATGTTGAGTTTATCATCCAGAAGCAGATTTTATGGTTTTAGGTCTCGATGAACTATTCCGTTCTTGTGAATGTACTCAACACCCGACAAAACCTGTTGCAAAAAGTTAATAGCCTACGCCTATGGCAGTCGTTTCTTCTTTACTATGTGGTCAAACAATTATCCGCCCTACGCGTACTACATTATTAGATGAATATCAGTCTTAGTTTCAATTATCTAGGTAAGTAAGACGTACTTCATAGAGCTGAATGATGTTGGGATGGCGCAATATTTTTAGTATGCATATTTCTCGAGTTACTCTCTATATGTCAGAAGGGTCGATAATCTTTTACTTCTGCAGAGTCTTGATGGCCACCTTTTAGCCAGTGGGCTGATGTACACCTAGAGTCACCTTGCCGAAAGTGCCCTCACCCAGCTCGCTATCTTCATATCATTTTATATACTGATTTTGTAGTTGCCGATAGTTTGTTCAATGCCCTCCTGGTTCATCTATTATTATTATCATCCAGAAGCAGCAACAACTTGAATTCACTTTCAATCATTAAATAGCCTAAAATAGCCTAAAATAGCCATTTCTTGAAAAAAAAATACAAAAATGAAGTTAGTCTAAGCTTTAAGCATCGAAATCATCAAAATTTAGTGTTTTCTATTGAAGAATAAGAATAAGGCAATTGTCAAACAAATCAGATTTTTTCGAGCTTGGACACTCAGTTTTATGCCCAGACCGTCATTCATCTTTACTGTTGACATATCAAACTTACAGTACCTACAGATTTTACAGAACAGCTCGCTTGTTGCCTTCACGCACATGACCGATTTCCCAAGAATTAATGCCATTATAAGACAGTTAGTCCATTATTTTTTGTTTTAAATTGACTGGAACGCACATTAGTAGTCCTCCACTTGTCTAGGCTGCGTATCCTTCGTAAAACTTGAAGTTTATTACTTTCTTTTCTATCTTCACAAGCCCTTTGTAAACTGGGAAACGATTGAGAACGAATTCCACATTGTTTTTCTGCGCCTGGGCAAGATAGTTGGCGTGTCCTAGAATGCCGAATCCAGTCACATCAGTGCAAGCTCCAATCCTGTATTTCTGTATTATATTGGCTCCCACCACATTCAGCGTTGCCATTTGCTGTTATGCTCTGAAATAAGCTTCAACTAGCTATGACTCTGTGGCCTATGTTAGTATTTTTTATCTTTTTTCTTTGTTTGTTTTCAACCACTGCATGGCATTAATGGCAAATCTTGTTCCTAATGGCTTTGTGAGGATAATGACGTCTCCTGGTTTGGCATAGTTGGGCATCACGTAGCCTCCTTCTTCGACCACAGCTATAGCGCATCCTCCCATCATTGGCCAAGCGTTGTAGACCGTCTGACCTCCCCCTACCTGCGAGTTAGCCTGGCTGGCTGCATCAGTAAAGCCCTGGATCATGAGTGAAGTAGTGACATCTTGCTACTTTTCGTTCATATCAGTGGACACTCCGAGGATCATGAGCACTTCTTGGATAGTGGTGACTCCCATAGCGTAGAGATCGGAAACAGTATTGCAGTAAGCTATTCTGCCGAACATGTAGGGCGACTCGACCAAGGGGTAAAAGAAATCCAAAGTAGAAACCAAAGTATGTGACTTCACTCGAATAGTCGAGACGTCTGGTGTTTCGATGCCTACTGGTTTGGGCAGCCTAGACAGATAGGAAAGAAGTTTGTTTTGTGGCACCTTGCAGCCTCAGCCCTTCATTTTTGTGTAGTTAGTCAGCACAAAATCTGGTTTGAGACCGTGCTGGGTCGGCTCAAAGGGCTACATGGAAGGCGGTTTGCCGTTGGAGGGCAAACTGGTGCTGAAAAACGCAGTGATGCGTCCCCAACTCTTCAGGCAGCTCAGGCCCAACATATATATAATATATCTTATCCATCCATATCAATAACCTACTAAAGGATTACGTAGCTTTAACTAAAGGGTTTCTTTCAATATTTGGAATGATATAAATGTTCACAAAATGAAGATTTGTTTACTGATTTTACTAAAAAGTAATGATTGCGCTTACTGTTTACGTATTGTGTATAATTGATGAGCGTATCTCTTTAGAAATACGAGCTGTAAGACTACAAAAAAGTTCACGACTACATTTTTAACTACAAGGATGAACTCGGTAGAGGCAGTTTTTCAAAAGTCTACAAAGCAAAACACATCTACACTGGTAAGTTTGTCTGCATATAGGTCAGCGAGTTGCTTTGAAGATAGTCGACTTGAACACAATGAAATCCCCCAGACTGCGTTAACTGCTATTTTCCTAGATTTAGATCGTAAAGAACCTCAAGCATCCCAACATACTTAACTACCATGAGGTCTATATCAGTCAAAAGAACTGCTACATTATCAGCTAGCTATGCTAAGGAGGAGACCTGTAGGCAACTCTCCGCAAAGCAGAGTACTTTGAGTAGCCGCAAATATAGAAGTTTTTAAGAGACATAAACGAAGGATTGCTTTACCTGGCTAAGAATAAAATCGTACACAGAGACCTGAAAACGGCAAATATTTTCCTGCATGAAGGATGCGCTAAGATAGCTGATTTTGGTTTCTCAGTAGTTGCGCAACAACAACCTTTCAGTGACATCAGCATCGGTACTCCACTTTTTATGGCTCCAGAAGCACTTATGGGCAACATTTATTCAATTAAGACAGACACTTGGGCATTCGGAATACTCATATATGAACTTCTTTTCGGAAAAACTCCATTTTCGCATTGCACTTCGCTTGAAGAACTCAAAGTGTGCGTAGTTTCACCTAATTAAAAGTATTTGCAAAGAAAACCTCTTTCGTCTAAGATCCTAGAAGTGCTTAGGGCTTGCCTGAAGATAAAGTTCAGCGATAGAGCAAGCATTTTTGACCTTCAGGCTCTAGAGTACTTCAGTCGATAGTTCGAAGAGTAGTTCGATAAGGTATTGCCCATTAATGAAAGCAAAGTGCATTAAATAAGTAGTCCCAAGATGACAAACAAGTTCAAAAAAATGAAAAATATGTTCGTGTAGGCACGCAAATAGGTGACCTAGAATCAGGTCAAAAGGTAGCCCAGGACTACCATGACAAAGGGCTTTTCTGCACTGAAAAACAAAACTTTGGCAAAATAAAACTCAATGCACAGAGTGTAAAAAGTGGTTTTCAGCAAGAGACTCAATATTTCGCAGAGCAAAGACGGCATTCAAGGGTTGAAGCGCAATCAAAAGAATTACAGTTCAACGGATACTTTGCCTACGCTTAAGAGCAGTCAAAAGAGGCCATAAAATGAAAACAAGTCGCGTACTCACTCTTTAAAAGCCTATAACAAGGTGATTTCATCGCCTTTTCTGAGCGAGCCAGAGTACATCAATCTGTTGCACTACTCACGACTGCTCTTCAAGACTATCACAATGTTGCTGTAACTGTACGGAAATAGGGCTCAGATGATCGATCAGATGGAACAGTGGCTTGGGCAAGTGCTTAATTCTATCCTTAGAGTAGGTCACGATACCAAAACTTAAGAAACTTTCTAAATGATGGAAATTGTCTAAGAATACTTAATAAAGTACGGTAAATAACTCAAAAAAGACCTCATTTTCTCTGTTTCCAGCATTACTTACGAAATCATATACAATACTCTTCTGGCATTTTACCTTCTCAACGATCAACACATCTCACACTCGACCCTAAGCGAGCCCAACAGTTCTCAGTCTTAGCAAAGCTTGGTTGGGAGCGAAACGAGCATTTCTTCAGGCACACAGACCGTATTTTTCGAGTTAGGCCATTACTTGATTCTGCTATGCAAGACTACTAAGATTCTGAAGAGATGCTATGACGACCACAACTACTGGAGAATGTACAAGCTAGACTAGCTACAGGCTTTCCTTCAGTACTATGCTGTTTTCAATCATCAAACCTACGCACAGTTTAAAAACAAGTACCTTCTTTGAACAATAAAAGTATCAATTGATAAGATCTTTGTTTATATCAAAAATTTTTATTACCAGTATTAAACTTTGAGTGAATAATGATATGTCGTGATTGTGGAGAGGATATGTAGCATTATCAACATTATTTATTTATCGATTAATTGTGATGCTCACCAAGATAGCAGCCTTGGCCTTCAGAGGACTTACCAGAAACACCCTCCCCCTATACAACGCTCGTGCCCTCATTCAAAAGAGACCCGCATACTTCTTCACATCATCCTCTGACCCCACCCAGACTGCCCTCCTCTAGTAAGTATAAGCCAAAGTCTTCCAAGTGCTGCAGACTGCTGCCAAATGCAAGAAGGAAAAGCTATCTAGATCAGCCACATTCGAGTAGCTTGGCTTTGATTCTTTGGACTCAGTGTAGCTAGTAGTAGCCATGTAGTAGTACTTCGGATTTGACATTCCCAACGAAGAAGCTTAAAAGATAGCCAATGTCGAGGCTGCCATAAACACCTTTTATAGGCACTTGAATGCGCAAATAGCTAACAAGTTAGTCGAAGGAAGTAATAGCGAAGTAGACAAGAATAAAAAGTGATTGGTTAATGTGCTTGATTTATGATATTGATAGAGAAAAATCACAAAAAATAAAGAAAAAATGTATTTTTATATATAAAGTTGTTGAAAAACAAGGAATCTATTCAATATTTAAACATTTTTAGATCAAAAAATAGTATATTTTGTTTCTCTTTATCTGCTACTACTATATCATAGTATTGTTAACGGCAAGTTTAATATATCATATTTAAACGATGGGAAACTGCTAGACCTGTGCCCAGCCTGACTCACGCCACAACATAACCCTCCTGCCGATCAACTCACAATCATAGAACTAGTTACCTTAGCGATGCCCTTAGATAGTCAAGTCTACTTACCTTAAACTTGGACTATACACTTGCAACAAAAAATTCTCGTTTGCCTGGAAAGAAGCTGTTTAAAACGAAGAAGACGGCAGTGTATACTTGGGTCAGTGGAACTAAGATGTAAGGTGTGGATTCGGAAGGGCAGTATAGAGCGATGGAGCCATTTACTAAGGTGAGTGGAAAGACAATCAGTATGATGGATAGGGCAGGAAGATAAGCGCACTTGGATAGGTATACTAGGGCGAATGGTCCAAAGGAATCATCTCAGGAAAAGGCGTCTTTTTCAAACCAAATGGCACATCTTACACTGGTTAATGGCTAGATGGCTACCAGCATGGCTACGGACACTAGAAATGGTAAGATGGCACTTAATTCGAAGGAAACTTTGTCAAAGGTACCAAACAAGGACACGGAATACTTACTAATACTGATGGAAGCACATACGAAGGTTAATTTATGAGCAATTCTCTCTAAGGTTACGGACATTTTGTATGGGCTGACGGGAAATAGTACTAAGGGTTGTGGAAGGGCAATCAGATGCATGGAAAAGGCAATTTTATATGGCCAGATGGGAGAAGGTACGAGGGAGAGTACTCTTATGGCATTAAGGAAGGCTACGGAGAGTTCTACTGGTCAGATGGGAGGTGCTACAGGGGCAACTGGAAAAATGGCAAACAAGACGGAAAAGGCATGATAGTTAGCGTGGAAGGCAGAGAAAGAACGGGAATGTGGAACAATGGCCGTAAGACCCGGTGGCTTGATTGATCATAAGAGTTTTTTTGCCTTATTAACTTAAAAAAATAACGAAAAAATACAATATGTAGTTGATTTTAATGATGATTGATTTTGTCTTTTTAGCTGATTTTGACTGAACTGAGTGTTAAAAGTATGAAGTTGGCAATCTGAAAATGACAATAATGAACGGCATTAATCAATCATGTCATCTGAACTCAAGCAATTTGAAGGTTTCGTAGTTGATGAGGAACCTGGATGGGTCGTTGCGGATCACTCTGGCGCTTTCTGAGTCCACTTCGAGTTCGTTGAGCACAAACGTGATCATTTGGTCCACCCATCTGGTTCTGAACACCTCGAACTGATGTCCTACCGACTGTCTGCTGGTTTTCGGCTAGCTGCTCAGGTACTCCTGGGACTTGAGGAATTCGTCGATAATGCGAACGCTCATTTCTGAGCCATCGTCGTAGTTAGAAATGAGGTGAGCTCGGGTCTATGTTTTCTGAGCTGAGGCTGAGGGTGCGAGTAGGAGAAGTGAGAGGGTGAGGAGAAGGATGGTGCTGAGTGAGATGGCCATTTATCGTTAAATATATAATGATATAAACCTAGTGCAATTTGCCGCATTTAATATCAAACGGCTTATTATGTTAGCGTTGACAAATCTAATCAGACTCATTTTCTTTTTTTTTCAATAAAAAAAATAGTTCATGGTCAACTACTTTTTATTTGTGAATGCAGACATTTGAATCACTACTAATTAAATAGTGATATGTGATCTAACAAAAAAATATTGATAAGACTCAAAGTTCTTTAACAAAGACACTTTAATTAAGCCTTATAGAATCTTTATTCTTATGTAAAAAGCAAAGCTATTTCTTTTCAACTTTATTGCTACCACAAATAAAAAAACTTCAAAAAGAACGATTAAGATATAGAATTCATAGTTAGAGAACGCTGTTTTGCCTGAAAAATATTTGATTTTTAAAAGTATTTGTGTTGATATATAGACGATCTGGTATTATGTGCTGATGTATAAGTTGTTATTGTTGATGATTATGTGTGATGATCAGGTCAGTGTCCGCCTGCGCCTCCCTCGCCTCCTCCTTCGTGGTGTTCTTCAGTGGGTGGGGTTTGCACCAGTCTGATTTTGTAGAGCAGAGCGGGCAGAATGCAGAGCTTGACAAGTTGCGACAAATGCAGTCCGATAGCCATATTTTATTTATAATAAGCCCTGTTGAAAACATTCAACAACAATCTATATCAGACCCATTATAATATCATTCACCATACAAATCCACTTTTTCTTTGTTTTAAAATAAATTTAATTCTGTTTTGAGTTGAGATGTTCAGGGTTAGCCTATACTTTTATTTTCTGAGATGATACTTGATGCCATAATAATTAAGTTTAGATGAATAGATAGATGAACTAAGTCGACCGAGGAGACCGAGAAAGAAGCAGACTCGTTTACCCCACTCTCAACGTTTTCTTTTCGCCGAGAGTCTTCCAGCAGAAAATAGACCACAAAAGCATACCTATGTGCCTTTATACCCGCCCTATCTAGGCCAGCAACATTGCCAAGATATTTGATCAGCAAGTGCCTGACTCAAGTGATCTACGTTAGCTTCAGGAAAAAGACGGTTTGATTTTCGGGCTTAAACAGATGAACCGCAGACCCTAGAAGGTGGACCCTAACCTGAACATTGGTACTGCTCCACTTGGCATAAAGATGTTAGTGTGCGTGTGCATGTATAACTAGAGCAAGAATGCTATCAATTTGACTTTGAACGGAATATACGACAACTTGGTGCACTTATAAAAAGAGGGTATTTCTCCTTAATAAGTGGCCGTAGTGCTCATGCAGGACGGAATCCTCAAACTAGTGGCAGATAGAAGCAAAAGGACCTATGCGAAGGGCGACAAGTCCATGGTGGAGTTCTATCGCAGATTAGATTAACTCGATGGAAAACCCAGATGCGATCTGTAATAGAGAATTAATGTCATTTTAGATGAGATAGACAACTACAACAGAAAGGGAATGTCTAGCTATGTGGGCAACAACAGAGACTTCCCTCCTTCAATATAAAAAAATATTTCTTTACTGTATCAAAATCTGTGGCATCCTGGGATGACTGATTTCAACAACTAAAGACAGGGACAGACGTTCAACCATTACCTGAAGATTTTTACATGTTTTAAACATCTTAATGGAACTAAATTGTCTTCACATTTATGGTTTTTCTAGGGATTTTGCAGATATCTCAACCCTGAGTTCATCGTTTTGCTCGATGTGGGCACTAAACCTTAAGACACGGGAGTGGTGAATCTAATACGAGGCTTCAACGATGCCAATGACAAGAATGTGGGAGGTGTGACTGGATTGATGAGTGTCGATTCTTAGTTTCCGTCTGAGGAAGGAGGAGGATAGTAAGAATAAGGTTCTAACTGTTTCACTCAGTGTCTCAAAGATGCCTTCTGTTCTATATAAAAAGCACAAGAATATGAGTATATTATTGCTCATTTTCTGGATAAGAATGCCTAAGGCGCTTTGGGTTTCCTTCACGTGTTGCCTGGAGCCTGGTCAGCCTATCGCTACCGAGCCCTGATCAAATCATAAGAGTATTAGCCAAATTTGCTAGAGCACAGTTACTTCAAGATGATTCTGAACCCTGAAATGGAGGAAAAAGATTACAAGGAGGCCAATATGTATCTAGCCTAAGACAGAATTCTCAGTCTTGGCATCTATTGCCAGGTCAAATAAGAGTACTACCTTAAGTACATACCTGATGCGATTGCTTACACTGATCCTATGAAAACCCATTAGGATTTAATGAAACAACGAAGAAGATGGATCAATAGCTCCCTCTTTGCCTTCCTCTACGTCTTCAAAAACTACTATTTCAATGCCATGGAATCAAAACATGGTTTTTTCGACAAGTATGTAAAACTCAATCTTTCAATGATACTGGCTCTCTTGTCTTTCTGCACCTCCTACCTCACTCCCTCTATCTACTTCTATGTGCTTTTCTCGACTATTTACCAAATCGATCCAAGTCAGCTCTACATAACTATTGCCTCAAAAGTAGTTTCTATACTGTATATAATGGTATACTTGATAGCAGTGGCAGGAGGACTCACTGGATCTGTATGGACCAAACATGCTCATGTCGTATCAGGTATTCTTTCATTCTTCACTTTTGCAATGTGGGCACTCGTCACCTACAATATTGTCGTTGTTTATTTGGGCTTTACTACTACTGGCATTGATTTTGGCAATTTCAATCAGGTCAGTGTGCTTGTGATGACCATCATCAATCTGTTAGTCTACTATATCATCATCTTCATGCACGTATTCACCCATCCTCGATTCGTTTTTAGAATCTTCAAGGACCAAATCAGTTACATGACCTTCCAAGGTGCATACGCTCAGACCATGGTTGCTCATGCTTTCACTAATGTCGACGACGTCTCATGGGGTACAAAGGGATCCACTGGAGGTCATGGAGGAGGTAAAAAATACGAGACCTAAAAAGTATTTTTCGTATCATCTTGGTACTAATGTGAATATTCAGGTTGTTCTATAACTGTTTATTGGCATATATAATGGTGTATATCGATGTGGTAGTACCTGAGTCTGGTACCGGTCCTCAAAACAACAGAAAAGTGATTCTGATTGTGATTGCCTTTTACGGCACGATTCAGATGTTCCTGAAGGCAGCCTTGGCCATTTACTATCACATTAAGTGGTGTGTAACTGACTGTACCTGTCTGAGAAAGCAACTATACCCCGATCGTCTCGAAAGAGTTGAAACTTTGTGGAGACATCTCAATAACAAGTATAGACCATACATGACTCAAATGCTTGAAGGCTGATAGCAAATATCATTTATCATAAAAAAATATCAAATATCATTACTATCTATAGAAAATCTTTCTTTCTATGATTCAAATTCGAGTTTTTGTTGCAAATTATTTTCTTGTTGACCGCCGTTAAACATGGGCGAAATTGTCAAAAAAATGAGGTCAAAAAAAGCACGAGGAAACGAATGCTTAGCACTATAAGCTTATTTACATGTTTATTAGTTTATTTTTGCTTATATATCCTTGATGGCTGACCCTCTAGAATGAAAAAAGTTTTTGAAAAAATCATATTGATCGACGAGTGAGATGGCTAAGCAAGCTCAAATTTCAAATAGGCAGCAAATATAACACTTGAGGGTCGGTTCAAACACAAAAATAGATGAGCTTCGATGGAAATTGGGGCCAGTTAGGGAGCATCATGTTTTGGAGACCCTTCTTAAATCTTTTCAAAAAATCGCATTTGACACTCAAAAAGGATATACTATGGACATCTGGAGCTACTTAGGAAATCTAGATGAAAAAGATCCCTTCCTGAGCCTTTTTTGATGAAGTTACCTTTGAGAGTTCTTGATGCTGATTAACATCTGATTTCACATTATAATACCTAACGAAGTTTTTTTGAAAAAGTTGATTATACCCTAAAAAGCCCTAAAAACAGGCAAGAATGCCAAAAAACCTAAAGTTAGGTTCTTTTAAGGCTTTTTTTTGGTATCGGTAAGGGCATCGCTTAAAAAAGGTCAAACTTTACAAAACGTTGATTATATAGATGGGGATTTAATACGAGCAAAAAATTGACGAAAAACTGTGACTGTGAACTGATTGGAGAGAAAAAGAGGAATTATGCATGATTGATATATTGTTTAGTCATGTAAGTCAGCAATGGATAGTCTAAAACCGACTCTCTGCACATAAAAAGGCTAGAGAATGATTTTTTATGCTAAAATATGCTCTTAAAAGTGAGAGATTGCAGCTTCTGGGGCCAAAAATCTCCAGTTTAATTGAATGGATGATATAATAAAAAGCAACAAATGCATCAATATCCCCGAAACCTGGCTTCTTCCTTCAACGCAGTGACCTCCTAACTGCCACAGGACTAAGAACCACCCAGGAGGTCCTAGGATCGCTATAAATCATCTGATTCGTAAAGTTTTTAGCCCGAGTATCATCAGTTGAAGAAGATGGGAATGAAGAAGAACAAGAACAAAATAGTCTCAGGGGGGTGGACCCACCGATAGAACCAGATCTATTTCGACTTTGTAGCCGATAATCTCAAAGATTTTTCTTGCGAGTAATAGCGAAGAAGATGCAAAGTATTTTTCCGCCTCTCCAAAATTTTGAGAAAAAGAACACCTGATCAGTGTCGCAGTCACCACCAGAAACTACAGCTCAAGTATGGCTAAGATCTTTATGGCATTTTGGGTGAAATTAAACTCAGAATCAGCAGGGGTAAGGCTTAAGAAAAAATAAACATAGAGCACCAGGCTGTGTTGGAAAAGATTCAGGAAATACAGAAGGCAACTGAGCACCAGTTTTACGTGCCTCCGCCTCCACCGATCAAGAAGAAAGAGGTGGAGAAGCCAGTGGCGAAGACTGATTGGTATGAGATGAGATTGAGTGAGAGCACAGTGAAGGTGTCTATCGATGCGAGCAGGATCTACAAATGGTGATAGTGCATATTATTCTAATGCCTTCTATATGCTATTTTTCTCTTTATGCTTTCTTTGAGTGTATTGTATGATGTCTGTTGTTGGCGCTTGAGTTTTAATATTATGTTAAAAAGTATTAAAATCAGCCATTAAATCCCCAAAAATTCTGTTATTCATGCTATTCAATATACTTTTTGATTAAGTCCTTGATTCTTCTTATTCTTGATTGATGCTTACTCATGGCGGTTGTATAATAATAATGAGTACTAAACTGAAATTCAAGATCATTTCTTGCAGTTCCGAATAAAACTAGCACCCTGTCTCTGGTCTACTCTTCGGAGGCTCAGAGGGCTGGCAGAGTCGTCGTTTTTGCACATATCCCCAGTAAATCACGCTAGAATTCTACGGAGTAGTCAATATTCGCAAGATTGAGTTCGTGTCCGACCATCGCAAAATTTCATCACAAGTAGACATCTTGTACTACGTGCCCTCACCCAATCAATAGCAGCGATTCTACAAGTACGGCTATCTACAGTTCAATCGAAACGAACAAGGCAATGCTCGATAAGTAAAGACCATAATGGTAGACATAAACTGCATTTACATCAGATTTCTCTTTCACAAGCCATATCAGGCCAGAGACAACTTTTTCAGTCAGATAGGTCTACACGCATTGAGCATATTTGGAGCAGAAGGCAACGCTAACTTTTAAGTAGAGGCTGCTCAGGCATAAACAGATGACAGGGAGTACTAAACAAACGAATAAGATTAGCAGTATATAAGCCAGATCGTGGCAAAGCTGTCATAAAGCAAGGACACAGCTATTCAGAACGAAGACTACTAATCTGCTAATTACTACAAAAATACAATAAAAGTCATATACGATCTAGCATCTAAGCTCAGATAAAACAGAATAAAAATACAAAAAGCCATAGAGCAGTAGAACTACGACGAAGCCAAACGAATTAAAGCTCAAATTGAATAACAAAAAAGAGAAATTAACGAAATTCTTTAAGGCGGATAAGAACCAGTGCCATAACTAGAGGAAGACAATTAATTCGCATAAATCAGCAAGGAAGAGCAGGGCGGCAACTAATTTATGGAACCAGCTTCGAATAGTGTAACTAATAGCAGAGCCAAGGCGGCAAACTCTCGAGTCTCAAGCCGACTGGCCCAATCTAGACCCAATAAGTACCCTTAAACCAAATACCCCACCCTTGCCTCATAAAACTATGATTAAAGAGTGATTCCCACTCTGCAAAGCAACAAACAGAAGACATAGACCGACTAGTTCGGATAATAAAGACAGAAAGAGTTGCCACCTGTAGAGCAAGTGCAGGGAAAATACATAAAATAAGCAACGATCATGCAAGAATACTTCGGATAAGAAACAGTAATGAAGTTCTTTTCGCAGTACTGGCAGTACAATCTTGAAGCACTAACCAGTATTCAAGCTGAAAGCAAGCAGAAACAGAAAGATAGCAACTTTATGCGCTGTCTCATCAACGCAGTCAAGTTCAGCATCACTCAAATCAATTTTCAAGTAGGACTTCTCTCTCTTTCTTTGCTTCAAGATGTGCTCAAGATGAACGCAGATAGCCAGATCATTTCTAAGCCTGGAGACATGCAAAACGATCTTTAGTAAATCGGGAGGGAAGTTGTCAAAAAACTCACAGACAACAACCCCAAGATCAAAGCAGCCGCATAACAGACATTCGCTGTAATGACCAGCTCATTAATGTATGGAGTATAGGCTTGTAGCATAGCTCTTACTAAAAGTAAAAGCAAACTATCATCGAAACAACTCAGTATTCGACTTCAGCTGATCACCAAAATGATCGATCAGTACGGTCTCGCCTCGGGAACACTCAGCGTACCTATCACTGCTCTTGATTTTGCCATCCAGCAACTCAACAACGCATCAGACGATGTAAGAAAACAAGCCATAGGTCTGCTTTCTTCGGCCTATAGACAAGATAAGCAAAAGACATAGCAAAAAATAGGAGGACTCAGATAGAACGTAGTGGAGCAGATAAGAGGATAAGCGAGGGTCTAGCCAAAACAAAAATCAAAAAAACACTGATATTTTTATTAAACACCTATGACCATATTTATATAACTTCAAATACAGATGGACGAAAAACGATCGTTGACACCTGCACAGATACAGTACCTGAGAATAGGTCCTAAAGTGCTCAACTCGACCACAGCCAAACAGCAACTTCAGTAGACTCTCGATCAGTAACCAAAACGCTATATAGGTATCACTTGTTAGGAGCATAGCCTGGCGCAGCCCTTGCCAATTTGCCTAAATTTACCTATGGGCACTTCGAGAACACAGTAAATAACTTCGGAGTGTTGCTTAATAGAAATTTCATAGGCACGAGCACTCTTCATCAGCGACAAAAGTACGGGTCAATGGCCAGCTAAATGGACAAACTACTACAAAATAACAAAGATAAGGCCACATAGTCAAAAAAGTCCACTCATAGGACCCAAGTGACTGACGGAAGAACTTCCCTGAAGGCCATCCACGAATTCAATGGTCACAAACTATTGCTAACTCTCAAGTCATTCAGCATATAAACAATATAGAGCGGAAAAACACTGTAGACTCTTCAGCTTCCTTTCCTGAGATTGATGGTAAGCAAAGTAAGCTCGAATCAATTGATTAAGGCAGTAGAGGCGGCCATGAGGCACTAAGGTGGAGTAATAGTGGTGGACTACACTAAAATGTAGAGTAAATTCAATCATTCAAGCAATAATGAGATCAAGTATCACTAGGGTCCTCATACTTGGTAGAAATCAGGTCAATTGCTTAGACTAGTGTTGCCATATCTGTAGATTTTCCACGCAGAGTCGTAGTACAGGAATTAGATTCACCTGGACAACTCAGATATACTTAATATACTTGATAGCGATTTCGACAACTTCCAAGAAATCATCGATAAGTACGTAGATCTGATGGAACTAGAGCCACATCTTTAAAGATATTCTGAGCAATAAGCTCAGCAATAAGATGATTGATTTATACCTAATTATTAGAATTTACACTAAAATATTCATTATTACATATAAATATGAAATTTTCTTTTTTTTTATGTTTTCTTCAAGCTCTTTATATGGTATGGTTTAATTTAAATCTTGCTCAAATCATTATAAATTGTTATGAGCAATCGAATCCGCTCTTTAAGCGAGCACACTTCTTCCAACCTGGGCGAAGTATCAGTGCACTAACTGCATAAAAATGACTTCAGCTTTGCCCCCTAGCCACCCTAGCAGTAGATGCGCACTATATCTAACTTTAGATTGAAATTTTTGATGCGCAAACTGGTCAAAAGGATAAAACATTTGCGACCTCCCTTGGTGACGCCAGAATAAGTGACCTAAGAGTGGTCCAAGTGTCCATAGTAGACAGAGAACTAGATCAAATAGAAGTAAGATTCTTTCGGAAAATAATCGCTTTCTTAATAATTGGCAAGTCGTTTTTTTGCAATGAAGCTGTTGTAGATGCTTGAAGGACTGCTTGTTGTCATATTTTGCTGGTCAACTTCAGTGTCAGTAGTGTTTCGGATAAGTATGAGCGTGTAGACTTCCTTCATGCTGGCAGTACTTCTTATCATCAAGTTTATCATCAAAGTGCAAATAGCCTGGAAAGAAAGATAAAAATAGAACAACTATTAAATCACTTGGTTCGTCGATTTCATCTAACCCTCGCTCTTTTTGATTGCTGTTATCATCACAATAACGAAGTCTTATGTTGATATAAGTGCGCTATAAGTGCCTATTGGCATTTTCTAGATGATTGTGATTACTATTCAGTGGAATAAAGTTGGCAGATATTTCGAACTAGTGACCTATATTGCATAACAAAAACAAAAAGTAAAATAACTTAGAATCATATAGCTGTTTATCTTCATACTTGTCATCGCACATGTTTTCGTACTTTTTTATATACTCAGGGACTTATAATGTATTCTATGGTCTACGTGTGTCCTCCTGGCAGACAGACTTGGCTTTAAAAAGCAGGAATCGATAGCGAACAGTAACCCTGGTATGCACTCTATATAACTGCTGTATATTGGGCCAATACCACCATCGTCACAGTCGGATACGGAGATTTTTCACCCAACAATTACATATAAAAGCTCATATTGATATTCCTTCAATTGCTGGGCACAGCGGCATTCGGATACATGATTAACGTTATCGGTCTAACTGTGACTTAGATCCAAAACAAAGATGTAAAGTTCCAAACAAAGCAGTCAACCATCAACAAACTGAAAGACTTGTATCAACTAAGTCACAAGCTGTGTTACCAGATGAAGAAAGATATAAAGAAAAAAGAGTCTTAAATGAAAGAAATACAGTTGTAAGGTAATTAGTAAAACTAGTTTTTGAATTATATAGACCCCGCTCTTAAGTAAGGATTCGTGTTGTAAACCAACCTGAAAGTAATCAAAAAATCAATATTCTTTCTTACTCACTTCACCATATTTGCGCAGAATCAGTTGGCCCTTAAGCTCATCAGATGCATCTATCGACCTTAGTAGCCGATTCTTATCAACCAGAACGGAGATAAGAATCTTGCGATAATAAATAGCGGAAAAGTCAATCTGAGCGTATTCAGAATGCACAAAGACCAGTAGTACTCGAAACAAGTCAGAACGATTAAGCCTTAGTAAGGAAAACCCACTCTAAATGTATTTGGCTACAGCGCTCTTATTTTAAATAAGGATATTCCTATAAAAGCCTTAACAGAATAGGTATCAGCAGTCTACCTACTCGCTCTTCAAGCCATAAAGGAAACTCTTAGTAAATCTCCACTTGATTTTTAGAGCTTTCACTAACTAAGATAAAAAATGATGAGTGAAAACACCTCAGCCACGATATAGGTACAACAACTCAAAGACTAAAGTCTACATTACATGCCAAATATACTACTAATCATCAAAAAGATCAAACACCCCAAGCAATCCAGGTCAAGACACAGTAGAAGACCACAAAGGTCATCTCTTTTTATTGCCACCATAAAAAACTATTCAAATAAGACACTTCTTTTCATTCCAGAGACGTAGTAGATGAAAGAAAACGAAGATGATATTGAAGAGTTGTACCAAAAGGAGTTGGCGTAGATTGAGAGAAAAGAGAAAGAGAAAAATAAAAACAAGAATAAAACGAGTGATGAGAAAGACAGTTCGTACCACGATCAGTACAAATAGTACTAAAGATTCCTCAAGAAGTACAATGTGAGTGCCATCAGCAATGAGTACGTCAATGCCTGCTAGAGAATGAAGCAATCTATAAGTAAAAGAATGAGGGCTGACATGATGAAAAGAAACACAATGATGATGAAGAAGAGCACCTTAAAGAAACGTTAGTGATAGCATGCATTTTGTCTTTAATATTTATAATAACATGTCGTTTCTGCGCAGACTCCTAGAGTGGCTACCCAGCCCCTTTAAACGTCTAAGATCACATTTGAACATCGAACAATAATGGCAGTAGTTCAAGCATCACATTCGACCACATAGAACTAAAATAGTAGTGGCTGGGCTTGTCCTAACATATCCTTTGTATTCAAAACAAGCTATTGCCTTAAAAGACTATGTTGTGTATAGAGGATCTGTAATGTTTGATAGATGGTTGGGGGTATAGCATCCGCCCTTTCAAATTACATAAAATTTGTACAAAATGGCTTATTTAGTGTAAAAAACGTAATAGGATCAGTGTTAAATGACAATAATATCAGACATTAGGGTCTTTAGTTTGTCAACAGCATCATCCAACAAGACAAGTTTGTTGCAGATATACTACAACTACTAGTTTCTGCCCTCAAGAACTCACATTTCATGGCAGTAGCTATATGTTTATATAGAATCTTCAGGATAGTAGCAAAGACCTGACTTTGAAACTACTAGCTGATCCATAGATTCAAAGCACTCTCAAGACCACCATCACGCAGACAGTGGGAAGTCAGTAAGTCAAGAGTGCCCTTATTTCACTCATCTAACAAGTATTTTCTTCAAAGTAGAGCGTAGATGTGCTTGTAGGACTTCTTTTGCGAGGTACTTTCTATACTATTCAGGCATAAGCAACTAGCAAGTCAAGCAATCTTTGGCAGGATCTGTTAACTACTCAGTTCAGTAGTTGTTGAAGGACGAATAGATGATAAATCAGCTCAAAATATTCATTTTTTTTTTACTTCGAAGGTTCTAAAACGACGATTAAATAAAAAGTAAGCGTATTAGTATGTAGATATGATGGACATACTATTTGCCAAAGGACTGGGGCTAGGGAAGAAGAAAAAAAGTACGTTTCAGGCAAAGACAAGCTAAGATAGAGCAGTTGTATGATTTCAAACAAATTATTCTTTCTAATAGTATATCAACATGGGTGTTTTATGTTTTATGTTTTATGTTTGTTTGTTATTTGTTACTACAACTTAAGTATTTTTGCTTTTTTATAACTTTGCATATCAAACTATGAATTATTGGAATCAAACTTTATAAATAATATCAATAGTTATGGGCAAAAGAATACGTAAAGTAAAACAATAAAAAGGATAGAAAAATCATTAGCAAGCATAGGAGAGAACTCACTTGCTTTAGTAGGCCCTAGGCGAGGCTATCCGCTAGAACTAAACTGTATTTCTGTTTATATGCAGTTGAGGTAAAGAGTCAGATACCTCGAAGCCATGCTTGTTTCCATACGCATGCAACTAGAAACATCAACAAAAAACACAGCAAAGTCTCAAACAAACAAAAAAAGGTAATAAAGTTAGTATGTGTGATGGAGATTTGCTAACTGATACGTGATTTCAGTGATTTTTTTGTATATTTTGTAACTCGTTATGACTGATAAATCTTAACTTATTCTTACAAAAGCTGATTTTTATCGATTTGTGGCTTTTATGAGTTATCAGATGAATCGTATACTATATTTTTTAACCAATCAGATTATTTTTATCTAACATAACTATCCGTAATGATCAGCTAAGGCGTTTCTACAAACACAAGTAAAAATAGCTATATGATTTCTTTGAAAATAAATATTTTCTTCATTGATGCGTTAGATGGCATTTGAATAAACTTTATTAATTTTTTTTGGTAGATACACACTCTCCGCTTATATTTTTAACACACATGAGCATCAAAGACAAAATAGTATAGTTCGTCAACCCCTACCTCGACAGCGTCGATTCCGCTTTCTCAGATGTGGGTCCACTCGTCAGACTCAGCAACGCACTCAAAATACGGTCTTCCTACATCATCCTTCCCCTCTTCATTATCGCCATCATCAGTCTCGGCACTGGATTCTTCTCCAATATATTTGTAGCTCTAGCTGGTATGCTGTACCCCTCCTACATGACCTATCGAGTACTCTTGTATTTATATAGGCACTTGAAGCTAAAGACTTCGAGACATGTAAGTAGTGGCTGACCTATTGGATTTTCTTTGGTTTTTTCACTGCTTTCGCCAACGATGCCAGATACTTGTTTTTCTTTGTTTCAGTGCGCACCTACAACGTATTCAGACTGCTCATATACGTATACCTGTTCCACCCTAGGACCAAAGGAGCGGCAGTATTGTACCACAAATACGTGAGGACGTATCTGTTGAAGCTGAGCGCACTGTTGTAGGACACTTAGACCAAAACACAATGATATTCACATCAACTTATGGCATATAGTCTGATTGTATAGTTATTCATTTATGTATATTAAAATTGTCAGCCGCCCGTTTCTAAAAGAATAAATATCAAATCACTATTTGAAGTGATTAATTAGCTCAAGTATGTAGACGGGAATCGATTAAGATTTCAAACCAAATTCACTATAATTCTTAATCAAGCAGTATGAGAACACTTTCACTGAGGAAAGAAGTGTATTTTTCCGCAAGTTGGTCAACAAAGTGTAGTAAATATTTGATCAAACCTACATTTTATCTCACAAAAACATCCAACAACAAATAAACACCCACCCTAAAGGCTCAGTTCCCTTCAGCATGATATTCAGGTAACCAATCATCGTCAAATACTCGAAATAAAACGGATAACACCTTTTCGACTAACAAAATCCAAATTTGTAGACATTTTCAGCTCTTCTTTGTTCTCACTTCATCATGAACCACAGCCATAAACTATGGGCCAGTCCGGTGTCGGTAAGGAGGATAGTGCCGCACTCGCAATAGAACAAACAACTAGTTTTTATTGACTGGATCGATAAAACACATAAAGAATAACTATAAACACTGCTCAACTCAAAAGCACAGATATTCCAGAGTTAGTTCAACTATGGCGAAGGCTGGGCAGTAGTGCTTACTGACTAGCCATAAAAAATAAAAGAATTAGATGGACATTTGTTCTAGAATACTAATTTTCCTTTATCAGTGCATGTGTCTGATGTGTAGAAGATGTTGTAGTAAGCAAGGAGAAGTTAGGGCTGGGACCGCTTCAAGATTCTATAGGAAGACAGATCCAGCTAAGAAATATATCCCTGTATGCTTGAAATGTTCAATCGAGAGGGTCGTTTTAATCTTAATTCTATATAAGCTAAAGGGTTTATATAGAGGATGGGATTGGATAAGTAGATCGTGTATCGAGGGCACTAGGAAAGAGAGGAAATGAATAGGTATAATTAGTAGATGGACAGGTTGAATATAGATTCTTAGGAAGAAAAATAAATAGAGTAAAGATAAAGATAATAGTACTAGGTATACAAAAAAGATGAAGAAAATGATTGATTTCATTCTTTGTATTTACTATAAAATCAAATGATTTGGTCTTTGAATTGCTTTAATAAGTGTTTTTGAATCATAATATTCAAATATCATGGAACAGCTTGCCCTTCTAGAGTAGTTCCTCAAAGCCAACAGAATGACTCAAACTGCCAGAATCCTACGCCAATAACTCTTCGCCCGCATTCCCCAGCAACCCTCCTCGCAACTCCTCTAGATCATATCTCCTCCCAATCGACCAAAATAACCACAAAAACAATAGAAAAAAGCACTTAAGACTAAAAAATAGTAGTTAGCTGTAGATGGTCTGTTAGGCAAGATAGCTTACTCTTCCAACTTGCTAGAAGACATGAACATTAACTAAAAAATATCAAAATTGATCGATAACAGAATATTCCAGAAAGCAGTTGGCAAAATGTTTCCGTAAAATGTAAATAAATTCAAGGAATTGCAAGGGCAGGGGTAGCAATATGAAGATGAACTGGATCATACGGTCAAAGTGGCTTCCGAAGAAGACCCTAGCGCCATATTCGGACACTAAGATGTGAGTATAGTCAGTCAGCCCAGCTACGTGTTGTAGTAGTTGCAAAGAAAATAGATGGAAGGAGACTAGTACGAGGATGACAATGACCTAGGCTACGACCAGTATGATTTCGCATAAAGTGACTTGATGAAAGGCTGTGCAAAGCTGACCTAGAAGTACGGGTATCCTGATTCTGCGGTCCGAAAATACGCTTTTACTCCAGTTTCTAAGAAGAAAAGTAAGGGTAAATTCGACAACGGAATAGTATTTCCACCCAGCTAACACAACCTCTACCCCCTCTAGTACAACGACATCATCTACGACGTCATGAACATATCTGTAATCTACTAACGAGAAAGAATAGGTTTTGAAGACAACAAAGAACCTTAATGGAAAGTCGGAGAAATGTTGATGGGAAGATATTAGATTATGGCGTTTATGGGGAATGGTGTTTTTGCTAGAGTGATGAAAGTCAAAGATTTGTTTTCTGATAAAAAAGAACTCACTTGTTTCAAAATAGTATCAAACAATAAAGATTTTCTCGATCAGGCCATGGATTAAATCAAATTGCTTAGACTCATCAAGGCAAATTGCGACCCAGATGCAAGTCATTTGCTTAATTTCAAAAAAGTTTACTACTATCGTTAGCATTTGATGATTTAGACCGATCTGCTCAAGGACAATCTGTATGCGGCTTACAGGAAGAACCCTTCTTTTTTCTCAGTTCCTACTATCAAGACCATAGCCAGACAAATTCTTACAGCTTTAGCCACTATTCATTCGCTTAACATCATCCATTCTGACCTCAAGCCATAAAACATTCTGATCAAGTAGTACTCACCAGTTGCAGTCAAAGTAGTAGATCTCGGCAATTCTTGCTTCGTCCATGACACTCTAGGCACCTACGTCCAGTCCAGAAGCTACAGAGCTCCCTAGGTCATTCTGGGCAATGGATACGACTTCAAAATCGATGTGTGGAGCGTAGGATGCATTCTGGCTGAGTTGTGGACCAAAAATGTGCTTTTTTACAATCTACACGTGCCTGGGATGCTGGCTAGAATGCAAAGTATTCTGGGTGCCTGGCCTGAGTGGATGCTTTAGGGTGGATCAAACGTATCTAACTATTTCAGCAAAGAAAATTTGATTTTTTTCGAATAAGATGCACAGTATCACATTTTGATACCAAAAAAGACCACACTTAAGCACAGAATAAGAAGTTAAGATAAGCAATTTATCGATTTTCTTAATTGTTTGTTACAACTCGACCCGCACAAACGACCATCAGCGCAACAGGCTCTAAACCATTCTTTCTTGCATTGATCCATCTAACTATATGCTCGTTAATACTTTTTTGTTAGTATTTTGTATAGACTACCATATTTTTTACACAATCATTACATTTCTAGCACATTCACTGCACTATTTTGATAGATTTGACCAATGGCTGACTTTGCTTCCTATTTTTCTTTGCCTGCCTGCATCCTACTCCAATCATCTCCTTTATTGCACCTAATTATAAATCAATCATCATTTTTCTGGCCAGAAAAGGCAGTACTAAAGAATCTCTTCGAGCGTACTACAACATCGTGGGCGGAATGGGCCGTATTCTCCATTAAGATACTTGATAGTCCTTGTTCATGAACTAACCCAAGTACTACTGCACTAGGGTAGCCAGTCCTCGGATATTTTGTTTTTTTCGCAACTAGATGTCCACCCTCGCAGTGTCTATGAAGTTAACAAAACTAAAGTTCAAAATAGACTTTATTACACAGAGATCGTTGTCGGATCCATGCATGAATTTCATTATTTTAGGGTCGTAGGCTATAGGTCTTAAAAACATCTTAACTTTTTAGATAAAAGATGGGTACTCTTATTGTGATTTGGCTGGGGTTAAAAAGTCTATGATGTAGTCTTGTGTGAGAGTAGACAGTTGCATGATAGAGATAAGAGTGGCGCCTTAAGCGTAAAAATATTCGATATCTATTCCTAGAACCCTAGTTTCCTTCAAATCAGCAAAAACCTCAAGGTCTTGTCTAGAGGAAATAAAAATAAGCTTTCTATCGCTTATGTTTTTCCAAACTGAACGAAAATCATCAATATTAACTTATTTGCTAAGAAAATGAGCATTTTTTTACAATATTGCAAAGTTTTAAGCCAATCTTTCTTTATTTTATATTAGCTATACTTCTCTTAATAGTGTATTGAGCTACTCTTAGACTTCGTAACCCATATTGAAACGCTACAACTACTCTAGATTATCCTAAAGGACGATGTGATAGTCTCTGACTTAAAATTGAGACTTCAAGCATGATTGACTGCTCATCTTTTATTACAGCAATTTCGCAGCAGACGCATCTTTAAGCAAAAGAGCCAAATGGTAAGGGTCCAGTCCTTAAGTGTTTTTGTGGATAAGCAGACTGCTCAGGACTATTTCCAAGGGAGAGCTAAAAGATTTACCTTATTAAACAGTTTTACTGTTGTGAATCTCCTGTTCTTATAAAAGTTAAAGCAAATATTTGTTTTTAATGAAGTCCATTTTGACTCCGGAAAGCACTTTAAGTATTTGTATCATCGTTCCTATTTTCTTGTGTCTGACCAGCATGTGAAGAATATTTTAGTTTGATTTGGATTATATTTGGTTGAGCCAGTTGATGTTTAGCTTAAGCAGACAGTAAGTAAGGGTTTTTTATCTAATTTGTTGCATCAACTCAATTACCATTCTATTGATCTGTTATAGTAAACTAAGGTCTTACTAAGACTATATCTGAAGGTACCCTTAGAGCAAAAAAATATTAGCAGAGATGAAATAAAGAGGCATTGCACTGGTAGATGTCAATAAATATCGCGTCAATTCTTAGAATTCTTTGCGATTCAGCACTAATTTACTTTAAGAGGGTCTGTTTGCTAGTATGTATTTAGCTAATTATAGTAACTATTATCTTTTTTACTCTTTCTAGGCATCCTTCATGAAATCAAGAAGAAGTTTCAGATGCTACAAAGAAATATTCTTTATTGTAAGGTTGAGCTATCTAAGTTTATTGCAAAAGTAGTAAAATTCCTAGCCAACCCTTTCTCTTTCTTTAAGAAGCTAGCTGAAAGTAAAATCTATCTACTATTACCAGTTTTCAATAAGATTTTTTCCTTTCTACAAGTTAACTCCTTATAAAGCCATTCCTAAAAGTTCGTCAGTTGCATAGTAGAACACTCTATTGATAGTTTTTCCGTCATCTTGTTTAAATTTCGCACAAAGTAGCATCAAATTTTTACCAAAAACGTCTTTGATGGTCAACGAAGCGCCATATTCATCATGAAGCACACGAACAGCCTACAAATGCCCAAACTTAGCACCAGTCATCAATGGAGTCTACTAATAACAATTAAGAGCTGTTAATGAAGCCCCAAAAGCCAGAAGAACTCTAAGAGAATCTATTCCATCCGACGACATGCATACGTGTAGTGGCGTATTTTGCTATAAATCTTGAAAATCCACATTAAAACCGTTCTACAGTAGCAGCTGAGTGCACTATGGAGAATCTTTTTAGTTAGTTCCGAACTTATGACCCTCTCTTCCTCCCTTAGGCCCAAATACTGCATTATGAAGCGCAGTTCTGCCTTTGCCATCGGCTACTGTTATATTAATTCCTGGACATTTCATCAGATATGTAACGACGTCGACTAAGCCCAAGTAGCAAGCCTTAGAAATGGCCGACCTGCCCAATCTAGATTGATTGTTTACATCAGCTCCTTTGCCTAGCAAGTAGTCAATTATGGGTAGATCTCCTTAAGTGCAGGCGAAGTAAAAAGGAGTCCTGTTTTGAATATCTTTGGCTTATATGCTCACATTTGCTATTTATACCAAATACTTTACTAAGGTTATATTTCCATATTGAACTGCATAGTGAAGCGAAGTCATGCCTTACTTGTCCTTCGCTTACCAGTTGATCTTGAATCCATGCAATATTTTGCACATCTAGAGATCGCCCAACTGACACGCACGATGACTGCAATACATCTACTTTTTCATACGTTCAACTATGCCGCTCTACTAAAGACTAGCCCCCCTTGATATCATCGCTTTGACTTACTAGTACTTCCGATTAGAAACTGCCTCAAACAGTGTATTTTTC